>Ga0209148_1000286_pt1 | contig 75823 bp, 76 predicted proteins | sample AraplaCol_mMF_r2_2_FD_184288 | JGI IMG/M metagenome (GOLD analysis project Ga0209148, IMG submission 184288) | Arabidopsis root microbial communities from North Carolina, USA - plate scrape CL_Col_mMF_r2 (SPAdes) (version 2) | ecosystem: Host-associated > Plants > Roots > Endosphere | place...
CCATCAAGGCCAAGCTGCCGAACGAAGTGAGCGTGACCGAATCGCGCGTGTGGCTGCGCCTGGATGCGCCGCAGACGCTGTACTACAGCAATGACGAGAGGATCGGCCGATGAACAAGCCGCTCAACAACAAGGCGTGGTTCCTGATCCTGCCGGTGTTCCTGTGCGTGGCGTTCTCCGCCATCCTGCCGCTGATGACGGTGGTGAACTACTCGGTGCAGGACATCATCAGCCCCGAGCAGCACGTCTTCGTGGGTGTGGACTGGTTCCGCCAGATCCTGCGCGACGGCGATCTGCAGGACGCGCTCACGCGCCAGCTGATCTTCTCGCTGTGCGTGCTGGCGGTGGAAATTCCGCTGGGCATCGGCCTGGCGCTGTCGATGCCGTCCAAGGGCTGGAAGGCTTCGGCCGCGCTGGTGGTGCTCGCCATGCCGCTGCTGATTCCCTGGAACGTGGTGGGCACGATCTGGCAGATCTTCGGGCGCTCCGATATCGGCCTGGCCGGCTACTGGCTCAACCAGATGGGCATCGATTACAACTACACGTCGCACTCGTTCGATGCGTGGATCACCGTGTTGATCATGGACGTGTGGCACTGGACGCCCCTGGTGGCGCTGCTGGCGTATGCCGGGCTGCGTTCGATTCCGGATGCGTTCTACCAGGCCGCCGAGATTGACGGCGCCAGCCGCCTGGCCGTGTTCCGCTACATCCAGCTGCCGAAGATGCGCGGCGTGCTGATGATCGGCGTGCTGCTGCGCTTCATGGACAGCTTCATGATCTACACCGAGCCGTTCGTGCTGACCGGCGGCGGGCCGGGCAACGCCACGACCTTCCTGTCGCAGTACCTGACGCAGAAGGCGGTCGGCCAGTTCGACCTGGGCCCGGCGGCGGCATTCTCGATCGTGTACTTCCTCATCATCCTGCTGTTCTGCTTCGTCCTCTACAACTGGATGCAGCGCATGGGCAGCGCCAGCACGGCCGCGGGAGACGACCATGCCTAAGCAGAACAACAACAACGAGCACAAGCGCAAGATTGCTCGCGCGATCACGCTGGCGGTATATGTGGCATTTGCCGTACTGCCGCTGTACTGGATGTTGAGCATGTCGCTCAAGACCAACGAGGAGACGCTCGCCGGTTTCTCGATCTGGCCGAAGCTCGTCACGTTCGACAACTACAAGATCATCTTCACCGACCCGTCGTGGTACTGGGGTTACATCAACTCCATCATCTACGTGACGATGAACACGGTGCTCTCGACCGTGGTGGCGCTGCCGGCGGCTTACGCCTTCTCGCGCTACCGCTTCCTGGGCGACAAGCACATGTTCTTCTGGCTGCTGACGAACCGCATGACGCCGCCCGCAGTGTTCCTGCTGCCGTTCTTCCAGCTGTATTCGACGGTCGGCCTGATGGACACGCACCTGGGCGTGGCGCTGGCACACATGCTGTTCAACGTGCCCCTGGCGGTGTGGATTCTCGAAGGCTTCATGTCGGGCATTCCGCGCGAGATTGACGAGACGGCCTACATCGACGGCTACAGCTTCCCCAAGTTCTTCCTGAGGATCTTCCTGCCGCTCATCAAGGCCGGCGTGGGCGTGACGGCGTTCTTCTGCTTCATGTTCAGCTGGGTCGAGTTGCTGCTCGCGCGCACGCTTACCTCGGTCGATGCCAAACCCATCACCGCAGTGATGACGCGCACGGTGTCGGCCTCGGGCATGGATTGGGGCGTGCTGGCCGCGGCCGGTGTGCTGACGATCATTCCCGGCGCACTGGTGATCTGGTTTGTGCGGAACTACATCGCAAAGGGTTTTGCGATGGGCCGCGTCTAAAACAAGAACGGGAGACACAGCCATGTTCAGCTGGATGGCCTGGACGCCCGAAGTGGCGATCTTCTTCGGCTGCATCGCCTTGATGCTGGCCAGCATGACGGTGTGGGAAGTGGCCCGCCCGACGGTGGAACGCAAGGGGTTCCTGCCCATTGCCACCACGCGCGGCGACCGCCTCTTCATCGGCCTGCTGACTGCGGCCTATATCAACCTGGCGTGGGTTGGGCTCACGTCGGAAGAGACGAGCGCCTGGGGTGGCTTCATCGCCTCGATGGTGGTGCTGGTGATCGTGATGTGGCGCGGCTGATGCGCCATCGATGTACTTGAATTTGCAAGTCCGGAGGCATCGGCACACGTTGATGCTTCCACGCCCAAATTGACGTACGGGCACAGGCATTCCATCACGCTCCCCGCGTCGGAATGCCGGATGTTTTCGCTGCGGGGAGAACAACAAGCCAACAAGCACGAGGAGATACCAATGAAAACATCCTGGCGCATGACGCTTCAGATCAGTGCCATTGCACTGGCGAGCGCCCTGGCAGTCGGCGCAGCCCATGCCGGCGAAGCCGAAGCCAAGAAGTGGATCAGCAGCGAATTCCAGCCCAGCACGCTGTCGCAAGACAAGCAGATGGCGGAAATGAAGTGGTTCATCGACGCCGCAGCCAAGCTCAAGGCCAAGGGCGTGACCGAGATCCACGTCGTGTCGGAAACGCTCGACACGCACGCCTATGAATCGAAGACGCTGGCCAAGGCCTTCGAAGAAATCACCGGCATCAAGGTCAAGCACGACATCATGCAAGAGGGCGATGTCGTCGAAAAACTGCAGACCTCGATGCAGTCCGGCAAGAGCATCTATGACGGCTGGATCTCCGATTCCGACCTGATCGGCACGCACTACCGCTACGGCGTGATCATGCCGCTGTCGGACTACATGACCGGCGAAGGCAAGGAGTTCACCAACCCGGGCCTGGACCTGAAGGATTTCATCGGCACGAGCTTCACCACCGCGTCCGACGGCAAGCTGTACCAGCTGCCCGACCAGCAGTTCGCCAACCTGTACTGGTTCCGCGCCGACTGGTTCGCCCGCAAGGACCTGCAGGACAAGTTCAAGGCCAAGTACGGCTACGACCTGGGCGTGCCCGTCAACTGGACGGCCTATGAAGACATCGCCAACTTCTTCACGAACGACGTGAAGGAGCTCGACGGCAAGCGCGTCTATGGCCACATGGACTACGGCAAGAAAGACCCGTCGCTCGGCTGGCGCTTTACCGATGCCTGGCTGTCGATGGCCGGCTCCGCCGACAAAGGCATCCCGAACGGCCTGCCGGTCGACGAATGGGGCATCCGCGTGGCCGACGACAAGTGCACCCCGGTGGGCGCATCGGTCTCGCGCGGCGGCGCCACCAACAGCCCGGCCGCCGTGTACGCCCTCACCAAGTACATCGACTGGATGAAGAAGTACGCCCCGCCCGAGGCGACCGGCATGACCTTCAACGAAGCCGGCCCGGTGCCCGCGCAAGGCCACATCGCGCAGCAAGTGTTCTGGTACAGCGCCTTTACCGCGCCGATGACCAAGCCGGGCCCGGTCGTGAACGCCGATGGCTCGCCCAAGTGGCGCATGGCGCCATCGCCGCACGGCCCGTACTGGAAGGACGGCATGCAGAACGGCTATCAGGACGTCGGCTCGTGGACGTTCTTCAAGTCCACCCCGTTCGAGCGCCGCTCGGCTGCGTGGCTGTACGCGCAGTTCGTCACGTCGAAGACCGTGTCGCTCAAGAAGTCGATCACCGGCCTCACGTTCATTCGTGACTCCGACATCCACAGCGACTACTTCACCAAGAACGCGGCCAAGTACGGCGGCCTGATCGAGTTCTACCGCAGCCCGGCTCGCGTGGCCTGGACGCCGACCGGCAACAACGTGCCCGACTATCCGAAGCTGGCGCAGCTCTGGTGGAAGAACGTCGCCACCGCCGTGACCGCGGAGAAGACCCCGCAAGCCGCCATGGACAACCTGGCCAAGGAAATGGATCAGGTGATGGGCCGCCTGCAGCGCGCCGGCATGAAGAACTGCGCGCCCAAGCTGAACCCGGAAAGCGATCCGAACAAGTGGCTGTCGACCGAACACGCCCCGTGGAAGAAGCTCGACAACGAGCGTCCGAAGGGTGAGACGGTGGCTTACGACAAGCTGCTCGCCGCCTGGAAGGCCGGTAAGGTGCGTTAAGCCTGCGTTAAATTGTTGTCGCTCCCGCGCAGGCGGGAGCCCAGCGCCGTTAAAGTCACTGGGTCCCCGCCTGCGCGGGGACGACAACGCAGCGGTTCGCCGCTTTCTGTAGCTCTACTTCATCAGTCGTCTTATGGAATACCTCCTCGCGCTCGACCAGGGCACGTCCAGCTCACGCGCCATCGTCTTCAACCGCGCCGGCCAGATCGTCGCCAGTGCCCAGCAGGAGTTTCCGCAGCAATTTCCGCAGCCCGGCTGGGTCGAGCATGATCCGTTCGACATCTGGAACAGCCAGCTCGCCACCTGCCGCGCCGCACTCGAACAAGCCAAGCTCACTGCCGCCGATATGGCGGCGCTGGGCATCACCAACCAGCGTGAAACCACTGTGGTGTGGGAGCGCACCACCGGCAAACCCATCTTCAACGCGATCGTGTGGCAGGACCGCCGCACCGAGAGCATCTGCGAACGCCTGCGCGCCCAGGGCTTGGAGGACGAAGTGCGCAAGCGCACGGGCCTCGTCATCGACCCGTACTTCTCGGCCACCAAGCTGCGCTGGATTCTCGACCACGTCGACGGTGCCCGCGAGCGCGCCGCGCGTGGCGAACTCGCCTTCGGCACCATCGACAGCTGGCTCGTGTGGCAACTCACGCGCGGGCGCCTGCATGTGACGGACGTGTCCAACGCCTCGCGCACGATGCTGTGGAACATCCACACCGGCGAGTGGGATGCCGACCTCATGCGCGCGCTCGACATTCACCCGAGCCTGCTGCCCGAGGTGCATCCGTCGGCGTATCAATTCGGGCAGACCGATGCCGACTGGCTCGGCGCCTCGCTCACCATTGGCGGCATTGCGGGCGACCAGCAATCGGCCTTGTTCGGCCAGGCCTGCTTCAAACCCGGCATGGCCAAGAACACCTACGGCACCGGCTGCTTCATGCTGCTCAACACGGGCGACCGCGCGGTGCAATCGCACAATGGCCTGATCAGCACAGCCGCCTGCCAGAGCGGCCCCAAGCGCAGCTACGCGCTGGAAGGCAGCGTGTTTGTGGGCGGTGCGGTGGTGCAATGGCTGCGCGACGGCCTGCGCGCCATCCAGCGCTCGGCCGACGTCGAAGGGCTGGCCGCCTCGGTGCCCGATTCGGGCGGCGTGGTGTTCGTCCCCTCGTTCACCGGCCTGGGCGCACCGTACTGGGACCCAACCGCGCAAGGCGCCATCGTCGGCCTGTCGCGCGGCACAACCATCGGCCACATCGCGCGGGCCGCTTTGGAGTCGATCGCCTTCCAGAGCACCGCCCTGCTGCAGGCCATGACGCGCGATGCCGTCTCCACCATCTCGGAACTGCGCGTGGACGGCGGCGCCTCGGCCAACAACCTCTTGCTGCAATTCCAGGCTGACCTGCTCGGCATTCCGGTCGTGCGCCCGGAGATCATCGAGACCACGGCACTCGGCGCGGCCTACCTGGCCGGCATCGCCACCGGTTTCTACAAAGGCGAGGACGAGGTCGCCCAGCAATGGCGTGCCTCGCGCACGTTCCACCCCGTCATCAGCCGCGATGAGGCCGAACACCGCATTGCGCAGTGGGAAATGGCCGTCGCGCAGGTCCGCCTGCCGACCACCCGCGGGCACTGAAGCAAAATATTTCGGCCAGAAAAAAAGGCGACTCGCGGGTCGCCTTTTTTCATGGTGCGGTGAATGGCTTACTTGCCTTCGCTATTCGGCGTCTGGGCAGGGCCGCCTTGCTCCTTCATGGCTTCCTTGCGCTCGGCGCGGGCTTCCTTCTTCTCAGCCTTTCGGTTGGCCTTGGCGGCCTTCTTTTCTTCCTTGTAAGCGGCCTTGGCGTCGGACTTGCGAGCCTTGTATTCGTCATTCGCCGCCTTGTCCTCAATACGCTTCTGCACCAGCGGATCCGACGACGAAGTGGCCGGTCCGCCTTGCGGTGCGGCCTGCACAGTGCCGGTCGTCTGCGGCGAAGTCTGCGGCGCCGGTGTCATCTGAGCGAAAGCAGCCGACGCAGCAAGCGTGGCGGCCACGGCAAGGGCGGGTTTCAGGCGCAGTTCAATCATGGTTTGGCTCCTTTTTTTACACAGTCACGGGAATGTCTGACCACTAAAGCGGCGCGCAATGCACCACAAAAACGGTCTCGGCGCGCATCAAAGATCACGTGCCGGAGCGTTGCAAGAGACAACACCTCTGGTGGCGCAAGAACCGCTCCCGGGCCATGCACTACACTGCGCGCTGTTTCTCCCCGGATGCTGCGCCGTGCCTGATTCCACCCCCGATTTCACCCTGCTCGACCCGCCCGCCGACGCCCTGCCCCTGGCCGAAGACGCCGCCGCCGGCCACGTCAAGCGCGTGCAGCGCTGGCTGGAAGACGCCGTGATCGGCCTGAACCTGTGCCCTTTCGCCAAGGCCGTCCACGTCAAACACCAGGTCCGCTACGTCGTCAGCCGCGCCACCATGGACGGCGACGTACTCGACCACCTGCGCGCCGAAGCGGACTTGCTGCACACCACCCCCGCCAGCGAAATCGACACCACGCTGCTCATCGTCCCCGCCCTGGCCGATTTTCTGGATTTCCACACCCTCACCGACCGCGCCGAAGCGCTGCTCGCCAAGGCCGGCTTCGAAGGCGAACTGCAACTCGCAAGCTTCCACCCCGACTTCGTCTTCGCCGACGCTGAGCCCGACGACATCGCCAACGCCACCAACCGCGCGCCCGCCCCCATCCTCCATCTGCTGCGCGAAGACAGCATCGCGCGCGCCGCGGCGGCCGTACCCGATGCAGCGGACATCTACGAACGGAACATCGCGACGATGGAGCAACTGGGCCCAGAAGGTTGGGCGGCGATGGTAGAAAAATTCAGCGGGAAGCCACACCAAGACTGAGCCGCCAACCCAAGCAGACCAACGGTTTGGCCGTTGACGTTCCTGCCCTAGATGGCGCCTTGGATTTTTGTTGCGGGGAGGATCAAGGAAGGAGCCTTGTCTGAGCGCAGCGAGTTTGGCTCCTTCCCCTCCTCGCGACAAAAATCCAAGGAGGGGTCGCCATCTCGGGCGCACCTTTCTTTGCCTACTTTCTTTGGCAAGACAAAGAAAGTAGGTCAGTCCCGGCAGGGGATGAAACAAGGGATGCACCACCGCCGGTAGCAAAGCCCCACGCGGTCAAAAAACCAAACCCCAAACCGCCCGATCCCCCGGCGGCGTCCACTGATACACCCAAGTCTCGGAAAGCAACCGCTCCCCCGACTGCAACGTCAGCGACAACTCAATCGGCGCATTGCTCGCATCGGGCACCACATCAAACATCGCCCGCACCCCATCGATACTGGTCAGTGGCCGCGCCGAAGCAATCTCCACCCGCCCCCGAGAAGCCCGAATGACGGGTTCCACCGTCGACCCAGCGGTGCTACGCCCCAAGCGGGCCAACTCCCCACCCGCAAAATCCACCACAAACCGCCAGGAAAAATATTTGCGGGGCTGCCCGACAACGCCGCCGATCCCCGTGCGCGTGGCCACCACCCGCGCCAGCGGTGAAGCCGCAGCCGGCTGCGCGCCCCACGTCAGCCGATAGCCGAACGCCATCTCCTGCCCGGCGTGCGGTGCCACCGCCGGCCGCCAGAACGCAACGATGTTGTCGAAGGTCTCGTCATTGGCCGACAGTTCAACCAGCTCGACCGCCCCCTCCCCCCAGTCATGCGTGGGCTCGACCCATACGCTCGGGCGCTTCTCGTAGAACACGCCGTCGTCCTGATAGTGATCGGGATTGCGGTCACGCTGCAGCAGACCGAAGCCGCGCGGGCCGTCGTCGGCAAAACGCTGGCTGCGCAGCATGGGCGGGTTCGCCAGCGGCCGCCAGATCCACTCGCCCGAGCCGCGCCAGATGGCGAGCCCATCGGAATCGTGAATTTCCGGGCGCCAGTCAGACGCATGCCAGCGGCGGGCGGCGCTGCGCCGGTCGCCAGCACGATCGGCGCGGTCGTTTTCTCCATAAAGAAACATGCTGGTGAGCGGCGCGATGCCCAAGCGTTCGATCGGCTTGCGCACATAGAGCGTGGTGCGAACGTCCATCACCAGGGTGTCGCCTGGGCGGACGTCAAAGCGGTAGACGCCCGCCACGCTGGGCGAATCGAGCAAGGCGTAGACGCGCAACACCTCGGCATCTGCCGACGGGCGCACCAACCAGAATTCGGTGAAATCGGGAAACTCCTCCGCGCGCGGCAGGCCAGTGTCGATCGCCAGCCCGCGCGCCGACATGCCGTATTGCCACTGGCCGCCCACCGCGCGGAAGTAGCTCGCGCCCAGGAAGGCAGCCACATCGCGCGTCGGGTCGGCCTTGGTGGTGAGCCGAAAGCCGGCAAAGCCGAGATCGGCCGGCAGAGACTGGTGGTCCAGCCCACTGCGGCCGTAGTCGAACATGGCAGGGTCGTAGGCAATCAGGCGCGCCTGCCCATCCACGACTTCGTACATGCGCACCGGCGATTTGAAGAACAGCCCAAGGTGGAAGAAGCGCGCCTCGAACGGCAGGTGCTGCCCGGCCCACAAGGCGTGATCGGCGCGATAGCCGATGGATTGATAGCCGTCCCAGTCGAGCGCGGCCAGCGGTGGCGGCAACTGCGTGCTCCGGCGGCGATATGGCCGATCCGCCAAGGCCCGGGCGCGCGCTAGCAGGCGGGTCTCATCAAAGGGTTCCGGCACGCCGGGCGTGGCGCGGGGGGTGGCGCTATAAGGGACACCGGGCGCCAGGGCGAGCAGCCCGGCGGCCAACTGCTTGAGCAGGTCGCGACGATGCATGGATCAGGGCGGAGCCAGAGTCCATGCAGTGTGGCACAACCCTCGCCCGGGCAGCATCCGACAGAAAGCTTTCATTGGACCCACAACCCTGCGCCGCAATTGGGATTCCGCGCAGCACGCGTGGCGCCTATCCTTCAATTGGCGCACAATCTACGCCCTACCGGGCCCCGGGGCCCAGATTCGGGCCCACTCCGCCACGATCCTCACGGCGCACATGCTTCCACTGTCTTCCACGCTACCGCTTGCCGGCGTTGCCGAACTGTCCTCCGCGACTGCGGCGGCCACGGCCCTGGAGGCGTTTGACCGCTATTACGACGACGTCCTGCTGCCCATGTGGCTCGGGCCGGGCTGGAACGCGCAGGCCGGTCTCTGCTATGAGGCGCTCGTCGTTGAAAACGACGCGCTGGTGCCCGCCTCCACGGCCCGCTACCGGGCCATGGCCTGTGCTCGCCAGTTGTATACATTTGCCCGTGCGACGCAGCTTTCCGCCAAACATCGCGATCTCTGCGCCGAGCGCGCCGCCGCGCTGTGCCATGCGCTGGATACGCGCTTTCGCGACACGCTCCACGGCGGCTGGGTGTTCTCGATCGACAGCGCCCTGGCGCCGCAAGACAGCAGCAAAGACCTGTACACGCACGCCTTCGTGCTGTTTGCGGCTGCGCACTGGCTGGCCGTGAGCGACGACCCGCGCGCCGCCGCGCTGATGCACGACGCACATGACGTGATCGCGCACCGTTTTGTGCGCGCCGCTGGTGAATCGGGCACAACCCCGCTGCCGGTGGCCGCCATGGACGCCACCTTGACCGAGACCCTGTCGGGTGTCGCGCAGAACCCGGTGATGCACCTGACCGAGGCCTACCTGGCTACCGCCGCGCTGGACGAACCGCCCGCCTGGGCCGAGGCCGGTGTGCGCACGCTGGCCGAGGGCATCCTGGCGCGCTTCATCGAGCCGCGCACGGGCAGCATCACCGAATTGCCGATCGATGAGCCCAACGCGGACAACCGGATCGAGCCCGGCCACCAGTTCGAGTGGTTCTATCTCGTGCGCGCACATGCCGATGTGTTCGCCCGCTCGGACGCCGGCCGGCAACTGGCCGACACCCTCGGCCGGGCGGTGGATGCCGCCTGCCGCCAGGGCGTGGATGCCGAAACGCAAGGCGTCTGCCTGTCGCTGAACTTGGACGGCACGCCGCGCGACACCACCCAGCGCATCTGGGCCCAGACCGAATACGGCCGCGCACTCGCGCTGTGCACCGAAACGCAGGGCGCCATGCTCGCGCGTCTGCTACCGGCCTGGTCGGCGCGCTTCCTGCACGCACACGGCTGGCATGAAGTCATCGACGCAGCGGGCCAGCACCTGCGCGCCGACATGCCGTCGAGCACCCCGTACCACATCACCACGTTCTATGAGGCAGCCCGCGCAACGCTGTCCGCCTCATCTTCATGCAATACCCCAAGCTGTTGAGTGAGACACATCATGCATAACCACAATCCCAACGAATCCAAGGCACGCGCCATCTTCCGGGTGGTCAGCGGTAACTTCCTGGAGATGTACGACTTCATGGTCTACGGCTATTACGCCAAGGCCATTGCCGACACCTTCTTCCCGGCCGGGAACGAGTTCCTCTCGCTGATGCTGTCGCTGGTAACGTTTGGCGCCGGCTTCCTGATGCGGCCGCTGGGCGCGATCTTCCTCGGCGCGTACATCGACCGTCACGGCCGCCGCGTGGGCCTGATCGTCACGCTGGCGCTGATGGCGTGCGGCACCTTGCTGATCGCGCTGGTGCCGGGCTACGCCACCATCGGGCTGGCGGCGCCGCTGCTGGTGCTGATCGGCCGGTTGCTGCAGGGCTTCTCGGCCGGCGTGGAACTGGGTGGGGTATCGGTCTACCTGGCCGAGATTTCCACCCCGGGCAAGAAGGGCTTCTTCGTGAGCTGGCAATCGGCCAGCCAGCAAGTGGCGGTGATGTTTGCCGCGCTGCTGGGCGTGCTGATGTCGTCGCTGCTGCCGCCGTCTGAGATGAGCGCGTGGGGCTGGCGCGTGCCGTTCCTCGTCGGCTGCCTGATCGTGCCGTTCCTGTTCATCATCCGCCGCTCGCTGCAAGAGACGGAAGAGTTCCAGAAGCGTAAGCACCGCCCGGACCTGGCCGCCGTGTTCCGCTCGATGGGCCAGAACTGGCGTCTGGTGGGCGCGGGCACGCTGATGGTGGTGATGACCACGGTGTCGTTCTACCTGATCACTGCGTACACGCCGACCTTCGGCAAGAGCGTGCTGCACCTGTCGGATTTCGACAGCCTGATCGTCACGCTGTGCGTGGGCGCCTCCAACTTCTTCTGGCTGCCGGTGATGGGCGCGGTGTCTGACCGTGTCGGCCGCCGCCCGCTGCTGATCCTCTTTACCGTGCTGATGCTGCTGACCGCGTACCCGGCCATGCAGTGGCTGGTGGGCGCACCGTCGTTCGCCCGCATGCTGACCGTGCTGCTGTGGCTGTCGTTCCTGTACGGCAGCTACAACGGCGCGATGGTCGTCACGCTCACCGAGATCATGCCGCCGGAAGTGCGCACCACCGGCTTCTCGCTGGCATACAGCCTGGCCACGGCCATCTTCGGCGGGTTCACCCCGGCGATTGCCACCTGGCTGATCCACACCACCGGCAACAAGGCGATGCCGGGTGTGTGGGTGTCGTTTGCTGCACTGTGCGGGCTGGTGGCCACGCTGGCCATCGTCAAACCGGCCGGCAAGCATGTGCATGGCGCGGACGCTGCTCGCGCTGCTTGACCAGCCGCGTGTATGAATAAAACGCCTCTCGGAGGGTCTCCTCTGAGGGGCGTTTTGCTTGGTGGTGCATCCCTTGTTTCATCCCCTGCCGGGGCTGACTCACTTTTCTTTGTCTTGCCAAAGAAAGTCAGCAAAGAAAGGCGCGCCCGATGCGGCAACTTCCCCTTGAATTTATGTCGCAAGGAGGGAGGGGAGGCAAACTCGCTGCGCTCAGACAAGCCTCCCCTCTTTTTCCTCCTTGCAACATAAATTCAAGGCGCCATCAAGGGCTCAAACGGCCAAACCATCGCGGTTTTGTCGTTCCCGCGAAGGCGGGAACCCAGCGGCGTTTTAACGAAGCATGAACACCAACGACACTGGGTCCCCGCCTACGCGGGGACGACGGTGAACACAGCGCCACGGGCGGCATACAGATTGTGTGTCCGTACCCTGCCCTAGATGGCGCCTTGAATTTGTGTAAGCGGGCGGAAACAAGACGGGGAACTGTCTGAGCGAAGCGAGTTTTCCCCGTCTCCGCCCGGTTACACAAATTCAAGGAAGGGGTCGCCATCTCGGGCGCGCCTTTCTTTTGCTTACTTTTCTTTGGCAAGACAAAGAAAAGTGAGTCGGCCCCGGCAGGGGACGATACCGGGGATGGACCAAAACCAAAACAATCCCACCCCGGCCCCATCAGCGTTACTGAATCACCAGCCCGTTCGGCCCCACCACGCCCAGCTCCACGTAATGCGAAGCCGGCCGCGTCCGATCAGAGAAATCAACCATGAACCCGCCGCCCACATCGAAGTTGCGCAGGCGGGCAAGCTCGCGGCGCACCTGTTCGCGCGTGGGCTTGGGGCCGGCGCGGCGCACCGCTTCCGCCAGTACCTTGGCGGCGACAAACCCTTCGATCGCGCGGAACGACAACTCCACGTCCTTGGCACCCACGGCGGTACGCGCTCGGTTGAATTCGCGGATGACGGGGTTCACGCTCTTGCCGGGGTTGGGCATCACCATCGCCAGCGAGTAGCCGCGCACGGCGTCGATGCCGGCCACTTTGAGCAGGATGCTGGGATCGATCGACGACAGCCCCAGAAGTTGCGCCCCGCCACCTCGGGCCCGGTATTGCTTGACGAACTGCGCGGCAGGCTCCGCCGTGGCGCCCAGAAAGATCGCCTGCACATCGGCGCCGAGCAGTTTGTCCACCGCCGGCCCCACCGCCACCGTGTTGCGCGGGTACGAAGCCGTGGCGGCCATCGCCAGCTTGTGCGCCTTGAGCGTGCGGTCCACGCCGCCCAGCGCCTCCTTGCCCAGCGCATCGTCCTGATACAACACGCCAATGCGCGTCACGCCAATGGTGACCAGCGCGCCGACCATCTTGTCGATCTCCTGCTGGTAGCTGGCCTTGATGGGGAAGACCAGCGGGTCGCTCGTCATGCTCGAGGCACCCGTGGCGGGGCCGACCAGCGGCAGACCGGCTTCGGCCAGCACGCCGTTGCGCATGAGCGCTTCCACGTTAGCGGTACCGACCACGGTCAGCACGGCCACGGGGTTGTCGATCTTGGCCATGTCGCGCACGTTGCGCAGGGTCTGCTCGACCTTCTGCTCGTCGTCGCGGGCGACCAGGCGGATGGTTTCGCCATTGATGCCGCCGTCGAGATTGAGCCAGTCGAAGTACAGCCGTGCGCCGGCGTTGAGCGCGCGCCCCGTGGCGGCCTGCGAGCCCGTCAACGGCAATGACTGGATGATGCTGATATCGGCGCGGACGGCCGGCGCCCCGAGTACGGCGCAGAGCGTCAATGCGGCAGCCAGAGGCCGGCGCCAGCGCGCACCCCGGCAGCGCGCGTGATTTCCCGTTTGCATTCCTAGCACCCTTCACCGCGGCCTCGTGGGCGGCGGCGTTTTGTCGAGACCGCCCGGCTGTGCCAAGGGCGGCTCACTTTTGTTGTTCTGGTCGTGCGAGACATTGCCCCGCGAGGTCGATAGCCTGCCATCGGGCAGGGGCTTCGACAAGTCCTGACGGGGGCGTTTTAGACTCGCTCGATCGTTCTGTCGCAAACCTCCCACGCCACCATGCCGCAGCGCATTCTGCCCACCGATGTTGAAGGCCGCACGCCGCCATCGCTCGCGCACCCCGTGCGGCTGTACACGCGCCAGATGGAGGCCAACACGCGCTTTCCGCGTCACACGCACCCGTGGGCACAGGTGGCGTACAGCCACAACAGCGTGCTGCGCGTACAAGCGGGCGACACGGCCTGGGTGGTGCCGCCCTCGCGGGCGATCTGGATTCCGCCCGGCATCGAACACGAGGTGTGGGTGGTGGAGGCGGCGTTCCTGCGCACGCTGTATGCCGATCCGTCCGTGGTGACGGGTACGCTGACCGAGTGCCGGGTCATGGAGGTCTCGCCGCTGCTGCGCGAGTTGATCGCCGCGATGGACGTGCGTCAGCCGCTGCCGCCCGCGCGCGAGCAGGCGCTGGCCGCGCTCATTCTGGACGAGCTGCGCCGCAGCGCCCCGCTGCCGCTCGATCTGCCCATGCCCGCCGACAAACGCCTGCGCGCCCTGTGCGAACGCGTGATGGCCGACCCGGGCTCGGCGCTCAACTTTGATGATCTTGCGCGTGACGTGGGTGCCAGCACGCGCACGCTGGCGCGGCGTTTTCGTGACGAACTGGGCGTGAGCTTTTCGCAATGGCGCCAACAGGCGGTGCTCGCCAGCGCCATCCCGATGATGTCGCAGGGGATGCCGCTGGCGCAGGTGGCACAAACGCTGGGCTACAACAGCCAGAGCGCGTTTTCCGCGATGTTCCGGCGGGCGTTTGGGCAAAGCCCGAGCGCGTTCCTGCATCGGCCGGGCTCCGATAACGAAGCCGCTTGAGCGGCGCTAGATCAGCGGTAGGGGCATCGCCGGCAGCGATACCGTAAAGCGTGCGCCGCCGCTGGGCGCGGCATCCAGCTGGACCTCGCCGCCGTGTACGAGCGCAATGCGCCGCACGATCGCCAGGCCCAGGCCAAACCCGCCGGTATGCCGGTCGCGGCTGGCATCCAAGCGCAGGAAGGGCTCGAACACGCGGGCACGGTCCGAAACGGGGATGCCGGGGCCATCGTCTTCCACCACTACGCAGAGCGCGCCCGCTTGGCCGGCTTCAATCCGCAGGGTGATGGTGTTGCGCGCATAGCGCGCGGCATTGCGAATCAGGTTGAGCAGCGCGCGTGCCAGCAGGCGTGGGTCACACACGTGGTACGCGGGCGCAGCATCGGTATGCACGGTCAGGCTGAGCTGGCGGTCGGCCACGTCGTTGGCGACGCTGGCGACTACGCTGTCGAGCCATTCGCCCACCGCCACGCGCATCAGCACGAGATGGGTGGCGCCCTGCTCCAGGCGGCTGAGCGCCAACAGTTCGCTCACGAGTTCGTCCAGCTCGCGTACGTCACGGCGCAGGGCATCCAGACGGGAGGCACGCTGCGTATCGGGCACCGGCGTCTGCAGCAGTGCAATGCCGAACTCCAGCCGCGCGATCGGCGTTTTGAGTTCGTGCGAGATGCCGTTCATCATCTCGCGCTGGTGCTGGATCGAGCCCTGGATACGTTCGGCCATGTCGTTGAACTGGCGTGCCAGGCCGTACACGTTGGAACGCTTGCTCAGGCGCGCACGCGTAGCCAGCTTGCCCGCGCCAAAGCCGCGTGCGGCGTCTTCAAGCGTGCGCAGGTCACGCCAATGCAGCCACACCCAGAGCAGCAGTGGCACCAATGCAGCCACGGCGATGAGGGCGTAGGCGATGGCGCGGATGCGGCCGTAGTCCATGTCGGCGTTGTAGGCGTGCAGCACGCTACCGTCGCGCAGCGGCAGGTAGTAATCCCGGCCGTTGGTCTGCAGGACCATCTTGCCGTGCGCGAGGTCGTCACGCTGCTCGGCCGACAGCGTGGGCACCGTGGCGGGGTCGACAAAATCGAACTGCTCCCACGCGTTCTGGTTCAGGCGGGTGATGGCGGCAGCGCGGTCGCCGCCGGCGCGGTCCAGATAGTCACGCAGCACGAAGGCATAGCCCTTGCGCACTTCGCGCTCGCCTTGCGTGAGGGTGTCGTAGAACATCCAGACAAACGATCGGTTGACGGCGAACACCGCCAGGGCCGCGGCCAGCACCACCATCGCGTAGAGCTTGATCAGGGAGCGGATCATCGTTCAGTCCTCCCACGCCGAGGGGCTGAAGAGATAGCCGCGTCCCCAGATCGTCTTGATCTTGTGCGGCTCGGGCGAGGCGTCGCCAAAGCGGCGGCGCAGGCGCGAGATGCCGGAATCGACCGTGCGGTCCAGCCCGTCGAATTCGATGCCGCGCAGTTGCTTGAGGATGTCGTCGCGGCTGAGCACGGTGCCGGCGGCACGCGCCAGGATCAACAGCAGGTTGAACTCGGCCGTCTTCAGGTCGACCGACTGCCCGCGCCACGTAACGGCACGGTTGGGCGGAGAGATGGTGAGTTCACCGAAGACGAGCGTGTCGTCCCGCGGCAGAGCGGGCTCCGACGTTGACATGGCCGGCAACGCGCGACGCAACAGTGCCCGGGCGCGCGCCACCAGCAGGCGCGGCTCGATGGGCTTGAGCACGTAGTCGTCGGCGCCGATCTCCAGCCCCGCCACCTGGTCGTACGTATCGACCCGCGCAGTCAGGATCAGCACCGGCACGCGCGAAAACGCGCGGATGCGCCGGCACACTTCCATGCCGTCCATGTGGGGCAGCATCAGGTCCAGGATCACCAGCGCCGGCTGATGCTCGCGCACGGCGGCCACGGCAATGTCGCCACGGCGCACCACTTCCACTGCAAATTCGTAGTTGCCCAGGTATTCGCTGACGAGCTGCGCAAGGCGGTCGTCGTCTTCGATCAGCAGCACCTTGGTCTTGAGCGGCCCATCGGTGATCGCCGTCATCGTCCATTCGCCCCGTTGTTTTTCTGATGGCGCGCAGTGTATGCGCACTGCCTTGCCAATGGTTGCTGCGCAGAAACTTGAAAACACTCGCGCACAATTGCGCACAACTTCCCGGCAATTTGCAGACAGACGTGCGCGGTGGATCTCGCCAGACTGCGGGCTCTCTCTCCAGAGGTCCAACAAGAGGTCCAACGTGCATCTACGTCTCCCCCTGCGTCTGGCTCCGCGCCTGACGGTTTTGTCTCTCACCCTGCTCTCTGCGTTCTGGTGGTCACCCTCTGCGGTGTATGCCGAGGAGGCTTCGTACACGGTGTCACTCAACGTGGGCACACGGCCGCGCTATGCCGGCAGCAGCCAGAGCACCTTGATCGGCGGTCCCGGCGTGCGGGCAGATTTCGGCAACGGGTGGTTCATTGACCCGCTGCAGGGCGGCGCAGGCTATGCCATCCGCTTTCTGAACGGCATGTTCGCCTCAGGCGCGCTGTCTTACGACCCCGGCCGTACCGACCACAACAGCTTCGGCCGCCCCGGCTCCGACCACCTGAAGGGCATGGGCAACGTCAAGGGCTCGCTGCTGGGCGTCTTCACGGTGGGCAGCAAGATCGTCGGCGAAGCCACGGCCAGCGCCACGCTGGAGGTGCCGCTGACGAACCGCGAGCGCGGCTGGTCCGGCCACATTGACCTGAACACGCCGGTGGTCAGCTGGGGCACCGACAAGATCACCGTGAACCCGAGCCTGCAATTCGGCTCGCGCAAGTACATGCAGACGTACTTTGGCGTGACGGCCGAGCAATCGGCCAACAGCGGTTTTGCGGAGTATTCGACCAACGGTGGCTTGCAGGCCGCGTCCGTCACGGTGGCGTGGACCCACGTCTTCTCAAGCCACTGGGCATTGCGCACGGCCGTCGGCACGTCGCGCCTGCTCGGCAATGCCGCCAAGAGCCCGATCGTGCAGAACAAGCAGGGCTACTTCGTCGGCACGGGCATCGCCTATACGTTCTGAGCGTTCTGAGTGCGGACGCGGGTATCGAGCCACGCCACGGTTTCGCGCCACCACGGCGCCCCGGACGATGCCCGGAAAAAACCCATGTGGCCGACACCCTTGCTGCCCAGCGCGGCGCCGCCAATCTGCCGCCGCGTGATGCGCGCGGCAGGAAAGCGCGCCACCAGCGCGTCGATGGCTTGCGCGGGCGCCAGCGGATCGTCGTCAAACCCCCAGGCGAGCAGCGGCACCTTGAGGCGTGCATAACGGCGGGTGTCCAGCCCGGCGCGTGGCGCAAACAAATAGCCGCGTTGGCGAGCAAAGCCCGCCCAATCGCTGAGGATGGCGGCGGGAATCGACATCGGCCCCATGCCCACGTCCGACAGCGGCAGCATGCCGCCACGCGCGCGTGCCACCGCCAGGGGAATCCGCACATGCAGTAGCCATGCAAACGGCAGCCGCCCCAGGGCGCCCCGCCATGGCCACCCACGTACATTTGCCAGCGGCGATGCCACCTGCACCAGCGCATCCGCATGCACGATATGCGGCGCCAGCCCGGCCAGCTGCCCGCCCGCGCTGTGCCCGAGCACCACCAGCTTGCGGCCGCCGCAACCTTCGGGGACGAGCGTGTCGTGTGCCCACTTCAGCACCGCGTCGATGTCCTGCCGGCCCCAGTCGGCAAAGCGTGGCGCAGTGGGTGATGCGGGACCGCTGGCCAGCGCCTCGCCAATGCCGCGATAGTCGAACGTGACCGTGCGCCAGCCGGCCAGGCACAGCGCCCGCGCAAAGGCGGCGTAGAACTGGCGCGGCACACCCAGCGCCGAGCAGATCACCACCGTGCCGTGCGAGCCCAGGCCTGGGCTTGTGACCGTGACGGGCAGCGTCCAGCCGTCGGCGGTGCGGACATGGTCTTCGCGGGTGGGGAGGGCGTCGGCGGGATAATCGATCGGCTCGCGCTGCATGAGGCACTCCGCTGCGGTGTCGGGATGGAGGCAGTATTGGCGGCGGCCAGTCGGCTCACAATAACGCCACAGGTAATCGCGGCACCTACCTCGCCCTGCTTCAATAGATGACGTGATCGATGATGTAAGACGCGCCCAACCCGCCGAGATGCCCATGCTTGATGAAGCCGATACCGCCCAAGTGGCCGGTGAACCGCCCGAAGCCGCCGTCCCACCCATTGCCCGCTTCCCGCAATTGCTGCGCTTCTGGCGCACGCGCCGTGGCTACAGCCAGTTGGCCCTGGCGCTGGCGGCGGGCGTGTCGCAGCGGCATGTCAGTTTTCTGGAGTCGGCACGCGCCGCGCCCAGCCGCAACATGATCCTGCAACTGGCCGAGGAACTGAGCGTGCCGCTGCGCCACCGCAACCAGATGCTGCTGGCGGCCGGCTTTGCCCCCGCGTACCCCGAGCAGGGCCTGAACGCACCGGCCGACGAGGCCTCACCCATGCGGCAAGCGGTCCGCCACGCCGTCAAGCTGATCCTCGACAAGCAGGCACCCTATCCGGCCATCGTGCTCGACCGCTTCTGGCATGTGCTCGACGCCAATGTCGCGCACCGCCGCCTGATGCGCTGGGCCATCGGCGATGACCGGGCCGAAGGCGCGCCGGGCACCGTCAATATGATGAAGCTGGTGTTCGATCCGACCGCGCTGTGGCCGGCGATCGTCAATCGCGACGCCGTCGGCCGCTACCTCGCCCGGCGCGTACGGCAGGAACTGGCACTGCACACCATCGACCCGGCCACGCAACGGTTGCTGCACGGCATTCGCGCGCTGCAGCCAGCCCTGTTCGACGCCAGTGAGCTGTCCGCGCCCACCCCGCCCGTGCACGACGCGGACGACCCGCCGCCCCTGCTGCCCGTCACGCTGCAGCGCGATGGCGTGACGATCTCGCTATTCACCACGCTCACCACGCTGGGCACCCCGCGCGATGCGGGGCTGCAGGAGATGCGCATCGAGTGCTTCTATCCGGCGGATGACACATCGCGGGGCGCCCTGGAACGTATTACGCTGTAACGACGCCCGCATTGCAACGAGAATCATTCTCACTTATATTGGCCGGTCGATTTGCCCCTTAGTCTGCGGCCGCAGCGCCGCCTTGTGCTTCATGACCGACCTGTCCCAGCCCCCACGTTCAGCCGAGCCCGCCGCACACGCTCGCCCTGCGCGGACCTATGCCCAGCACCCTGTCAACCGCCGTGCCACGGCAGTGCGCTGGCTGCGCAAGACGCACGGCTGGTTCGGGTTGTGGGGCGCGGTGATGGGGCTGATCTTCGGCGTGTCGGGCATCTGGCTGAACCATCGCGCGGTGCTCAAGCTGCCCGTGGCGCAAGAGCGCACCAACACGCAGATCGCCCTGCCCGATCCGCTGCCCGCCACGCCGGAGGCAATGAACACCTGGCTGCAGCAGGCACTGAATGTGCCGGAGCCCGCCAACCGCGTGCGCGTGGAAAAAGCCAAACCGGTCGCGTGGGCCGAGCGCCCGGCCAAGAGTGACGAGAAGAGCGAGGCAGGCAGCGCCAAACCACTGATGCAGCCCGAGCAGTGGACCTTCAACTTTGGCGGTGCCACCCGGCAGATCCAGGCCGAGTACTGGGCCGGCAACCGCTCGGTGTCGATCCGGCAAACGGATAACGGTTTCCTCGGCACGTTGATGAACCTGCACAAGGGCACCGGCATGACGGTGCCGTGGATTCTGCTGGTGGATACGCTGGCCGGCTGCCTGATCTTCCTGTCGCTCTCGGGCCTGTGCCTGTGGGTGATGACCACCAAGCGCCGCACGGTCGGCTGGACGATCTTCGGGCTGGGAAGTTTGCTGGCGATCGGGTTGGCGGTCTCGCGCCTGTAACCCTGCGCCTTCATGGACGATCTACGCTGCGTTCTGTCAGCGGCCGCTGGATCGCCCCCACCCACCCTGCTCCGCCGCATGGGTGATTGATCCCAGCAGAGAGGGCATGCATCGGATTCGAAGCCTTAAGTGCCGATGCCGGAGCCCCAGAGCGCCGCTGTTGATGCAAAAAGCAGCAATGGCGGAGCTTAAAGGTCCGGCGCCGGAGCTCAAACACCCGAACCCTGCTGCTTTTTTTTATCACCGCTGCTGCTTTTTGCAGCAACGTCGGCGCTTTGCACTTCACACGCGGGGCTCCGCAGCTCCAGATTCGAACCTTTTAGTGCCGACGTCGGGGCTTGCGGCTCCGATGCTGGCGTTGGGAACGCCGTCGCACGAGGGCAATACGTGTCGTCTCAAGCCGGGGTCGCGGGTGGTGCGGTTGGCGTGGGCGCCTTCTCCCCATCCGGCGCCGCCCGCGTCATCCACTGCTCGAATGCCGCCGAAGTCCGCAACACCGTTGCCGGCGTCGCCAGCGGAATGCCCGCCTTGTCGAACGCATCCTTGAGCACGACGTTGAAGGCCCGCAGCACATCGGCCTGCTTCTGCGGGCGCGTCCGGAAGCGCCCCTTGACCACCATCGCGCCTCCCTCGAAGCGATCCAGCCCGAACACCTCCGCACTGCCGAGCAGCGTGGCCATGAAACGCGGTTCGCTGGCCACCTGGTCCGCGGCGGTACGCACGAGGTCGATGGCCTGCTGCGGGTGCGCGTCCATCGCCACGCGCACCTCAAAGTCGGCAAACGAGTAATCGCGCGACAGGTTGCGCACCGTCTTGATCTGGCTGAACGGAATCGACAGCACCGCCCCCGTGCCGTCGCGCAGGCGCACGGTGCGGATGGTCAGGTTGACCACCGTACCGGTCGCCACGCCCACGTCCACCGTATCGCCCACGCTGATGGTGTCTTCCATCAGGATGAAGATGCCGGTAATCAGATCCTGCGCCAGCGACTGCGCACCAAAACCGACCGCCAAGCCCACCACCCCGGCGCCAGCCACCAGCGGCGTCACATTCACGCCCAGGTTGGCGAGCACGCCGATGCTGGCCGTCACCACCAGCGTCACCTTCAAGCCATTGCGCAGCAGCGGCAGGATGGTGAGCGCACGCGTGCTGGGTTGCGCGCGCGCCGAGGCCGGCGACAGCGCCCGCAGGATCGCCGTGTCCAGCAGAATCCACGCCAGCCACGTGGCAAACACGGTGCTGACCAGGCCGACCAGCGCATCGGCAATGCGCTTGCCGTTGACCGAGCTGTGCGTGACCTCCACCAGCGTGTGGCCCCACACGCGCAGCACCAGTTCGACAAAGACGACCCAGATGCCGAGCTGTAGCAGCGCGGTGAAGAAATGCTTGAGCCGCTCCACGTATGGCGAGCTGCGCGCGAGCCGCAAATGCCGCCGCCAGCTCTTGCGCGGCCGCACCACCGCCGTCAGAAAGAGCGCCGCCACCAGCAGCAGTGAGGTCATCACCGCGCGGCGCGATACCACATCGACGTTGTCGGGCATGGTCAATGTGGCCAGCACCGTCACGCCCGCCAATACCAGCACCGGCACCGGCCACAGCGCGGCAATCACATGGCGGACCTGGTTGCCGGCGTGCTCGCCCTGGCGCTGCTCCAGCGGCCGGTTGGCAATCAACTGGCCAACCGGGCGACGGGCCCACAGCGCGCCCACCGCCAGCATCATCGACGAGACCGCGTTGCACACCGTAGACAGCAACAGGCTGAGCGCGCCACCGAGCACCAGTGCAACGCGCGGGTCCAGCAGCGCATCGCCGCACGCGCCGAGCGTGGCGGTCAGGAAGATCGGCCACATGCCGTGCTTGAGCAGGTGCTCCACCGCCACACGCCGGTGGGCGCTGCCGGCAAACAATGAGAACAGCATCGCCACGGCCGCGGTGATGATGGCCCCCCACACGATGGCGTAAGCCAGCACCAGCGCCAGCACAAAGCCGGGCGTGGCGTCGTGCGAGACGCGCATGATCACGGCAAACGACACGGCCCACGGGCCGATCTTGCGCAGCGCATCGACAAACAACGCGCGCGTGGTCGGATGGGGGCCGAGCCCCGCCTTGAGGCCGAATACACGCCGGAACAGCCAGCCCAGGCCAAGCAGCCCACCGGCAATCGCGGCCCAGACGGCGACGGTGCTCGCAAAATCGGCGGCCAGCGGCATGCGCTTGTCCGGCGCGGTGAGGAGGCTGACGTTGCCGATGGCCGCATCGACGCGGCGCAGCCAGTAACGCGGCGCACCGGCTTCCACATCGGCTTCGACAGAACCATGCTCGATGAGTGAGGCCACCGCGCCGAGCAAACCGGGCGCCTGCTCCGTCTGCGCGGTTTGCTGCGCGGCCACACCATCGCGCAACTGCTTGAGTTCCGTGACGAGCGCGGCGCGTTGCTGGTCGTTGTCGAGCAGCGTGATGACGGCGTCGAGCGATTGACGGGTCTGTGCAGGCGTGGCGGGCGGCGCCGATGCGCTCGCCGTGGACGATGGCAGCCCGGCCAGTTTGGCAAACGACACCGGCACAGCCGCCGCCAGATGGGGGATGCCCAGCATCAGCAGGAGCCACGCAACCGGCCACAGCCGCCGCATCCAGAAGAAGGAACGAGTACGCATGACAGGAAAGCGATCGTGCAGACAACAATCACGGCACGATACGCGAATTCCCCTTGCGGGCGAATTCCCATGGGGGCGAATTCGCAGAGCGGCCGACCTCAGCGCTTGGCGCCCGCAGGCAGCGGCGCGCGGCGCCACAGCCAAGCAGCCGCCCCCAGCGCGCACACCATGCATGCCATCACCAGCGCCACCACACCGGGCCAGCCCCATGGCGCATAGAGCTTGCCGCCCGTCGTGCCGACCAGGCTGGAGCCCAGGTAGTACGCCAGCAGATACAGGGCCGCGGCTTGCCCCTTGGCCCGCTGTGCGCGACGCCCGACCCAGCCGCTGGCCACCGCATGCGCGCCAAAGAACCCGAAGGTCAGCAGCGCAATGCCGCCAATCACCAGCGCCAGCGGCGCGGCCAGTGTCAGCAGCACGCCCGTCGACATCAATGCCGTGCCTCCCAGCAGCATGCGGCCCCGGCCATGGCGATCGGCCAGTCGGCCAAACCATGCGGAAGCGCCAATGCCGACCAGATAGACCAGGAAGATGCCACCCACCGCCGTCTGGCTGAGCGCATACGGCGCATCGAGCAGGTGAAAGCTCGCGTAGTTGTAGATGGTGACGAAGCCGCCCATCAGCAGAAAGCCCATGGCAAACAGCGCACGCAAACCCGGCTCGCGCAAATGCGCGCCCAGCGTGTCGAGCAGATCGCCCAGCGCGACGCCCCTGCGCGGCACAAAGCGGCGCGACGGCGGCAGCAGCCACAGAAAGGCCAGCGCTGCCAGCAAACCCAGTCCGCCCGTAAAACCGATGGCCGCTCGCCAACCAACGTGGTCGGCCACGGCGCCAGTCAGCACCCGCCCCGCCATACCGCCGAACGCAGTACCGCCGATATACAAGCCCATCGCCAGCCCCAAGCCCTGCGGATGCACCTCTTCGGCCAGATACGCCATCGCCACGGCCGGCACCCCACCCAGCACGATACCCAGCAACGCCCGCGTGGCCAGCAGCCCATGCCAGCCCGGCAGCACGGCCGCCGCCAGCGTGAGCACCGATGACAACACCAGTGACACGCCCATCAGTGTCTTGCGATGGATCGACTCCGACAGCAGTCCCGCAAACAGAATCGCAAAGGCCAGCAGCAGCGTGGACACCGACAGCACCAGGCTCGTCTGCGCGGGCGTCAGGCCAAAGTCGTGCGCCAGCAGCGGCATCAGGGGCTGCACGCAATACAACAGCGAGAAGGTGGAAAAGCCCGCCGCAAACAGCGCCAGATTGGCGCGCAGGTACCCGGGAGAGCCGCGCACCAACCAGTGTGCAGGGTCAGCGGGTTCGGTTGAGGAAGCAGGTGTGGCGCTGGACAAGGTGTTCGCGGCTGGCAGGTGGGGAACAAACGCTGGGGAAGCCGCCTATTATCGTTCGCAGCCGCCATGCCCGCTGCGGAGCGCCGCGCGGCACCGGTCTTGCGTCGCCCCTCGCATGTCTTCTTTTCCGCCCATCATGCAGACCACGCTCTACTACTGGCCTGAGATCCAAGGTCGCGGCGAGTTCGTCCGCCTCGCGCTGGAGCAAGCAGCCGTGCCCTACATCGACCTCGGCCGCGAGGATGCCGCCGCCATCGAAGCGTTTCTCGACGATGCGGGCATCACCACGCCGCCGTTCGCGCCGCCGTTTCTGGTGGTCGGCAAGCTAGTGATCGCGCAAACGGCCAACATCTTGCTCTACCTGGGTCAGCATTACGGCCTCGCGCCCAGCGACGAAGCCGGCGGTCTGTGGACGCATGGCCTGCAACTCACAATTGCCGACTTCGTGGTGGAGATTCACGATACGCACCACCCCATTGCCTCGGGCGAATACTACGAAGACCAGTTGGCCGAAGCCAAACGGCGCACGCGGGATTTCCTCGCGCACCGTGCGCCCAAGTTCCTGCGTTACTTCGAGAGCGTGCTCGATCGCAACCCCGCCGGCCCCACCTGGGCCGTGCGCGATGCACTGACATATGTGGACTTGTCGCTATTCCAGATCGTGGCGGGGCTGCGCTATGCGTTTCCGCATCACATGCAGCGTTACGAGCGTGAGCTTCCCCACCTCGCGGCATTGCATGATCGCGTGGCCGGGCTGCCGAACATCGCCGCCTATCTGCAGTCGCCGAGCCGCATTCCGTTCAACACCATGGGCATCTTTCGCCACTATCCAGAATTGGATGCGCTGAAGTGACAAACCCGGCGCAAGGCCGGGTCTGGGTGGGTGCGAACACGTCAGGCGGGGAGCCGCCGCCGGACGTCTTCGAGTGCGGTCGGCCAGTTTTCGATGGCCGCCAGGTCGTGGATGTCCTGCAGATCGATCAGCAACTCGACCACACGGTCATCGTCGACATTCACACCGGAGCAGCGCAGCGCGCGCGCCAGCGCATCGTCGCCAGGCACGCGCAGCAGGCTGACGCCCAGTCGCTCGATGTCTGCGCTGTAACACGCGTCGTTGATGAGAATGCCGACACCGCAGCGGCGGTTGTCCAGCCCGCGATAGCGGGGCTCGCCGTCGGCGTCTTCGGAGCGGCACTGCTGCGCCAGCAGGTGCGTGCGCACACGCTCAAAAATGTCCTCGATGGCGAGGAACGTCTCCTTCCCTTGCATGGGTGTCACCTTATCGTTGGTGATCTGTTCAATCGGCGGCTTAGAACGTATCGACAACCGCGCCGTTCAGGCCGAACTGGCGGGCGATCGAGTGCAGACGCTCCTTCCACTCCCACGTGCCGAATACGTCGTGTGCGTTCTGCAGCTTGGAGAGCAGTTCGACGGTGTCCTGGTCGTCCACGTCGATGCGGGCTTTCTTGAGTGCGCGGCGCAGCGCGATGACGCCGGCATCCATGTAGCGCGGGATCTCGTTGGCGGGCTTGAGGATGTAGCGTACCGGTACGCTCTCCATCGACGTGGTGTAGTCACGCACGCCGATCAGGTTGCCGATGGGGCAGCAGCGGCCGCCCTGGCCGTGGTACGCGGCACCACCGCGCGGCAGGATGGCGGCGCCGCCCTGGCCGAACAGATGGCGAACCGCGCCGTCGTAGATTTCTTGTTTGCTGAGATATTGCGTCTTCATGTTCTTTCCCCTGACCCCGGGTGTGCACTCGCTGCCGACTCGCTTGATCCGCTTGACTCGCTTTCAACGTTCGGTCTGACATCACGCGACAGGCCTTCCGTACGACCTATCTTGATTCAGGATGCACGAGAACCATGGGCCGAAAAAGCACGGGAATGTAAGTCATTTTTACCGTTTGCTTTTTGGCAACGAATCGCCCGCAAAGGTGCGCCAGTCAACGCTTCTCAGGTGTCGTACACCTCACGCCATGGGCGCGTTTTTCGCGCGGGTGATGCGACTTCGCAACAGGGTGTGCGGGGGCCTGCGCGCAGGTGAAGCGTGCGTCGTAGGCGCGGCGCCTACATCCCGATGCTCTCGTCTGCGTGGCCCAGGCAGAAGCCGCGCAGGTCGTGATGCGCGCACATCGGCATCACTTCGTAGCCGGCGGCGCGCAGCAATACCGCGCGCGCGGCCACTTCCACCGGAGGCAAAGCCTGCCCCGTGGCTTGATCACGCACCAGCCGGCCAAGCTCGGCAAACGGCTGGTGCAGCAGATGTTCCAGATCGAGCGAACCGCAGTACCGCATCACATCACCTTCAAACATTGGCGCGGCACGGGGGCACGCGCGTTACATCGATTCGTCGGCCAGTTCGGGCGACACCACCAGCGTCTGGCGCACGCGCGCATAGGCGGCGCGCTGGGCCCAGATGGCGTCCGTCAGCGCGGCGAGCAGTGCGTCGCGCGGCAGACTTTGCGGTGCCACGCCGAACTGCGCCTCCACGGTACGTAGAGCCTCCGTCACTTCGCTGCGCCATCGGGCGTCGAGTCGCTGGTTCATGTTGTTGTCGGTCTGGGTCGGGCACGGAGGGTCGGCCGGCTGATGCCCGCTCTGGCCGTGCTGGGAAGGGTTCGGCGGAATGGCTCCCGCTCTTGCCCATGGAGAACGGCACGCAGAACTGAAACTTGACGGCTTTGGCGAGGGGTAAACCGAGGGCCTCCACCAAACGGGCTCCCCCATTCGCGCAGCAACTTCGGCGCGGGCATGTGGCCCAATCGGTTCCGGAACCGACACAAAGATGGAGCCTTAGATGGAGCATGACGTGGCCCAATCATCCTTACTGCGCCGCCCCATGCTGGCCCTGGCCTGCACACTCGTCTGCCAGTTGGCGGCACCGGCCGTCGCCATGGCCAGCGGGCCTGACCCGCGCCAGTACATGCACGGCATCGGTGCGGTGCCGGCCACGACCGTCAACACGTTCAACGTGTTCTTCAGTGCTTCGGGCTTGCCGCCGCGCGGGGCGGACCGCAGTGGAAGCTGGCCGCATGATGTGTACGTTGCGCAATGGCATGCGGACACCGGCACGCTGGACGCACCGCGCCTCTTCATCCAGAAGCCCGAGGCGCAGGAGCCGGTGACGGTGGCGCGCAACCGCGCGGGCCAGGTGATGGTGTCGTTTGAAGATGGCTGGAATGCGCCGGAAAACGTCACGCAGCGCTATGGCATCTACGACACCGCGCTGCGGCCGATCAAGCCGTATCCGCAACAGGTGGAGTCGGGCGGGCACTCGGGCCACATCACGGCCGTGGGTGATCGCTTCGTGGTGTTCTATTCCGACGGCTGGGTCAACGGCGGCGGCGTCGACAACCTTGGCAGCGGCAACGGCGTCTACGTCAAGGTGTACGACGGGCATGGCAAGCTGCTGCGCAGTGTCGACGTGGCGCATGACCGCCGCGAGTGGTGGCCCCTCGTGGCGGGTGGTGCCACCCACGCGCTGCTCGTCTGGCAGGAGTTCGTGCCGGGGCAGACGGAGGCCAACCTGAAGATCGCCATTTTCGACCCAGTGAGCGGCCGCGTCACCGGCGAGCAGGTCCTGCACAAGCATCTGCAGTACTACACCTACAGCGTGGCGTGGCTGCCGGCAGTGGAGCGCTTTCTGCTGGTGGGTGTGGCAAAGGGCAACGGCTTTGCCGATCTGATCGACAGCGCGGGCAACGTGCGTGCGTCCATCCCGTGCATGCCGGCCACCGTGCGCGAGGCGGGTATCGCCGTCAACCAGCGCACCGCCTATACGCCCGCCGCAGATGGCCGCCTGCTGCAACTGCAGGCGGGGCCGGACGCCCTCACGCTGTCCGGCACGCTGATGAACACCGACGGCAAACCAGTGCACTGGCGGCCGGTGGGCAGCGTCGGCTTGCTGCGCACGTCAGGAGCGCTCGACTGGCTGTCGCTGACGGAAAAAGGGTTGGAACCGCTACGCTTCGACCCCGAGAAGGCCCAGGCGGCCAACGCAGCGGATCAATGCCGCTAGGCCTTCAAGCGCGCGAAGCCAGCACGCGCACCCGCACCAGGCCATTCCACTTTGCGTGAATGGCGTCGGTAATACGCGCAGGTTCAGCGGCCAGCGCGGCCGGCACGATCAGGTCCATCTCGACCACGCCATCCACGTAATGCAGCACGCAGTGGCGCGCATCCAGCGGTGTGCCGGTCGGCAGCAGCGAGGTGAGCACGGCCACCAGCGCATCGCGGTCGGGCAGCGGTAGCGGGTCGGTAGCGATACGCTCGCTGGGGTCTACGTGGATCTGCACATCGAGAACCGCCATCGCGGTATGTGCGGCGAGCGCGTTGGTGCGGGCGCGCACGGCAATCGCGTGGCCTTCGCTCACGGACACACGCGGGTCCACTTCAATATGCGCATCGACGAGGGCCTGGTCGCCCGTGACGCGTGTGCGCAGGTCATGCACGCTGATCACGCCCGGCGTGCCCGCCAGGCTCGCGCGAATGGCCTGCACCTGCGACGGCGGCAGTGCGCGGTCCATCAAATCGTTGAGCGCCTCCCAGCCGAAGCGCAGGCCCACGCGGCCGATCATCGCGCCTACCACGCAGGCGGCCACGGGGTCCAGCCAGTGGTAGCCCATCAGGTTGCCGGCCACCCCCACTGCCGCCACCAACGATGAAATCGCGTCCGAGCGCGCATGCCACGCATTGGCGATCAGCATGCGCGAGCCGATCCGTTTGGCCACCGCCAGCATGTAGCGGAACAGCCCTTCCTTGGCCACCAGCGCAATCAGCGCCACCACCAGTGCCAGGCCATGCACCGGTGTCGGCCCTTGCGGCGAGCGCAGGCTTTCCACCGCGGCCCAGATCATGCCGGCGCCTGCGCCAATCAGTAGCAACCCAAGCCCCAGCGATGCGGCGTTCTCATAGCGCGCGTGGCCGTACTGGTGATCTTCATCGGGCCCCTTGTGGCTGTTGCGGTTGGCAATGAAGACGATGCCATCGGCAATCAAATCCGACAGCGTATGCAGCCCATCGGCCACCAGACCCTGCGAATGCGACCACAACCCCGCCGCGATCTGCCCCACGGACAGCACGCAATTGACGCCCGCGCTCACGAGCGTGGAGCGCTCGGCGCTCTGCTGGCGTGTGGCGACGGAAGAGGCGATGGGCTGATGGGAGGTCATGGAGATGGGCACGCAGGAAATCGCCAGCATTGTGCCACGCGGTCATGTCGGCCCCGATTTCGGATGCCGGACGGCATAGGCAACATGTTTGGACAAATTTGCACCAGAAGGGCGCAGATAACACCCTATTAATAAGACTTTTCCGATTTTCGACGCTTGCGGCATCGGCGATTCTCAGCAATGCGGCAAACAGGTTGCCGCACGTTACGCGCTTCCGGAGACCCGTCGACATGCAGCCCCCCATTCAACTCGTCATTGCGGATGATCACCCCGGTGTGGTGGCCGCAGTGCGTCACCTCGTATCGGCCGTTGACGGCTTTGAAGTGGTGGGCGAGGCCGGTGACGCCGACGAGCTGCTCGCCCTGCTTAGCCGCGTGCGCTGCGATATCGCCATCACCGACTACGCCATGCCCGGCAGCCGCTATGGAGACGGCATCGTCATGCTTGAATTCCTCATGCGCCGCCACCCTGACCTGCGCGTCATGGTGCTGACCATGCTCGAGACGCGCGCGCTGATGAGCAACATCCTGCGTGCGGGGGTCAAGGTCATCGTCAGCAAATCGGACGAGCCGCAACACATTCTCGAGGGCGTGCAGGCGGCGCTGAACAACCGCATCTATCTATCACCGCAGCTCGACGCCAAGCTGATCCGCCGCTTCGAAGCGCCCGAGCCCGACGAAGACGACCCCATCCGCCTGCTGGGCAAGCGCGAACTCGAAGTCCTGCGCATGTACGTCACCGGCAAGACGGTCAGCGAGATTGCCTTGCAGCTCAACCGCAGCGTCAAGACCATCAGCGCGCAAAAGCAGACCGCCATGCGCAAGCTCAAGCTCGATACCGAAGCCGCGCTGTTCGACTTTGCCGTGCGACATGGGCTGCTCGGCCATAGCGAGGTCTGACGCGATGAAAGCGCGCGTCAAGCTCTCTACCCGGGCCCGGCTGCGTATCGGCATCGGTGCGGGGCTGCTTCTGTGCGTGGCTGTGCTGGCCTGGCTGGGCGGCACGCGCAACGCCGATGCGGAAGACGCCGCGCGCACCATCCCGCGTATGGCTTCGTTTCCACCCCGGCTGACCGTGGGTGTGATCGGCGATGCGATGATGCCGCTCGAAGGCGTAGAGGCTGGCCGGCTCAACGGCTTCTCTGGCGACTTGCTCATGCACCTGATTCCGCAGGATCAGGTGCGCGTCGTGCCGCGTGTGTTCACGCGCCGCGACGAATTGCTCAAGGCCGCCTGCCGGGGCGAGGTCGACATCGTGATGAGCGTGGCGCCGCGCTCGCAATACGAGCGCTGCCTTGAGTATTCCGCGCCCTACCTCGAGCGCCCCACAGCGGTGGTCGCGCGCAGCGACAACGCGCGGGGAGCACAGAACCCGTTTGCCTCGGGCATGCGCATCGCGGTGGAGCAAGGCTCCTCGCTGGAAGAAGAACTGGCGCACCAGTACCCCACCATTCGCGTGGTCAGCTTTCCCACACCCGCCGATGCGCTGGACGCCGTGCTGCAGGACACGGCCGATGCCTACGTGGGCGTGACCTACCCCACCCGCGAATTGCTGTCGCTATCGCGCTATCGGCGCCTCTCGATCGTGCAACTGGTGAACCAGCAGGTCGACGCGCTGCACTTTGCTGCGCCGCGCGATCGCGCCATGCTGATCCGCTATCTCGACCGCCATCTCGCGCAGTTGCCCGACGCCACCATGAGCGAACTGCGCACACGCTGGATCACGCAAGGCGGCGCAAGCAGCGTTGGTCTGCAACTGTCTGCCAGCGAGCGCAGCATGCTGGCGGCGCTGCCGCCGCTGCGCTATGCGGCCGACCCCGACTACATGCCGTACACCTTCAACGAGGCGCGCGGCGACGTGCTCGGCATCCTGCCGGAGTACCAGAGCTATCTTTCGCGCACGCTTGGCCTGCGCTTCGAACGCGTGAGCGTGCGCGATTGGTCTGACGCGCTCGCCAAGGCGCGCAATGGTGAGCTCGACATCCTGCTCGGCATGTCCGACCAGGATTCGCGCCCGCCCGGCTTTACGCTCAGCCAGGCCATCGATGCCACGCCGATGGTGATCGTCGGGCGCAGCGATGCGATCACGGTGGCGTCGTTGTCCGAGCTTTCCGGCAAGACGGTTGCGCTGCCGACGAGCGACACGCTCGCCAACCTGCTGCACCAGAACGTACCGAAGATCCGCATCCTGTCCGCCATCTCCGTCAACGATGCGCTGTCCATGGTGGCGCACGGGGACGCAGACTTCACCATCGTCAATCTGCCGGTGGCCGACGCGCTGATCCGCCATCATTTTCCGGGGGAGCTGAAGGTCACGGGCTCGGCCAATACCGTCGAGAGCATTGGCGTGGGCGTATCGGCCCGCTATGCCACGCTGGTGCCGCTCATCAACCGTGCGCTCTTCGCCATGCCGGAAGGGGAGCAGATCAGCATCCGCAACAAGTGGCTGTCGGTCAGCTATCAACTGGGACCGACAGCCTCGGCCGTGCTCACCAGATTCGGGCCGGCGGCGGCGTTGGTGCTGGTGGCATTGGTGGCGCTGTTCATCAAGCAGATGCAGTTGCGTCGGGAAAACCATCAGCGTCGCCTGGCCGAGCAAACCCTGGCGCAGCAATTGAGCTTTCAGCGTGCGCTGATGGAAGCCGTGCCGTTTCCGCTGGTCGCCAAGGACGCCGAGCACCGCTACATGGCCGTGAACGCCGCGTTCTGCAATATGTTCGGCCTGTCGCGCAAGGCGCTGCTGGGCCGCACGCCGCAAGAGCTTGGTCTGTTTTCGGCAGAGAACGTCGCGCACCTGTCGGAGATCAACCAGCACGCGGTGGACCTGAGCGAAAGCACGCGGGAAGAACTGCACATCGTCACGCCTGATGGGCAAGCACGCAACGTGCTGTACTGGATTGAGCCGTTTCACCTGCCCGACGGGCAACCGGCCGGCACCGTGGCATCGCTGGTCGACATCAGCGAGATCCGCGAGGCGCAGGCGCGTGCGGAGCGGCTGGAGCAACGCCTGCGCCAAGTCACCGAGTCGTTGCCCGCGCTGGTCTACCAGTTTGAACTGTGCCCCGGCCAGCCGTTGGGCCGCATGACCTACGTGGCCGGCAAGGCGCACGAAACCCTGGGCGGGCAACCCGATGATCTGCTGACCTACCTGTCCACGCCCGAGCTGCTGATCCACGAAGACGACCGCGAACGCGTGCTCGAAGCGGTGCGCGTCTCCGCTGCGCAACTGACGCCGTTTGACCAGCAGTTCCGACATCTGGGCGACGACGGCTCGATCCGCTGGCTACACGCGCGCTCGATTCCGCAGCGCACATCAGACGGCCGCACGGTCTGGAATGGCTACCTGAGCGATGCCACCGTGGAGCGCGAACAGGCCGACGCGCTGGAAGCCGCCAAGAACGCAGCAGAATCGGCGCTGCTGGCCAAAGACCGCTTCCTGGCCATGATGAGCCATGAAATCCGCACGCCCATGAACGGCGTGCTGGGCCTGGTTGAACTCTTGCAGCAAACGCGGCTGGAGGGCGAGCAGAAGCAGATGGTGTCGCTGGTGCAGGACTCGGGCCGCGCACTGCTGCACATCCTGGACGACATCCTCGACTACGCCAAGATCGAAGCCGGGCGCCTGGACATCTCCCCCGTGGATACCGACCTGCGCGAGGTGTTCGACGGCACGGTCGGCCTGCTGGCCAGCCGCGCACATGAAAAATCGCTCATGGTGCGCGTCGATGTGGCGGCCGACGTGCCAGCCATCGTGTCGGTGGACAGCGTGCGTGTGCGGCAGATTCTGTTCAACCTGCTCTCCAACGCCATCAAGTTCACCGAGCGCGGCAGCGTGCGCGTCACGGCGGAATGCAGCGCCATCGACGCCGACACGGCGCACCTGGCGATCCATGTCAGCGATACGGGCATCGGCATCGCGTCTGACGTGCAGAAGACGCTGTTCGCGCCGTTCGTGCAGGCCGAGCGCTCCACGACACGCCGCTACGGCGGCACCGGGCTGGGTCTGGCCATCTCGCGTCAGCTCGCCGGTCTGATGGGCGGCACGCTATCGATGGACAGCGCCCCCGGCATGGGCACGACCATCACGCTGCGGCTGCCGGTGCCGATCATCAACGCCCGCTACACGCTGCCGCAATTGGCGGGCCGCAGTGTCGCGATCGTGGTGGATGACGTCGCAGACCGACACAGCCTGACGCAATTCGCCATGGCGGCCGGGTTGCGCGCGGCATCGGGGGACGATGCTGACCTGGTATTCAGCACCGCAGCACGCAAACACCCTGGCGCCATCCACGTCACCAGCGAAGTGGGCTACGCCGAGCGCGGCGCGGCGTTGAGCACCAACCCGCTGAGCTGGTACGCCTTCGTGCGCGCCTGCGAGCGCGCCCTGCCGCGGCCGGAAGCCACCCAGGCACCGAGCGCGCCGGCGCGCCCCGTGGTGGCCGCGCCCGCCAGCGAAGCGCTGGGCGCACACATCCTGGTGGCGGAAGACCACCCCATCAACCGCGAGCTGATCGCCAAGCAACTGCGATTGCTCGGCTACCGTGTCACGCTGGCCGAAGACGGTGTCGTCGCGCTCGAGCGCCTGCGCGAGGGCCGCTTCGACGCCCTGCTCACCGACTGCCACATGCCGCACATGGACGGCTTCGACCTGGCCCAGCAGATCCGCCAGCAAGAGGCAGAACAGGCCGGGGGCCGCCGCCTGCCCATCGTTGCCATCACCGCCACCACGCTGGCCGAGGAGCACGCCCGCGCCCGGGCTGTCGGCATGGACGCCTGCCTGCTCAAGCCGACCACTCTGGCCACACTGCAAGAAGCCTTGTCTGCGCTGTGGACCAACGCACCGCCACCGCCCGGCACCGCCCCGGATGCCACAGCGGCGGACGACAACGCCTTCCCAATCTCGCTCGAAGACCTGCGCCGTACCTTGGGCACAGGCCCAGCGGCTGTGAGCCTGGCGCAGGTCTTCCTGTCCTCACTGGACGACGATGCCGAGCGGCTGCGCCCGCTGCTCGACAGCCTCGACCGCCCTGCCCTGCGCAAATGGGCACACCGGACCAGCGGCGCCCTGGCGTTGCTGCGCAGCCCTGTCGTGGATGCCGAGACGGAAGCCTTCCGCCATGCCATCCACGGCGGTACGGACAGCGACATCCGCACCGCCGGTGCCCAAGTTGTCCGGCTGCTCGCGCACATCAGGCAACTGCTGGGCACCCTCAAAACAACGTGCGAGAGCGTTGTGCACCGCACGCAAGTCGCGGATTCGTAAGGAAAATCCGTTTCAAGCGGTGCATGCGCCGCTTCTAGAAGTTCGACTCCAATCGGGCGATTGACTCGCTCGGGCGGCGCCTCCTACGATGACATCGATCAATGTCACATTAAGAGGCGCCCATCATGTGGTGCCCACGGAGACGCCACGTGAACGCACGGTCCGAATTCCATCGCCCCGATCCAAACACCGAGGCCGCCCCCCTGATCGATGTCGCCATCATCGGGACGGGCTTTGCCGGCCTGGGCATGGCGATCCAGCTCAAGCAGCACGGCATCGATCACTTCCTCGTCTTCGAGAAGGCCGGTTCGGTGGGCGGCACGTGGCGCGACAACCACTACCCGGGCTGCGCGTGCGACGTGCAATCGCACCTGTACTCGTTTTCGTTCGCGCCCAATCCGGACTGGTCGCGCATGTATTCGCCGCAGCCGGAGATTCGCGCGTACCTAGAGCGCTGCACCGATGACTTTGGCGTGCGCCCACACGTGCGCTTTCACCATGAGCTGGCGCGCGCGGCGTTCGACGATGCCGCCGGCGTGTGGAACCTCGACATGGCCGACGGCCGCCGCTACCGCGCCCGCGTGCTCATCTCGGGCATGGGCGGGCTGAGCCGTCCGGCGTGGCCGAACATTCCCGGCATCGAAACCTTCCAGGGCAAGGCCTTTCATTCGCAGCTGTGGGAACACGACTACGACCTGCGCGGCAAGCACGTGGCCGTGATCGGCACGGGCGCATCGGCCATCCAGTTCGTCCCGCAGATCGCCCCCAAGGCCGGCCGCGTTGACCTGTACCAGCGCACCCCGCCGTGGATCCTGCCCAAGCCCGATCGCAAGGTCACGCGCGCCGAGCACTGGTTGTTCCGCCACCTGCCCTTCACGCAAAAGCTGATGCGCACCAGCATCTACTGGATGCTCGAATCGCGCGTGCTCGGCTTCGTGGTGCACCCCAAGCTGATGAAGGCGGTCGAGCGCATGGCGCGCGGCCACATCAAGCGCCGCATTGCGGACCCGGAACTGCGCAAGAAGGTCACGCCCGACTACACCATCGGCTGCAAGCGCATCCTGATCTCGAACGACTACTACCCGGCGCTCACGCGCGAGAACGTCGACGTGATCACTACGGGCATCGCTCGCGTGGAGCCCAACGCCATCGTCACCACCGACGGCACGCGGCGCGAAGTCGATTGCCTGATCTTCGGCACGGGCTTCCACGCCACCGACCCTTTCCCGCGTGGCGTGCTGCTCGGTGCCCAAGGCGTAGACATCGTGGATGCGTGGGACAAGCGCGGCGCCGAGGCCTACCTGGGCACCACGGTGTCGGGCTTCCCGAATTTCTTCATGGTGGTGGGCCCGAACACGGGGCTCGGCCACTCGTCGATGGTGTTCATGATCGAGTCGCAGGTGGCGTACATCGTCGACGCGCTCAAGTCGATGCGTGCGCACAACGTCGCGACGATTGACGTGCGTCTTGATGTGCAGCGCCGTTTCAACGACGGCATCCAGAAGCGTCTCTCGAACGCGATCTGGTCGGCCGGTGGCTGCGTGAGCTGGTACCTCGATCCGAAGACCGGCAAGAACACCACGCTGTGGCCGGGATTCACGTGGCAGTTCCGCCGCGCCACCGCGCATTTCCGGCTGGCCGATTACCGCACGCGCCCGATGCCGGTGCCCAAGGGCGTGCCGCTGCGCGTGCCTGCCCGCACGGTGCCAGCCGCGGCCCAGAACACCTCAAACGAAGAAGCGCTCGACCGTGTTTAAGACAACACCACGCATGCCTTGCCGCCAAGCCAAGCGCCGCGATGGTTTGGCCATTTCCTGCCCTAGATGGCGCCTTGAATTTCTGTTGCAGGGAGGAAAAAGAAGGGAGGCTTGTCTGAGCGCAGCGAGTTTGCCTCCCTTCCCTCCCTGCGACAGAAATTCAAGGGATGGGTCGCCATCTCGGGCGCGCCTTTCTTTGCTTACTTTCTTTGGCAAGACAAAGAAAGTGAGTCAGCCCCGGCAGGGGATGAAACAAGAGATGCACCACCAGCGCATAGCAAGCAAAAAGATCAGGAGACCACGCCAATGAAGTCATTCAACAACCAGGTCGCCGCCATCACCGGTGCAGCATCGGGCATGGGCCGCGCGCTGGCACTGCAGTTGGCACGCGAGGGCTGCCACCTCGCCCTGGCCGATCGCAATGAAGCCGCACTCGCACAGACGCTGCAACTGGTGCGTGCGCATGAAGGTGACCGCATCCGCGTGACCACGCACGCCGTCGACGTAGCCGACCGCGCCGCCGTCTACCGCTGGGCCGAAGAAGCACACGCTATTCACGGCAAGGTCAACCTGATTTTCAACAACGCGGGCGTGGCGCTGTCCAGCACGATCGAAGGGATGGACGACGACGAGCTGGCCTGGATCATGAACATCAATTTCTGGGGCGTCGTGCACGGCACCAAGGCGTTCCTGCCGCTGCTCAAGGCTTCAGGCGATGGACACATCATCAACACATCGAGCATCTTCGGCATCTTCGCGCAGCCCGGCATGGGCGCCTACAACGCCAGCAAGTACGCCGTGCGCGGCTATACCGAAGCGCTGCGCCAGGAACTTGACCTGATGAACTGCGGCGTCTCTGCCACCTGCGTGCACCCTGGCGGCATCAAGACCAACATCGCCAAGTCGAGCCGCGTGTCGCCGAGCATGAACGGCTTCCTCGTGCGCGACGAGCAGCAGGGCAAGGCCGAGTTCGAGAAGTTCTTCATCACCAGCGCCGAGAAGGCTGCCGAAGTGATTCTCGATGGCGTGCGCAAGAACAAGCGCCGCGTGCTGATCGGCCCCGATGCACACGCCGCCGATGTGATGGCCCGCGTGCTGCCCGCCGCATACCAGGCGCTGGTCGTGCGCGAAGCCCGTCGCACGCGCAAGAAGGCCCTGCATGAAGGCAACACTGCAAGCACCGCACCCGCCACCACCCGCGCCAAGTAGGAGGCCGCCAATGAACACGGCCACCACTGCTGAACTCGAACAATTCGCCAGCCCCCCGCGCGCGAATCTGCTCAACGTTGCACGCGCCATGCTGCGCCCCGGCCGCATCGGCCTGCGCAGCATCGGCCGCGATGTGCTGATCGCACGCTACGCCAAGCCGCAATCGCGCTACCTGCCGCTGATGGGCACGCGCGTGCATTACACCGATGAAGGCGCCGCCAACGCAGAAGGCACGCTGCTGCTGATCCACGGCTTTGGCGCTTCGCTGCACACGTGGGACGGCGTGCTGCCGCAGCTCACGCGCCGCTATCGCGTGATCCGGCTCGACCTGCCACCGTTCGGCATCACCGGCCCACTGCGCGATGCACAAGGTCGCCCGCGCGCGATGGAGCTGCCGCTGTATCGCAACTTCATCGACGCGTTTGTCGACACGCTCGGCCTGTCGAAGCTCACGCTGATCGGCAACTCGCTCGGCGGCATGGTGTCGTGGGACTTTGCGGTGCGGCATCCGGGCCGCGTGGAGAAGCTCGTGCTGATCGACTCGGCCGGCTTCCCGATGCAACTGCCGATCTACATCGATCTGTTCAACCACCTCGCCGTGCGGCTGACCTCGCCGTGGATGCTGCCCGAAGGCATCATCCGCGCCGCCACGCGCGATGTGTATGGCGACCCGTCGCGCGTGTCCGAACCCACGCTGCGCCGCTACACCGATTTCTTTTATGCCGAAGGTGCCCGCCAAGCCATCGGCCAGATGGTGCCGAAGTTCCGCTTTGACGATGTCGATACCAGCGGGCTGGCCGCTATCCGCGTGCCGACGCTCATCCTGTGGGGCCAGCGCGACCCGTGGATCCCGCCCGCGCACGCCGGTGAATTTGCCCGCCGCATTCGGGGTGCCACGCTGCGCATGTATCCGGCGCTCGGCCATATCCCGATGGAGGAAGACCCCGTACGCGTGGGGACCGACCTCTGTGCATTCCTAGACCAGGGCCGTGCAGCAGCGCGCCTTGCAGAAACCACATACCAGGAGAACCGCCCATGATGCCAGTCCGCCGCGACGTGCATCCTCACCTGCCGGCTGATCGCATCAGCAACTGGCACGAGCGAGGCACGCATGTCACCCACTTCCTGAACGCGCTGTCGATCTTCTTCCCCACCGGCGAGCGCTTCTTCATGGACAGCGTGCGCAACTACCGCCATCTGGTGACCGACCCCGAACTCAAGCAGGCCGTGGCCGGCTTCATCGGCCAGGAGGCCATGCATACGCGTGAGCACGTGCTGTACAACGACCTGCTCGACCGCGCCGGCCTGCCTGCCACGCGCATCGACCGCTTTGTTGGCAAGTTCCTCAACGTGCTGCGCAAGTACACGCCCAAGTCGCACCAGTTGGCCGTGACCGTAGCACTGGAGCACTACACCGCCATGCTGGCCGGGCAGGTGCTCGCCCATGAGGATGGCCTGGGACGCAACTCCCAACCCGGCTATCGTCAGGTCTGGCTGTGGCACGCCATGGAAGAGACCGAGCACAAGGCGGTCAGCTACGACGTGTGGAACCTCGCCATCAAGCCGGGGCTGCGTCGCTACATCCTGCGCACCTCGACCATGCTGCTGACCACCGTGACGTTCTGGGCGATGGTGTTCTACGTGCACCTGCGGCTGATCTTTGCCGACCGCACCATCAAGCACAAATTCCTTGGCCTGGGCAAAGCGTTCCACTATTTGTGGATCTACCCGGCGCCGCTGCGCAAGATCATTCCGGAGTTCCTCGATTTCTTCCGGCCGTCGTTCCACCCGTGGGATGAGGACAACCGTGCAGCACTCGAACGCCTGCCCAAGCTGATCTCGGAGATCGAAGCGTATGCCGCCGCCAATGGCGAAGCGCCGTCGCCATCGATCCGCCGCAAGTTGTCAGCAGCCGGTGCAGCCGGATCCTGAACAGGCATTCAAAACGCCTGCCGTCGTTGCCAATCGCGGCGGCATCGGGATCAAACTAGAAATAGAGAAAGCGCGCCCCACGCATGGGCGCGCCGGAGACACTAACCCTTGTCCGACGCGGGCGGCGGGCCCGACGGTTCGTGCATGTGCTCGATGACTTGCGCCACGCGATCGCCCAGGTACTTGTTGGCGGCGGTTTCGAGCGCGCGCATGAGTTCGGCTTCGACCGCCACCAGCGCCAGCGGACGGATGCGCCAGATCACGTCGACCAGACGCGGCACGTCTTCGACCGGCGGCAAGTCGCTGCCGTACTTGTCGAGTTCGCGCACGACCATGGAGACGAGGTTATCGGCCACCGCCTGCGTATGCGGCCGGGCGCGCTCGATGATGTCGAGCACTTCGACGAGCGAGAAACCGGCCTTGGCCATCTGCGCACCGGCCATCAGCGCCTTCGGGCTGCGCGCCAGATAGCCGAGGCCATCGGGTTCGAGCAGACCGAGCGAGATGGCCCGCGCCAGCGCCTGACGCGACATGGATTTGCCGAACAACTTGGCCAGCGCCAGCAGCGAGTAGTGCTTGGGGGACTCGTCCGACCACGGGCTGGCGATGGCGGATTCGAGCCCGAGGATGGAGCGCAGGTCGTGGCCCTCGACAATGGCCTTGAGCAGTTCCTGGATGTTGGCGAGCGTGTAGCCGCGCGCCAACAGGTGGTTGATGAGCTTGAGCCGTCCGAGATGCACCTGCGTGTAGATGCCGACGCGGCCGCGCCGCTCGGGCGGGTCGATCAGGCCGCGGTCCTGGTATGAGCGGACGTTGCGGACGGTGGTGTCGGCTGCGCGCGCGAGTTCGTCGATGGTGAACTCGCGGGCAGACGGAGCGGTGGGTGAACCGGCATCGCCGGTGGATTTGCGGGCGGGCATGGAAAAAATTCTACACGAGCGCGGCAAACGACCGCGCCAGTCGCCGGGTGGTTTCCGGCCTCTCACGACGAGGAGACCGTCGATGTGGGATTTGGTGTTGCGTTTGCGTTGGCTGCGGGTGGATGCTGATGGTGCATCCCCTGTTTCGTCCCCTGCCGGGGCCGACTCCCTTTCTTTGTCTTGCCAAAGAAAGGAAGCAAAGAAAGGCGCGCCCGAGATGGCGACCTCCCCTTGGATTTGTGTCACGGGGAGGGAGGGGAGGCAAACTCGCTACGCTCAGACAAGCCTCCCCTCTTTTTCCTCCCCGCGACAAAAATCCAAGGCGCCATCTAGGGCAGGGTACGGCCAAACCGTCGCGGTGCGGGCGCAGGCGCCGTGGCTTCGGGCTGCTGGCGCGTTGATGGCGGCGTTGTTGTTGCAAAGCTGCGCCAGTGCGGGTGACAACCACGGCGGTATCGAGGCGGAGAAGGCCAAGCAGCTTGAAGACGCCCGGGCGCAGGCGCGTGCGCCATTCCAGTCCGGTGGACTTGCCACGCGCGAGGTGCGGCCCGTCACGCTGCGCGATTCCGGGCAGCCCGATGCCATCTCGTACCTGCGCCATGTGGATTTCCGTTTTGACGGCGGCGTCGGCTTCGTGATCGACCAGCTCGCGCTGCGCATGGTGCCGCGCCAAGCGGGTGATCCGGTCTGGCTTGATGACGTGTCGTCGTACACGCTGCAGCCCGAGAGCGGCAACGTGCGAGTCACAGCCGAGAGCATGGCCGCGCTGTTCAACACCGTGGTGTTCGCACGTGGTCCGAACAGTGACCCGCCGCTGCGCAACTTCAGCTTCACGCTCGACGACGGCACGCTCGACATGCGCGCCGAGATGCGCCGCCGCGGCGCATGGGTGCCAATCGAGCTGCGTGGCCCGCTGGTGCTGCGCGATGCGCAGACCCTCGTGTTCCGGCCCAACGTCGTCAAGGTGCGCGGGCAGGATGCCAGCGCGTTGATGGGCGCCGCGCATATCGAACTGGCCGATCTGCTGCCGGTATCCACGCCCGCGGTGCAACTTGCCGGCAGCGAGATCGTCATGCAGGTTCCCAAGCTATTTCCGCCGCCAGCGCTGGACCTGAAGCTCTCCGCCATCCGCGTCACACGCGATGGGCTGTTCATGCAAATCGGGGATGGCAACCCGCAGATGCCGCCGCTGGCCAATGCCTCCGACGCGCAGCGCCCCTACATCCTCTTTCGTGGTGGCGACATTCGCTTCATGCGCTCGATGCCGATGAATGCGCGCATCGATATCGTCGTGGCCGATCCGGCGAAGCCGTTCGTGTTCAACCTGTATCGCTATCGCGATCAGCTCGTGGCAGGGTCGCTGCGTTTCTCGCCGGATGGGGGTATCCGCGTGCTGATGCCGTCGTTCGACACGCTGACCGCGAAGGCGGCCAAGCCCGCCGTGCAACTCGCCCAGAGGACCGCGCCATGATCGCCCCCGCCTTCGCTTTTGCCGTGTTGATGCTGCGCCTGGCGCTGGTCGCGCTTGGGTTGGCTGGCCTCGTGGCCAGCGCGCTTTCCCGCGCCGCCGAACCGCCCATGGCCGGCGCCCAGCGCAAGGCGTTGAGCCCGGTCCGCCAGCAGTGGACACAACGCTGCGACCCAAGCTCTGGCGCCGCCAACGCAAGCGATGCCGCCACGCCGCGCAACTCCGGCACCGCGCCGCCCGTGGTGCAGATGCGCGACGTGGATTTCCGCATCACCGGCAGCATTGGCTTCCACGTTCACCAACTCACCGCACAGCTCGTGCCACATACGCCAGGCCAAGCCGTCGACATGGACGACCCCGGCCAGTTCGACATCCGTATTCTCGGCGGGGAAGTCACGGTGCCCAAGGATTCGCTGGATGCGTTGTTCAACACCTATTTGCTCGACTACTCGCCGCGCTCGCTCAATGCGCTGTCGCTTACGCCGGGCGATGGCGTGCTTGATGTATCGGGCGGGCTCAAGCTGCGCAATCACTTTCCCGGCGTATGGCTGCCGTTCGGCATGCGCGGCACCCTGCAGCTCAAGGAATCGCGCTACCTCGTCTACACGCCCACCGAGGCGCGCGTGACGGGCATCCAGACGCTCGCGTTGCTCAAGGCGATGGGGTTGCAGTTATCGCAGCTCGCGCCGCTGGATCGCCCCGGCGCCAAGCTCGAAGGCAACAACATGGTGCTGGACCAATACACGGTGTTCCCGCCGCCGCGCCTCGTCGGCCAGATGAAGACAGCGCGCGTGACGCCCGATGGGCTGGTGCTCGGTTTCGGCCCGGCGCCGGCTGCGTGCGCACCCGCCCCGACCACTGCCGCCAGCCGCATCTGGATCCAGTCCGGCGATCTGAAGATGTACAACGTGCTGGTCACCAACAGCCGGGTGCTCGTGACGGACACATCGACGAAAGGGCCACTGCGTTTCGATCTCTACCACTACCGCGAAGCCGCAGCACGCGGCACCACACGCATGGATGCAGACGGCACGCTGCGCGTGGACTTAGCCCCGGCCGCCGCCGTGCAATAACGCTGCAGCACTACTTCTGGCAGACCGCGCGCAGTACGGCTTCGCCTTCGGAATTGGGTGCCACGGCCTCCCAACGCGGGCCGTCGATGTTGCGGGCCAGCACGGTGGCGTGCTGGCTGTCCTGGATCAGCGCGCTGACCGGCAGGATGCGATCGTTCTTGCAGTCGTAAACCGACGTGCGTGAATCGTATTGATACGCCTTACCGTTGGCGAGCTTGCGTGGCGCGTCGTAGGCATCGCGCGAGGTGGCGCGTACCGTGCCGTCGTTGTTGCGCTCGACGGAATCCTTGTCCAAGTAGAGCGTGCCGGCATTGTCGGCCAAGGGGGTCAGCTTCACCCAGTTGTCGGCGGCCATGGCCGCTGCACTGCAAGTTATCAGGGCGCATACCGCCCCGCATGTTGCCCCGCGTGTTGCCCAATTGGCCACTGTTGTTCGATTCCTTCGCATGGCTACCTCCGTTCGGATCATCCTGGGCACGTGCGGGCGACGACAGCGCCGCTGCATCGGACTCCGCACATCGGAAAAGAGAGTAGCAATCGGTATGCCGCGCTTGCAATGTTGCGTTGATAGGCAGCAAAAAGCCCGCACGGGGCGGGCTTCTTCAGGCGGGGCGTAACGACTTACTTGGCGGCAGCTGCCATGTAGTCGACGGCGGCTTTGACATCGTCGTCCGAGCCGGCGTAGGTGCCCTTGGCCGGCATTGCGCCCTTGCCGTGCAGTGCGATGTCGTACATCTTGGCTTTGCCTTCGGCAATGCGCGGCGCCCAGGCGGCCTTGTCGCCAAACTTCGGCGCGCCAGCCACCCCGGCGGCGTGGCACATCTGGCAGGTCGAGTCGTAGACCTTCTTGCCGACATCGCCCGTGGAAGCCTGCGGAGCCGCGGCTGCAGCAGGCGCTGCCGGGGCAGCCGCTGCGGGAGCGGGGGCAGCGGCCGATGCGGCAGGCGCAGCAGCCTCCGTTGCCGGTGCGGCAGCCGGTGCCGCCGCGCCACCTGCCGGCGCGGCCGGCTCCTGGAGCTTGCCGCCACCGGAGTTCGCCATATAGACGATGGCGCGTTCGATTTCGTAGTCGCTCACATCATCCGGCGACGTGCCGCCACGTGCGGGCATACCGCCCTTGCCAGCCAACGCCACCTTGGTCATGCCGTCCAGGCCTTGCGACAGGCGCGGGCCCCAGCTTGCCGCGTCGCCAAACTTGGGTGCGCCGGCCACACCGGCCGCGTGGCAGGTTGCGCAGACTTCCTTATAGAGTTGCTCGCCGGTCTTGAAAACGCGCGGCGCATTCGGGTCTTTCAGCTCGAGGTGCGCAACCGGCTTGATGCGGTCGTTGGCAGCCTCTTCCGATGTGCTGGAGCTGCCGGCGCCTTCCTTGGCGCCCAGGCCAACATAATTGGCCAGCAAAATGATGACGAGAATCGGGACGACAAACGCGGCAACCACCGCGATGATCAACTGCTTCGGGGTCTTGATCAGAGGCTCGTGTTCGTCGTGTTGCGCGTCGCTCATGCTCAACTCTCAGGATGGTGGAACCGCTCTCGGGAGGCCTCCGAGCGCCACCGGCATGAGTCACGAGCTCTGCCGACAGTGCGTGGGGCCACATTGGGTCACGATGAGGGCAGGAAGACCCGGGCAATCGCCGCTTGCTGATTGCCGATTGGCCCAAACAGACCTGTCCCCGCATTATTTCTTGGCAAATGTCGGGCGATTATAGCCGCAATGCCTAGGCCATTGACACGCGGGAGAGCCCTAGGCAGCGCTTTTCGACCTGGGTCAAAAACCCCTGAAAACGGCGTTGCGCCGCGCGCCGTCACCTGGGCGCGATGGACGCCCGGCGACAAATACGCTATTCTGCGGGGCTTCCTTTCGGCACGTTCTGTGCCGACATGCGCCCGTAGCTCAATGGATAGAGTACTGCCCTCCGAAGGCAGGGGTTGCTGGTTCGATCCCAGCCGGGCGCGCCACTTGGGCTTGAGCATTGTTGCCGATGCCTGAGACCACCACTCCCACGGTACCGACTACTGCCATCGTTGCGATGGTCGCTGCTGCGTGCGCCATGGTCGCGAGGAACTTGCGACCGGTTTCTGTGCGTTCTGCTTCGATCGCTGCGATCTGGTAGCAGAGCTCGCTCGGGTAGCCCAGTGCCATCCCGACCTTTACGGTTGCGGCAGGCGTCATTCCCCCTCGAATCTTCCAAGAGCTCACTAGAGGCTGGCTTGCGCCCGTCAGTTGCTGAAGAGCTTTTTGCCCGCCTGGGTTGTGAGCCTCAACGAATTCGTTGAAGAAATCCATGGACGTTTTCATTACGGGCTCCCGATCGTTCCTTGACATAGCAATTTGCTATGTGTATGTTGCACGACATCACAATTTGATATGTATAGCAAGTTGCGATGTACGCGAAATATAACCGGTTAACCGGCCAGGGGGTAAACGATGCGAGAGAGCAAGAGCATTCCGATGCGCGCCGTCCGTGGCGCCCTTCCCCTCTGGCTGTCTGAGGTCCGCGCTCGCGAGACCGTTTCCCACACCCAACTGCTCAGCCTCGCTGAGCGCATCCACAAGGCCGAGCGCGAGCTCGCGCGTCTTGCTTGCCTTGATCACGTCGAGGTGTCTATCGAGTTCAAGTCGTTCGACGACTTCACTGTTGCCTTTGAGGCCAAGCGCGCCGAGCTTCGCGCGCTCTACGTGGAGAGCTGCCGCTGATGGAGTTCCTGGTTGGCTTTCTTCTCGGTATGGCTGCGGGCGAGCCGTCAGCGCCGTCTAAGCCGGTGGCACCCGAGCTTGAGCTCGGCGTCGTCCTGTTCGTCATCGTTGTCGCAGTCGCCTGTGTGTTTGGTCTTCTGCGTTCTGTGAAGCGGGGCCTCTGATGCGTCTCCGCCCCTCTGCGTCTCCCTCCGTCCTGCTTGATCCCACCAGCGTGGCACACGCTGTTCATGGTTCGTCGTCAGTTGCCGCGCGCGGTCTGACGGACGACGGAGCGGCGCGTAGCGCCGCCCGGCGGCCGGCGGGCCGTTCCCCGGGTCCGGTAAAACCCGGGGAAAGTCCAGAACGCAAGGCAGGAGCCATCGTGGACTGGTTCAAGTTCACCTTCCTGCCGGACGGCAGCATCAGCGACGCCCTGGAGCAGCTGCGGAAGTACTTCCACTTGGTGTTTTCGGTGCCGGTGACGATGAAGCCAGCCGGCAAGGGCTTCCGTCGTTACGAGTTCAGCTACGACCTGCTGGCGTACATCAACGGCGAGACGATTAAGTTGGGGATCGTCGCCTGTGGCGGCGAGCATGTGGGCGGCACGATCCTAGTGGATTGGCCGGGCCAGGGCTGTACGGCGATCGGTGACTGGCAAGTGGTGTACGCCATGGTGCAGGACCTGGATGCACGCATCACGCGCTGCGACCTGGCGATGGATTTCTGCAAGGGCGAGGTGACCATCGAGCAGGTGCAGGAACTGTACTTCGCCGGTGATTTCAACGCCGGTGGCCGCATTCCGATCTATCGCAAGATCGAAGGTGGCGTAGCCAACAAGCAGGGCTGCTTGGGCACCACGTTCGAGATCGGTCGGCGTGCCAACGGCAAGATGCTGCGGGCCTATGAGAAGGGCCGTCAGCTGGGCAAGCAGGATAGCGAGTGGGTGCGCCTGGAGATTGAGTTTGGCGCGAAGGATCGCGTGATCCCTCACGAAATCATCATCAAGCGTGACCAGTACTTCGCTGGCGCGTACAAGGCCCTGGAGGCCTTCATGGCTGCGGACCCGCAGCGCGTTCCGACCGATCAAGTCAAGGCTCTTGAGCTGCAGGACGAGACGATCCGCGAACGGAAACTTAAGCACATTCAAACGCAGTTCGGCCCTACGGTCGATTACGAGCTGCGTTGTACCGATGAAGACATCGCCGCACTGGTCGTTGCGATCCGCCGTCAGGGCGTACCGGCACAGCTGCACAAATCTGCTTTAGCGAGGCACGTGAACGGTGCGCACGACCCTGCGCCGATACCTTAGGAGTAAGCAATGGAAATGATCGCGCGCGTCACGATTCGTGGCGCCAAAAAGTGGGTAGGCAACCTGGACGGCAAGCAGCTGGACACCGGCACGATCTTCACCGACGTCGAGCTGCGCGGTGAGGACTCGTGGGGCGTGTGCACGCAGGCGCTGAAGTGCGAGAGCTCGAAGGTAGTGGAGTCCATCCGGCACAACCCGTTTCCGTTCATCGCAGAGATCGCGATGGTTGAGACGAGTAACGGCAAGGACAAGGGCGATCAGAAGATCGTGACCAGCATCAAGCCGCTGCAGCGCGTCGCTGAGGACGCGAAGAAGGGCGCGTGATCGTGCTCCGTTTCCTTGCCTACCTCGGGTTCATGCGTGCGGCGCGTCGTCTTGACCGCCAGCGCTTCGCGCGCAAGTACAACGTGGCGGTGAGGAAGCGGGCATGACTGAGTACAGCATTGACGAGCTGCGAGACATCATCGCGGCCGGTGAAGCAAAAATCGATGAGCTAGAGGCCACGTCGAACCGTATCGGTGGGAGTGATGAGGTTCTCGATGGCGTGATTGATGGGCTGATCGAGCGTGTGTCCGAGCTGCGTAACGAGCTCGATCTGTTGGAACAGCAGGCCGAGGAGTACGAGCAGGATCGGCTGGAAGCGATCGGCTTGTACGTGGAGGAGGGCGGCGAGCTGGACGAGACCGGAATGCCGCTCGATGACGGTTTGTTCTGCGACGTGTTTTTTCAGATGCAGGAAGAGCGGATCGAAAACGGTCTGCTGTGATTTTCCCGGTGCCTTGGTGTGAACGACCGGGGCACTTTTCTCAACCTCTCTAGAGGAGATTTGCCATGTTCAAGAAAGTGATGAAGGTTGGCGCTGCGGCTGCTGCCCTGGGTGCTGGTGCTGCCAATGCCGCCGTCGATCCGGCGGTGACCACTGCGATCACCGGTGCGGGTACGGATGCCGGCACGATCGGCGCAGCAGTGCTGGTGGCGCTCGTGGTGGTGTTCGCCATCAAGCTCGGCCGTCGCGCGCTGTAATGGCTACCGGGGCGCTTGTTGGCGCCCGTTGCTTCGCTTCTACCCAGGAGGCAACGGACGCGGTCTATAGCGCCGCTCCGGTCAGTCAGGCTGTAGGGCCAACGACCTACGTTTCGGAGTTTGTGATGTCCTCCGGATCGTGGGTCGTTCGTCGTTCTGTGGTTGCGCAGGATGGCACGGTGACAACGATGCAGGACGCTGCGGCACCTGTGCTGTCGTTCCCGGCTTGTGACACCACCGCGCAGTTCATGGATGGCATGACCGTTGGGTGGGCGATTACGGCCGCGATGGTGGCCGCGTGGTGTGCTGTGTTCTTGAAGAAGGGGCTGTGATGGTCGCTACAGATTTTTGGACCTGGGCAGGCTTTCTCTCCGTGATGCTGCCCGTGCTGGTTATTTTCTGGACTGCGGGTGGAGACAAGTGATGCGTTGGCTCTTCATGGTGGCGTGCTTCATTGGGTCTTCTGGTTGGGCTTCCACGATCCCTATTTATCCGCCGTCCAACGTTGCCGCGATGGCGTCGGGCTATGCGACCACTGGGGCGGTTACGTTGTCTGATGTTGTGACTGCGACCGAGATGCGTGCTGCTGTGGGCGCGCGTACGGTCGGTATCGCGGCAACTATGACGCTTGGTGAGGGTGCAGCTGCTGTTGCGCTTGCAGCGCTGCGTGCTACGCCCGCCATTGCGACGGCAACATCGTTGGCCTACTTGGCGCAGATCGGCATCCAGAAGTGCCTTGACGGTACGTGGTGTAAGAAGCAGCAGTCGTCGAGTTCTGGCGACCTTGGGTTCGATGGGTATCAGTGGGCCGCTGGTGGTGGAGCGTTTCCGGGTGATAGCCCTTTGTCGGCTTGCAAGGCTGCTGTGGCTGCGAATCCTGCCTATACCTTCGATTCGATCGTGCAGAGTTCGCCGACTCAATATCTTTGCAAGGCCAAGACGAGTTCCAACACTATTACAACTTATTCGTCGGCGGTGCGGGCGAGTGTTTGCGTGAAGGGCTATGTCGTGAATGCCGGTGCGTGTGTGGTTGATCCTAACGGACCCACGTCACCTACGACCGATGCCGATTGGAACAAGGGCTTGACGTATCCGGTGCCGCCAAAGGTTGCGTCGGAGCTGTCGGCTAACAAGGTGCCCATCCCTGTCGATGTGAAGCCGAAGGTCGATCCGACTACCGGTCAGCCTTCGCCGATGACGGTGAGCTTGGGTGATCCGTACGTTGATCCGGTGACGGGTAATCGGTACCGCGATGTGGCTGTCGTCCAGCCTAATGCCGACGGTAAAAGTGCGACGTTGACGACGGCCAGGCAGGAGGTTGATGCGAACGGCAATCCGGTGACCGACCCTGCGACAGGGGGTGGTAAGGCGCCAGAGAAGCAGGAAGACTCTTGCAGTGGTCACGAGACGCGGATGGGTTGTATGGAACAGGGCGACGTGCCGACAGGCCCGGACCTGGTTGAGCAGAAGATTAACGTTGCGATTACGCCCGATGCCGGGTGGGGCCCTGACACGGGCTCGTGTCCGGTGGATATTCCGTTGTCGTTCATGGGGCATGCGTTTGGCATGAGCTGGGGCGGCATCTGCAGTTTCGCGTCCATGATTCGGCCCATTGTGTTGGCGATGGCCTGGCTGGGTGCTGCACTGATCGTGGTGGGTGGGTCTAAGCAGGGAGGTGACTGATGCCGTTCGCAGCGTTTTTGATGGCGCTCGTTGCGCCGCTTGCGCGACAGATACTGGTGTCGCTGGGCATTGGGCTGATCACGTTCGTGGGCATGGATGCAGCGATCGGTGGTGCGTTGTCGTCTGCCAAGAGTTCGTTGTCTGGCCTTCCTGGCCAGGTTACTCAGGTGCTTGCGCTTGCGGGTTTTTTCACGGCGTTTAGCATCATCGCCGGTGCGATGGTGGCGCGCGTGTCGTTGATGTCGTTGAAGAAGTTCGGGCGGGTGACAGGATGAGTGCGACGCAACCAATTACGCTGATCACGGCCACGCCTGGGGGTGGCAAGACCGCGTTGGCCGTCAAGATCATGGCGGAGGCTGTTAAGCAAGGTCGGCCGTTGTTCATGCAGGGCATTCCCGATTTGAAGCTGCCCTACATTCCGTTGCCCGGCATTGATGAGTGGACCGAGACGCGTGTGGACCCGGAAGACCCTGATCAGCGGTCTTTGCCGTATTTCACGTTCCCTGAGAACGCGCTGATCGTCATCGACGAGGCACAGCGCATCTTTCGCGTGCGTGTGCCTGGTAGCCGCGTGCCGGATCACGTTGCTGCGTTCGAGACCGTTCGCCATACCGGTGTGACGTTCCTGCTCATCACTCAGTCGCCTGCGTTCCTGGACACGCACATCCGCAAGCTCGTTGGCCAGCACATCCATCTGCGCGACGTTGGCATGCTCGGTCGCTGGTGGTACGAGTGGCCCGAGGTCGGCAATCCTGAGGCCTTCCGTAGCGCGCCGATCAAGAAGAAGTGGTCGCTACCGAAGTCGTCCTTTGCGCTTTACAAGTCTGCGAGCTTGCACATCAAGCGCAAGTACTCGATGCCCCCTGCGATGTTGATCATCGCGTTGTGCCTGGTGGTCGGTTCATTCCTCGGCTATCGCATCTACGGCAACTTGCGCGGCAAGTTTCAGCCTGAGACGGTCGCCGCGGCCAAGGCGGGTGAGCAGGGCGATGCCGGTAAGGTGAGTTCGGCGTCGGCACCAGCCGCTCAGTTGAAGCCTGCCGCCCCTTCGCCCAGCTCGAACGATGCCAGCGAGATTCTCGCCTCGTTCACGCCGGTTGTGCCTGGCCGGCCGGAGACCGCGCCTGCGTATGCAGCGCTGCGGCAGGTCAAGGTGATGCCGCGCATCGTTGGCGTTGCCTGCACGGCCCAGCGTTGCAGTGCGTACACGCAGCAGGGCACGGATGCTGGGCTCGATCAGATGCAGTCGCGCCAGTGGTTGGCCAACCGGCCGTTCGATCCGTACAACGACCAGGTCGACGCTCCAGCGCCGGTTCTGGAACCTGTCAGCCAAGCGGCACCAGCTGCGGCGCAGCCCGTTGAGCGTGTGCAGTCGTCTCAGCCTATCCATCGGGGCGGCAAGCTGTCAGAAGCTGTTCAGGAGCCTCGCAGGCGCACGGTGATTGGTTCGGGTAGGCCGCGCCGTGTTGACGAGTTGGAGGCCTTCCCTGAGGGCTAAATTTCTGTTACTAGCTAAAGTGTAACGGTAATTGAATATTCGTTACTAGTAACGTAAAATAGATTCATCAGATCGGGAGGCGAATATGCGTGACGTAACGGATAACGTGACTGGCGAATTGCCTGGTGTGGAGCAGAAGCGTGGCCGTGGTCGTCCGCGCAAGCCGCACGCCATGAGCAATGCAGAGCGCCAGGCTGCGTTTCGAGCTCGTCGCAAGAAGGAGCAGGGTGTTTCCGATCGGAGCGTTACGGTAACGAAAAAGCCCGCTGACGTTGATGCCTACGACGAGTGCAGGCTGGAGGTCGAGGAGCTTCGTGAGCGCGTTGATGAGCTGCTCTTTGAGCTTCGCGAGGCGACGGCGCAGCACAATGAGATGGTCGAGCAACTAGCGTCAGCTCGCAGGACTATCGACAGCTACAAGCATGAGCTGCTGAAGGCTTACGGTAAGGTCGGTGGTGGTGATCCCGTCAAATCTGTTACTCGTAGGCGAGTAACGAAAAACGTCGTGCGAGGCTGACATGCTGGATCTGACGCGAATCAACGAGGTTCCTGGTGGTGTGCCTGATCGCTTTTTGATTTTGGCTGACACCTCGTGGGGCTCTGATGCTTGGTCTGTCACGCTTGAGGAGTTGATAGAGCGTGCGATGAAGGAGCGTGGGGTGTCGCGCCTGCGGTTGGTGATCTCGTTACACTCGATCGATGACGTGATCGATATGGACTAGCGTCGGGAGTGTCCGCGCCCATGGCCAGGCGGTAGAGGTGGGGCGTGGGCAGAATCTCCGGCGGTTGTCGCACGGCTAGTGCGGCTTGCGGGACCGAGTAGCGGGTACGACCAGGAGCGTATCCATCCCGCGCCACAAGCAAACACCCCCTCTCTTGCAAGCTCGTTTTTTCAGCGTCCGAGGTAGCGGACGGCTAGGAATACCAGGAACGCCACCCAGCCAAGCGCGATGGCTTTTACGCTCCAATGCCAACTCGCGCCTGGCACATCTGGTGGCGCCACGTTATCGAAGCGCGACGGAGCTGGCCGAGGCGTCTGCGCTTGCTGTGTGGCTTTTCTCTGCTGCAGCTTTTTGCGCAGCTCCTCCTGATACCACTCTCGGTCTTGAATACCCAACGCGCCCTCCCCTGTCATTAGGTCAGCGGTAAACTACCGCAAAGAAAATGCAGCAGGCGGGGAGTATGACGTTTGAAGATGTCATTGGCATCTATATGTCGTCGGTCGCGCATCGGAGTCGCCAGCGTGATTTTTATTCGCTCCAGCGATTGCAACCCCACTTTGGTGGGATGCCGATTGTCGATTTGAAACGGGCGCACGTGCGAGCCTATGTTCAGAGTCGTACGGTTGACGGTGTGAAGGCTTCTACAGTTAATCGGGAGTTAAAGCTGTTATCGGCTGCGATCAATTACGTTCGCATTGAGCATGACCGTCCGGAGTTGCCAAATCCCGCGCAGCGCCTAGGGATTGGCGAGGGCGAAGGTCGGGTTCGTTGGATTACGAACGCTGAGGCATCTGCGCTGTGTGAGGCTGCAGAGCGTCATGCGCGCCGCCCTCACCTCGCCGTTTTTATCCGTCTGGCCCTGAATACAGGATGCCGAAAATCAGAATTAACTAAACTTGAATGGGCGCGAGTGAGCTTCGAGCGTCGTGTTCTTTCGCTTGGGTCCGAGCATACGAAGTCGGCTCGTCGTCGTAGCGTGCCGTTAAATGATGCGGCGCTTGATGCGTTGCGCGAGATTCAGGCGTGGCGCAATAGGTATGCGGCCGGTAATCCGTGGGTGTTTGCCACGAAAACCGGTGGGCGCATTACGACGTTTCAGAAGGGATTTACTGCGGCGGTGGAGCGGGCTGGGATCGTGGATTTTCGGATCCACGATATGCGGCATACCTGTGCGAGTTGGCTCGTGATGGCAGGTACGCCGCTGCAGGTTGTTAGAGACCTGCTAGGGCATTCCTCGGTGACAGTGACAGAGCGATATGCACACCTCGCGCCAGAGCAGTTGCACGGCGCCGTGCAGCGTATACTGCACTTCTAATTCGCCCGATAGACCACTGCCCTCCGAAGGCAGGGGTTGCTGGTTCGATCCCAGCCGGGCGCGCCAAGAATCCACGTTTTGAGGCGTTTTGGGGACGTTCCTGCGCCCGAACTGCAGGGTCCGCAACATGCGGTTCCGCTGTCCAACACGGCCCCGCGCAGTCACGCGCCCCTTGCCCGATCAGGAGTCAAGCAGTGAGCCGTTACTGGAGCGATGTGGTTCAGCAACTTGTGCCGTATGTGCCGGGCGAACAGCCGGCGCTAGCACACCCCATCAAGCTGAACACCAACGAAAATCCCTATCCACCATCGCCGCGCGTGGTCGCAGCCATTGCGCATGAGTTGGGCGCGACCGGCGACAGCCTGCGTCGCTATCCCGACCCGCTGTCGCGTCGGTTGCGCGAAACAGTGGCGGCCCATCACGGCCTGAAACCCGAACAGGTCTTTGCCGGCAATGGCTCGGACGAAGTGCTGGCACATGTGTTCCAGGCACTGCTCAAGCACGACAAGCCACTGCGCTTTCCCGACATCTCGTACAGCTTCTACCCGACCTACGCGCGCCTGTACGGCGTGCAGTGTGAAGTGGTTCCGCTGGCAGACGACTTCTCCATCCACGCCGACGATTACCTCGGCGATGCGGGCGGCGTCCTGTTTCCCAACCCGAATGCCCCCACCGGGCGCGCCCTCCCCCTGGCGGACGTCGAGCGCATCGTCGCGGCCAATCCGTCGTCGGTGGTCGTGATCGACGAGGCGTACGTCGATTTCGGTGCGCAGTCGGCCATCGCGCTGATCGACCGCTATCCGAACCTGCTCGTCGTGCACACGACGTCCAAGTCGCGTTCGCTTGCAGGGATGCGCGTGGGCTTTGCGTTTGGCCACGCCGCGCTCATCGAGGCACTCAACCGGGTGAAGGACAGCTTCAACTCGTATCCGCTGGATCGCCTCGCCCAGGCTGCCGCCCAGGCCGCTTACGAAGACGACGCGTATTTCCGTGCCACATGCCAGCGTGTCGGTGCGACCCGCGAACGGCTGACGCAAAGCCTCCAGGCACTGGGATTCGATGTCGTGCCATCGGCGGCCAACTTCATCTTCGCGCGACATCCGGCGCACGACGCGGCCACGCTCGCGGCGCATCTCAAAGCGCAGGAGATCTTCGTGCGCCACTTCAAGCTGCCACGCATCGACCAGCATTTGCGCATCACCGTGGGTACCAATGACGAATGTGACGCGTTGATTGGGGCATTGCGCACGCTGCTGGCCTGACCCTGCGGCAAATTGTCATCGGCCGCCGGCCGGATGGGGGATGGCCAACGCGATCGCACGCGGCTTGCCTCCACCGAATGTGCACGATTGCTGCATCCAGGTATGGGGAACATTGACCGCGCGCAGATGCTGGCGGGCGATTGCTGTGCCAGAATGCACGAGCGGAAAGCGGCGCGCCGACGCCGTCCGCAGTCCCCCAGGGCGAGCCGGTGTTTGGCACGGGCGCGGCACGGGACGCCACACAACACACTCCCACAAAAGGAATCAGCATGTCCAATCGTCGTCAATTCCTGAAGAGCATCCCCATCGTGGCCGCCGCAGGCGCCGTCATGTCGATGTCGGATCTGGCACTGGCCGCACCGCTGGTTGCTGAAAGCGACCCGCAAGCCAAAGCCCTGGGCTACGTGGCCGACACCACCAAGGCCGACAAGGCCAAGTTCCCCAAGCACACGCCGGATCAGCACTGCGGCAACTGCGCCCTGTACCAGGGTGGTACCGCCGCACAAGGCGGCTGCCCGCTGTTTGCCGGCAAGGATGTCGCCAACAAGGGCTGGTGCAGCGCCTGGGCGAAGAAAGCCTAAGCGGTATCGCGGCTTCGCGCCCAAGCAAAACGGACCCTGCGGGGTCCGTTTTTCATGGTCGCTCGCTCTACAATGCGAGCCATGCCGTTCACATTCACGCCCACCGTCCTCGTCATCGATGACGAGCCGCACATCCGCCGCTTCGTCCGCGCTGCGTTGGAGGAAGAAGGCTGCGAAGTCCATGAAGCCGATCGCATTGAGCGCGGCCTGATCGAAGCGGGCACGCGCCAGCCCGATGCGGTGATCCTCGACCTTGGCCTGCCCGATGGCGACGGCATGCAGTTGATCCGCGAGCTGCGCACGTGGACGGAGGTGCCGGTGCTGGTGCTCTCCGCCCGCGTGGACGAGCGCGACAAGATCGCCGCCCTCGATGCCGGCGCCGACGACTACCTCACCAAACCCTTCGGCGTGGGCGAGCTGATTGCGCGCTTGCGCGTCCTGCTGCGGCGACACGCCAAGCGCGGCGAGGACGGCGGCAGCGTGATCCGCTTCGGCGAGGTGGAAGTCGACCTGGCGCGCCGTCTGGTCACGCGCAACGGCGAGGCGATACACCTCACGCCCATCGAGTATCGGCTGCTGGCCGTGCTGCTCGGCCGGCGCGGCACGGTAATGACGCATCGCGAGTTGCTGCGCGAAGTCTGGGGCCCCGCGCACTCCGACAGCAGCCACTATCTGCGTATCTACATGGGCCACCTGCGCCACAAGCTTGAACGCGATCCGGCGCGGCCCGAGCATCTACTGACCGAAGTCGGCGTCGGCTACCGCTTCACCGCTTAAATCCGCATCAACGCGGGCTCACTGCTCCTTGATACCAGCGGCGCGCACGATACGGCCGTTGCTGTCGTATTCCGCGCGGATGGCGGCGGCGAACTGCTGCGGCGTGCCGCCCACCGGCACCACGGCGGCTTGCGTGAGCCGATCGCGCAGGTCAGGCGCGGACAGCGCCTTGTTGATCTCCGCGTTCAACCGTGTGATGACCGGTGCGGGCGTCTTGGCCGGCGCGAATACACCGAACGTCGACGCCATATTGGCCTTGGCATAACCCAGCTCGGTGAAGGTGGGCACGTTGGGCAGCGCGTCCAGACGGTGCGGCGCGCCCACGGCGAGCGGGCGCAACTTGCCACTGGTGATGTGCTGCATCAGCGTGGGGCCGACGTTGGTCGACATCACCTCCACTTGGCCACCCAGGGCATCCGTCAGTTGCTGACCACCGCCCTTGTACGGGATCAGCGTGATGTCCACGCGCGCCTGCGCCTTGACCTGCTCCAGCGCCAAGTGCCCCACAGTGCCAACGCCCGACGTCGACCAGCGGATCGAGCCCGGCTTGGTGCGCGACTGACTCAGCATGTCGGCAAAGCTCTTGCCGGTGAACGACGGCGTGCCCAGCAGGATCATCGGTGCGTACATGACGTTGGCCACGGGCGCGATGTCTTTGAGCGGCTCGTACGGCAGCTTGCCGAAATAGGGGTTGAGTGTGAGCGGGCTCACAGAAGAAAAGCCCAGTGTGTAGCCGTCGGGCGCCGCTTTGGCCACCGCGTCCATGCCGATGCTGCCGCCCGCACCGGCGCGGTTTTCCACCACCACGGGCTGGCCGAGCTGGGCGGAAAGCTTCTCGCCCAGCGCGCGCGCCACGTTGTCGGAAATACCACCGGTCGGGTACGCGACGATGATATGGATCGGCTTGGCAGGGTAGTCCTGGGCCTGGGCAGGCATGAAACCCACGGTCAGTAGCGCGGCAACGGTAATCAGCGCGCGACGGGAAGTACGTGCAAAACGCATAGCTCAGCAGTCAGAGAAGACACAGATGCTGACATTGTAGGCGGATGCCAAGGCAAGCTCGCAGGCAAAAGAAAAGGCGCCCGAAGGCGCCTTTCCGTTCCCAATCGAGTGACAGCGTCGATTAGAAAATGTGGCGGATACCCACGCCAACGCTGGTCTGGTTCGACTTGCCGGTGCCGGTCGTGTTGCCGCCGCCCGACAGTTCCGGCAGAGCTGCGTCCTTGACCTTGTTGTAGTCGACCGTGCCATACACTTGCGTGCGCTTGGACAGGGCGTACTCGGCCAGCAGAACACCGGTGTAGCGCTTGCCGTCGTTGCCGGCGGTCAGTGCTGCGTTGCTGATGCTGTCGTAGTAGAACGCGCCCGTCAGAGCCAGTGCCGGGGTGATGTTATACGTCACACCCAGAATGCCAACGTGGTCACGACGCTTCGTGGCGCCCGGGGTCAGGCCAGCACCCGTGGTGGCGTTGCCGTAGATGTTCAGGCCGAAGGCGCTGCCGCCAACGCAGTTCGACGAGCTGTTCACGCAACCCGTGGCGTCGCTGCTGTCGATGTAGCCAGCGAACAGCTTGGCTGCGGCGATGGTGTAGTTACCACCGATACCCCACACGGTTTGCTTGTTGCCAGCAACATCCTTGTGCTGCTGTGCGAAGGCACCGATGTAGGCCGGGCCGAATTCATAGGCCACCGTGCCGCCGACGTACGAGTTCTGGCTCGTGCTGCCTGCCACTTCGCCGAAGCCATAAGCCAGGCCAACCGACAGACCGCTCCACTTGCCTTCGTACTTCAGCATGTTGGATTCACGCAGGCCGGTCAGGCCGTAGTACATCCACGAGTTGCCGTCATAGTTACCCACGCCCAGCGGGTCGAAATTGCCACCGGTCGTGAAGCCGAAGTTGTATTGACGGCCCAGCGTGATGGTGCCCAGGTCCTTGTTGGACAGGCCCACGAACGATTGACGATTGAACAGCGTACCCGAGCTGCTCATCTTGCCCGAGTCGGAGTTGAAGCCGCTTTCCAGCACGAACAGCGCCTTGTTACCGCCACCCAGGTCTTCCGAGCCCTTCAGGCCCCAGCGGCTGTTGGACACAGCACCGCTTTCCATCTGCGTCACGCTGTTGCCAGCTTGGTTCGCGTTGTTGATGTAGTGAATGCTGGTATCGACAATACCGTACAGCGTCACGCTCGATTGGGCATAGGCCGAACCTGCGAACAGGGCGCCGACTGCAACCAGAATGGCAGACTTTTTCATGTGGGCTCGTAAATAAAAAGTTGTCTCAAACCGCCCGCCCCCGTGTGCATGAGGTTGGGCTCCTCCGTTCCTTTACTTCCGTGTCGGAAGTGCCGCGCAAATTTAACAAAAGCCCTTATGGCGGGCAAAGCAATTCACAGAATCGTTCCGCGAAGTGTGGTAAGCGCGCATCGCTTTTCGTGCACCGCACCAAACCGGCCTCCGACAAGGCTTGCCGGCGCGTTGCGCCCTGCTGTGGTGCATCAATGCTGGGGGTAGCGCCCCAAACATCCCGCTGATTAAGCAAAAAGGTGAAACGGCCGACCGCGCCATTACGCCAGCGAGGCGCTTTTTGGCGCGATTCACGCTGGCCCGCATCATTTCGGCGCCCACAACAAACCGTTCGTCGCACCACCGTGGATACGCCATGCCCCCTGACCTAGGCTGTAGACCGTGGCAGGACATCACAAGACCACGCTTAAAAAAACAGCACCGAAAATCAGTTGAAGAAGGAGTTCGCCATGCGACTCAAGCAGATTGGAATGGCCGCGCTGTTGGCGGCTAGCGCCCTGGCGGCGGGCAGCGCTTGGGCGCAGGCCAGCCGCGTGGAAGTGTTCGGCCAGGCCGCACGGGCCGAGCGTTTTGACGTGTATAGCGACGGTGCCCGCACCGGACGTTTCGATACGTATACAGAAGGCGCGCGTAGCGGGCGGTTTGATCCGTACGCAGAAGGCATGCGCACTGACCCTGCCGGCCGCGCGCGTGAAGGCGGCGGGTCAGTCTAGGGTATCCGGTGCCAAATTGGGGCATTGACCCAGGCAACCGCATTTACCGGTTACGGGCCGGTCTCCAGGCACCTCCGTTCCCGCCTTTGGCCCACTCAGGCCCCGCTGGTATTGCGCCAGTGGGGCTTTTTCATGCGCGGGCCGGATCCATCAAATGAGTTTATCCAGCGTGATTGGCAATTCGCGCACGCGCCGGCCGGTGGCGTGATAGACCGCGTTGGCGATGGCAGCGGGCACCCCGGTGATGCCAATCTCGCCTATGCCCTTGGCGCCCAGCGGGTTGATATGCGGGTCCATCTCATCGAGCACGAGGATGTCGATGTCGGGCACATCGGCGTTGACGGGCACGTGGTACTCCGCCAGGTTGTTGTTGACGATGCGGCCGTAGCGCGGGTCGAGCAGACTCTCTTCGAATAACGCCATGCCCATGCCCCAGACGATGCCGCCCATGAGTTGGCTACGGCCCGTCTTGGCGTTGAGCAACCGCCCCACCCCATAACTCCCCACGATGCGCGAGACGCGGATCACGCCCAAGTCCGCATCGACATGCACTTCGGCAAACACCGCGCCAAACGAGTGCATCGAGAACTTCTGCTTCTCTTCGCCGGGCTGCACCTTGGCGGTCGCCTCGATTGGCCGGCCGTGGCGCGCGACGACGGCAGCCACTGGCTCGCGCACACCGCTGCGGGCACTCAAAACGCCATCGGTCACGGTGATGTCGCCAGCAGCCAGCCCATGCAGCGGCGAACTCGCATCGGCAATGGCCGCGGCAATCAACGCATCGCGCGCCTGGGCGCCGGCGGCCTGCACGGCGGGCGACACGCTGGCGGCGCTCTGCGAGCCGCCCGAGACCGGTGCCTCGGGCATGCGCGTGTCGCCCAGGCTGAAGTGCACGCGCGCGACGGGCATGCCCATGGCATCCGCCGCCACCTGCGTCATCACCGTGTAGGTGCCGGTGCCAAGATCCTGCGAGCCGGATTCAACCTGCGCGGCGCCGTCCGGCAGGTAGCGCGCGGTGGCGCCGGCCGGGCTGCGATTGGCGGGATACGTGGCCGTCGCCATGCCCCAGCCGATGCGCGTGTTGCCCTCGCGCATGCTGCCAGGCTGCGGGTTGCGGCGCACCCAGCCGAAGCGCTCGGCGCCGGCGCGGTAGCACGCCGCCAGCGATTTGCTCGACCAAGGGATGCGCCTTTCGGGGTCTTGCGCGGCGTCGTTGCGCAGGCGCAGCTCCACCGGATCCATGCCGAGCGCGTAGGCCATCTCATCCAATGCAACTTCCAGCGCGAAGGTGCCGGTGGCCTCGCCCGGTGCGCGCTGGAAGGTCGGTGTACCAATGTTGAGCCGCGCCAGCCGGTGCGTGGTCCGCTGGTTGGGCGTGTCGTACAGCATGCGCGTGACGATGGCGCACGGCTCGGTCCAGTCTTCGATCATCGACGTGGTGGTCAACGCGTCGTGCGAAATGGCGGTGAAGCGGCCGTCGCGAGTCGCACCCAATGCGATGCGCTGCTCGGTACGCGGGCGACCCCCGACGGGGCCGAACATCTGAGGGCGCTCCAGCACGATCTTGACGGGCCGCCCCACCTGCCGCGCGGCCATCGCCGCCAGCACCACATGCGACCACACCGACCCCTTGCAGCCAAACCCACCGCCGACGAACGGGCACACCACGCGCAGCTTGTCGGGCGACAGGCCCAGCGTCTTGGCGACGGTGCGCCGCACGCCCGAGACGTACTGCGTGCTGTCGTAGAGCGTGAGGGCATCGCCGTCCCACACGGCGATGGTGGCGTGCGGCTCCATGGGGTTGTGCGTTTCCATGGGCGTGCCGTACACAGCCTCGATGCGCTGCGCCGCCTGCGCCATGCCGGCGGCCATGTCGCCGCGGGTGGTATCAGCGGCTTGCATCTGCACCTTGCCGGGCGAATGCGCATCCGCCCGGGCGGTTTCGAAATCGAGCCGTGTCGGCTGTTGCGCAACCTCCAGCCGCACCATGCGCGCGGCAGCCTGCGCGTGTTCCAGCGTGTCGCCCACCACCAGCGCGAGGGGCTGGCCGTTGTAGTGCACCTGATCATCCTGCAGCAACGACAGCATGCGGCCGGCCGGCGGCTCCAGCGCGGGCTTGCCGCCATTCGGCAGGCGCTGCGCGTTCTCGTGTGTCATCACCAGCAGCACGCCGGGCATGGCCTGCGCGACATGCGTGTCGACGCGTCTGATGCGTCCGGCGGGCACGGTGCTTTGCACCAGGACGGCATGCGCCAGATGCGGCACCTGAAACTCGGCCGCATAGCGCGCCTGCCCCGTGACCTTGAGCAGACCATCGGTGCGGTCCAGCGGTTGACCGACGTTGCTCATGCCACACCTCCTGTCACTTCCTTCGCCGGCCTAGCCGCCACCGTCAGCGCGCGCGCCACCGCGCGCTGTGCAAGCGGCACCTTGAAGCCGTTGTCGCGCAGCGGCTGCGCGCCCTGCACAGCCAGCGCACCGGCCTGGGCGAACAACTGCGCGTCAACTGCCTGCCCCGCCAGCATCTGCTCGGCCGCATGCGCGCGCCATGGCTTGTGCGCGACGCCGCCCAGAGCAATGCGCGCCTCGCGAATGGTCCGCCCATCGGCCTGCAACACCAGCGCAGCCGCGACCGACACCAGCGCAAACGCGTAGCTCGCGCGGTCACGCACCTTCAGGTAGTGCACGTGCATGCCGAACGCGGGCGGCGGCAGATCAATCGCGACGATCAACTCGCCCGGCTCCAGTGTCGTATCGACATAGGGATGCGCGTCCGGCAGCCGATGAAACGCCTCGATGGGAATGCGCCGCTCGCCGTGCGCGCCATGCACCACCACCGTGGCATCCAGCGCAGCCAGTGCAACGGCCATGTCAGACGGATGCGTCGCCACGCAAGCCTCGCTCGCGCCAAGGATGGCGTGCATACGGTTGAACCCCTCGCGCGCCGCGCAGCCGGAACCGGGCTGCCGCTTGTTGCAGGCGGGGTACGCCGTGTCGTAGAAGTAGTGACAGCGCGTGCGCTGCATCAGGTTGCCGCCGTTGGTGGCCATGTTGCGCAACTGGCCGGACGCGCCCGAGACAATCGCCTCTGTCAGCAACGGATAGCGCGAGCGCACCAGCGGATGCGCCGCCGTATCGGCATTGCGCGCCATCGCACCCAAACGCAGGCTGCCGTCGGGCAACGCGCGGATCTCTGCCAACGGCAGTCGGCTCACATCCACCAGCCGCAGGGGCTGCTCGACGCCGCCCTTCATCAGGTCCAGCAGATTCGTCCCGCCGCCGATATAGCGCGCGCCCGGCTCGCGGCCCAGGCGCACGGCGGCCTCCACAGAAGAGGCGCGGTCATAGGCAATCGATTGCATGGCGGCTCCTCAGACGGTATTGCCGGACTTGGCAGCCACCACGCCAGCCACCACACGAACCGCCGCCACGATGTTGGGGTACGCGCCACAGCGGCAGAGGTTGCCGCTCATGCGTTCGCGGATCTCATCTTCAGTCAGCGCGACAGGCCCGTCGTTGCCCAGCGCCGCAGGCCGGGTCACCGTGCTCGGCATACCCCGCCGGGCTTCGTCGAGCACCGCCACGGCCGAGCAGATCTGCCCCGGCGTGCAATACCCGCACTGAAAGGCATCGTGCTCAAGAAACGCCGCTTGCATCGGGTGCAGCGCGGCGCGGTCGATCACGCCGTCATGTCCGTGGGCCAGCCCTTCCACAGTGGTAATGGCATCGCCCTCGTGCATGATCGCCAGGGTCAGGCAACTGTTGATGCGTCGGCCGTTGACGAGGACGGTACACGCGCCGCACTGGCCACGGTCGCACCCTTTCTTTGTGCCGGTCAGGCCGAGCACTTCGCGTAGCGCATCAAGCAGCGTCACGCGCGGCTCCAGGGACAGCGCATACGGCTTGCCGTTGATATTGAGCGACACCGGCCGCGCCGGCGCCAACGCTGCCGGACGCGTGGGTGTGTAGGCGGAAGCAGAGGCACCGGCCGCCTCATGCGGCAGCGCCAATGCCGTTGCCGCCGCCGCTGCGCTCTGCAGAAAACCGCGCCGGCTCGGTCGCGCGGGTGACCCGTCCGATCCATGATCGGAGCCACCCGGGGCAGTGGGGAAATGTTCGGAACGCTCTTCTGACATCACGCATGCTCCACCGGCCAGCGGCCGAAACGGGGACATGCGTCAGGCGAAAGCAAGAGAAATACCCGGCACCCGGGCGAGTGGAGGCCACAGACCAGCGGCCTCGCGCAGGCGATTGGCTGCGGCGCGTGTAAGGCTTACGCGCCGCGTTGCAGGGTCTTACTTGGCCGTGCCGACGCGGTCGCGCGACACATCCATCACCATGCGCGTGAGCAGATACAGGCGCGGCACGATGGAGTTCAGGTCGACGTACTCCGCGTCGTTCGAGTGCGCGCCAAAGCTCGCTAGGCCAAAACGCTCGATCACGGGCGCCTTGGTTTTCGACGCGGCAAAGGCGGCATCGGTACCGCCGCCTTCGGCCTTCTCGTCAATCTCCAGCGTCTTGCCGAGTTCGCCGTAGATCTTCTGGGCATGCTCGGCCAGCGCGCGCGAGGCCGGTGTGGCTTCCAGCGGCGGGCGGCGGCGCTCGAACTTGGCCGTGACCTGCGTATCCGGAATCAGCTTGTTCTTGATGCGCTCGTTGACGGTCTCTTCCAGCTTGTCGGCATCGGCTGCGCGCAGCAGGCGCACGTCGGCCTGGGCGCTGGCCACGGCCGGGATCACGTTACGGTTGGTGCCAGCCTGCGCCACCGTCCAGTTCACCTTCAGGCCAGACTGCGGATTGGACAGATCACGCATCTGCAGCACCTGGTGCGACAGCTCGTAGAGCGCGTTGCGCCCCTGCTCCGGCGCGCCGCCAGCGTGCGATGCCTTGCCCTTCACATCCAGGAGGATCGCGCCGATGCCGCTGGTGGCCAGCGACAGCTTGTCCGACGTCACGCGCGTGCCCTCGCACGAGAACACAGCATCCTGCTCGGCACCCAACTTGGCCTGCATGGCGCGCGCGCCCGGCGAGCTGATCTCCTCATCGCCGTTGATCAGCACGGTGAGCGTGCCGTACTGCTTGAAGTTGACGGCCTGCAGGATCGACACCGTGTGCAGGATGACCGCCACGCCGTTCTTGTCATCGGCAATGCCCAGGCCGTAGGCGCGGTCCCCGTCGATGCGGAACGGCTGCTGCGCGAGCATGCCCTTCAGGTACACCGTATCCATGTGCGCGATCAGCATGATGTTGCGCTTGCCCTCGCCCTTGAAGCGCGCCAGCACCATCTTGCCGACCTTCTCGGGGGTGTCGGCCATGCGGTAGGCATGGTCGCTCGGGTCGATGAGCTTGACGTCGCCGCCCATGCCGCGCAGGCGCTCGGCAATCACGCCGGCAATCTTGTCCAGGCCTTCGATGTCCTTGCTGCCGGACTCGATCGAAACCAGCGTCTTCATGGTATCGATCAGCGCTGGTTTTTCCTGCTGGGCGCGCTTGTAGATTTCAGCCGGCGGCACGGCGGCGGCCTGACCCGCTGCCAGCGCACCGACCATTGCCAGCACGGCCAGCACTGCCGGTCGCGTTCCCTGGGCAAACAATGGGGCTCTCATGACTGTTTCCTCACCTGTTTTTCGTTATGGTTTGCAGCAAAGCGGCGATTTTCGCATGAGCATCTGAGCGTTGCCTGCATCCCATTTCTCCGTCGCGCCGGGCGCCATGACGCAACGCAAAGGAATCCCGACAGACTTGCGCAAAACGACAGCGCATTGCGAGCACTATCGCTACAATTGCTGCCATGCAATACATCCATGTCGTCAACGGCGATGTTGCCGGCGCCACGCTCAAGCAGGCGCTCGCACAGGCTGGCCGCCCCGATTCCGTAGTGGTACTGCGCGACGATCTCGCCGTCGGGCCGCTGGCCGACGTCGACAGCGTGGCGATGGCGCGCTCGGGTTTCTGGCAGCGTGTGGCCCCGAACAGCAACATCGACTTCGCCGCCGAAATGCGCAACGGCCTGGCCTCGCTGGCCGACCTGCGAGACGCCACGACCGAAGTGGCCATCTGGCACGGCCAGAGCGCGTCGGATCAGCTCATGCTGCGCCGGGTCGCCTTTCACCTGCATCAGTCGCCCCAGCGCATCAATGAAGTCGGCATGGATGTACGTGAACTTGAGGCCCCCAACGGCCAGGGCCCGCTCACGACCATCGGCATGTATTCGGGCGCGCGGCTGGCGCGGCGGTTTTCGACCATCGCGCCAGTGTCGGTGTTGCGTATCGGTCGCTTGGCGTACGAATGGCAGCAGACCGTGCGCGAGAACGCCGACGTGCGCCTGTGGAAGGGCAACACGCTGGTACCCGTGTCGTATGGCACCGTCGATGAGGTGATCCTCGAGCACGTGCCGACCGATTGGGCCAGCGCCCGCGACGTGGTCGGCAGCATCATGGGCGCCATCGATGGGCTGCTCGCCAGCGACTGGTTCGTGTTCTGGCGCTGCCGCGAGTTGGTCGGCAACGGCCAACTGCTGCTGCGCGGCGAGGCCGATTCGCTCAATACCTGCGAGTTGCGGCGGAACGTGAGCGTGGCGGTTTAGCGCCGTTCATGCCGCCCCCCAAAAAAAGGAGCGCCGAAGCGCTTCTTTTTTCTTTCCTGTTCCGAATTCAGCCTTCCCGGCGCAGACCGGCGCGTGCCGGGCAATCAATGGGCGCGCCGGGTTCCCCTCCATCGACCTCGTTGGCGAGGTCGGCATCCGGCTGGCTGTCCGCCATGTCGTCGTGCGCATCGCCCTCGCCCCACGGCAGGCCGGATTCGCGCAGGCGTTTGCGCTGTGTGCGGTCGCGCTGGAACATCTCGGCCAACTCATCCCGGCCTTGCTGCGCGAGCGAAACGAGCTTCTTCTGATCGCGGTAGACGGGGTAGACCTGCTCCATGGCGTTGAGCGTGTGGCGGCGGAACGTCTGGGCGATGCGGTGTGCCTCGTACGGCTCCTTGCCGAGCCCCTCCAGCACGCGGCGGCCCATCATCAGTGAACCCTCGAACATCTCGCGCTCGATCACCTCCACGCCACGGTCACGCAACTGGTACACGTGCGACACGTTGCGCGCCCGCACGTACAGCTTCAGGTGCGGAAAGCGCTCGCGCACGCGGTCGACCACTTCCAGGCTGGTTTCCATGTCGTCGATGGCGACGACCATCATGCGGGCCTTGTCGGCGCCGGCGGTTTCCAGCAGATCCATGCGCGTGGCGTCGCCGTAGAAGACCTTGAAGCCGAAGCGGCGCAGCATGTCGATCTGGTCGGGGTCGTGGTCGAGCACGGTGGCGCTGTAGCCCTGGCTGTAGAGCAGCCGGCCAACAATCTGCCCAAAGCGCCCAAAGCCAGCGATGATGACCTGGTTGTCCTGCGGATCGATGGCATCGGGCGCGCGCTTCTTGCCATCCATCAGGCGGGGCACGAGCACCTTGTCGTGGAAGAGCAGCAGCAATGGGGTGGCGGCCATCGACAGCGCCACCACCAAGTTCAGCGCGGCAGCCGTTTCGGCGCCGAGCACATCGCCCGCCACACCAGGGCCGAACACCACAAACGCAAATTCACCGCCCTGCGAGAGCAGGAACGCAAACAGCCATGCCTGCCCGCGTGCAATGCCAAAGCGCGTGGCCAGCAAGCGCAGCGCACCGATCTTCACCGCCAGGAACACGGCCACGAGGCCGATCACCGCCAGCGGCTGGCGCATCAGCACACCAAAATCGATCGACATGCCGACGGCCAGGAAGAACAGCCCGAGCAGCAGACCCTTGAACGGCTCGATGTCGGTTTCCAGCGCGTGGCGGTATTCGGAATCGGCCAGCAGCACCCCGGCAATGAAGGCACCGAGCGCCATCGACAGGCCCACGCTGTGCATCAGCAACGCGATACCCACCACCAGCAGCAACGAGAACGAGGTGAACATCTCGCGCATGTTGGTGCGAGCGATGGCACGCAGCACCGGTCGCAGCAACGTGCGCCCGCCAAAGATGACCGCCGCCACCACGCCCACGGCCTTGGCCGCCGCCATCCAGTGATGGCCACCCGAGGTGTCGCTGGCGTCGGTGGCGAGCAGCGGCAGCAGCGCGATCATCGGGATGGCCGCAATGTCCTGGAACAACAGGATGCCGAAGCTGGCCGTGCCCGCTGGCGTGCGCATCAGGTTGCGCTCGGAGAGCGTCGCCAGCGCGATCGCCGTGGATGAGAGCGCCAGCCCCAGCCCCGCCACCACGGCCGCACGCCACGGATGGCCCACCGCCATCACAGCCAGGCCGACGGCCAGCGCGCACACCATCAGCTGCAGCCCGCCGTAGCCGAAGATGCTGCGCCGGAGCGACCACAGCCGCGCCGGCTCCAGCTCCAGCCCAATCACGAACATCATCAGCACGACGCCGAACTCCGAGAAATCCAGGATCGACTGCACATTGGTGATCAGCCGCAAGCCCCACGGGCCCACGATCACCCCGGCCAGCAGATAGCCAAGCACCGAGCCCAGCCCCAGCCGGCGCGCCAGCGGCACCGCCGCCACGGCCGCTGCCAGGTAGATGACGAAATTGACGAGCAGATCGTGCGATTGCATGGACGAAGAGGAGTCAGTCGGGTTCAACCGGCAGCCACGGCTGCAAAGCCGTGCGAATGCGATCGATATGGGCGGCGATCATCTCGGGCGACGCATCGTCGGCGTCGTGCAGCACATGCGGCGGCTCCCATTGCATGCCGCACAGCGCGGCCGTCTGCTGCAGCGGCAACAGAAACATGTCGAACGTGTGGCCGTGGGTGCCCTCCTGGCTGTAGGCGTGGGCACGGCCGCCCGTGGTGGCCAGCACCATCACGTGCTTGCCACGCAGCGCCGTACCGCCCGGGCCGTAGGCCCAGCCCATCTCCAGCACCACGTCGATCCACTCCTTGAGCAGCGACGGCGTGGCGTACCACTGCACCGGAAACTGGAAGACGATCAGCTCCGCCCCCTCCACCGCTTCCTGCTCAAGGCGCACGTCGATGTCGAAATCGGGGTAGTGCCAGTACAGATCGTGCATGGCCACGCCGGGCAGACTGGCCAGCGCTCGCGCCAGCGGTTTGTTGGCACGCGAACGGCGCGGCGCAGGGTGCGCGTAGATCACAAGAATGCGCGAAGGCTGCATAGACGAGAAAGGGAAAATCAGGAGGCGGGGCAGCTTGAACGCGCATCTTCGCACGGCTAATGTGGAGCAGCGTTACAGCCGCTACGCCGTTCGTTGCGTGACGCCGCGACACTTGCGCAAAACAAGCGATGCCGACGCCGCTTTTTGCGCAACGCAACAACGCCCGTTGTTGATGTACCACAAAGCCAGAGGGCGCGTTCCACTGCGGTAAATCAATGATTTGACGAGAAATTCCGGCGCGAGGCTGACGTCAGCCTTACGGGAAATCCCTGATTGCCCTACAATAGCATGGTGCATTGCACAACACCCAGTTGCATCCGACTGTGTGCCTCAGCAGGCGCTATCCGCCTCTGCATCCGATCCCTTTTGCCCGCGCATGAACGGGGGCAATCCGCATAGGAAACGTTGTCGTGAACCCGCTCGAACTGAGCAAGGCCATCGGCGTCGTCACCCAGGACGACATTGACAAGACCGAGGCGGCGCAAGGCGCGCCGCGCTCCACCGTGCTGGTGCGCGAGCTTGCCGCGCATCACCGGTCGCGCCTGCTCAAACACCTGCTCGCCCTTGGTCAAGAAGACCGCCTGCTGCGTTTTGGCCAGGTGGTGGGCGATCACGTCATCGAAGCGTACGTCGACAGCATCGACTTTGACCACGACAAGGTGTTTGGCGTGTATGACGACCGCCTGACGCTGGTCGGCGTGGGCCACCTTGCTTATCTGCGCGACAACCCGCAAGGGCGCGTGGCGGAGTTTGGCGTGTCGGTGTCGGAATCGGCGCGCGGCAAGGGCGTGGGCAGTGCGCTGTTCCAACGCGCGGCGATGCACGGCCAGAACACCAAGGTGCGTACGCTGTACATGCACTGCCTGTCGCGCAACGCGGCCATGATGCACATCGCCAAGAAGGCTGGCATGCGCGTGCAATACGCCTACGGCGAGGCCGATGCCTACCTGGAATTGCCGCCCGCCGACACGATGAGCCTGCTGACCGAGGCCATCGACGAGCAAGTGGCGGATCTGGATTACATGCTCAAGCGCAACCTGCGCGATGTGCGCCGCTTCGGCCAGCGCTTCTGGCGCTCGCTGGTGCCGCAAAAGCGCGTGGTCTGATTGCATCCGCCTACGCAAGAAAACGCCCGGCTCTGACCGGGCGTTTTTTCGTTCCGATCCACAAGGTGGTCGCCTAGAACAATTGCGTGCTTGTCAGCCGCGCAGGGGCCTTCCCTACGATGAGGATGTGGCACCGCTCGCCCTCCAGTGGCAGCCATCCGCGTCGCCCGCGAGCCCGTGCCGCGGCAAGAAGGAGACCACGATGAAGAAGACCCCCTCTGCACAATGGCCGCTGCTCGCGGCTACCGTGCTGTTGTGCCTGGGCAGCCTGCCCGCAAGCGCACAGGACACCGCCATGGCCGACATGACGATGGCCAATCCGTCCGATCTCAAATGGGTCGATGCCCCGCCGGGCCTCCCCAAGGGTGCGAAGCTCGCCGTGCTTTACGGCGACCCCGGCAAGGATGGCCCCTACGTCATCCGCCTGAAAGCGCCCAGTGGCTACAAGGTGCCGCCGCACTGGCACACCCAAACCGAGAACCTCACGGTGATCTCGGGCACGCTCTACCTGGGCAGCGGCGACACCATGGACATGGGCGCCGCGCACGCGCTCAAGACGGGCGGTTTCCACAACCTGCCGGGCGGCATGCATCACTACGCCTTCACCAAGACCACGACGGTCGTGCAGATTCACGGCACGGGGCCGCTGGACGTGAAGTACGTCAATCCGCAAGACGACCCGTCGCCCAAGCAGTGACGCGCGCAGCATCCATGACCGCCAGCCGCTAGCAAGCTACATAAACAGCCCTTAACACTCGGCTGGCCGGCGCTGGCTACCATGCCCCTCCACAGGTCATGCAACCACGGAGGGGCACATGGTCACCAAGGCCCAAGCCAAACCGAAAACCGATTTCGAACGCTGGCAGGCTTACGTCAACACCGCCACCCAGCACCCTGATCGCTGGAACGGCTATGACTGCGAGATCCAGTCCGCCGTGATCGAGTACAACCGCTACCTGATGGGCAACGCCGGTTACCTGCCGCTGGACTGGCAGATCATCAAGGCGATGCTGTGGGTGGAAACCGGGGCCGACTCGCCCAAGTGGGGCAGCAACCCCATCCAGATCGGCAACCCCGGTGACCCGGCGCTGAACACGCTCATCAACGGCAAGGAAGGCAGCAACCTGGTCGTGCCGCCCGCCATCCGCACCAAGCTGAACGTCGCATCGGCCACGACGCAGCCGGCGTTGAACATCCGCGCGGGCATCGGCTACATGCTCACGCGCATGGCCAAGTTCAGCATCCAGAGCGTGCCAGACGCCGACAACAAGATCTACGACGTGACCGTCAAACCCGGCGACAGCCTGGACAAGATCGCCCGCACACAAGGCTCGACGCTGGAAGAACTGCGCGCGCTCAACCCGGGCGCCAACGCACTCAAACCCGGCCAGGTGATCAAGTACCGCAAGGCGGCGATGCGCCAGGTCATTACCGGCTGGCGTCCGGTGACCACGCAAAACGTCGGGGCGCTGTATAACATCGGAGACCCTGCGTACGCGCGCAAGCTCGACTACGCGCTCACGCTCATCCACACCGGAAAGCCCGTCGCATGCAAGTAAGCCGCCTGCTCATCGCGCTGTCGTTGCTGACCGCGCATTCGGCCATGGCCGCCGACACCGCGACGAACCCCCTCGCCGGCACCTACCGCGGCGACGGCCGTGCCTGCTTCGGCGCGCTGTTCGTTCGGCCCAAGACGATCGAGTGGAACGCCAGCTTCTTCAAATGCGGCCCCGCGCGCTACAAGGTGCTCGACCAGGACCTGGCCGGCGACAGGCCGCGCGCCGCCTACAAGATCGCAGACCACCGCAAGCGCTGCGGCCTGGCCGTCATTGAAGTCGAGCGCTACAACGACACCTTCTGGAACGTGAACGGCTATCCGTCGTTGGAGGCGTACGAGAAGCGCAACGAACCCGGCTGGAAAGACGCCACCGAGCCCGGCCGCCAAGTGGCCAACTGCGGCATGCGCAAGGACTAGCCAGGCACCGCCGCCATGCAGCCGCTCCAACGCTTCGCCCTGGAGAAACACAGCGGCCCGTATGAGAAGTGGCCCATGCGCACGCGCGTGATCGTCGATGGCGTGCCGCACCCCACACTCACCATCCCCGGCTACGAACTGCTGCGGCAGTACCAGACCGATCTCGGCTTCGTCCTCATCACCAACTACGACTGCCCGTTTGAAGAGGCCGTCTCCATCACGCTGGTCGCCCCCGACCTTTCGCGCGCAATCAGCACCGGCACCATTGGTGCGGCGTACTACACGTTCTGGCTGGATGACGTCGAATGGATCGACGCGAACCACTTCCGCCTGACCTGCGAGGATGCCGTCGGCGATTGGCTGGTCACGCTGCGCGCGCGGCACATCCCGGTGCTGTCGCCCGCCGTCTTCATCAAGCGCCGTGTGGCGCCGCCGGTCGAACCCGCGGTGTAGAGTGAAAGACCCCGCTTTCACCGACACCCACACCGCCATGACCGACGATGAACGCGCCATCCGCAACGTAGTAGATACCTGGCTCGCTGCCAGCAAAGCGGGCGATCTGGCCACCGTGCTCAGCCTGATGACCGACGACGTGCTCTTCCTCACGCCCGGTCAGCCGCCCTTCGGCAAGGAAGCCTTCGCCAAGATGTCCGAGGGCATGAAGGACGTGCAGGTCGACGGCGCGAGCGATATTCAGGAGGTGCAGGTGTTTGGCGAGATTGCTTACCTGCGCAACGCGCTGCGTATCGTCATCACCATGCCGGATGGGAAGGTGGCGCGGCGTTCGGGGCAGACGCTCACCATCTTGCGCAAGGAAGCCGATGGGAAGTGGCGGTTGGTGCGGGATGCGAATTTGGTGATGCCGGACTCGGCCCCCTGACACGACCATGGTCTTCTTAGCCATCACGCCGGAAGGCTTGCAGCGCGCCCTTGAGTCTGCAAACGGAACGAACATCCAAATCTGGTGCGGTGCGGATGCCATCTCCGACGTCGAGTACAGCAACTTGTCCGGCGTGTCCGGCGCGAATCTTTCGAGGTTCACGTACCCGCTGCTCGGGCAGACCGCAGATGCTCTACAGGGCGCACTGGATACGATTGAGGAACATCACCCTGGCGAGTCCGTCTGGGTTGAATATGTGACCTCTGGCTAAATCCCGTACGAGCGCTCCATGCCACTGCCGTTCCACATTGGCTGTACAACGTCCGCGCCCGCCCTATTCAAATTGAGCGACGGTCGCTTTCAATTGCTGGCGGACTCTCCGATCGGGCCATTTCTCGCTGGCTATGAATACTTGGTGGTGGAAGAACGCTTAGCCACGTTTCTGCAGAGCGTCGGCGTCGAGCGGATCAAATACTCATCCGCTGTACTGTTTGATCGCGCCACTGGTGCAGAAGTACACACGCATGTCTCGCTAACCGTCGGGCAATTCTTCACCCCCGATCACGTTCAAGACCTTGATCTGGCGGGGCCAAGATTGCTCGTGATGAGCAACCAGCATTACTTTGCAAGCCCAAGCCTTAAGGCACTTCTGGAGGCTGAGGGATTTGGGTACCTGATATTCAGAGAAGGGATGAGTTGGTTGGCTGGCGAACCGCCTACGCCGGCGGCCTCTTAGATCGCGACTTCTTGTTTGGGCACCCCGCCCGTCTCGGGGAAGCCCTCCCACTGTTTTAGTTCTCTTCCCGCTCAAGCAGGTCCAACACTTCCCACCGGTACGGATCGACCAACACGCCCTCCAGCGTCGTCAGCAGATACGCCCCGATCGCGTCGAGAAAACCGGCGCGATATTCGGGCGAATGCAACCCGACGGCGGGCGCGAACTCCCAGCGCAAAGCGCTCGGCCGGAATTTCCTGCGCACACGCAAATCGGATTGCGTACGACGCAGGAATTCCCGCGCGGCCAGTGCGCCGGCGAGATATTGGCGTTTGCGGTGAGTCATTGGGCACCTCCGTGAGCGGTGCGCGCAGGGGTGCGAGGTGGTGGGGATGGGTAGGATGCGGGGCGGTGCCCGCAAGAGGCAAACGACATAGCGTCTCCTAGCGACTGTTGAAAAACAGGCCGCAACCTCATCGCCAGACGAGGGTGGCGGGCCTGACGGCGGGGCTGGCGAACCGAGGCTAGGACTCGGCAGACCTTGCGGTCTCCCCACCCGGCCCGCCATATGAGACATGACGTGCGCGAGCGCGGCGAGCGCGTATGCGTTCGCCGTCCTAGTCCTGTGGGTCGCCAGACCCGTGCCACCGTTTGCGCGATGGCGCCGGAATTATAGTCGCCAATATCCCCACGGTGAGGTGGGCTAAATCTGACTCTTGACTGCTGATCAGGAACTCATTGAAACCGGAAATCTCACCCTACCAACAGCTAACAGGGAATTCTGTTCTGCCATGCACTAGCTCGGTCAAGCTGATGTGGTTGGCCCAGTTAGCTCAATTGCGTACCTTGATCTCGCTTCCGCTATGAACGCATGATCTGAGTCTGCATCCAGCCTCTGGCAACCCGCTGGATCTCCTGGCAAGAAGACAAAGCCCAGCTTTCCTGCATAGAAATAGATGGCTATTGCTCTGGCCCCCACATTTGCAGCGAGAAGTGTGTACCCGGTGGCCCCCTCCTCAACAGACCGCCCCGCAACCACAGCCTGAAGATACTCAAGCTCTCCCGAGATACGAGCATCTACAACACGGGTGATGGCATCGGAGATTGCCCCTACCGTCGCCACAGAACGCCTGTGACAAAGGGCCTCCATGGCGTCCGAAAGCACGCTAAAAAGCTGTTCACCGTCTGCTGCTTCGAAAGGCCCCCAATCGAATGAGCCGTCATCAAGTTGCACAACGCGAATCCGAGGACCGGAATATGGCGCGATCAACTGCATCAACTCTCTATAGCCGTTCGCATCACCTATGTAGGCTATCTCAACTCTCTGTATGCCGGCTTCCAGCGTCACCTTCTCCAAGACCTTCTCTTGACCGACGAGCCGCAATACCAAGAAATCTGATCGCCGCTCATCAACACCTTGTGAAACTCGCGCCAAGTAACTTGTGTGAAGAAAGGCCGCAATATCGATTCCTGATGTCTGCTCAATATTTGCTTTGACCTCAGCGATCAAAGCGCATGCCAATTGGGGGTCTCCGGCAAAGGCCACGGCGACGTGTCCAGAAAGAATATGGACCTTGAGCGCGTGGCTTGCGCCATTCACAGGTCCTTCCTCCCCCCTCAACGGGGCTGGCGAACTGAGCAATGTGTCTGCGACGATGAAACCGATCTCGCGACTCGCATAGGCGACGACTAGTGTCATGGCGACTAAAGGCTGATTAGCAAAGACTTAAGCCCTCAAACCACCACCGGCAACGCCGTCGTATCCTTAATCCGCTCCAGCGCAAAGCTGCTCTTCACATCAATCACCGCCGGGTGCGCGAGCAGTTGGTCGCGGATGAAGCGCGCGAAGTGCTCCATGTCTTCCACGAACACTTTGAGCAGGTAGTCCATCTCGCCGGTCATGGCGTAGCAGGTGACGACCTCGGGCCACGTCGCCACGGCGGCGCGGAAGATGTCTGACGGCCCCTTGCCCTTGGGCGCCCCGCCCTGCTTTTCCAGCCGCACGTTGATGTATGCGGACAGCCCCAGGCCGATCTTGGTCGGGTCGAGCAGCGCAGCGTATTGGCGGATCACGCCGCTTTCCTCCAGGCGGCGAATGCGTCGCAAACACGGGCTGGGCGACAGGTTCACCCGCTCGGCGACTTCCAGGTTGGTGAGGCGGCCGTTGTTCTGGAGGACTTCCAGGATCTTGCGGTCGATCTTGTCGAGTTCCACCTTGCTCATTTTGTTGCTCCGCACCAATTAATTCGGCAATTTTCTTGCGCAAATTTAGCAAGGCGGGCACAACTTCGCAATTTTTGCTTTGCGTGACACTTCTACACTGCGAGGATCGTCAAAGACCTGAGCGCCCGGGACTGATCCACGCGGCGCCCGCCCTGCAGGAGATCGCTATGCAATTCACGCCTTGGGAAAACCCGATGGGCACCGCCGGTTTCGAGTTCATCGAATACGCCGCGCCGGACCCCGTCGCCATGGGCAAGCTGTTCGAGAACATGGGCTTTACCGCCATTGCGAAGCACCGCCACAAGAACGTGACGCTGTACCGCCAGGGCGAGATCAACTTCATCATCAACGCCGAGCCCGATTCGTTCGCGCAGCGCTTTGCGCGTCTGCATGGCCCGTCGATCTGCGCGATTGCGTTCCGCGTGCAGGATGCCGCGTTCGCTTACAAGCGCGCGCTGGAACTGGGCGCCTGGGGTTTCGACACCCACAGCGGCCCGATGGAGCTGAACATTCCGGCCATCAAGGGCATTGGCGATTCGCTGATCTACCTGGTGGACCGCTGGACCGGCAAGAACGACGCCAAAGCCGGCGACATCGGCAACATCAGCATCTATGACGTCGATTTCGTACCCATCGCGGGCGCCAACCCGAACCCCACCGGGCACGGCCTGACCTACATCGACCACCTGACGCACAACGTCTACCGTGGCCGGATGAAGGAATGGGCCGAGTTTTACGAACGCTTCTTCAACTTCC
>Ga0209148_1000288_pt1 | contig 75455 bp, 64 predicted proteins | sample AraplaCol_mMF_r2_2_FD_184288 | JGI IMG/M metagenome (GOLD analysis project Ga0209148, IMG submission 184288) | Arabidopsis root microbial communities from North Carolina, USA - plate scrape CL_Col_mMF_r2 (SPAdes) (version 2) | ecosystem: Host-associated > Plants > Roots > Endosphere | place...
TCGGCGGGCACGCGATGAGTCAGATCGACGGCGCTTTTATTTCCAAGGCGTTTCCATGCCGCCCCTGTGGATAAATTACGCAGTGCGATAACCCCTTATCCGGCAAAGCAAATTCGGCACGTGACAGTTTCGGGTCAGGGCTGAATGCGCGTTTTTCTGGGGTCGATCCGCGCGACGCGGCGGTTTCCTTGGGAGAACACAATATCCAGCGGGGTCAACAGAAAAGAATGACTATATCTTGAATTTCATACTTGCGGTTTGATGACGCTTCGCCCCAATATCTGGGACGGGCGCGGTCGATCTATCTAGATTTAGCGTCTTTTCAACAATCCCTTACCTCAACAAGCTGAAGCGTTGCTTCAACATTCGGCCGAGGAAAGGGATTCTGTGCACGAGTGGCTTACGAACCGGGGGGTTTCATGCGTATTGAACGTCGTTTTACCAAGGCCGATCAGTCTCCCTATGCGGCAATCGAATTCCGCAAGACGATCAGCGAGATCAAGAACCCCGACGGATCGATCGTCTTTCAGCTGAAGGATATCGAGGTCCCGGCCGATTGGTCGCAGGTCGCCTGCGACGTCCTCGCCCAGAAGTATTTCCGCAAGGCCGGGATTCCCGCCAAATTGCGCCCGGTCATCGAAGCCGATGTGCCGGAATGGCTGTGGCGCCAGGAACCCGACCTTGAAGCCCTCGTGCAGCTCCCGGCCGAGAAGCGTCATGGCGGCGAAATGAGCGCCACCCAGGTCTTCGACCGCTTGGCCGGCACCTGGACCTATTGGGGCTGGAAGGGCGGCTATTTCGACGCCGAGGAAGACGCCAAGGCCTTCTACGACGAAATGCGCATCATGCTGTGCAAGCAGATGGGCGCCCCCAATTCGCCGCAATGGTTCAACACCGGTCTGCACTGGGCCTATGGCATCAATGGTCCGGCCCAGGGCCACTTCTATGTCGACTTCAAGTCGGGCGAGCTGACCGCGTCCGATTCCGCCTATGAGCATCCGCAGCCGCATGCCTGCTTCATCCAGTCGGTGGCCGACGACCTCGTCAATGAGGGCGGCATCATGGACCTCTGGGTGCGCGAGGCGCGCCTGTTCAAGTACGGCTCCGGCACCGGCTCCAACTTCTCCAAGCTGCGCGGCAATGGCGAGCGCCTCGCCGGCGGCGGCCGTTCCTCCGGCCTGATGAGCTTCCTCAAGATCGGCGACCGCGCTGCCGGCGCCATCAAGTCGGGCGGCACCACGCGCCGCGCCGCCAAGATGGTGACGGTCGATCTCGACCATCCGGATATCGAGGAATTCATCGACTGGAAGGTCGTCGAAGAGCAGAAGGTGGCCTCGATGGTCGCCGGCTCGAAGCTCGCCGACCAGCATCTCAACGCCGTGATGAAGGCGGTCCATGAAGGCCTGCCGAAAGCAGCGAACGAGAACGACAAGCTCGATCCGAAGCTGAACCCTGCCCTCAAGGCGGCGATCAAGGCCGCCCGCAAGGCGGCGCTGCCGGAGAATTACATCCAGCGCGTCATCCATTTCGCCGGCCAGGGCTTCACCGAGATCGATTTCCGCACCTATGACACCGATTGGGATTCGGAAGCCTATCTGACCGTCTCCGGCCAGAACTCCAACAACTCGGTCCGCGTCTCCAACGACTTCATCAATGCGGTCCTGGAGAACGGCGACTGGAACCTGATTTCCCGCGTCAACGGCAAGGTGACGAAGACCCTGAAGGCCCGCGACCTCTGGGACAAGATCGGCCTCGCCGCCTGGGCCAGCGCCGATCCGGGAGTGCAGTTCGACACCACCATCAACGAGTGGCATACCTGCCCGGAATCCGGCCGCATCAATGCGTCCAATCCGTGCTCGGAATACATGTTCCTCGACGACACGGCCTGCAACCTTGCCTCGCTGAACCTGATGACCTTCCAGTATCCGGAAGGCCATGCAAAGGCCGGCCAGATCGACATCGCGGCTTACGAGCATGCGGTGCGGCTGTGGACCGTCGTCCTCGAAATCTCCGTGCTGATGGCGCAGTTCCCGTCGAAGGAAATCGCCCAGCTCTCTTACGAGTACCGCACCCTCGGCCTCGGCTATGCCAATATCGGCGGCCTCCTGATGGCGATGGGCCTCGGCTATGACAGCGACGAGGGCCGCGCGCTGACCGCCGCTTTGACCGCCGTCATGACCGGCGTCTCCTATGCGACCTCGGCGGAAATGGCCGGCGAGCTTGGCGCCTTCCCGAGCTACGGCAAGAACCGCGAGGCGATGCTCCGCGTCATCCGCAACCACCGCCGCGCCGCCTATAGCGAGACGGCTGGCTATGAGGGCCTCAGCGTCCTCCCGGTCGCCCTCGACGCCAAGAACTGCCCGGACCAGGACCTGGTCGCGGCCGCCAAGCGCGCCTGGGACAAGGCCCTGGAATTCGGCGAGCTGTTCGGCTTCCGCAATGCGCAGTCGACGGTGATCGCGCCGACCGGCACGATCGGCCTCGTCATGGATTGCGATACCACCGGCATCGAGCCCGACTTCGCTTTGGTGAAGTACAAGAAGCTGGCCGGCGGCGGCTATTTCAAGATCATCAACCGGACTGTCCCGGGTGCGCTGAAGACCCTCGGCTATACCCCCGCCGAGATCGAGGAGATCGTGGCCTATGCAGTTGGCCATGGCACCCTCTCCGGCGCCCCGGTGATCAATCACGAGAGCCTGAAGGCCAAGGGCTTCGGCTCGGCGGAACTGCAGGCGATCGAGAATGCCCTCGGGGCCGCCTTCGACATCCGCTTCGTCTTCAACAAGTACACATTGGGCCAGGACTTCTGCACCGATGTGCTGAAGCTCTCGGATGCGCAGCTGACCGATCCCAGCTTCGACCTCCTCAGCCATCTCGGCTACGCCAAGGCCGATATCGAGGCCGCCAACACCTTCGTCTGCGGCGCGATGACCCTGGAAGGCGCCCCGCTGCTCAAGGACGAGCATCTGCCGGTGTTCGACTGCGCCAATCCCTGCGGCCGCATCGGCAAGCGTTATCTCTCGGTCAACAGCCACATCCACATGATGGCGGCGGCGCAGAGCTTCATCTCCGGCGCCATCTCCAAGACCATCAACATGCCGAACCAGTCGAGCGTCGAGGCCTGCAAGGAAGCCTATATGCTGTCCTGGCGCCTGGGCGTGAAGGCGAATGCCCTCTACCGTGACGGTTCCAAGCTGTCGCAGCCCCTCGCCTCCGCCGTGCTCGGCGATGACGAGGACACGCTGGAAGAGATCCTGGAGGCACCGAACGCCGCCAAGGCGCCGATCGTCGCCGAGCGCATCGTCGAGCGGGTGATCGAGCGTATCGTCCAGGTGAACCAGGACCGCAAGCGCCTGCCGGAACGCCGCAAGGGCTATACCCAGAAGGCGATCGTCGGCAACCACAAGGTCTATCTGCGGACCGGTGAATACGAAGACGGCACGATCGGCGAGATCTTCGTCGACATGCATAAGGAAGGTGCCGCCTTCCGCAGCCTGATGAACAACTTCGCCATCGCGATCTCGATCGGCCTGCAATATGGCGTGCCGCTGGAGGAATTCGTCGAGGCCTATACCTTCACCCGGTTCGAGCCCTCGGGCATGGTCGAAGGCAACGACGCCATCAAGATGGCGACCTCGGTCCTCGACTACATCTTCCGCGAACTCGCCATCAGCTATCTGGGCCGCAACGACCTGGCGCATGTTCAGCCGGCCGACCTCGCCCCCGATGCCGTCGGCACCGGTGTCGCCCAGGGCGACCTGCCGAACCGCGAACAGGCCAACCTGGAAGCGGTGAAGCGGGTCACCTCGAAGGGTTATGTCCGCAACAACCTGACGGTCATCAGCAACGCCGCCTATGCCGCCGCCGGCAACACGGCGCTGGCCATCAAGACCGAGGAAGTCGTGGCGCACGCCCATGCGCATGACCACGGCGGACATGACGGCCACGGTCACACGCATGGCCACAGCCATGGCGGCGCCAGCGCGGTGTCGAGCAGCGTCTCGGTCAGCAGCACCATCGTCGCCCAGGTCGACGAGCGGCTGGAGAAGGTGCGCGAAGCCCGCATGAAGGGCTATGAAGGCGATGCCTGCGGCGAATGCGGCAACTTCACCCTGGTGCGCAACGGCACCTGCATGAAGTGCAACACCTGCGGCTCGACCAGCGGATGCAGCTAAGGCCGCATCCAGAGTTCCCTAAGTCGCGTCACGGTGACGTAGCGCGATAATGCCAACGCCCCCGTCGATCGGAAGATCGGCGGGGGCGATGTGTTTTGAGAAAGAGATCAGAGCCCGGCTCATATGGCCTTAAAGCGAAGCCCGCACACAAGATAATCCGATGATAAGTAAAGCGAGAAGTTAGGTTGACAACTCCCGAATGGACACCCGTAGCCGTCCTACCCAACACTGAACTTCTCGATGTTATCGCTGGTGAGTTTGGCATGCTGACACCGGCAACTTCGCCAATCGCGCAACAGGTCCTTCAAGAGCAACCCATTCTACGAACTTTTGTCAGCCGTTTTACAGATCAATTTGGGGTGAGATTCACTCCCGCATTGTTACTTATACATACTAACGCACCCGACAAATGCTTCTCAGTTGACGCGATTGCTAGTTTCCGTGACTCCATATCGGTCTCAACCATTGCATTTAATCGAGCGCTTGAACTTACGACTCCTAGAGGTCACCGGATACTATTTGGAAATTCATTTTCCTTATATCCATGGATGACAGACCGCCGAGACGAATACCTTATTGCTCAGACTCCCGCCATTCTCGGACTTCACGAAGTTACTAAATTTCGCGGCCAGTCATCGCCAGAGATCTTTCGCGTTGAACTTCGATCTAGTTCTATAGACCAGCCCCTCTTAGCCAACTTATTAAAGCGGTGGTTCGCTCGGTACACTGACACATCACCCTCATGGGCCGATATCGCACTATTTCGATCGCTTAATATGGCACATCAGGCATCTTTGTTACCGGCTGCGAGTGATACAACCATCTATGACGTTGGCCGCCTGATTGCGCTGTGGGTCAGCGCCCTTGAAATTCTTGTGCACCCTGGCGGAAGCCAGCAGGCTAATCTCAAGAAAGTGTTCGATTTACTGGAAATCGTTCAATGGAAGCATTCTCGTTGTAGTGAACGCAAGTTCCCAACTGGTGGCAAACATCCTGTTGACCGGACTCTGGCATCATCACTTGTTGAATTACTTTACAAGCACAGGCACGACTTTTTACATGGGAACCCAATCGATCCTGGACAACTGGAGGTTCCACTCTCGAACAAAAACATCTTTTATTACGCGGCACCACTTTACCGAATGGCATTAACTGCGTTTCTGCCTCTTTATTTGCCCGCGAGCCCAGCGTCCACTGAGACCAGTCCAGAAGTTTTAATCTCGCAAGCAAAAGAGCAAAGCCAATTTTATAACTACCAAGCTAGATATGAGGAGGCATTGCTGACGGCCTATCAGTGACAAGGCTTCGTTTCGGGCTGGATCCTTTAAGTCTTTAATCGCATAGGTGACTGGAAAGAGAAGGTCTAGAGCTAACGCGTTCCCTCATTTGCCTCACGCTCTGCGATCACCTCTTCCCAATAAGAAATCTCGGTATCAGCCGCGTTAAAATCGACAAAACAATTTACCGGAATGAACGCATCACATTTCGACAATAAAGCTCCCGTATCTGCGTTCCATATCTGCAGCTCACCATTCCCGAGATAGTCCCTGTTAAACCTAGCCAGCTCTTTTGCATTGCGGGCTGCTGTCGCACTACCGTCGTCCCGCGCACGTAAACTATGTTGAACATCAAATAGCAGACGCTCATTTAAAAAATCGAGAATAACTATCAGATGTACGAGCTGATCTGTGCTTCTATACGTGAGCCGTGCCTTTGCGTGCCCGAGCTCTAATTGAAGTGGGAACATGCCTTCCAAAGGGCTAAATAAGCTACTTCGACGAAGCCGAGCATTGATTACCGGCATATCTATTTGTTGACCTGTTGCTACTGGACTTCCTGCAATAATATCTGCAACTAGTTGATCGCCGAACACTGCCTTCCAGCCTCGTAGCTCGTATAAGTGCTCTTCCCAGATCGTCTGAGTCGTTAGAATACTTAGATGCTTTTCGATTGCCAGGGTTGCGAGCGCCTCAATAATTGGCAGTTCAGCTTTTAGCCGTCTGGTATCCTTTGGGTCGTCGGGATTAATAATTGGCGCTGCCTGAGCGTGAGCGATTGCATGACGACCCGACTCTCGCAGATGCACGCCTATATCGCCAGACACCTTTTGTCTTAACTTCGCCAAGGCTTCTTTTGCAGCGTGGCCTTTGATCTTGTCTATATTGTCTGTTACCCAATGACCGCGCATCCTGCCATCTGGTATCGCTATTTCCAAGGCTCTGAAGAAGGAAAGAAAGGCGTAGCCTGGGTGATTTAGTCCTCGCCCTTCACGCATAAGAGCTAGCGCTAACCATCCCCGTTCGCTTTGAATTTTCGGTAGGTCAGACAGATCAAAACTGTCTCGAACCGCGATACCTCGAGTTCGATTTGCCGCCATCATTCTGGGTAAATTTCCACCGCTCGTCTCTGTTACCACCGCACCAGATTCTGCGAGCCATGTGATAAGGCTAAGCGAACGATAGAGCAGAGCCCATGTGCTATCAGCTTCCAACCCGGGGGGACGGTTAATCGCAATGCCGGGATAATTATCTATTGTATAAGGCATGATCCAAAGTTGGTGGTCCTCAAACCTAAAGGGCTGAGGTCTGGTGGGCCAACCAGCGTTAGTTTCTATATTTAAACAGAACCAGTCACCCTGGATCAAAAGGTCGGGCGTCTCTGTAAGAATATCGTTCAGTGATTTTCGCTCGATAAGCACTAACGGCCTCGTTCGAAGGTTTTAAAACCCGCCACACGACGATAAAATAATTTTGCGATTCAACATAGAGAGTCTGGGTATGAGGCGATACCTTCCGACCAGAATCCTTCCTGTAGAACTTATTATCTTCGCGACAATGCTCTCCGCCTGCGCTACGCAGCAGCCGCTCGTGCATGACGATGTGGACCGGCTGTTCCTCAAATATGCCGAGATCGCGCAACGCCCGACGCCCATAAGCGCAGATGAGATCGATGAGACCGGCAAGATCACCGATCGGATCAGGTCTGACACCGACACCTGTCTCGCGCTGAAGTTCCTGAAGCTGGTTCCTGTCGCGTCCCTGTTGGGCGCTGGCTCTTCCGCCGCACCGGTGTCCGCCGCCGACTTGCAGGTCAGGAAAGACGAAGCGAAACAGTATCTGCAGGGCCTGCAGAAGGCGCCGGCGCGGAGCGACTGTCCCTATAGCGGCTTTCCGGCCGTGCCGATCGGCTAGACATCCGGCTACTCGGCGCTGCCTCCAGGCAGTGCGGCATGGCGAAGAGACCTCCACCCACGGAACAGGCCGGCGGGGAAGCATGTTCTTTCAGAAGCAGCAAAGTCACCGGTGGAGGCCGCTGCTGATGGAGCACGCCCTGAAGGAGGATGTGATGGCGCCGACAAAGGAAAAGGATGCATCGAAAAAGGATGCATCGGCCGAGAAGGATGCATCGCCGAAAGCGCAATTCCCGCGTGACCCCAATCGCGCCGCGGAGGCCGGCTTTACCTACGGCGAGGCGGCGCCCGAAAAGCCGGGCAAGCGGATGAAAACACCGGACAGGATCTCGCAGACCGTGCCGCCGGATGTCGCCCGGGAAAGCAGGAAAGAGGCGCAACAGGCGCAAGCGAAGCGTTCCAAGGAAGCGGCGCTGACCGAGAAACTGGAGGATGAGGCGGAGAAGATCGGGCCGCGCGGCAATTTCGACGAGGGCAATTCCGGCAAGAAGGGAGATGCCAAGAGGTAGCGACGCGGCGCCATCGCGCTAGCCGTCACGCCTTTCCCACCACCCGGTCACTGCAAGGAGGATCGTGCGGGTGGTCGCGCCCCGGATGGTCGCAAGGGGGAAGATCGGGGAATATCGGAGGGAGAAGATCAGAGCCGGCCATCGCGACATTGCGGCGCAGGATCGAGGCGAGCCCGACTCGGCGCATCGCTGATAAGATGCCGCTTTGACATTCGCGACCGACGGAAAAATCGATGAAGACCACCGCCTTGGCAGCACTGCTCGCTGCGCCGATCCTGCTCTCCGCCTGCGCCAACATGGCTTCGCCGCAAAATCCCGGCCTCGACAATGGCGACAAGCTGTTCCTGAAATATGTCGATATCTCCAAGCGCAAGACCCTGGTCAATGCCGACGACATGACGGAGATCAATCATCTGACGGCGCTGATCAGCACCCGCAAGAATGCCTGCGAGCAGGGCAAGAACGAGGCGCTGCGGCCGGTGCGCGATGCAGTCAACCGCAATTATCTCTACGGCTCCACTGCCGAAGACCTGGCCGCCTCGAATGCCGCCAACCGGCAGCAGTTGAAGCAGATCGACAGCAGCGCGATCTCGGGCTGTGACGGGCGCGGATTCCCGAAGGTCGGCATCAACTAACAAGCGCAGCATCGACCGGCAACATAAACGGCGCGGCTGCCGCGTCAGATCGCCGGCCGGCAACGCGACACTACCCAATCGAGATCGGCAGATCGGCGCTCGATGTGCAGGAAAGGCCTGCTGCACCGGGATAATTGCGATCGATCCGCATTCGCGCGACAGCCTGGCGACATGTTCATAACCACTGCGACAGGATGGCGTCGCGCGCGCCAACACTGCAGCTAAAACTCGATATAAAAACCATGTTCGCAAGATGGCTGTCAGCAAGAGCCGTTACCTCTGGCGACCCCGACAAACCAACTAAAGGATCGATCATGACTGTCGTAAAGGTGCTGCGTCCGATGGCAGTTGCTGCCTTGATGCTGGCAACGAGTCACATGTCGGCGCAAGCCGGGCAAGAAGAAAAGAGCACGGTCACCGTGACGCTCTGGGACAAGGGTGCCGATGCCGAAATGAAAATGGATATGGGCATGGGCATGACGGGCGACCATACGATGTCCAATATGGGCCTCAAGCTGTCGCAGGCTTCCGTCAAAGCCGGCGAGGTCACCTTCAACGTCACCAATACCTCGAAGGATCAGATCCATGAGATGATCGTGGTTCCCTATCCCGCGTCCGGCAAGATGCCCTATAGCGAGAAGGATGCGAAATTCGACGAGGACGCCGCCAAGGCCATGGGCGAAGTCTCCGAGCTTGATCCCAGCAAGGCCGGCAGCCTCACATTGCACCTTGCGCCCGGCAAGTATGTGCTGACCTGCAATGTCCCGAACCATTATGCCAATGGCATGTGGACGGTTCTCACCGTCACCAAATAAGTCACCAGGCAGATCATATCTGGCGGGAGCATCCCGTCAGATCGACAGCGCCAGCCGGCGACGATTGCCGGAGCGGAATGAGCTGAACCAAGCGGAGCCATGATCGGTGCCGATCATGGCTCCGGCTTTTGCGCCAGACGCCCGTTGTCGGACGGTCTCGACCGGCAGCGATTGGGCATATCCAGGCCGCATAGAATCTGCATCGGTCCTATGCTCCTGATGCTCCCTACACCCCGCCACCACCCGCCAGCCAGCAGGCGCAATCCTGGCCCAGTTCCGCCAAGGCGCGCTCTTCATAGATATTGCAATCGTCCGGCGTGAGCGTCTCGGCCCAGCGTCTGTTGGTGCCGCGATGGATGAAGGTCTCGGCACCGCCTTCCCAAACCGCGCCGCCGGTCGGCGTACAGACCGCGGCATGGGTCTTCATGTAGCCGAAGCTGCAGTGATTGAGGATATCGGGCCAGATATCCTGATCGACCTCGATGTCGAGGAAATCGGCGATGCGGCGGATCGCCGTCGGCAGATCGCGCTTCATGTCGGCGAAATGCATCAGCAGCACATTGGGTAGATTGCGGATCTCCCACCAGCTGCGGATATGCGACCAGAACGGCCAGAGCGGATAGCCATCCTGCGCCAGCCAGATTTCGTAATACTGCTTGACCGAGGCGGGCGGACGCTCGAAAGCGGGGCCGACGCGGCCGGGCGTGTCGTTGAGCATCTCATAGAGGAGCTGGTTCGCATTGAAATGGTGGTTGTGCATGCTCCACATCACGTCGCGCCCGTCGCGGCCGACGAAGATGTACTTGGCCTTGGGCGAGAAGACCAGGGCGTCGACCGGCAGATGTGTTTTCATGAAACGGCGATGGGTCTGCGCTTCCAGCGCCGCCAGCTTTTCCGCCTTCGCCGGCAGGCGGAGATCGACCCAGGGCGACATATCATGGATGGGCAGGTCCTCGGCCCCGTTGAAGATCAACTGGCTGACGATCTGCTGCGTCCAGGTGGTGCCGGATTTCGCATAGGTGGCGATGACGATGTCGTCACCGCGGAACTTGAAATCGTTCCATACCGTGGAATCGAAATGATGATTGTGCATTTCCCGACTCTTGACAGGCCAGGCAATGCGGCGTGAGCGTTCCAGCATCTGCATGATAGCGTCTCCCATCTTCCGGTGCCGTCACTTGCATCCGGCGCTAGCTTCCCCCAGGCACGTGGCGGCCCATGCCGGTCTTGCGCATGCGCAGGCAAGCGCCGGTTGGATCGTCATTGGCCGGTGATCAGGAGACCGGGTGCGTGAAGGAAAAGTTAGGGAGCCGCCGCGCGGAGCTAAAGATATAATCGCGGGCACATGACAGGCGTAACCCGATTCATCAGTGGCTCGTACTTCCAGCAGGTCTGCCGGCCGCATTCAGTTGAAGCCGTTGTGCTGAACCCGCGGCCCCTTGCACGATGATAGCTGTGAGGCCGGGACTGCACCCAAAAGCAAAACCTGCGGTGGCAATGAGAGGCAACGCCGCGGATTCCACGATAGACATGACACTTCAGTTGCACGCGATCAATCGGACTGCTTCTGTTGAACCGGGCCGTCGCGATGCTGCATGCCGTGGAGAGGAGGCCGCCGATGCCTTTGCAGAACCGCGTCACGCCCTTCGGTGAGATCATCGCCACACCGGCGCGCGGCCTTTTCATCGGCAATCGCGGCATCATCCATGATCCCGAGACACGGACCTTGACCAGCAAGCGCTGGACCCTGAAGGCCTGGCTTATCTGCCGCTGCGACTACAAGGGCACCCGGCGCGAGATGATGGCGAGGCGAAGCTGGACCGAGCTCTTCTTCCTTGACGAGGCGACGGCGCTCGCCGCGGGGCACCGCCCCTGTTTCTGCTGCCGCCGTAAAGAGGCCGAGGCCTTCCGCGCCGCCTGGATCGCCGGCAATCATGTTCCGCCGCCGCGCGCCGGAGACTTGACGCTGCCGCGGGCTGGCGAGATCGATGCCGTGCTGCATGCCGAGCGGCTGAAGGGTCGGGAGAAGCGGCTGCATAAGCTGTCGACGAAGCCGCAGGATCTGCCGACCGGCACCATGCTGGCGGCGGATGGCGAAAGCTATCTGGTGGCTGAAGGTCGCCTGCTGCAGTGGCGTGCAGAAGGCTATTGCGCACTTGCGCCTTCAGCGGCCGCGAATATGCACGTCGATGGCATGCTGACCCCGCCTTCCACGCTGCGCGCACTCAGCGCCGGCTACGCGCCGGTGCTGCACGCAACGGCGCTGCAGAAGATGTGATCCTGTGTGGGAGCTGACGCCGACATGGACCCTCGGATCAAGTCCGAGGGTGACACGGGAAGAGGTGGCATCCCTAAATCCCCGTCATTGCCGGGCTTGACCCGGCAATCCACCGGTCAACCATCCCGATGTCGAGCGCAGAGCCCGGATTCGCGGCGCAGCAGCATCCGGATTGCGAATAACAGTCATCCGAATGCCGAGCGAATAAAAGTGCCGGCGGCCTGAAACCGGCAACATTCCGGCAACGAATAGTCTCGCGGGTGGTGAGGGACGCGTGCTTGCGCGTCGTCTTTTCCAGCCGCAACGAGGTCACCTGCCGATGGCGAATTTATTGCGCGAGCTTCACGACAGTTCGGATCCTGCATCTTCCGGGCTCTTCAGCCATCTGCCGATCGCACAATGGGCACCGCTGCCGCTGCGCCTGATCACCGGCTATGGCTTCATGGAACATGGCTTTGCCAAGATGGCGCGCGGCATCGACAACTTCGTCGGTATCCTGGCGGCGCTCGGCGTGCCGGTGCCGCATCTGATGGCTTCCGCCACCGTCACCATCGAGATCGCCGGCGGCCTTGCCGTGCTGCTTGGTGCCTTCCTGCCGCTGGTCAGCCTGCCGATGGCGGCGGTGCTGCTGGTCGCCATGTTCAGCGTGCATCTACCCTATGGCTTCAGCTCGATCAAGCTCCTGGCCGTGACACCGGCCGGCGCGCAATTCGGCCCACCCGGCTTCGAGACCGATCTTCTCTATCTCGCCTGCCTCATCGCTCTGGTGCTACAGGGTGCAGGGCCGCTATCGATCGACGGGCTCATCCTCGCGCCGTTGCGGCGCAGGCTCAGCCGCGGCCGAACGCGCCGGCCTCACCACCGGCATTGAAAGGCCACCGGCACCGTTTGCTTATGGCAGATGACGGCTGCGCTGCCGCTCCGCGAGATCTTCATAGAGATCGCAGCGGGTGAGGCCGATATCCTTCAGCATGTGATCCGTCATCTGGTCATAGACGCGGCGTTCCTTGCGCCGGTCATGGCCCCGCAGCAGCGCTTCGGCCCAGCGCAGAGGCCAGCCGACCGGCCGGGTGATGATCGCTCGCAGCAGCCGCTCGCCCCCTTCGATCAGGCGATAGGTGAAACGGGCAGCGATATCGGGCGGCAGGGTCGGCTGCAGATTTGGGCCGATGGCATAATAGAGATGATCGAAGGCGCTCTCGCCGCCCTCCATCCGCTCCGCCGCAGCCGCCGCGCGCTGCGCAGCCGCTGCTTCAGACGCGCCTGCGGCGCTTTCACGGGCAGCTGTCGCCTTACCGCCTGCTCGGATGTCATCCGCAACCTCGTCATTGGCGGCAGGATGCAGCCAGCCGGCCGCCCGCGGATCGGGCCGGTAATGCACGCCGTCGGGAAAGCGCACCGCCTGAAATTTCGCGAGATGGGCGTTCCGCGCTGCCCAGGCGTGCAGATCATATCGTTCCATTGTCATCACAGCCTCCGTTCGAAAAAGACCAGCCAGGACGCCATATCCGGCGGCACGGCATCATCGGGCGGGATACGCTTGAAGCCGGTCTTCTCATAGAGACGGATCGCCTCCGCTTGGCGCGTCGAGGTATCGAGGCGCATGCGCGCATAGCCGGCCTGGGTCGCCTCGGCGATGGCGCGGCGCACCAGGGCACGTCCTACCCCCATGCCGCGGAAGGCCTCCGGCACGAAGAGCCGTTTCATCTCGCAGATCCCGGTACCGTCGCTGCCGGGACCGTGATCGCGCAAGGCAACGCAGCCGGCCGGCGCGCCGCCATGATAGGCGATGAGGAGGCCCGAGACGGCGGCCGGCGGCGACGCCTCGCGCAGGCGATCGGCGCGAAGCTGCAAATTGTACGGGCAGTAATAGCCCTCGGCGCCGGCAAAGGCCGGCTGTGCGCCCGTGTCAGCCGCAGCGCGATGATCCCAGCGCTCATGATCCCGGGACGTATGATCGCGGACAGTATGGTCCCTGGCGGTATGATCCCTGGCCGGCCAGAACGGCCGCAGCACATAGGGGCCGGGGAGATCGGCCAGCTCGCGCTCGAAGACCTCCGGCACGAAATAGCGGTCGATCAGCTTGCGGTCCTCGGGATGCGCCGCGTGATGCCAGGCGACGAAGCTCCGCATCAGGCCGCGCAGATGATTGAGCGCCGAGGCATTGGTGGCGTGGAAGATGCTGACCATCAGATCCGGCTCCCCTCTGGCGCCTGCGATTGCCACGCAGCTCCAGTTTCCATGCCGCCGGCGATCACCGTGAGGCGGCAGCGATTGTTCGATCTTGGGCGGGACGGTGCGAGCTTGGCCGTGCGGCTGGCAACGGCATCGGCAAGGCGGCTGCCGAAGAAGGCCGGCATCGGCATATCGTCCGGCGTCGACGTGGTATCGACCGGGTTGCGGCGCAAAGCTGCCGGCGCCACATAGCCGAGGCCGGCGGCATTGTCATTCTGGGCATCCTCCATCCGGCAGAAGAAGATGCGGAACATGATTTTGGGCGGCATGATCTCCCCTTTCCGCTTGCCGGCGTGAATCCGGCGACAGAGGGAACCTAATGACAGGCCGCTAGGGAAACATCGGGAGTTCTCCCTATTTTTCGTGGGAATGCGTTGGTTTGTGCGCGGGATCACGAGGTTTCATGTGTGGTTTGAAACTTGTGTCGATAACAAAATCGGAATTTCACCCCCGGGATGTGATCTCCCCCCTGCTCCGTTACAGATGCAACAGAAGCCCCCGGGCGAGTCGATACAACTGAGACAATCGCGCCGCTTCGCGCAGGCGATAACGCCTGCCTTTGCGCCCGGCACCCGATGACATCGACGTGTCTCTGGACCCGGTGCAGGATGCCATCACGCTGAGCGATCGTTCCGTCGGACGCGGCATGCGGTTGTGGATCAAGGGCGGTCATTCGAGCCCAGCGGCGGGCGCCCGCTTCCCTGTAGCGACAGGCCATCGTGGAACGGCGATGTATCGTCTGATCTTCCGCTTCATCATGCGCGCATCGATTTCCCCGGTCCGGCGCGATGCGATGCCGCGATGGATTTCCTGCTGCCATGGCGGTGAGGATTGCGATGGTCCTCATTCATTCGGATGAGGCCGTCTTCACAATCTCATTCATTTGCATGAGACGCGCCGCATGCACGCGGCAATTCTTTTCGGTTAAGTACACGCATCACAGAATTATCACGCGGCGGCGCGTTGACTCCGCTCTGAAGCCGGGCGCAGAGTTTCATTTATGGGGGCAGCGCTTTCAGTTGCGCACCATCCTGTTCTTTCAGTATCGCGTCACCTTCGTTGTGTTGAGCCGCGTCTTGTCGAGCAAGCGCCGCTCAAGCATCGGAGCAGAATCGGGCGGGCATGGCCGCATCCGAAGTGATGGGTGCGTGCCCGGCCGTCGCATATGCCGCCGCTGCGTGTCGCGCCCGCATGCCAGGGAGAGGGAGAAGGGAATGTCAGAGCACGATCAGGATGGTGACGACAAGGACCGCCGGGACGGCAATCATTCGCACTCGCTCAATGCAGACGAGCTGATGGCGCTGTTGCGGCGGCTGCTGGAGGAATCCCGCAGTCAGACACAATATCTCGCCGACGTCAGGTCACGCGACATGGAAGCCTGCTGTCTCGACAAGATCTGCCATATCCTCTGCCTGCTCGCCAATGAGGCCCATGCCCAGCGCCAGCAACTGGCCGAGCTCAATGCCGCGGTCGGCAGCCTGCTCGAACTCACCCGGGCGGTGCATCCGGAGCAGGCGCTGCAGCTCGACAAGCTGGCGCAATTGCGCGCCGAGATGGAGCGCTGCTGTCCGCCGAAGCCGGTCAAGCCGGATCTCATCTGCCACGACAAGGATTGCGATTGCCGCGGCGGCATCGATACCGGCAAGGGCCATTCGGTGAAATCGCGCAGCATTGCCAAGCGCATCGATGGCGGCGACGAACATCATCATGAATGGAAGATCGAACCGCATACGCTGAACGATAACGAGGAATTGCCGGAAGTGCCGCAAGGCCGCATCGTCGGCCAGATCATTCCGGCAAAGCCGACACCGGATGTGCTCGATTTCCGCAACGGGCCGGGACCTTCCGGCGGCACGCAACAGCCGGTCACCTTCCGCACCTTCACCAATGGCAGCTTCAAGGAAGTGGTCTGGCCGCCGGATATGAGCGGCGCCAAGAACGGCGATGTGGTGCTGATGTCCGGCAATCTCTGGCTGCGCCTGTCGCTCGACGGCGGCAAGACCTTCAGCGATCTCGATTTCACCAAGGTCTTCGCCAAGGAGACCAATTACAACGGCTGGAACGGCGACCAGGTGATCATCTATGTGCCGCAGATCGACTGCTTCGTCCTCTATGTGCAATCGAATGTCGGCACCGGGACCAATTTCGGCAAGAGCGTCGTCAAGGTGGCGATCGCCAGTACGGCCGATCTCAAGACCTATAAGGGTGCCAAGGCGGCCTGGCGGCGGCAATGGCATTTCAGCTCGGACACCTTCGGGATCGGCGCGCAATGGCTGGACTTCCCGGATATGAGCTTCGGGGTCGACTATCTGTATATCAACACCAATGTCTTCGCCCGCACCGCCCTGGCCGGCGGCAAGACCAGCGATGCTTTTGGCGGCAAGCTGTTCTGGGAATTGCCGCTGAAGGACATGCAGGCCGGCAATAGCCTCTCCTTCCAGTTCGCCCTCATCACCGACAAATACACCTATGGCTCCCCGACCCAGAACATCACCGATGAAAACTACTGGGCGGCCCATGTCAGCAATTCCAAGATGCGCATCTACAACTCCAAGGGCAGCGCTTCCGACTTCCAGTGGCGCGATGTCGAGATCAGCAACTGGCCGCAGACGACATCGAAGACGCCCACCGGCGCCCCCGACATCATCAGTGCGGCGCCCGATTCCACCGACTGGCTGAGCGAGGATCATCGCATCATCGGCGCCACCAAGGTCGGGACGCAGATCTGGTTCGCCTGGACCGCCGCTGCCGGCAATGGCGGCGCCGGCGGTTTCAATTTTCCCCAGGCGCATATTCAGATCGCCAAATTCGACGTCGCCCAGGATTACAAGAAGGTCGACCAGACCCAGATCTGGAACGCCAACTACGCCTTCGCCTATGCCAGCCTCGCCACCAATTCCGACAATGAAGTCGGCGTTTCCCTGGCCTGGGGCGGCGGCACGGCCTATGGCAGCCATGCCGTCGGCATCCTCGGCGACTTCGTCGTCTGGTATGGCGAGGCGAGCAACATGACCAGCGCCTATCTCAGCCCGACACGCTTCGGCGACTACCTGCATTGCCGGCTGGCCTATCCCGATACGCGCTTCTTCAGCGGCTTCGGCTATGCGGTCGAGAAGGTACCGCCGCCGACCGGCGGGGAGTCGCCCGATTATCTCTACGTCGAATTCGGCCGGGAGCCGGTGCCGCCAACACCGCTGCATTGATCGCCGTCGCATCAAGGGAGAAGAGGATGGATTGGATCGAAAGATGGTTCGGCTTTGCCCCCGACAATGGCGACGGCACGCTGGAACTGGTGATCATGGCGACCGGCCTCGGTCTCATCATCGTCGCCGTCATCTGGAAGGTGCCGCGCTGGCGCGCCGCCGTCTTCCGCTTGATGACTGAGCTGCGGCGCGGCGGTCATTGGCATCGTTAAAACTGAACAGCCAGCGCAGCCGTGACGAAATAGAAATGGGAGGGCAGCCACGCCAAGCCGCTTGCAGATCTGGATCGGTTATCTTATAAATAACCGATTGCAATTTGAAATCGGTTTGGAGATGTCATGCGGCCGATCCTCTATGCGCATCCTTTCGCGTCCTATTGCTGGAAGGTATTGATCGCCCTTTACGAGAACGGCACCCCCTTCACCTATCGACGGCTCGGCCCCGAGGATCCATCGGCAGGCGCGGAACTGGCCGCCCTCTGGCCGATCGGCCGCTTCCCGGTACTCGCCGATAAGGACCGCACCGTGATCGAGAGCAGCATCATCATCGAATATCTCGACCGGCATTATCGCGGCCCGCAGCCGTTGATCCCCGACGATCCCGACCGGGCCTTGGAGGCCCGCTTCATGGACCGTATCTTCGACAATGAGGTGATGACGCCGATGCAGACCGTCGTCGCCAACAGCCTGCGGCCGGTCGATGCTCGCGATCCGTATGGCGTTGAAAAGGCCAAGGCGGCGCTCGACAAGATCTATCGCTGGCTGGACGACCGGCTCGCGGGCAAGAACTGGGCGATCGGCGACAGCTTCAGCCTCGGCGACTGCGCGGCTGCGCCATCACTCTTCTATGCCGATTGGGTGCATGAGATCGATGCCGGGCTGACGCATCTACGTGCCTATCGCGCGCGACTGCTCGCCCGCCCCTCGATCGCCCGGGTTGTCGATGAAGCGCGACCCTATCGCCCGCTCTTCCCATTGGGTGCGCCGGATCGCGACTGAAAGCCAGTGCGGCGGAGGTGTCAGTCGCGCCTAGCCGGTGTCGTCGCGGACGCGGCGCGCAGATCGAGGCGCTCGATGATCTCCGCCGCGAGCGCCTCCGGTGTTGCGTCGATATCGACGCTGATCGCCGGCTCGTCGGCAGCCGGCTCTTCGAGATCGGCAAACTGGCTGTCGAGCAGATCCGGCGGCATGAAATGGCCGGCACGATGTGACAGGCGCTCGCGGATCAGCTCTTTGCTGCCTTTGAGATAGACGAAGCGCAATTGCGGCCGGGCGCTTCCCCCCTCACCGCCCGCAACCAGGCCATCGCGATAGCGCCGTTTCAGGGCTGAACAGGTGATGATCCCCGAGGAGCCCTGCGCCTGCCAGCGATCGACCTGCTTGCCGATCGCCGCGAGCCAGGGTTGCCGGTCAGCGTCGTTCAACGGCTGATGCCGTTTCATCTTGGCAATATTCGCGGCGGGATGAAGATCGTCCCCCTCCACCATCGGCCAATGCAGGGCCGCGGCGATCTTTTCCGCGATGGTGGACTTGCCGCAGCCGGAGACACCCATCACGACCAAGGCAATGCCCTGGTCGTGATGATCGTGACTATCCTGCGCCGATCGGGTTGCGAGGCTGACGTCGTTTTTATCCATGGCATTCACTCGATGAGTGCCGCTCAGCGTTCTGCCGGGCTCGGAATCGGCTCAATACGGCCGAGCACGAAGATGTAGGAGATGATGCCGATAATCAGCACCACGCCCGCCACCAGGAAGGCGTTGCTGAAGGACTGTGTCGCCCCGACGATGTAGCCGGTGACAACCGGCGCCGCCACACCCATCAGGTTGTTGACGAAGTTCATGATGCCACCGATCGTGCCGGTCCCGCCCTTGGGTGCGATCAGCGAGGGGATCGACCAGCCGACCGGTGCTGCAGCGGAAAGACCAGCAAGCGCGATCGAGATCCAGGTGATGGCCCAACGCGGATCGGTGGTCTGCGTTGCACCGAACACGGCGAGGCCGAACAGCATGCCGATCACCAGCGTGCCCTTGCGCACCTTGGTCTCATCATGGCCGCGCTTCACCAGATGGTCGACCAGCCAGCCGCCGACGACGATGTCGGCAATGGTGGCACAGATCCAGGGAATGGCGGCATACCCGGCGGATTTGATGATGCTCATATGCATGGTCTGCACCAGATAGCCAGGCAGCCAGGTGAGGAAGAGATAGAAGGAATAGCCGTAAGCGGCGAAGCCGATGGTAAGGCCCCAGACCTTGCGGTTGGCCAGGAGATAGCCGAGCAGACCGGCGGCACCCGCTGCCGAAGCGCCTTCCGGCGCGGCCCCGCCGTCGCGGATGTAATCATGCTCGGCACGGCTGAGGCCCGGATGCTTGCTGGGATCGCGATAGAACAAGGTGAAGGCGATGAAATAGAGGAAGCTCAGGATCGCCGTCGCCCCGAAACCCCAACGCCAGCCGAAATTGGTCACCACCACGGCGACCAACGGCACACCAATGACATTGGAGAATTTCGCCGCCGCATCGAACAAGGCCGTCGCCAAGGCCCGTTCCTGGCGCGGGAACCAGTAGCCGGTCGCCTTGGAACTGGCCGGAAAGCTTGGCGCCTCGGCAACGCCGAGCAATGCGCGGGCAGCGAAGAGGCCACCATAGCCGCCGGCAAAGGCGATGATCGCCGAGGCGATGGTCCAGAGGAAGGCGCCGATGCGCCCGATCGGGCTGACGCCATAGCGGTCGAGAATCAGGCCGACGGGAATCTGCAATATGGCATAGGGCCAGAAGAAGGCGCTGAGCAGGATGCCCATCTTGGCGGGATCGAGGCCGAATTCCTGGGTGATATCCGGTCCTGCCACCGACAGATTGACCCGGTCGATATAGGCGATCAGCACGCCGATCCCGAGCAGGGCACCGATCGCCCAGCGGCGCTTCGGCACGGCGCGGCCGGACTGGACAGCAGCCCTAGCCTCGGGCGAACCGGTTCCTGCAGCAGGTGCTGAAAATGATTGCGTCTTATTCATCTATGCCTCCCCGGCTTTCGTGGCCACCGCGCTGCTTGAGGCTAGATGCCACGGCACAGCATTGCGTCAACCATTTGTTAGCGCTAACAAATCTGCCTGCCATAAGTCGCCCGATCTCTTCTGGTCCGGCTGCGGATGATCCGGGGATCGTTGGTCGACAATTGGCTCAGATCAGGACTGTTACCGCTAACAAAACCCATCGTAAAGTCTTTTTTTGGCGATCCAGGCGTTGGCAATAACCACCCTGCCGCCCCCGGGTGTCCTGCTCGCGCAATCGTGACGGTTTTCACCGGCGGGCGGAGCCGATATCAGACCAGGACATCAATGACCCGGCCAAGACCCGTGGACAGGGTGTCGAGCAGGTCGGCCCGCCGGTAAGCGGCAAGGTCGCGCACCGGGCCGGTCAATTGACCAGGATGCGCGATTGCCGGCAGACGTGCTCCGGCTAACGACGATACCTGCATCATGCTGCGATCCCCTGGCGGTACCGTCAGGGGCCCCGCCTGCCTGCCTCCTGCCGATACGGGCAGGTGGCGGCGCGGATCGACCGGCACGAGCGCATTGCTACTGGGAAGTGCACTGCTGGAAAAAGGCGGAAAGATCGCGGCCAAATACGGATGCCTTGTCCAAGGTGAAAGCGGCTCATCTGCGCCCACGATGGGTGCTAGTAGGCCCGGCAGATAAGAACAACAGGCCGAGCCGCCAGTTCAGCATCACAGTTCAGCATCGCGGAGGCGGTCTTCCATCGCGCAAATGAGCGATATGCGTCACTTTATCGTGTCGCCCGACCAGCTTCCTATCGCACCGTCCGGCGGAACCGGTCTGTGCTGCGGGCCTTTTTTAGATATGTGGCCTGCGATCCTCATCTCTCGCGGCCACCTGACATTCCCTTCAACCGCAAGGAGTCATCATGGGCAATCAGCAGAATCCACTGCAGCACGCGAATAAGCCGGCACAAGAGCAGAAAGCCGGGCAACAGAATCCGCAACAGCAAAATGCCGAGCAACAGAATGCGGGGCAGCAGAACGAAGGCGAAGGCAACCGCACGGCAGCGCGCGCTTATAACGCCGACCAGCACCGTTTCGCCGGCGACCCTCAGAAGGTCGAGCAAGCCGCACAGGCAGCGCGGAAAGCTGTCGATGGAACGGATGGCAAGGACCTTGCCAATGCTGAGAAGGAAGGCAAGAAGCACGCACGGCGCTAGAGCGAGCGTTCTTCTATCAAAAGCGATCGCGCTCTAGCCGCGATCACGACACCTGATCAACATCGCCTCATATGAATGCTCCCGCCCAGGCGGGAGCATTTCCTTTGCGCCGCTGTTGCTTGAAACGGGGCCGCTCAACGCAAGGGACGGCTATCCGGCCCGCGTGGCGCACTGGGTTCCGTTCCCTTCAACTGGTCCCGCACCATCATCAGGCCAATGAGGTTACCGCCCGCCATGACGTCGATCGGCCGCTTGTTTTCGAAATGCGGCGATGGCGCGGAAAGCCAGGCGAGAACCTGGCGCTGGTCGAGATACGTCTGCCGCAGGCGCATATTGATGCCGCTGATGAGGCCGATGCGATGCGGCAGATCGCTGGGATAAGCCCGGGCCTCTCCCGACACCCAACGCTTCAATTCATCCAGATTCTGCGCGCCCAGCATAGCCATGGCCTGCCGATCGGAGATCGCCCAGGCCTTGAGGATGGTCAAGGCCCCGGCAACGCCGTGGCGAATCTCATCAAGGCTGAGGCGGGTCGTGTTCGGTGACTTCATAGCGTCCGCTACCATATTCCCCTGCCCGCCGGAACCGGCGAGTCCTGCAGGACAGCATTGAGAGCGGTCCAACCGGCACTCTCGCGCGTAGAGGTTATTTAATTGCTAACGCAGGAATGTTAGCCTGAGCACCGGTACGGTCAAAAAGAACGCATGGACCGCCGGGGGGATCTCTATGAGTCTGATGCAAAGCCTCGTTTCGGGGGAGAAAGTGCTATGGCAGGGGGCACCGGGGCGCGGCATCCGCTTTCGCCGCTCGGACTTTCTCCTGGTCCCGTTCGGCTTGTTCTTCTTCGTCTTCTCGTTGTTCTGGGAGACGATGGCGATCGGCTTCGGCGACAAAGGCAGCAACCCACCCCTGATCGCCGCCATCTTTCCGCTGTTCGGTGTCCCTTTTATTCTGGTCGGCGCTTATCTGGTGATCGGCCGTTTTTTCTGGGATACCTATAGCCGTAAGCAGTCGACCTATCTGCTGACCAACCGGCGCGCCTTGATCGAGACCGCCGCTTTCGGCCGGAAGGTCATCTCGGTCACCCTCGGCGATCTCCCCGCCGTCGGTCTGGAGGAACGCAAGGATGGCAGCGGCAGCGTCGTCCTCGGCGAGGACCAGGAGACCGGCTTCGGCGATAACCGCCGCGTCAAGCGGGCGCCTCGTTTCGAATTCATCGCCGATGCTCAGCGCGTCTACAAACTGGTCGAGGAAGCGCGAACGAAGGGCCGTGAGGCTGACCGCTAGGGCCGCCACCGCGGGCCATCCAGCGGGACGCCCCGAGCGACAGCAGCAGCACTTCCAGGGCTGGATCAGCGGCAGCCTTGCCGCTATGCTGCCCGCCGATTTCAAGCCAGTTCCATCGCGGGGCGCCGATCAGCCCCGGTCTCAAATCAAAGGAGCCATCATGTCCGGAAAGATTGCCGCCAAGCTCGCTGAGCTGAAGATCGAGTTGCCCAAGGCCGCGGCCCCCGTCGCCAATTACGTGCCGGTCGTCCTCACCGGCAACCAGGCCTTTCTCTCCGGCCAGGTGACCGTCTGGAACGGCGAGATCAAGTATCAGGGCAAGCTCGGCAAGGAATTCAGCGTCGAAGAGGGGCAGAAGGCAGCGCGGATGTGCGGCCTCAACATCATCGCCCAGTTGCAGGCCGCCCTCGGTGATCTCGACCGGGTGAAGCGCATCGTCAGGCTCGGCGTCTTCGTCAACTGCGAAGCCAATTTCACCGACCAGCCGAAGGTCGCCAATGGCGTTTCCGACTTGATGGTCGAAGTGTTCGGCGATGCCGGCAAGCATGCCCGCTCGGCGGTCGGCGTCAATGTCCTGCCGCTCAATGTCGCGGTGGAAGTCGACGCGGTGGTGGAGATCGCCTGATCGCCACATCATTGAATTGTCCGGCGGGCGGATCAGCAATGATCCGCCCGTCTTCGTTCGATCCTGTTCAGTTCTCCGCAAAATCGATCTCGCATATGCGGTATAAAGATGGGACGGAACTGCCCTGGCTGCGTATACTGCGCAGCGGGAGGCGAGGATCGGCGGCGTAACATCTAGGAATGGCACGTGGCGTTGGAAGTTCGGGTCATCGACTCACTCAGCGAAATTTCTGCAGAAGCATGGGACGCCTGCGCGCGCTGGTCGCGCGACGCGGGCCTCAATCCCTTTGTCAGCCATGCCTTTCTGTCAGCCCTCGAAGAATCGAAATCGGTCGGCCGCAAGACCGGCTGGATGCCCCAGCACCTGCTGATCCAGGACGAGGAAACGCAGGAGGTGCTGGCCGCCTGCCCGCTTTACGTCAAATCCCACTCCTACGGCGAATATATCTTCGATCACGGCTGGGCCGAGGCCTATGAACGGGCCGGCGGGCGCTATTATCCGAAACTGCAGATCGCCGTTCCCTTCACGCCGGTGCCGGGGCCGCGCCTGCTGGTGCGGCCGGGACCACAGGAGAGCGAGGTCCGGGCGGCACTGATCGAGACGCTGATTGCCACCACGCGCAACAGCCGCCTCTCCTCGCTGCACGTCACGTTCTGCGGCGAGGACGAAGCGACAGCCATGGCGGAGGCCGGCTTCCTGCACCGCATCGGCCTGCAATATCACTGGCATAATAACGGCTACGGCACGTTTGAGGATTTCCTGGCGGCGCTCAACTCACGCAAGCGCAAGGCGATCCGCAAGGAGCGTGCCGCCATCGCCGATTACGGCCTGACCATTCGCCAGTTGAGCGGCAACGATATCACGCCGGCCTATTGGGACGCGTTCTTCGCCTTCTATATCGATACCGGCAACCGCAAATGGGGCAGCCCCTATCTCACCCGCGGTTTCTTCGACCGCCTCGGCAGTACGCTCGGCGACCACGTCGTTCTAATGGTCGCTGAGAAGGACGGCATGCCGGTGGCGGGCGCCCTCAACCTGCGCGGCAGCGCTGCCCTGTTCGGCCGCAACTGGGGTTGCCTTGCCGATTATCGTTTCCTGCATTTCGAGCTCTGCTACTACCAGGCCATCGACTATGCCATCGCCCATGGCCTCGCCCGCGTCGAAGCCGGCGCCCAGGGCGAGCATAAGATCCAGCGCGGCTATCTGCCGGTCGAGACCCATAGCGCGCATTGGATCGCCGATCGTTCCTTCCGCGATGCTGTTGCCGAGTTCCTGCAGCGCGAGACGCGGGTGATGGAGCACGAGATCGCAGAACTGGCCGAAACCGGACCGTTCCGGCAGGCGGAAAGCTAGACCTAGTCATCGGACGAACTTCCCGTTACAGCGTCGCCGCCGGAAAGCTCAACCGCACGCGCAAGCCAGGCTTGGCATCGTCGAGATCGAGCGCGGCACCATGCAGATCGGCGACGGCCGCTACAAGGCTGAGACCGAGACCGTTCCCCGGCGTCGTCCGACTGCGCTCCGCCCGGTAGAAGCGCCGCGTGAGATGCGGCAGATCCGGCCGCAATACACCCGGTCCGTCATCCTCAACCGTGAGGGCAGGCCCGGTGGCCGCATCTTCGACGAGCCGTATCGTAATTCGGGTTCCCGCAGGCGTGTGGCGCAGGGCATTTTCGACGAGATTGGACAAGGCTTGGGTCAGCAGTTCCTGATCGCCGTGAATGACCACACCGGGCATGACCTGTGCCACCAGATGATGGCCCGCTTCCTCGGCATCCAACTGATAGGCATCGGCAACGGCATCGGCGACCAAGCTGAGATCGACGGCACTAAAGCCCAGTTTTGGCGAGGCCCCTTCCACCTGGGCGATCCGCAGCAGCGCTGAAAACGTTTCCAGGACACCCTCCGTCTCGCGCAATGCCGCATCGATCGCCACCTGATACTCCGCCGCCGAGCGCGCGCGGCTGCGGGCTTCTTCGAGACGCTGATAGAGGCGCGTCAAAGGCGTGCGGAGATCATGGGCGACATCGGTGCTGACCTGGCGCAGGCTCTCCATCAGGATGCCGATGCGGTCCAGCATGCGGTTCAAGGTCATCGCCAGGCGGTCGAGATCGTCGGATGTTCCCCTTACAATCACACGCCGGCTCAAGTCGCCGTCAATAATGGCCTCCACCGTGCGGGAAATAGCATCGACCTTAGCGAGAAAGGTCCTGCTGAGAAGGGCTCCGCCGCCGACGCCGAGCAGGACCATCAGCCCGACCGTCCAGGCGAAGGCCGTGCCAATCGATTCCTCGACGGCATGGATGCCATGAAGATCATCGCCGACACCGAGCACCAATCCGTCGCCGAGATCGGAGACCAAGGCCCGCACCCGTTCCGGCCGGCCGCCATCTTCCGTTGCCTGCGGCGTCGTCAAGGTAACCCAGCCGGTGGCGGGAATGCCGGCCGCCGACGGCATTTCGCCAACAAGATGCCGGCCCGCTTCGTCCTGCACCAGGTAATCGAGCGCGCTCGCCCCCCGGCCCCGCAGGCGCACCAGGGAGAGCAGGCGGTCAAGACCGCCGGCGCGATATTCCTCCTGCAGAAATGCCGCCTCGGTGGCAATCCGGGTTTCCATCTGCCGCTGCAGGGCAAGACGAGCGACGAAGAACACCGTTGCCCCCATGACCAGCGATGAGATGAGGAAGACGAGAATATAGAGGCCGGCCAGGCGGAAGCTGGCAGTGCCGAAGACCTTTGGCAGTAAGGGACCCCGCACCGGATCACGCGCCCGATGAAACAGTGGGCAACCGTAGGATATAGCCGGAGCCGCGCACGGTATGGATCAGTTCCGGTTCCCGCCCGGCCCGCGACAGCTTGCCACGCAGGCGGCTGATATGGGTCTCGACAATATTGGTCTTGGGATCGAAATGAAAATCCCAGACCCCTTCCAGCAGCATCGTCCGGGTGACCACGCGGTCCGCATGACGCAACAGGAATTCCAGCAGGCGGAATTCGCGCGGCTGCAGATCGATGCGTTCGCCGGCCCGGGTTGCCGTGCGCTTCAGCAGGTCCACTTCGAGATCAGCCAGGCGCAATATTGTCGGCGCGTCGGACAAGGGCGGGCGACGAGCCAGCGCATTTAGCCGCGCCATCAGCTCGGCGAAGGCGAAGGGCTTGACCAGATAATCATCGGCGCCGGCCTCGAGCCCGCGGACACGATCGCCGACGCCACGCAAGGCCGTCAGGAAGAGAACCGGCGTGCGGATACCGGCATTGCGCAGCCGGCGCACCAGTTCGATGCCGTCGATCACCGGCAGCATGCGGTCGACGATGACACAATCATAGACCCCGGCTGTCGCCATGTAGAAACCATCGGCCCCATCCCGCGCCAGATCGGCGGTATGGCCGTGTTCACGCAAGCCGCGGGAGATGTAATCGGCCGTTTCCGTATCGTCTTCGATGATCAGGATCTTCATGGCGCAATTCTTCGCCCTTCCGGTGATGTGAAGCATGGCCACGCAGACCGCAGCTGGTCAGGCAATGCATGCACGCATCGCCTTGCAGTAAGCTTGCTTACGAGGCCTTGGCGACCTGATCCATCGCCGCCAGAAGATCGGCCAGGGCCTGTTTGCAGGTCGCGGCATCCGGCGTATCGGCGCGAATGGCCTCCAGCGCCCGGTCGATGGCCTTGTCGACGACATGCCAGTCCTTGGCCGAACGGGGCTTCAGGGACGGTTCCGCCTCGTCCCAGGATTCCTCCAGATCCTTGATCCGGGTCTTGGCGCCGGGAAGGTCGCCCTTGTCGACCAGCGCGGACGTATCGACGACGATCTGGCGGAAAGAAGCAAGATCGCCAAGCGATGATGCCGAGACTTCCGTGGCCACGAAGGCCGTCAGCGACAAGGCTGCGGCACCGGCGCCGATCTCGACCAAGCCGGCGGAGGGCAGCAATGCGATCATCACGGCGAGGAGGTTGTTCTTCATCAATGTCTCCTGAGCATGTCAGATGGTGAGGAAGGCCGCAGCGTCAGGTCACTGCTACGGCGCGGTGATTACGGCTCGACCGCAGATGTCGGGTCGGCATTGTTCCGACGCAGCGTCAGCAGCGAAACCAAGGTAACGATGATGACGAGAAAGGTGACGCTGGTGGTGATGGTGCCGAGGCCCAATCCGCCATAGTCGCGGGACTGTGACAGGAGATCGCCGAGGGAAGCGCCAAGCGGGCGGGTCAATATATATGCGATCCAGAAAGTGAGGATCGCATTGACGCCGACATAGTAGGCGCCGGCCGCAACAGCGATCAGGATGCCGAAGGTGACGGCGCCGATATTGAAGCCGAGGCCCAGCGCCTCGGTGGCGAGATCGCCGGCCGCCGTGCCAAGCGCGAAGGTGAACAGGATCGCCGTCCAATAGAAGAGCTCTCGTCGCCTGGTGACAATGGTCGCGATCGACAAGGTCCGCTCGACGGCGTACCAGACCAGGAAAATCGCCGCCAGCACGATGGTGAAGACAGCCGTGCTCACATAGAGGCTGACTTCCAACGTATCCGTCAGAAAGTCGGTGATCTGCGTTCCGACGACACTGACCAGCACGACCGTCAGCCAATAGATCCAAGGCGTATAGCGCCGGGTCGCGAACTGCCCGATCAAGGCAACGACCAGCAGACCGACCATAATGCCCATGGTCAAGCCGGCACCGAGGCCGACATGTACAGCCAGGTAATCGGCGCCGGTTTCACCGACTGTCGTCGACATCACCTTGATGATCCAGAAGATGAGAGTCACTTCGGGGACCTTGTTCAGCATGGAGGCCATGCTGCCGGAACGAGGAGTCATGTGGGATTTCCGCAGGCTTGAGTGAAAGTCGGGGTGGGCCGACACCTTCCGATATGGAAGATTGCCAGCAACTGGACGAAACATTGGGAAATCCCAATCTTGCATCGAAGATTGCGGGACAATCGCGCGTTAGATGCCATTCCGTTTGACGCGGAGCCCGCACGGTCAAACTGCTGTTAGGAACTTCCGGCATCGTCAAAGAGATATCGGTGGATGTCCGCCACGGATTGCGAACATCGGGCCGCTATCGCAGTATCAACTTCGAGGGTGAGGAAGAGATCATGACAGTGACCAATGCGACCCAGGCGAACCAAGCCCAGTTCGTCAGGGTGGCCAGCAATAGCGGAAATGACAAATCCCCGCCGGCAACCGATACCTCAAGCAACAAGCCGGTGACGGGTCTGGCCGCGGCGCTTGCCGCCAAGGCGCAATACCTGAAAACCGGCATCGACAAGGATGCGGCGATCGGCGACCCCGACCACGATGCACCGAAGAAAGCCCCGACGACGTCGAACACGTCCACTTCAGGCGTGAATATCACCGCTTAGTCCATAAGCAAGGATCGAGGCGGACGCGGCTCGATCCTTGCTGCATGGCGAGACATCCTTCAGTCGCAACCAGCCTGCTTCGCCGGTCACTGTTCCTGAATTTGCTGCTGTGACGGCCTAGGCCGTGCCCTCCCACCTAGCCATCGGTGCATCGTCCTAGAGCCCACCGGCCAGTCTTAGTGCTATGATCGATTGCAACCGCTCCGGGCGATACTGCGGGGGAGGCAGCAATGGATCAGAGCAAAACCGGTGCCGACAAGGCGCCGCCGCATCTGCAATTGATCGAGATGGCACGGGCCCATTGGCTGTCGCGGATCGCCTACGTCGCCGCGAAGCTCGGCATCGCCGATCATCTGGCGCAAGGGCCGCGCAAGGCAGAGGACCTGGCCGCCGTCACCAAGACTGATGCGCCATCGCTCTACCGTCTGCTGCGGACCCTGGCCGGGCTTGGCATCCTGGCTGAGAACGACCGGCATGAATTCTCGCTGACACCGGTCGGCGAAGCCCTGAAGACGGGTGCACCCGGCGCCGCAAGAGCGACGATCCTGACCATGGCATCGGATTGGTGGGTCGGCGCTTTCCAGCAATTGCTCTACTCGGTCGAAACCGGCAAGAGCGGCTTCGAGAAATATCTCGGCATGCCGGTCTTCGACTGGCTGGCGCAGAATCCCGAACAGGCGTCACTCTTCAGCGAGACTATGATCGGTGTTCACGGTGCCGAGCCGGCGGCCGTCGCCGCAAGCTACGACTTTGCACGATGCGGTACGATTATCGATGTCGGCGGCGCCACCGGACATCTCCTCACCACCATCCTGCAGCGACACGGAGGGCCCAGAGGCATCCTCTATGACCTGCCCCATGTGGTGTGCGATGCGCCGGCCCTGATCGCCGCACACGACCTCACCGATCGCGTCTCGATCATCGGCGGCAGTTTCTTCGATGCGGTGCCCGAAGGTGGCGATGCCTACCTGCTCTCGCATATCATTCACGACTGGTCGGAAGACCAGTGCATGACCATCCTCGGCAACTGCCGGCGCGCCATGACGGCGGAAGCCCGATTGCTGCTGATCGAGATGGTACTGCCGGATGACAATCGCTTTCATCCCGGCCAGATCCTCGATCTGATGATGCTGGTCGGTCCCGGCGGGCGGGAGCGGACCTCGGCCGAATACAGGCAATTGTTGGATAGGGCCGGTTTCCGCATGACGGCCATCATCTCGACCGCCTCGCCGATCAGCATCATCGAAGCGGTGATTGCCTAGGCAATGGCAACGGCCGGGGCCGACGGGGCAGACAGGGCCGGGTGAGTGAGCCTCACCCGGTTACCATCTTATTTCCGCTTGTCGAGGCCGGCCTTGGCAAAGGCCGCCGCCAGCGCGCCGCCCATGGCGCCACCGGCCGAGGCGTTGCCGAAGCTGCCGCCGCCTGAGCCGCCACCCGAGCGTTGGCCCTGCGGGCGCGGGGCCTCTGCAGTCATGAACTTGCGGTCGCGCGGGGTCAGCGGGCGGTCATTGCTGTTGGCATTCTGCTTCGCCGCACCCGGCTGATCCGACATCCGCATGGTGAGGGCGATGCGCTTGCGCTTGAGATCGACCTCCAGCACCTTCACCTTGACGACATCACCCGACTTCACCACTTCGCGCGGATCCTTGACGAAGCGATCGGCGAGAGCCGAGACATGCACCAATCCATCCTGATGCACGCCGATATCGACGAAGGCACCGAAATTGGTCACGTTGGTGACGACGCCCTCCAGCATCATGCCGGGCTGTAGGTCCTTCATTTCCTCGACGCCATCTTTGAAGGTGGCGGTTTTGAATTCCGGGCGGGGATCGCGGCCGGGCTTTTCCAGTTCCTTGATGATGTCGGTGACGGTCGGCACACCAAAAGTCTCATTGGTGAACTGTTCCGGCTTCAGGCTGCGCAGCAGCTTTGCATCGCCGATGAGGGCCGAAGCGTCCGCCTTGGTGAAAGCGATGATCTCACGCACCACTGGATAAGCTTCGGGGTGGACCGAGGATTGATCGAGCGGGTCCTCGCCGTCGCGGATGCGCAGGAAGCCGGCGCATTGTTCGAAAGCCTTGGGACCGAGGCGCGACACCGACAAGAGCTCCTGGCGGTTCTTGAAGGGGCCATGCTGGTCGCGATGCGAGATGATGTTCTGAGCGAGGCTCTCGCCGAGGCCGGAGACGCGGGCCAGCAATTTCGCCGAAGCGGTGTTCACCTCGACGCCGACAGCGTTCACGCAATCCTCGATGACGGCATCCAATGACTTTGCCAGCTTGAACTCGTTGACGTCATGCTGGTACTGGCCGACACCGATCGATTTCGGGTCGATCTTGACGAGCTCCGCCAGCGGATCCTGCAGGCGGCGCGCGATCGAGACCGCGCCACGCAGTGAGACGTCCATGTCGGGGAATTCCTTGGCGGCATATTCCGAAGCCGAATAGACCGAGGCGCCCGCTTCCGAGACGACGATCTTGTTGAGCTTCAGCTCCGGATGGCGCTTCTGCAGGTCAATGACGAGGCGATCGGTCTCGCGGCTGGCTGTGCCGTTGCCGATGGCAACCAGCTCGACCTTATGGCGGTGGCACAAAGCTGCCAGAACAGCGATCGATTCATCCCACTGCCGCTTCGGCTCGTGTGGATAGATGGCTGTCGTATCCAGCACCTTGCCGGTGGCAGCGATGACCGCCACTTTGACGCCGGTGCGCAGGCCCGGATCGAGGCCGAGCGTCGCGCGGCCGCCGGCAGGTGCCGCCATGAGGATGTCCTTGAGGTTAGCGGCGAACACGCGCACCGCCTCTTCCTCTGCCGCCTGGCGCAGGCGCGACATGAGATCGATGTCGATATGGAGCTTGGCCTTCACGCGCCAGGTCCAGCGCACGACATCCTGCAGCCAGGCATCGGCCGGCCGCTTCTGATCCACGATGCCGAATTTGGCGGCGATCATGCGCTCCTGGGCATTGTGGACCTTGCGATCCTCGGGTTCGTCGGTGACGAGTGCCAGCATCAGCACTTCTTCCTTCTGGCCGCGGAACAGCGCCAAGGCACGGTGCGAGGGGATCTTGGAGATCGGCTCGGCCGCATCGAAATAATCCGAGAACTTGGCACCACTTTCGGCCTTGCCTTCGACCAGCTTCGACTGCAGGCGGCCGTTCTCCCAGACATAGTCGCGCAGGCGGCCGATGAGATCGGCATCCTCGGCGAAGCGTTCCATCAGGATCTGCATGGCGCCATCGAGCGCCGCCTTCACATCGGCGACATTCTTCTCGGCGTCGACGAAAGCGGCAGCTTCGGTTTCCGGCGTCTTGGTCGGATCGTTCAGCAGCAGGTCGGCCAGCGGTTCGAGGCCCGCTTCCTTGGCAATCTGCGCCTTGGTCCGGCGCTTCTGCTTGTAGGGGAGATAAAGATCTTCGAGCCGCGCCTTGTTATCGGCGAGGCGGACATCGCGCTCCAAGGCCGGCGTCAGCTTGCCCTGTTCCTCGATGCTTTTCAGGACCGCGACGCGGCGCTCTTCCAATTCGCGCAGATAGCGCAGGCGTTCGTCGAGGGTGCGAAGCTGCGTATCGTCGAGGCCGCCGGTGACTTCCTTGCGGTAACGGGCGATGAAAGGCACCGTCGCGCCGCCATCCAGCAATTCCACGGTGGCCGTTACCTGGGCTTCGCGCGCGTTCAACTCGGCGGCGATGCGGGCTTCGATCGAGGGCAAGGAAGGCATGTTGGCGGCGGTCAAGTCGGTCAAGGCAGTCACCTTAAAATCGTTCTGGCAATTCTTGCGGGCTGATCCGTCGGAATCTCCGACAGCCGACTCGCATTGCTGCGGATCGGGAGGTCGTTCTAACCCCTCGACGGGCCCGGCTCAAGTCCGGAGCGGCTCCCGGATACGCTCAAGAAGACTATATTTTTCAGCAATTTACGTCGATTTTATTTGACGCACACAAAGCTTTGTGTCGGGCGACAGGATGCTGGCGGAAAGGGACTCTTCCTGCCGCCGCCGCGGAACTGAGGCAAGCCGTCGCATTCATGCAATTGACAATCATTTGCATAATGGCATCCCGCAATGCTAAAGCTAGGGAAGCATCGGCTTTCACCAGATCGAGATGCTGTCCCCACGAGCTGACACTGCTGTGAGCTGACACCGATGTGAGCTGACACTGGCCGAACCAACCGGGATGACCTGGATCAAAACCCTTGAACCACGTCTCCTCCATACTCGACCCACCCCCCGTCAGGAGATCATTCGTATCGTGCAACTTGGATTTTCTGCTTTCACGCGCCGCCTGTTGCTAGTCGGCGTTGCCGGCCTCAGCCTCTATCAAATCAGTGCCGCCCGCGCCGACGATCTCGTCATCTACAACGCCCAGCATGAGACGCTCACCAAGGCCTGGATCGAAGGCTTTACCCGCGATACCGGCATCAAGGTCACCGTCCGCAATGGCGATGACAGCGAGATGAGTAACCAGATCCTGCAGGAAGGCAACGCCTCGCCGGCCGATGTGTTCCTGACCGAGAACTCACCCGCCATGGTGCAGCTCGCCAATGCCGGCCGACTGGCGCCGATCGATCCTGAGACCATGAAACAGGTGGCGGCGAATTTCCGCCCGGCCAGCGGCAACTGGATCGGCATCGCCGCGCGCTCGACGGTCTTCGTCTATAACAAGGACAAGCTGAAAGAGGCGGATCTCCCGAAATCGATGCTGGATCTCGCCGATCCCAGCTGGAAGGGCCGCTGGGCCGCATCGCCGACCGGTGCCGATTTTCAGGCCATCGTCAGCGCCCTGCTCGCCCTCAAGGGCGAGGATGCCACCCGTGCCTGGCTGAAGGCGATGAAGGAGAACTTCACCGCCTATCGCGGCAACGGCACGGTGATGAAAGCGGTCAATGCCGGCCAGATCGATGGCGGCGTGATCTATCATTATTACTGGTTCACGGATCAGGCCAAGACCGGCGAGAACAGCAAGAACACGGCGCTCTATTACTTCAGGCATCAGGATCCCGGCGCTTTCGTCAGCACCTCCGGCGGCGGCATCCTCGCCTCCAGCAAGCATCAGAAGGAAGCCCAGGAATTCCTGAAATGGCTGACCGGCAAGGGCGGCCAGGATGTGCTGAAGGACGGCACCTCTTTCGAATATGCGGTCGGCGACGGGGCCCAAAGCAATGCCAAGCTGGTGCCGGTCAAGGACCTCGACGCCCCGGCAGTGGATGCTTCCAAACTTAACAGTGAAAAGGTCATCGAGCTGATGACCGAGGCCGGGCTGCTGTAAGGCCGGCCGGCAGAATACCGGGCCCTCTCCATCCGGGAGGGCCCATTTGCAATTGATGCGGGGGGCGGTTCCTGGTTTATATGGCCGGAAACTGCTTCAGCCGCCTGAGACCTCGGGTTTCCCGGCATGACCGGGAACCGGATAGAAATCCATCCGGGCACCGTAACAGGCCTTCGGCAGATGGCGCGGATAGAAGAATGAGCGTTTCGGACGTGCCCGGCATCACCACCCCCATCGCCAAGACGGCAACATCCCGCCTGTCGCGCCCCGTCAACAGGCCCGCTGCCTGGATCACCGTCATTGCTATTGCGGCCTCACTGGCGGCCCTGTTGCCGCTGGGTTTCGTCATCTTCGTCGCCCTGCAGAACGGCTGGGACACGATCGTCGCCATGGTGGTGCGACCACGGGTCGGCGAGCTGCTGGTCAATACCGTCCTGCTGGTGGCCTTCACCGTACCGCTCTGCATCATTCTCGGGGTGGCCCTGGCCTGGCTGACCGAGCGTACCAATCTGCCGGGCCGGCGGTTCTGGTCGCTGCTCTGCGCAGCCCCCCTTGCCGTCCCCGCCTTCGTCCACAGCTATGCCTGGGTCAGCCTGGTGCCGTCGATCCACGGCCTGTTCGCCGGCGTCCTCGTCTCGCTGATCGCCTATTTTCCCTTCCTGTATCTGCCCGCTGCCGCGGCCCTGCGGCGGCTCGATCCCGCCATGGAGGATGTCGCGGCCTCCCTGGGCGAGACACCACGGCGCATCTTCATGCGCGTGATCCTGCCGCAATTGCGCCTGCCGATCTGGGGCGGGGCGCTGCTGGTCGGTCTGCATCTCCTGGCGGAATACGGCCTCTACGCCATGATCCGCTTCGATACCTTCACGACGGCGATCTTCGACCAGTTCCAGTCGACCTTCAACGGACCGGCCGCCAATATGCTGGCCGGCGTGCTGGTGCTGTGTTGCCTGCTGCTGCTGATCACCGAGGCCGGCACGCGTGGCCGTGCCCGCTATGCGCGCCTGGGCGCCGGCAGCGAGGCCCTGCCGCGCATCCATCACCTGAACCTCGGCTTCTGCATCATGGCGCTCGTCCTCTGCGCGCTGACGGCCGCGCTGGCACTGGGTGTGCCTTTCGTGACGCTGGGCCGCTGGTTGATCGCCGGTGGCAGCGAGGTCTGGAACATGGCCGAACTCGTTCCAGCCTTGTGGCAGACCCTGCTCTATGCCGTGATCGGCGCCCTCATCACGACGGCGGCCGCGATCCCCATGGCTTGGCTGTCGGTACGCCGCCCAGGCCGGTTCATCCGCCTGCTTGAGGGCTGCAACTATGTCACCAGCGCATTGCCCGGGATCGTCGTCGCCCTTGCCCTCGTCACCATCACGGTGCGGATCGCCCATCCGCTCTATCAGACGGTCTTCACCGTGCTGCTTGCTTATCTGCTGATGTTCCTGCCGCGCGCGCTGATCGGGCTGCGCGCCAGCATCGCCCAGGCGCCGGCCGAGCTTGAAGACGTCGCCCGCAGCCTCGGCCGCACGCCAAGCCGCGCCATCTGGGGCATCACGCTACGCCTTGCCGCACCGGGAGCCGCGGCGGGCGCAGCCTTGGTCTTCCTCGCCATCACCAATGAGCTGACCGCCACCCTGCTGCTGGCGCCCAATGGCACGCGCACGCTGGCGACCGGCTTCTGGGCGCGCAGCAGCGAGATCGATTATGCCGGCGCGGCACCCTATGCCCTGATCATGGTTCTTCTGTCGCTTCCCCTGACTTGGCTGCTCTACCGCCAGTCGCAACGCATGGCTGGAAGATGAGCACGCTCGACATCCGCAACGTCCACAAATCCTATGGCGCAGTCGCCGCTGCGATCGGCATCGATCTCAGCGTACAGGCCGGCAGCCGCACCGCCATCGTCGGTCCCTCGGGCTGCGGCAAGACCACGCTGCTGCGCCTGATCGCCGGTTTCGAAGTACCCGATAGCGGCGCCATTACCTTCAACGGCCGGACACTCGCCGACGAGACCACCCTGGTCCCGGCGCATGAGCGGGTGATCGGCTTCCTGCCGCAGAATGGCGCGCTGTTTCCGCATCTGACCGTCGCCGGCAATATCGGTTTCGGCCTCGCCAAGGACCTCTCCGATCGCGCCCAGCGCATCGCCGCCTTGATCGATCTCGTGGCGCTGGAACAATCCATGCTGACCCGCTGGCCGCATGAGCTTTCCGGTGGCCAGCAGCAGCGCGTGGCCCTTGCCCGCGCGCTCGCCCAACAACCGAAACTGATGCTGCTCGACGAGCCTTTCTCGGCTCTCGATACCGGCTTGCGCGCCGCCACCCGCAAGGCGGTGGCAGATGTATTGTCCAAGGCCGGCGTCACCACGATCCTCGTCACCCACGACCAGGAAGAAGCTCTCTCCTTCGCCGACCAGGTGGCGGTGATGCGCGACGGGCGGCTGATCCAGGTCGGTGACCCGGTCGAGCTTTATCTGCGCCCACGCGATGAAGCGACCGCCATCTTCCTCGGCGAAGCGATCATCCTGCCGGCGCTGGTGGCGGCGGGCTATGCCGATTGCGCACTAGGGCGCGTTATCGTCGACGACCAGGCTATCTCAGGCAAGAGGCAGATCGTGCTGCGGCCGGAACAGCTGCATGTGACACCGGTCCGGCCTTTCGAGCTTTGCGAGGACGATTGCCACGGTCATGTGACAGAGATCGATTTCGTCGGCTATGCCTGCCATCTCGGCATCAAGCTCGCCGGCGACAAGTCGCAGGTCAACGGCACGCCACCCTTGCTGATGGTGCGCCATCCCAACGATCAGGTGCCGCCGATCGGCAGCATGGTGCGGATTGACGTCACCAAACCGGCGCATGTGCTGGATGCGGACTGATCGTTAGTCGGCGATCTTCGCCTTACGCTCTTCCAGCAAGGCACGCAGGACCGAGCGATGGCAATGCGCCTCATCCGCGCAGTAGCATCCGAGCGAGAAATCCGTCTGGTGAGACAGCGCCGCCAGCATGTCGAGCAGATGCGACGCATCGCTCTCTTTCATCTCGGCACGGAAGTGTTTGACAAACTTCTGCCAGGCTTTGGCATCGCCGGTTTTCTGCGCCTGCAACGCATCCTTCACCAGATCGGCAGCTGGCGAAAGCTGCGGTAGCCAGACATCATAGTAGTCGCGCTTGGCGAACTCGCTCTTCGGCACACCGCGCGGCGGCCGCCGCACGGTGCCAAGCCGCAATCCCTCACCGCGATGACGCGGTTGACCGAGTTGGACGATCCGCACTGCCATGGCATCCCCTCCGCAAGGAGTCGTTTTCCGACCGACCCAATTTGCCGCAGGATATGACTTTACCGGGCAAAGAAAAAGGCGGCGCCGGTGACGGCGCCGCCCTTTCTCTTTCGGAAACCCTGAAGCGATCAGGCCTCGACGGGTTCCACTGTCTCTTCGCGGCTCTGGCCCTTGCTCTCGATGATGTCGAAGGTAAGCTTGTCGCCTTCCTTCGCGAGATCGATGCGGACCGTACCGCCCTTCTCCAGGCGACCGAACAGAATATCGTCAGCCAGCGGCTTTTTGATGTGTTCCTGAATGGTGCGAGCCAAAGGCCTTGCGCCATAGAGGGGATCGAAGCCCTTGTCAGCGAGCCAACGCTTGGCGGCCTCACTGAGCTCGATCGTCACATGACGATCGGCGAGCTGGGCCTCCAGCTGCATGACGAACTTGTCGACCACCTGCGCGACGATTTCCGGCGGCAGGTTGGAGAAGGCGATGATCTGGTCCAACCGGTTGCGGAATTCCGGCGTGAACAGGCGGTTGATCGCCTCCGTATCCTCGCCAGTCCGCTTCTCGCGGCCGAAGCCGATCGCGGATTTCGACATCTCCGATGCGCCGGCATTGGTGGTCATGATCAGGATCACGTTGCGGAAGTCGACCGACTTGCCGTTGTGATCCGTGAGCTTGCCGTGATCCATCACCTGCAACAGGATGTTGAAGAGATCCGGATGCGCCTTCTCGATTTCATCGAGCAGCAGGACCGCATGCGGGTGCTGGTCGATGGCATCAGTCAAGAGACCGCCCTGGTCGAAGCCGACATAGCCCGGAGGCGCACCCAGCAGGCGCGACACTGTGTGACGCTCCATATACTCGGACATGTCGAAGCGGATGAGCTCGATACCGAGGCTATGGGCGAGCTGCTTCGCCGCTTCGGTCTTGCCGACACCGGTGGGACCCGAGAACAGGTAGCAGCCGATCGGCTTTTCCGGTTCACGCAGGCCGGCCCGCGCCAATTTGATCGCGGCCGACAGCGCTTCCAGAGCCTTGTCCTGACCGAAGACCATGGTCTTCAGGTCGCGGTCCAGGTTCTTGAGCGCGGCTTTGTCATCCTTCGACACAGTTTTTGGCGGGATGCGGGCGATCATGGCGACCACCGCCTCCACGTCCTTCACCGTGATGGTCTTCTTGCGCTTCGATTCCGGCAACAGCATCTGCGCGGCACCAACCTCGTCGATGATGTCGATCGCCTTATCGGGGAGCTTGCGGTCGCCGATATAGCGCGAGGACAGTTCCACCGCCGAGCGGATCGCTTCCGTCGTGTAGCGGATATTGTGATGCTTCTCGTAATAGGGCTTGAGGCCGCGCAGGATCTTCACCGCATCCTCGATCGACGGCTCGTTGACGTCGATCTTCTGGAAACGGCGGACCAGGGCCCGGTCCTTTTCGAAATACTGGCGGTATTCCTTATAGGTGGTCGAGCCCATGCAACGGAGCGCACCCGACTGCAGCGCCGGCTTCAGCAGGTTTGATGCATCCATCGAACCACCCGAGGTGGCACCGGCGCCGATCACCGTATGGATCTCGTCGATGAAGAGGACAGCCCCTTCGGTCGCCTCCAGTTCCTTGACGACGGCCTTCAGGCGTTCCTCGAAATCACCGCGATAGCGGGTCCCGGCCAGCAGCGCGCCCATATCGAGCGAGAAGATGGTGGCGTTCTTGAGGACTTCCGGCACGTCGCCTTGGACGATGCGGCGGGCGAGACCCTCTGCGATGGCAGTCTTGCCGACGCCCGGATCACCGACATAAAGCGGGTTGTTCTTGGTGCGGCGGCACAGCACCTGGATGGTGCGGTTGACCTCGTTCTCGCGGCCGATCAGCGGATCGATCTTGCCGTCCATGGCCTTGCGGTTGAGGTTGACGCAATAGGCATCAAGGGCCTCAGCACCGCTCTTCACATTGCCTTCGGCCGTTTCCTGTTCGCCCGGGCCACCGGCACCACGCACGCGGCGCTGCTCCGTACGGCCTGGCGCCTTGGCGATGCCGTGGCTGATATAGTTGACGGCATCGAGCCGCGTCATCTCCTGCTCCTGCAGAAAATAGACGGCATGGCTCTCGCGCTCGGAGAACAAGGCGACCAGCAAATTGGCGCCGGTCACCTCTTCACGGCCGGAAGACTGGACGTGAATGGCGGCGCGCTGCAAGACGCGCTGGAAGCCGGCGGTGGGCTTCGCCTCGTTATTGTGCTTGCCGACGATATTGCCGAGCTGGTTGTCGATATAATCGGTGAGATCACTCTTCAGCCGCTCGACATCGACGTTGCAGGCGCGCATCACGGCGATCGCATCCTGATCGTCGGCCAGGGCCAGAAGCAGATGTTCCAGAGTGGCGAAATCATGTCGGCGCTCATTGGCATAAGCGAGAGCGCGATGCAGGGTCTGTTCGAGATTGGGCGACAACATCGGCCGATCTATCCTTTCTAGGCCCAGGGCTGTGTGTCAGCGGGTGTCCCGGGGCCGTCACAAACCGGCGGAAGATGCCGCCGGGTCTTTCGATACGCTATTCCTTCTCCATCGTGCATTGCAGCGGATGCTGGTGACGACGTGCGAAATCCACCACTTGCGAGACCTTGGTCTCGGCAATTTCATAGGTATAGACGCCACAGACGCCGACACCCCGATGGTGGACATGGAGCATGATCTCGGTGGCGGCTTCCCGGCTTTTGTTGAAAAAGCGCTCCAGGACATGCACCACGAATTCCATCGGTGTGTAATCGTCGTTCAGCAGAAGCACGCGATACATCGACGGCTTCTGGGTCTTCGGCCGTACTTTGACGACAGTGCCGACGCCCGGACCCTGTCCGCCGCCCTGCTTGTCGTCGTCGTTGTCGCTGTTGGTTATGGTCCAGTTCAGCATTGCCCGAGCAGTGTCTTTCCTGATGATCCTATAATATTGGATATCAATGCTTGGTTAAAAGGGGTGGGCCAGCAGAAGCCGTGCCCGCATGCATCATAATAGGAATGTCGAGAACGCAGATGCAAGCAAAGGTGCCGGGGATGGCGCAGTGGACGAATCCCTTTTCCGATCAGGGATTTTGTGACCGAACGCCGCACCTGCGTCGGCTGGTCGTTCGCTGAATTGTGACAGCCGTCGATTGCCGTGCCGCCGCTGGAAAGAGACGGCCGGAAGTAGTGCAAAATCGACCGAAATGGCGTCAAAAAGCGTTCAACAGCCCGCCGATTCCCTCGCCTTTGACATTCAGGACAAAGGTCCCCTTGGGTGTCTTGCGATCGCCACCGCCGCCCCGCTGACCTTCCCGCTCCGCTGGCGAGGTCACGTGATCCGGACGGAAAGCAACCTGCGTCTGGTCATGTTGCAGGAGAAAATCCCGGAACTTGATCGGTGCGAAACCGGCCCGGGCCATGCTCTGCGGCCGATTGTTCCAAGCATAGAAATGGAACACGCCCTGCTGGCACCCGGCGGCGACCCAGTAGAAATCCCGGGAATGCAGTTGCAGGCCCTGCGGCGGCATCGTGCCATAACCGCTGGCAGCTAGAAGCCCGCGGAACTGATTCACCTCGGCGGGGGTCAGCTTCGCCTGGCTTTCATGCCAATTCCATGGTGAAAACACGTCCGGCAGGGTGATGTTGACCACGTTATTGGCGTTATCGAGCGCCCTGGCATTGAGGACGCCGCTGCCATCCCGGGAAACATACAGCTCATAACTGCGAATCTGCTCGTCATACTGGCCGTTATAGACCAGCCGATAGCGCTCTGACCCGCCGGCGGCACAGGCCTCCCGGATATCGTTGCCGTCGAGATAGCTGAACCAGCCAACCTTACGGACAACAGGGTTATTAATGTCAACCTGCTGTCCTTCGTGATAGGCACAACCGCCTAAAGCCAGTAGGCTTAATGACAGCTGCATCAATTTTGTGAGCATTGCTGGCTACCTGACGGAAAAGATTGCAGGATTTTTCTGTTAAGCCAATCTAAACCAGCAGTCTGATATAGACAAGATTCACGGCTTTCCGTTAGAATCAGGATCAAATTTGTCCTTGTCCCGGCGATTTCACGTCGATTTGGGGGAACTTTTCGAATGAGTGCAGGCAGGCCAACAAGACACCTCCGCCTTGGGCCCGTTTTTGTCAGGATGCTTGCGCTCTTGACGATCGTGTCCATGACGGCCGTTGCCCTGCGCGCCGCCGAAGCCAAGCCCCTGCAGTCCAGTATCGTCATCGATGCGACCACCGGCCAAGTCCTTTCCGCCAACAATCCGGATGGCGTGACGCAGCCGGCCTCGCTCACCAAGATGATGACGATGTATCTGCTGTTCGACGCCCTGAAGCAGGGCAAGATCCGGCTGACCGACAGCATCACCTTTTCCGATTACGCCGCCAGCCGGCCCTCGACCAATCTCGCGGTCGATGCCGGCGACACGATCGGCGTCGAGACCGCCATCCTGGCGATGGTCGTGCGTTCGGCCAATGACGTGGCGACGGCAGTCGGCGAGCGCCTGGGCGGCAGTGAATCTGCCTTCGCCAATATGATGACGGCGAAGGCCCGTCAGCTCGGCATGACCAATACGGCTTTCCGCAATGCCTCCGGCCTGCCGGATGACGGTAATCGCACGACGGCGCGCGACATGGCCAAGCTCGGCGCCGCCCTGGTGCACGACTTCCCGCAGTATTACGGCTATTTCTCGCGCTACAGCTTCACCTATCACGGCGTCAACTATACCGGCCATAACCGGCTGGTGAAGACCTTCAAGGGCGCTGATGGCATCAAGACCGGCTATGTCCGCGCCTCCGGCTTCAACCTCGTCACCTCTGCCGAGCAGAATGGTCGGCGCCTGGTTGGCGCCGTGCTTGGCGGGACCACGCCCAGCATCCGCGATCGACAGATGGCCTCGCTGCTGCAGACTGCCTTCCTGCAGCCGAGCGGCAATCCCAGCACGCTGATCGCGAAGAACCAGGATAGCAGCAAGCCTGGTGACACGACCGGCAAGACCATGACCGCCGCCGTTGCCGATGCCCTGGCCGAACCGGCCAATGCAGCAGAGGGTGACGACGCTGCTGATGACGACACGGATAGCGCCGCTGCCAAGCCGGCGATCGCCGCCACTAAGGGTCTGGTCGTTGCCACGGCAGCTGCGAGCAATACGGTGAAGAGCGTCGGCGAAGGTGATGCCGAAGAAGTGCAGCCGATGCTGAAGCCGGGCACCCAGATCGCCGCCCTCGACCCCGCTTTGACCACGGCCGCTTTGCCGGGCAGCAAGATCACCGACGCTGCCAAGGTGACGAAACCGCGCCAGGTCGCCGTCGATGAGCAGACCACAACCAATGTCTGGAAGAATGGCGGCAGCGGCTATGGAATCCAGGTCGGCGCCTATGCCCAGTACAAGGGCGCCCAGCGCGCCGCCAGCCATGCCACGCAATCGCTGCCGAAGCTGCTGGCTGACGCCCGCATCGTCATCGATCCGCAGAAGAACACCGGCTCCACCGTCTATCGCGCTCGTGTCATCGGCCTCAGCAAGAGCGACGCCGAAAGCGCCTGTCGCCAGCTGAAGGATTGCATGGTGGTCAAGAGCGAGAGCAGCGGCCTCGCCATGGAAGCGAACTGAGCGCTCCAGCCTCGAGTCACATGTGAGACTGTTAACAGGGCCGCTGTTTCGGCGCGAATATCACACTGTTACTCAAATCACACAGCAAAACAGGCAATCGAAGACGTTGAACGAGGCGCTTTATGAATGACTGTGCCCGCCTCATCATCATGTACCCGTAAAGTTCGAGCCTCTTTTGATTAAATCCATCACTGGTCCGTTGACGGATCGGGCGACAGCGGGTTTCCTAGCCTGAACCACAGGTATCGGAGGCCTCAACGATGTCATCGACAATGCTTCTGACCAGCTCACCTGTCACCGCACAACGCCCGCGCCGCGTCGCGCCGCGTAAGCGCCGTTTCGATCGCAAGGCGCAGGACGATCTCCGCCAGCTATTGGCAGCGTTACGGGAAATCGGCGACCGCCCCAATCTCGAACAGCTCCTGCAGCGCTATGAAGTCCGCAAGGACCAGCTGACATCTTTCGTGAAAAAGATCGAGGCCGAGGCGTTGATCGAGGAATCTCTCTGTCAGGCCTGAGGCCTTATCCCACTATCACCCTTCGGAAGCGCGCCGCGGCTGACGGCGCGCATCCGCACGCAGCTCGCAGTGGAACTAATCATCGCCTGCGACCTTCATGCTGCGCGGGGGGAACTGAGCAGCAGAAAGGTGTGCGATGCGGTTACCACTTTTGTCTCAGGCAGAGATGCAGCCCGAGCAGCGTCCGTTATATGACGACATGCGTCGGGGGATCGAGCAGAACTTCAAGGGCTTCAAAGCCATCGATGAGACCGGCCGGCTGATCGGTCCGTGGAATCCCTGGCTACGCTTCCCGCAATTCGGGGGACCGGTCTGGGAACTGGTCAAGGCGCTCTCGACCAATCCGAAATTGCCCAAGCCCGTGCGCGAGATCGCCATCCTCGTGACCGGCGCCAGATTCAAGGCAGCCTATGAAATCTACGCGCATGTCCTGGTCGCCGAACTGCGCGGCATCAGCGATGACAAGATCGCCACCATCATCGCTGGCCAGCGCCCCGGAGATCTCAGCCGCACCGAGGCCGTCGCCTATGACATGGCATCGGCACTCGTCTCCGGCGGCACGTTGCCGGCCCTCACTTATAAGCAGGCGGTCGATCTGTTTGGCGAAGATGGTACCGCAGAGCTGATCAGCCTGGTCGGTCTCTATTGCATGGTTTCGGTCACATTGAACGGCTTCAACGTACCGATCCCGGGCGAAGACGATCGCTGAAGAGCCAACAACCTTTCCTGCGCGACACAGCTCTTGCCAGGCAACGCCGAGCCGCTCAATTATTCTCATGATCATAAAGGGAGGATGCCGTGGCCAGAAATGTTGCTGACCAAATGGTCGAGACGCTTGCTGCTGCCGGCGTCAAACGCATCTATGGCATCGTCGGCGACAGCCTGAACGGCTTCACTGATGCCTTGCGGCGCCACGGCGAGATCGACTGGCTGCATGTGCGTCACGAGGAAGTGGCGGCTTTCGCTGCCGGTGCCGAAGCCCATATCACCGGCGGCATTGCCGTCTGTGCCGGCAGTTGCGGCCCCGGCAACCTGCATCTGATCAACGGCCTGTTCGATTGCCATCGCTCTCGGGTTCCGGTCGTCGCCATCGCCGCGCATATCCCCTCGCCGGAAATCGGCGCAGGCTATTTCCAGGAGACCCATCCTGACCAGTTGTTCCGCGAATGCAGCAGCTATTGCGAACTGGTCTCCAGCGCTGCGCAGATGCCGCGCGCTTTGGAAATCGCCTTGCGCCGCTCTGCTGCCGAAAGATGCGTGTCGGTCATCGTCATTCCGGGTGACATTGCCCTGAAGCCGGCGCCCGAAGCCGGTGCGCCAAAACCACTGGGCCTCCTCCCGGCCCGGCCGCGCGTCACGCCGACGGACGAAACCATCGGCAAGCTGGCGGCCTTCCTTAATCAGGCGAAGCGCGTCACGCTGCTTTGTGGCGGCGGCTGTGCCGGCGCACATGCGCAGCTCATCGCCCTGGCGGAGTGCCTGAAATCTCCCATCGTCCATGCCCTGCGCGGCAAGGAGCATGTGGAATGGGACAATCCTTATGATGTCGGCATGACCGGCCTGATCGGCTTTTCCTCCGGTTATGCGGCAATGGAAGATTGCGATGCCCTCTTGATGCTGGGCACCGATTTTCCCTATCGCCAGTTTTATCCGAAAGATGCACGGATCGCCCAGGTCGATCTGCGCCCGGAAGCGCTCGGCCGGCGGGCATCGATCGAGCTTGCCGTGCTCGGCGATGTCGGGGCGACCATCGAGGCTTTGCTGCCGCACCTCCAGGCGAAGACGGATCGCCGCCATCTCGATGCCTGCCTCGCCGACTATGCCAGCGCCCGCAAGGGCCTGGACGATCTCGCGCAGGGGCGTGCCGGCGGCATTCTCCATCCGCAACATATCACCCGGGTCGTCAGCGAGCAGGCCAGCGCCGATGCGATCTTCACCTGCGATGTCGGCCTGCCGACGGTCTGGGCGGCGCGCTATCTGGCGATGAATGGCCGCCGCCGCCTGCTCGGTTCCTTCTGGCATGGTTCCATGGCCAATGCCCTCGCCCAAGCCATCGGTGCCCAGGCCGCCTGCCCCGACCGGCAAGTCGTCTCGCTCTCCGGCGATGGCGGCTTCACCATGCTGATGGGCGACCTTCTGAGCCTGGTGCAATTGAAGCTGCCGGTGAAACTGGTGGTCTATAATAACGGCGCCCTCGGCTTCATCGAGTTGGAACAGAAATCAACTGGTTTCCTCGATTTCGGCACCGACTTCACCAATCCCAATTTCGCCGCCATGGCGGAAGCCGTGGGCATCAAGGGTGTCCGCATCGAGCGCCCGGAAGAGGTCGAGACCAAAATTGCCGAAGCCATGAAGCATTCCGGCCCGGTGCTGATCGACGCCGTCGTCAACCGGATGGAACTGGCGATGCCGCCGAAGGTGACGGCAGAAATGGCCAAGGGCTTCACGCTTTATATGGTCAAGGCGGTTCTCAACGGCCGCGCCGACGAAATCATCGAATTGGCGCGCTCCAATTTGCGGCGATAAGACGCTCCCGAACCGATATTGAGCGGCTCATAGACTGGGCTATCCAATGTAAGCCTCGCCCCCAGATCGGGGGATTGAACCTGACACCGCAGGACGGCAGCCCTCGCGCCGCCTCCCCGCCCGGCGGAAACTGCTTCCAGCCATCATCCCCGTAATGTCGACGCGAGGTCCGGTTGCCGGTTTCATTCTCGGCTCCGGGAGCTATGTCGCTGCCATCGCCGGCGCTTGATCAAGATCAATGCGGCCCGTAACCCATCTTGCAAGATATTGGCATGACCTGCTGGCTCCGGCGCCCGCACGCTGGATTCGCAAAGCCGGTATTCCGGCATATCCTGCAGAGGGAGCAGCATGATGACCAAAACCTGGATCCTGATCGCCGACGCGCATCATGCGGAAATCTGGACGCGCAAGGATCATCAGCAGCCCGAAAAGGCGGAACTTGTCGAGCCGAGCCAGAAACACCGCTTCAGGCGGGAAATCGGCAGCGACAGGCCAGGCCGGGCCATCGCATCAAGTGACAGCCGGCACGCCGCCATCCAGCCCCATGTAGACCTGCTGGAAACCGAACATCGCCATTTCGCCCGCGAACTGGCCAAGCATCTGCACGACGGCTTTGCCAGACATGAGTTTGACCGACTGGCCATCATTGCCGCCCCCAAAATGCTCGGTCTGGTGCGCGACAGCCTCGATCCGGCCCTCGCGAAGGCACTCACAGCCGATATCGCAAAGGACCTCGTCAAGCTGCCTCCCGGCGAGATCCGCGGCCAGATACTGGCCCTGATCCCCTGACACTACACTCGTGACGACACTACCGCCGTCACAAGCGTGATTGTTCGCGCAATTTTCCACCCCGCAAAATGGAAGTGTTCGATGACCTACAAGACCATTCTCGCCGCCGTCAGTGGCGGCTCGGCCAGCGCCGGTACCGCAGAGATCGCTGCCCGCCTGGCCCGGCGCTTCAATGCCCATCTCGAAGGTCTGCATATTCGCATTGATCCGGTACAGATTCTGGCCACCTCGATCGATGGGATGGGCATGCCACTGCCGACCGAATGGATCGAGGATATGGAGAAGGAAGCCGCGGCAACGGCGCAAAAAACCCGCGCCCTATTCGATGCCGCCTTGGCCCGGCAGGGCCTCGCCGTAAGCGACAAGACACCAACCGACAGGACGCCCGGGGCTTCGGTCGCCTGGCGCGACGAAACGGGTCCCGCCACCGATCTCGTGGTCAGCAGGGCACGCTTCTTCGACCTCGCCATTCTCGGCCGATCGGAGCGGGTTACCGGCAAGTCCCATAGCGATGCCATCGAGCAGGTGCTGATCCATGCCGGCTGCCCCGTTCTGCTGGCGCCGGTGGATCCTCCCAAGGAGATCGGTGAAAAGATCGCGGTCGGCTGGAACGGCTCCACGGAAGCCGTCCGAACATTGCATGCTGCGCTGCCATTGCTGACAAAGGCCAAAGCCGTGACCATCGTGACGGTGGAAGCTGGCGCCGACAAGGACGTCGCCGCGGTCATTGCCTATCTCGCCTGGCATGGCATCTCAGCCAGCCATCGTGGCACGACCTTGCCCGGCGGTGTCAGTGCCGGCGAACAACTGATCGCCACGGCACGTGATATCCAGGCCGATTTGCTGGTGATGGGCGCCTATGGGCGGGCGCCATGGCGGGAAGTCGTCTTCGGCGGCGCAACCCGGCAGGTCTTGCAATCAAGCATGCTGCCGATCCTGATGTCGCACTGATCCGAGCGTCATGTAAGTTAGTCGGCAAGAGCCGGCAGAAAACCGGACGGCCGAGACGGAGCAAGAAAATGCGCTCCGCCTCGGCCGTTTTCACTCAGCTAGCTGCTTCCAGGCGGTCGGGCCGCTCAGCGCAAATTCGCTGCGAAGAAATCACGCGTCCGCTTATCGGCCTGGTCGGCCAATGCCGGCACGCGTGAAGAACCAACGTGGCGGGCAAAGGCGTGGTCGGCGTCGTAGTCATAGATGGTGACATTCGCTTTGCCATCGAGGCTGGCATGCACCTTGGCCTGGGCTTCTGCCGGCACAAATTTGTCCTGCTTGGCGATATGCAGCATGAGCGGCTTGCCGATCTTGCCGCTTTCGCCGAGCAGCCCGTCGAGGCCGACACCGTAATAGGCAACGGTGGCATCGCTATTGGTACGCGCTGCGGTCAGGAAAGCCAGCCGGCCGCCGAGGCAATAGCCGACAACGCCGACCTTCTCGCAACCGCGATCGCGCAGCGCCTGGATGGACGCGGCGATATCCTTGACGCCGAGATCGCCATCGAAACGCTGCATCAGACCCAGCGCCTCCTGGAATTCCTCCGGAATGTCGGCATTAAGCTCGACACGGCGATGCAGGCGCCAGAAAAGGTCGGGTGCGATCGCCGCATATCCCTGCGCCGCCCAGGCATCTGTCATGGCGCGAATACCCGGATTGACGCCGAGGATTTCCTGGATGACGACGACCCCTATCTTCGCTTTCTGCGCCGGCTCTGCCAGATAGGCATCCATCGTCTCGCCCGGATTGGCGGCCGGAATCTGAATGAAGGCTCCCATCGAAAAACCTTTCTATAAATAAATGCAGGATCGGAAATGGCCCCGCTGCCTGCCGGCAGACGAACCGGAATCACGGCATCTTGGCGGCGATCCCGCGGCAAAGGCAAGGGGATGAATTATTCCCATAAATCTGTCATCCGGCCAAAAAGAAAGGCCCGCCATTCGGCGGGCCTTCCGGGAACAACCAGTTCTATTTTTATTACAGATGCGGGATGACCTGGTTGTGCTCGTCGTGCACCGTCACGTTGTTGCCGACGATCACATAGCCCTGGACATCATTGGCGTTGAAGGTACCGCCGTTATTGTCATAGGCGAAGACCTGGTGGCCGGCCGGGACGTTGTTGAGATGGTCGGTAATATTGACCCAATGTCCGTTACCGGTACTGTCGAGCGTCAGGCTGTCGCCCGTGCTGCCTTCGACCTTCACCGCATCCTTGCTTTGCAGACCGCCGATATCGTTGCTGGTCGGGTGGAAGGTACCGTTACCAACCTGCAGCACGTCATTGATGTTGAGTTCCACCGACTGGCTGGAGCCGCCCACCATGCTGATCGTGTCGATATTCTTGATGTGGCCGTCTGAAATCGCGCTGTGCAGGTTAACCGCACCGCTCAACTCCGACACATCGAGGACGTCGCCCAGATAGGAACCGCCAAGGTCGCTGTTGTGGCTATGACCGCCGCCATCAACGGTATCGCCTACCTGGTACATGATGGTGTCGTCGCCGCCACCGCCATTCAGGTAGTTGTGCTGATGCGAGTCACCGACCAGGATCTCATTGGCATTGGTGCCGATCACTTGGTGCTGGTCGTTGCCATAATGCGAGCCACCGCTGACACCGTCCACCGTCACCGTGGCATCGCCGCCGCCGGCCTGGTAGTGGAACGAGCCGTCGGTGCTGGCCTGGGACAGGATATTGAGGTCGAGCTCGTAGGTACCCTGGCCGCCGCTCGAATTGTTGCCGTTACCCGTCTGACCATCGACGACGATATAGTAATCGCCGTCAGCCGGAACGTTATAATAGCCCCAGCCATGTGATGCCGTCTGGTAACCGCTCTCGGCGACCAGGTGACCCGTCGAGTCATAGATCTTCACATCGACATTAGCCCCGTGATTGCCGGTGCCGAAGAGCGATCCGTACAACACTTCGCCTGCCTGCAAGTAGATCTTGAAGGCATCGACATCGCTGTTGCTGTTGAGGGCACCGGTCATTTGCAGCGTGCCGGTGTTCAAGGTCGAGGATTGCGCGAAGTTGCCGCGGCTGATCACCGTGGGGCTGTAGGGGTTGTCACTCCAATTGTCGGAGTTGCCCTTGCTCTCATCCATCTTGCCGGAGCCGGTGAAATCATTGGCGCCGCCACTGAACTGATAGGTGACACCCGTCGTGCCGTCATGGCTGACCGTGCCGTCAGCATTGCTGACACCAGTCACCGTCAGATTGCTGCCAGTATCGTTTCGCAGTAGGGCGAAGTCGCTGACATGGATGCTGCCATCCAGGCTGTTGGTCAGGATGATATCGCTCTGCAACGCGGTCGGGGTAACAGGCGCCGCATCCGTCACATTGACATTGATCGTGCCTGTCGCCGTGTCGCCGTCATTATCCGTGACGGTGTAGTGGAAGCCGAGCGGATGGCCGCTCTGGGTACCGTCGATCTGATGCGCCAGGTCGAATTCATAGCTGTAATTGCCATGGCCGTCCGAGCTCAGCGTCAAGGTATAGACCACCGTGTCACCGGCCTTGCCCACCATGATGCCGTTCACCAGCGTATTGACGATGGCAACGCCGTTATAGGTGAGGCCGGTCGGACCGTCAGCCAGAACCACCGAGCCAGGACCATCGGCGCCAAAGGCGACCGGCAGACCGCCGGTGACGGAATTGACATGCGAGGTGGTGCCATCGGTCACGCCGTTGAAGGTGACGTCATGGACGCTGTAATCGCTGCTATCCGAACCGGAATTGCCGTTGGGATTGGCGGAACCCTGGACGGCGATGAAACGGATCTCGTCGAAGCCGCCCGCCGGGCCGGTGATGTTCAGGGTCATCGAGCCATTGGTGCTACTGGCCTCGAATTCCACCCAGCCAGAGACGGCGACGCCATCCTTATAGAGGATATAGGCGCCCTTCTCGTCACCCACGCCACCTTCATCAGCATAGAATTCCGAGAGGTGGACGGTAGCGCTGGTGGCAACCTGATGGCTGTCCGACAGGCTGACAATCATGGCCTCAGAGTAGTAGTGCTGCGAGCCATTGCCGAGGTAGTTGATCTCGTCGAAACGCGCCGAACCGCTGCCATCGGTATTCGAGCTCACACCGAGACCGGTCGAACCATCGGCGGCCGGATTGGTATTGATCGTCGGTGTGTCGCCGCCGATCGTCAACAGGTTGCCGTTGCCGTCAACGAAACCGGCAGTAACGTTGATATGAGCGTTGCCGTGATAGTTGCCGGCATCGACCTCATAGCTGTACGAGGTGGAGCTGCCGCTTGAAGCCGGCTCGCTGACCGTCGGGCTGCTGACCGTGCCGGCCGTCGGGCTGTCATCATTCACATGAACGGTGATCGTGCCGGTGGCCTTGTCGCCGTCGCCATCGGTGACGGTGTATTTCAGGCCGAGATCCAGCGTATCCTCGGTGCCCTTGACCGGATGATCCAGCGGCTGCAGCAGCGTGAAGTCGGCAGAATGGGTGGTTGGATCAACGGTCAACTTGAAGATGTCGACCTGGGTCGTGCTGTTGTTGTCGGCGGAATAATAGGTAATGTAGCCGATCAACGCTTGCACGCTGTGACCGTCAACCGTCTCGGTCTCCGTCCGATACTGTACCGTATGACCGTCCGAGGTCAGCGTCCCCGGCTGGGCCGAGGTATCGAAGGACACCTGGCCGCCATCGGCGCCGAACTTGATACCGCTCAGATCGATATGTGCAGTGTTGCCGACGACGCCGGGGAGGTCGCCCGGGCCGCCCTCGATACCCGGCGAACCCTGATGGCCGGAAACGATGGCATCCTCGTCGACAGTGACGCTGGCATTAACGGCAACCGGTGCATCGTCAACGATGCCGACCGTCAGCGTGCCGCTCGCCGTGTCACCGTCCAGGTCCTTCACGACGACATTGAAGCTGTCCGAGGTGTTATCGCCGCTGGTGTTGTGTGTGAGGGTATAGGTGTAACCCACGCTGCCATTGCCGATCGAGTCGATATGCAGGCTGCCGGTCGACGTGGTGATCGTGTCACCGACATGGATGGCCTGGCCGTTGATCGAAACGGTCGATGACCCATCGCCATCGGTATAGGTGAAGGTGCCGCTGGTGACGTTGGAATGGTCGCCGGCATGCGTGCCATTGGCCAGGCCAGCTTCATGAACCGAGGCACCGCCGCAATGGCTTAGGTCGAGGGTCGGCTTGGCATCGTCGATGTTGATGGTCAAAGTCGTCGTCGAAGTGTCGCCGTCGCCGTCCTTCAGCGTATAGCTGAAAGTATCGGCGACGCCGCCGGGCGTGCCAGTGCTGCGGACATAGGTGTAGTTGCCATTGGCGTCGATCGTCAGCGTGCCATAGGTGCCAGCGACAACAAGATGGCCCTGATAGTCAAAGGTCGAATCCGACCCGCCGCTGCCCGTCACCTTGCTGACATGAGCACCATCGGCGCCTTGGGTGTCGTTGGTGACGACATTGCCGTGGGCGGTGTAGGTGCCGGCATGCACTTCGCCGGTGTCACTGATCGCCTTCGGCGCGTCATCGACGATGTCGATCTTCAGGTTGGCGGACGACTTGTCGCCGTCGACATCGGTGACCACCACAGAGAAGCTGTCATGGGTGTGATCGCCACTGGTATTGCCGGTCAGCGTGTAGCTGTATCCGATCACGCCATTGCTCACCGAGGTAATCGTCAGCGTGCCATACTGGCCAGTGATGGTTTGGCCGACGCCCGTGACCGCGACGCCGTCGATCGTCACCGTGGCCGGGCCATCGCCCTGGCTGTAGGTAATATTGCCGGCGGTGATATTCGAATGATCGCCATGAGACGAGCCGTTGGCGAGGCCGGCCTCGCTGACCTTGGCATCGCTGCCGCCTTCGGTCGGAACATGCACGTCCGGATGCGCGTCCTGAATCTTGATGGTGAGGCTCGCTGTCGAGCTGTCGCCGTCGCCGTCCGTCAGCGTGTAGGTGAAGACATCGTCGACACCGCCCGGCGTGCCGTCATTGCGCTGGTAGCTATAGGAGCCATCGGCGTGAATAGTGAGGACGCCGTAATGGCCGTTGACCACCGTGTCACCGGAAGCGGCGACATCCTTGGAGCTGCCGGCATAGCCCGTAACATGGGTGATGCTGGCGCCATCGGCGCCCTTGGTATCGGCACCAAAGATCCAGGTCGCCGTGCCCGCGCCGGTGATGACATTGCCGGTTTCAGCGCTATGGCTGCCGGCGGCAACGTAATCGACGTCGTTGCGGGCCGTCGGCGTATCATCAACGATATGGATGCTGAGATTGCCGCTGGCCTGGTCACCGTCCTTATCGGTGACGACGACATTGAAGTCGTCATGGGTGCTATCTCCCTGGGTGCTATGGGTCAGCTCGTAGACATAGGTCACCACACCATTCTTGACCGAGAGAACGGTCAGCGTGCCGTCCTGGCCATGGATCTGGGTGCCCGCGCTGATCGCCTCGCCGTTGATGGTGATCGCGGACGGGCCGTCGCCCTGGGTATAGCTGAAGCTGCCGGCGGTGTAGTTGGACAGGGACCAGCTCGCCGAACCGTGCGGCAGGCCAGCCTCATGGACCGTGTCGCCGCCGCAATTGCCGATCGTCACCGTGGGCGTTGCGTCGCCGATATGAACCGTGAGCGTCGCCGTTGACGTGTCGCCATCGAGATCGGTCAGCGTGTAGGTGAAGACGTCGTCGACACCACCAGCCGTTCCGGGATTGCGGGTGTAGGTATACGACCCGTCGGCAGCAATAGCGAGAATGCCGTAATCGCCTTCGACAATCGTTACGCCGCTGCTTGATACATTGCTGTCACCATGAGCACCCTTAATATGCGTCAGTTCGGTTCCATCGGCGCCCTTGTGATCGGCACCGGAGACATTGTCCTCGCCGGCAGCCGTAATGACGTTGCCCTGATGCCCCTTAAAGTCGCCGGCAGCGATTGTCAGATCGTCGTTATTGGCAACCGGATGATCGTTGCCGATATGGATCGTCAACGTCGTGGACGAGGTTGTGCCATCGCCGTCAGTCAGCGTGTAATCGAATTTGTCGTCGACGCCGCCCGGCGTGCCTTCATTGCGCGTGTAGGTATAGGAACCATCGGCGGCAATGACGAGTGTGCCATATTCGCCGATAACGGTGGTGGTGCCTTCACTCGAGACACTCTGGTCACTGGCGCCGTCCGCTCGGATGCTGGTGACAGTCGCGCCATCCGCGCCCTTGACGTCGGCGTCGGCAGCGCTGTCCTCGCCGGCGGCCGTGATCACGTTACCCTGATGGCCGGTGAAATCGGCGGGAGCAATCGTGAGATCATCGTGAACGGCCTGCGGCGCGTCATCGTGAATGCCAATGACGAGCGTGCCGCTACCCTGGTCGCCATCGCTATCGGTGACAACGATCGAGACGCTGTCCGAGGTATGTTCGCCGCTGGTGTTATGGGTCAGCGTATAAGTGTAGCTGAGCTGGCTGCCGTTCCAGCCGGTCAGGGTGAGATCGCCATCCGCGGTCTTGATGGTGACCGGATCGGTGGAAAGGTGATTGAGCTGCGACAGCGTCACGACGACGCCGTTGATGGTGACGCTGGCGACACCGTCCGGCGCCGAAACGGTGATGGCGCCGTTGGTGACGTTGGAATGCGACTTCGGGTTGGAGCCATCCGGCAGGCCGGCTTCGTCGACTTCCGTACCGGCGGCACCAAGGACCGGCACAGTGAGCGACACAAGGGCATCGCCGCGGACCAAGGTGTTCTCATCCGGCGAGATCGTCCGGTACTGCAACTCGGTCTCACCGATCGTGCCGAGCTCGTTCAGGCCGCCGAGGCCGTTGCCGCCATTGAAGCTAAGGAAAATACCCGAACCGGTGCCACCAGCCGGGCCCGCTGCCGGACCAGCCGCCGTCTGGATGTCGAGATTGGGATCGGTCGAGGCGAGGACGGAGGCGACGTCGATCACATGGCCCTTGTCGTCCTTGATGGTGACGCCCGCTTCCTGGTTGGTCTCGACATAGTTCTGCAGGATGACGATGCGGTCGCCGAGCTTGATGGCGAGGTTGCCCTGGTCGCCGAGCTTCGCCTGGAAATCGCCATCGAAGGGCAGCGTGATGGTCTCGCCGGGCGCGGTGGGAACCCGGGCAATGTTCTGGCCGTTGGCAAATTCGACCTGAACGGGCGCGCCGTTCCCGGCAGCCTGCTGGCCATTGGCCTGCGGGAGGGGGGAATTCGTCGTCTTGCTACCGCTCACAGTGTTCGCTGCTGTCCCTTGGGAAGTAGTGCTGGCCACGCTCGATCTCCGGAAAAAACTGGGTCACACGGGATTCGTCCCTGTCCCGTCAAGGCAGCTGCCTCCGCGACCGGGAGTTGCGCCTATCAAGACACCGCATGGATATAGGCGTTTTAACTTTAATGAAGCTTAAAAGTTGAGGAATTTTATATATTATAGTGTGAGTTTCTGGAAAAAATTACCGGGAGTAGCAATAATATTTCCGGCCATCTCGCAGGTGCAACCGCAGAACGGCAGAAAACCTGCCGTTTTTGTGATCGATAACCCTTATTAATTGAGGCAGATGATTGCGCTATCCTGGCCGGGCCGGCCGGGGCGCCTGTCAGCCGTGCATGGCTCAGCAGCTGGGGGCCGGGGCAGATACACGCGTCCCGCTAGAAAACCGAATTTTCACAAATAATTAGAATGTTAACGCCGCCCCACGGAGGAACCGTCCAGGCGGCAGCCGGGACCTGCCTTCAGCGCAGACCGACCATGATAAGGGCGGCGGCAAGAGCCGAGCAGGCGGTCCGGACGTGATTCCATAGCGTCCAGTCGGCGAGATAACGCTGCCAGAAGACGGCGCCTTCGGGACTCGCCGGGGCGGCCTTGGCCAGGGCTTCATTGAGCGGAACGTTGAAGATCATCGTCACCAGGAGGCTGCCAATGACATAGAGCAGCCCCGCCGCAATCAGGCAAAGACCGCCCGGCGCCGGCCAGCGGGAAATGCCGCCGGCAATGAGCCCGAGGCAGAACACCCCGGTCCCGAAAAAGAGGCCGAGAAACAGCGGGTTGAGGACGGTGATGTTGATCGACTGCATGGCGGCGAGGCCCTGCTCCGCCGGCAGGCGGCCCAAGGCGGCCATCACGAAAGACGAAAAAGCGAGAAAGATCCCGGCAACCAGCGCACAGCCCAAGGCAGATACCAGGGCAAGCGCCGATACCGGAGTAAATCCGGGCAACAGGTCAGCCAGCATATGGTCCTCCCTCATCATCAATACCCTTCATCGGGTTTGAATGGCCGCCGTCGGTCACAGGCCGGAGACGCGATCCGCGCGATCACCCATCGTGCTGTTGCAGATAGGCGATGACTTCCTGACGCTCACCGCTATCCGCCAGGTGAAACCGCATACGCTGGCCCGGGATCACCTTTTCCGGGTCGCTGAGCCAGGCATCGAGCATCGCCGGTGTCCAGACGATGGCCGCCTGCGCCAGGGCCTTGGAATAATGATAGCCCGGCACCGTGCCTGCCCGCCGGCCGACCACGCCCTGCAGGCGCGGCCCGATGCTGTCGGCATCGATGTCATGGCAGTCGCCGCAGCGGCGATCGAACAGCTTGTCGCCATGTAACGGCTGATTGGATGCGGTCGCCTGGTAGGCGCAGCCTGCGGCACCGCCGAGAACCGCCATCAGGAGAGCCGCCAGGACGATCCGTTGCCGTGCCGGAAAGCCCCGCCTCCGCCATTTCCCAGATGACCCGACAGCATGAGAAAGCCGCGTCATACCTCGCCTGATCCTATCCAATTCAAAATATGAGCATCACTCACATTGACAATGTGATAAACCCTCATATTCTGGATGGCAAGAGGAATCTTGGACATACCATGCCTGAGAAAACTGTGAGAAAAGCCGCCGCGGCCCGCGCGCGTGAGAACGTGCAGCCGGAAAATCCCGGTCGCATGCCAATACAAGAGCGCAGCCGTGCACGGGTCGAGCACGTCCTGGCGGTTGCCACGGAACTGATCGCCACCCATGGCAGCGACGCGCTGCGCATGAGCGAGATCGCCGACCGGTCGGAAATCTCGATCGGTTCGCTCTATCAGTATTTCCCGGATAAATCCGCCGTCATCCGTCGCCTCGCGGAACGCTTCAACGCCGAGGGACAGGCTTGCGTGGCGGCAGAGCTCGACAAGATCCGCAACCGCAGCGGCCTCATTCCCGCACTGATGCGGGTGACCGATGGCTACTATGCGATGTTCCTGGCGGAGCCGGTGATGCGGGATATCTGGTCGGGTACCCAGGCCGACAAGGCTCTTGTCGAGCTCGACGCCGCTGACGGCCGCGCCCATGGCAGGATGCTGGCGCAGACATTGCTGCGGCTAGAACCTGCCGCCGATAGCAGCAGCCTGGAGGCCGAGGCCTTTCTGGTCATGCACCTCATCGCCGCAACCGTGCGTCTGGCGATTACGTTGTCCCGTGCTGATGGCGACAAGCTCATCGCGACCTTCAAGCAAGCCATCCTGTCCCGCCTCCAATTCGATGCGCTACTGCCGCGCAGGGCTGCGGCAAACGAAAAGACCCGACCTTCCCGCAAAGGAAGATCGGGTCAGCGTTAAATGAAGGCCAGGGTCAAAGGCCGGAACGAAGATTGGAGAGACTCAGTCCCTATGCGTCAGTGCACCACCAGCTTGCGATAGAGATGCCAGGTCGCATGGCCGAGGACCGGCATGACGACGACAAGGCCGATGAAGAGCGGGATCGAGCCCAGGATCAAGCCGCCGGCAACAACGACGCCCCAAGCCACCATGGCCCGCGGATTACGTTCGACAGCCCGCATCGAGGTTCGCACCGCGGTGCCGAGGCCGATATCCCGGTCGATCAGCAGCGGGAAGGAAACAACGCTGACCGACAGTGCCAGGACGGCAAAAAGGAAGCCGACGCCACAGCCAAAGAGAATCAGCGCCCAGCCTGCCGGTGTCGTCAGGACATCATGCAGGAAGGCGGAAATCGAGACCGGCACGTCCGGCCCCAAGGTGAAGGTGTAGACCACTTCAGCCGCCGCCAGCCAGAGCAGGAAGATCGCCATCAGTACGAGGCCGAGAACAACCACCGGCGTCAGATTGGGCGAGCGGAAGATATCGAAGGCATTGAGCCAGGTAATCTCCGCCCCCTGCTCTCGCCGGCGGCTCATCTCATAGAGACCGATCGCCGTGAAAGGCCCGACCAGGGCAAAGCCCGATGCCAGCGGGAAGATCAACGGCAGCATGTCATAACCGAAGGCGAGCCGCGCCAGTACGATGCCGATAACCGGATAGATGATACAGAGGAACGCGACATCGGTGCGATAAGCGCCGAAATCCTGGAAACCGAGCCTGATCGCGTCCTTGATATCGTCGATACCGATGCGCCGCACCGTCGGCATGGGGGCCGCCAGCTTTTCGGCCTGCATCCGATCCTCAGTCTTCAACAGGGAACGCCCGGCAGATTCAATGGCTGTCCCCGCCTGCTTGACGTGGTCCCATCCCCATTCGACTGGATTGCGGATCGTTGTATTCATGGTCTGTCCTCCAACCGTTGCTACACAAAGTGCAAGTACGCGAGAACGCCACTCTGCCCGGCGACAATGTGGTCGCCAGCGCCTGGTCGTATGGAAGAGATATTGGCGGAGGCCGCCTTATTCCCGGATATGGCCGGCAGATCTTTGTGATATGCACCCTGCGACGGCGATATCAGTCCACACAAACCTGACAGTTAAGAATCATAGGCCGAGAGCTCCGACCTGTCACTAGCGTTAGGCAGGATCGAATCCGATCGACGGAGATCTGCTTGATGAAGGACACCGATACTGACGCAACGCTGCACTGCATCATGACGCGGACACCGCCGTCATACATGCAGAGAGAGAACGGAGCAGGCCGCCTCTAGCTCAGGCCGCCCAGGATTTGAGATCGCTGGCCGGATCGGCAGCCGCTGCTTTTGGCAGAGTCCGTCCCGCTTCTAGGATCTTCTTGCCGAAAGCGTAGGCCAAGGCATCGTTCATGGCATCGACCGCCAGCAATCGCTCGCCCTGGAAATACCAGACCGATTGACTGCCCGGCCGCTTGCCGGGGCGCAGCACGACGGAATCATAGCCACGATTGAGGCCGGCGATCTGCAGCTTCACGTCATATTGATCGGACCAGAACCAGGGCACGGGATCATAGGGCGCCACTGCGCCCAGCATCGTTGCCGCCGCGCGCTCCGCCTGCTCGATCGCGTTCTGGACAGATTCCAGCCGCGTCGGCAGGCCGCGCCAGATGAAGCGCGCGCAATCACCGGCGGCAAAGATATCCGGCGCCGAGCTCCGACAGAATTCATCGACAACGATTCCATCTTCAACCGCAAGGCCGGCCGCCCGGGCGAGATCGTCATTGGGACTGATACCGATACCGACGATCACGAGGTCCATGCCCAGCTGCTGGCCATCGGCGAGCTCCGCAATCGTGACCTGGCCCGCCGCGCCGACCAGCCGTCGAAGCCCCGTGGTTTCACGCAGATCGACGCCATGGCGGCGATGCAGGTCGCGAAAATAATCCGAAGTCTCCGCCGCTGCCACGCGCTGCAAAATGCGATCCGCCATTTCGATCAGCGTCACAGTGAGGCCCTTGGTGGCGGCAACCGCCGCCGCCTCGAGGCCGATATAACCGCCGCCGACAATCAGCAGCCGCTTGCCCGGCTGCAGATGCGGCGCGATGGCATCGGCATCCTTGAGATCGCGCATGGTGAAGACGCCGCCGAGACTGCCGCCCATCGCCGCCGGCAGGCGACGCGGGCGGGAACCGGTGGTCAAAGCCAGTTTGGCAAAGGGCAGTGTGCGGCCATCGTCGAGCCGGATCGTCTTACGGGTGGGATCGATCGCCGCCACGGCATGACCCGTCAGCACATCGATCCGCTGTTCCTGGTACCAGCTCGCCGGTCGCACCAGCAGCCGGTCGAGGCCCAAATCCCCCGACAGGTATTTCTTGGACAAAGGCGGCCGCTGATAAGGCAAGGCCGGTTCGTCGCCGATCAGGGTGATGGGGCCGGCATAACCAAGCTCGCGCAACTTGGCGGCCAGCGCCGCCCCGGCCTGTCCTGCACCGATGATGATGATGGGATCGGTCATGGCCGTTCTACTCGTCAGCTGCGCTTAGAGATGCGGCACATGCAGAACCAAGCCATCGAGCTGATCGCTGGCGATGATCTGGCAGCTGAGGCGGCTGTTATCGCGGCGCTCGGCCGAGGTGATCTCCAGCATGTCGTTTTCCATCTCGCCCGGCCGGCCGGTCTTCGCCTCCCAGGCCGGGTCGACATAGACGTGACAAGTGGCGCAAGAGAGGCAGCCGCCGCATTCGCCGATCACTTCCGGCACATTATTGGCGACGGCCGCCTCCATCAGATTATGCCCGGCTGTGACGTCGGCGCTGATCTGGCGGCCGTCATGCAAGACCCAGGTGACCTTCGGCATGTCACTTTCCTTCTTCATCAAAGCCTGCGCGCCGGACTACGGGCCAGCACAGGCAGATATCGTGATCAGATATAATAGATGTAATAATCGCGCTTGGCGTCACCTTCCAGGGCGCCGACACGGTCGATCTCGTGCCGCTTGATGAAGACGTGGTTCTCCACCAGCTCAGGTCCGACCGCCGCGACCAGCACCTGGTCGGCGACCAGCGCATCGAGGGCGCCGCGGCCGTATTGGGTGGCATCGCCGCCGGGCGGCTGAAGAGCGCCGATTCCCGTCGCTACGCGGAAATGGGTGCCCATCGCGATAGCTAAGAAACAGAGATCATTATTGTGACTAGCCGGCAGTGAAGACTGCCGGCCTTTTCGTTTCTGCCGAAGCCGAGACTAGAAATCAGGTAGCAGGACCGCCGCACCGTTCAATTGCCCGGCCCGCAGATCGGCGATCGCGCGATTGGCGTCACGGAGCGGATAGGGCGTCACATGGGTGACAACGGGTACACGCGGCGCCAAGGCGAGGAAGGCGTCGCCATCGGCGCGTGTCAGATTGGCAACCGACCGCAGGCTGCGCTCGCGCCAGAGAAGCTCGTAAGCGAAGGACGGAATAGCCGACATATGGATACCGGCGCAGATGACGGTACCGCCCGGCCGCACGGTCGCCAGGGCGACCGGCACCAGATCGCCGATCGGCGCGAAAATGATCGCGGCATCGAGCTCCCCGGGTGGCGCCGCGTCCGAGCCGCCCGCCCAGACGGCACCGAGCTGACGGGCAAAAGCCTGAGACGATGCATCGCCCGGCCGGGTGAAGGCATAGACTTCGCGCCCCTCGAACCGCGCCACCTGGGCCAGGATATGGGCGGCGGCACCGAAGCCATACAGGCCGAGGCGTTTCGCGTCGCCAACCTGGCGATAGGCCCGATACCCGATCAGCCCGGCACAAAGCAGCGGCGCAGCCTCGGCATCGGCATAGTTGTCCGGCAGAGGAAAGCAATAGCGGGCATCGGCGACACAATATTCGGCGAAGCCGCCATCGATGTCATAGCCGGTGAAGCGTGCCGAAGGGCAAAGGTTTTCCTGGCCGGACCGGCAATAGGCACACTGCCCGCAGGTCGATCCCAGCCAGGGGATGCCGACACGTTGACCGGATTCCAATCCCGTCACATCCGATCCGAGCTGAATGACGTGGCCAACCACCTCATGTCCGGGAATGAGATCCGGCTTGGGATGGGCCAGATCGCCATCGAGAATATGCAAGTCGGTGCGGCAAACCGCGCAGGCTGCCACCTTGACCAGGACTTGGCCGGACTCCGGCGAGGGTATCGGTAACTGGCGCAACACCAGCTGCGGCGCAGCCACCACTCCGGCTTTTCCCGCCACTGGGATCGCCGCCATTGATGCCGTGGGCGCGGCGGGGTCAAGGATCATTGCATGCATGGGAGCGCAGCCTCCGATCAGGACAAACAGCATTCGGCCGAGGACAATATCATCCAACGCCGGGATGCCGCTTTCTTGCGCTGGATCAAGGCGCTCTCCGAAAGCCAAGGGCAGAATGCCGCCAATCCTCGGGCTTCCGAGACAGTGGGCTCGTTTCAACTTTGTGACAATGGAGGCAGATCATGGCCAATGCACCTGTTGAAGTTAAGAAAACCGCACCAGCTCCAGCCGACTACTGGCAAAATCTCCGCCGCGAATTCGACGACATGTTCGATCGTTTCGGCATGCGCGGCGGCTTTCCCGCCTTCCCGCTGCTGTACGATCGCGAGCCGGCCTGGCGGTTCAGCGCCGGCGTGAAGATGCCGACACCGGCGGTCGACGTCTCTGAGGACGACAAGAGCTACAAGATCAGCGCCGAGCTGCCCGGCCTGAGTGCCGACGATATCAGTATTTCCATCAGCGGTGACATGTTGACCCTGCGCGGCGAGAAACGCCAGGAACATGAGGAAAAGCAGGCGAACCGGCATATTTCGGAACGGAGCTACGGTTCCTTCGAGCGCAGCTTCAGCCTGCCGGCAAATGTCGATCAGGCCGGCATCACGGCGGCCTTCGCCAACGGCGTCCTGACCCTGTCGCTGCCGAAATCGGCAGCAGCGCAGAGCCAGGTTCGCAAGATCGAGGTCAAGGCGGCCTGACAACCGCATGGCCGCCGGCAGCGCAATCGTGCCGGTGGCAAATCGCTTCGCCCGGCCTGCACCATCCCGCGGGCCGGGCGATTGACGGACGGTCCGCAGCGATGGCTCTGCCATCGGCGCAATAGGCCCATCCTCGCCTTTGCACTGCGGCCCGCCTGTATCCAAACAACGGAAAGATCTACGGAAAGATCTCATGCCAAACCAACACTATCACGCGATCCTCTGGATCGATCATCACGAAGCGCGCATCATCCATTTCAATGCCGACGAAGCTGATGAGACGTTGATCCATCCCGATCATCCGCCCCGGCACCTGCATAGCAAGGCCGGCAGTGCCAGCGGCACCCATCAACATGGCGACAAGCAGTTCTTCCATGATGTCGCCGAAGCCTTGCAGGCGAGCCAGGTTTTCCTGGTCACGGGACCATCCACGGCAAAGGATGAATTCATCGCCTATCTCGAGCGGGAACATCCGGATCTGGCGAGGAAGCTGGATAGCGTCAAGGCACTCCAGCATGTGACGGACAACCAGCTGGTCGCGGCCGGACGTCAGCACTTCAAAGCGGCAGACCGGATGCGGGCACAGCGCGGTTGAACCGGGGATAATCGAGCCCGGCGCCAAGGGAACCGATCGATGGATCGCAAGACACATATCAATTTCTGGTATATCGTCGCCGCGATCCTGGCGGTACTGCTGCTGCAGAACTATCTTGCGCGGCTGGCGCTGATCCAAGTCATTCCCTACAGCCAGTTCCAGACCCTGTTGCGCGACGGCGCCATTGACGACCTGACGATCGGCAAGGACACCATCACCGGGACCTTCCGCAAGACCGGTGACTCGCTGCAGACCCAGTTCAGCACGGTGCGCATCGATCCGCAATTCGCCGAGGAACTGGCAAAGGCCGGAGTCAAGTACCAGGGTGCCGCCGATAACAGTTTCCTCTCCACCATCCTGTCCTGGGTGCTGCCAACCCTGCTTTTCTTCGGCATCTGGATGTTCCTGATCCGTCGCATTGCCGGCCAATCCGGCTTCGAAGGCGGGTTGATGAGCATCGGCAAGAGCCGCGCCAAGGTCTATGTCGAGACTGAGGTGAAGGTCACTTTTGCCGATGTCGCCGGCGTCGATGAAGCGAAAGTCGAATTGAAGGAAGTCGTCGACTTCCTCAAGGATCCCGTCAGCCATGGTCGGCTGGGCGCCAAGGTACCGAAGGGCGTGCTGCTCGTTGGACCGCCAGGGACCGGCAAGACGCTGCTGGCCCGCGCCATCGCCGGCGAGGCGGGGGTACCGTTCTTTTCCATCAGTGGCTCGGAATTCGTCGAGATGTTCGTCGGTGTCGGTGCTGCCCGCGTGCGCGACCTGTTCGACCAGGCCCGCAAGAAGGCGCCGGCGATCATCTTCATCGACGAGTTGGATGCGCTGGGCCGGGCGCGTGGTGCCTTCTCGGTCGGCGGCCATGACGAGAAGGAGCAGACCCTCAACCAGTTGCTGGTCGAACTTGATGGATTCGATTCCACTTCCGGCATCATCCTGCTAGCGGCCACCAACCGGCCGGAGATCCTCGATCCTGCTTTGCTCCGCTCCGGACGTTTCGATCGCCAGGTGCTGATCGATCGTCCTGACAAGAAAGGCCGGATCGATATCCTGGCGGTTCATGTCCGCAAGGTGAAGCTCGACCCCGATGTGAAGTTGGAAGAGGTCGCGGCACTGACACCGGGTTTCACCGGGGCCGATCTCGCCAACCTCGTCAACGAAGCCGCCTTGATCGCCACGCGGCACAATGCCGAGACGATCTCGCTGGCCGATTTCACCGCCGCGATCGAACGCATCGTCGCCGGCCTGGAGAAACGCAACCGCCTGCTCAACCCGCATGAGCGCGAGGTGGTCGCCCATCACGAAATGGGGCATGCCCTGGTCGCCATGGCGCTGCCGCAGACGGATCCGGTGCAGAAGATCTCGATCATTCCGCGCGGCATCGGCTCGCTCGGCTACACCATCCAGCGGCCGATTGAAGACCGCTTCCTGATGACCCGGGCGGAACTACAGAACAAGCTTTGCGTCTTGCTGGCCGGCCGTGCCGCCGAGGCCATCGCCTTCAAGGAGATCTCGACTGGGGCCGCCGATGACATCCGCAAGGCGACCGACATTGCCCGCAGCATCGTCACCCGCTATGGCATGGAGCCAAGCCTCGGCAATGTCGCCTATGAGGCCGAGACCTCGCCTTATCTGCAGCCGATCGCTGGACCGATGCAGGAAGCCGCCACACCCTATAGCGAAACCACCGCTGACAAGATCGATCAGGCGGTGCGGCATATCACGGACGAGGCTTTCATCCAGGCCAAGGCAATCCTGCAGGACCATCGCGATGTCCTGCTGGAGGGCGCGCGCTTGCTGCTGCAGAGGGAAACCCTCGACAAGGACGCGCTTGAACCTTTTGCCGCGCGCATGCGGCAAACCGCCAGTCCGTCTTCAGACCAACCGGCATCGACGACCAGGGTTGCCTAAAGCCGCGCTGGCCGTGTCAGAGCGCCGACGCCGCTATCAGGGCTGCTTCTTGCCGCTCGCGTCGAAGGTCTTGAGATAGGCAGCGAGGCTGGCGATCTGGGCCGGATCCTTGGTCTGCCCCGCCATCATCTTAGTACCCGGCACCTTGCCCTTCGGGTCCTGCAGGAAGGCGGTGAAATTGGCATCGTCCCAGGTGAAGCCGGCAGACTTCATGGCCGGCGAATAGTTGAAGCCCGGCGCCGAACCGGCCGCCCGGCCGAACACGCCGTTCAGTTCTGGGCCTATGGCGTTCTTCGCCGTTTCGCCCACCTGATGGCAGGACTTGCACTTGGCGAAAAGCTTCTCACCGGCGGCCGCATCCTGTGCCTGCGCCGAGACGGAAGCAAAGCCAAAGATGAAAAGCGGGATGGCAAGAAACGGTAGTTTCAATGGTCCTGAAAGCATCGCGGTTTCCCCTCACATCTGCAATAACGGCGCCCCGACGATAGCATAGTGCAATCGCCGGAACGCCGAAAAATGCAGTCTTCAACTAACTGTAATCAACTCGACTTCAGGCTGGAGAAATCGAGGGGCAGTGACCGCAGTCTTTTACCCGTCGCAGCAAAGATGGCGTTGGAGACCGCCGGTGCCGTCGGTGGCACGCCCGGTTCACCGATGCCGGTCGGTGCTTCGTTGGAGGGGACGATATGCACCTCCACCTTCGGCATATCCGACATACGCAGCGGCTCATAGGTGTCGAAATTGGCCTGGTCGACAACACCGTCGGTGAAGGTGATCTTGTCGCGCAGGGCCGTACCCAGAGCATAACCGATGCCACCCTCGACCTGGGCAGCGATGACATCGGGATTGACGGCAACGCCACAATCGACTGCCGCAACGACACGGTCGACCTTGACCGAGCCATCCGCCGCCACCGTCACCTCCGCCACCATGGCAACATAGCTGCTAAAGCTTTCATGGACGGCGATGCCGCGGCCCTTGCCGGCCAGCAGCTTGTCGCCGGACCAGCCCGCCTTATCCGCCGCCAATTGCAGCACGGCGGCATGACGCGGATGATCCTTCAGCAAGGCAAGACGATAGGCGACCGGATCCTGGCCGGCGGCATGGGCGATCTCGTCCATCATCACTTCGACCGCCTGCGCCGTGTGCGTATGGCCCACGGAGCGCCACCACAAGGTGGTGATCGGCGATTCCGTGCGCTGCCAGTCGGCATGCAGATTGGGGATGGCATAAGGCATATCCGCCACCCCTTCCACCGCCGTGGCATCGACGCCGTCTTTCACGACGAAGGGTTCGAGCGCCGTCCCGAACATGAAGGACTGCCCCACCAGGCGATGCTGCCAGGCGATCAGATTGCCCTTGTCGTCGAGGCCCGCCTTGACGGTGTGATAGAACATCGGCCGATAGCGGCCACCCTTGATGTCATCCTCCCGGCTATAGAGGAGATGCACCGGATATTTGCCGCCGGTGGCCTTGAGGATCTCGGCCGCCTCGCCGAAGTAATCGCCGTTGGGGGTCGCCCGCCGGCCGAAGGAGCCGCCGGCCCAGACGGTGTTGATTTTCACCTGTTCCGGCTTCAAGCCCAGCACCTGCGCCACGGTCATCTGCTCGATGGTCTGGAACTGCGAGCCCGCCCAGATCTCGCAGGTGCCGTCCGCTTTCTTTTCGATCACGCAATTAAGCGGTTCCATCGGCGCATGGGCGAGATACGGGAACTGGAATTCCGCGTCCACGACCTTCGCCGCCTTGGCAAGTGCCGCATCCGTATCACCGGCCTTGAACGCGACGACACCGGGCTGCTCCGCCAGCTTCTTGTAATCGGCGAACATGGCGTCGCTGGAGCGCTTCTCCGCCTTGCTGTCGTCCCATTCGACCTTCAGGGCTTCCTGGCCCTGCCGTGCCGCCCAGGTATTCTCGGCGATCACCGCGACGCCCTGGGGAATGGTGACGACGTCGATCACGCCGGCGATCTTGCGCGCTTCGGCGTCATTGACGGATTTGACCGTGGCGCCGAAACGCGACGGATGCAGCAGCGAGGCCGTCTTCATGCCCGGCCGACGGATGTCGATCGAATAGACCGCCTTGCCGGTGGTCTTGATGACGGAATCGAGCCGCGGCACATGGGTGCCGATCAGCTTGAAGTCTTTGGGGTCCTTGAGCTTCACATCAACCGGTACCGGCAGCTTGGCCGCTGCGGCGGCGAATTCACCGAAATGGCCGCTCTTGGAACCATGGGCGATGACGCCCTCCTTGATGGTGATCTCGCCGGCGGGAACGTTCCAAGCCTTGGCCGCAGCAGCAACGAGCATGGCGCGGGCGGCGGCTCCGGCCTTGCGCAGCTGCATCCAGGAATTGGCGGTCGAGGTCGACCCGCCCGTGCCCTGGATCGCTCCGAAGAAGAGGTTGTTGTAGAGCTTGGCATCGGCTGGGGCGAAGGCCGTGGTCATCTGCGACCAGGCGGCATCCAGTTCCTCAGCCACGATAGTGGCAAAACCCGTCGTGACGCCCTGCCCCTTGTCCAGGTGCTTGACGATGACGGTGACCGAGCTGTCATGCCCGACCTTGACGAAAGCGTTGGGCATCGGCGGATCATTGAGGCTGGCCGCCTGGGCCTTGCCGGCGAAGGGCAGATAGGTGGCGATGATCAGCCCGGCGGAGGCGATGGCCGATGCCTTGAGGAAACTCCGGCGGCTGGTGGCGACTTCCGGCACCATGTCGCGGGTGACGAGACCTTCCAGCAGATCGGCCGGGAGCGATTGAACAGTTGTCAGCATATGCATGTCCGTCTCCCTCAGCCCAGCATCGTCGATGCTTCGTGGATCGCCGCGCGGATGCGATGATAGGTCGCGCAGCGGCAGACATTGCCGTCCATCGCCGCATCGATATCGGCATCGGTCGGCTTCTTGTTGGTGCTGAGGAGGCCGATCGCCGACATGATCTGGCCGGACTGGCAATAGCCGCATTGCACGACATCGAGCTTCTGCCAGGCAGTCTGCACCGCCTTGGCGACATCACCCTGCACGCCTTCGATGGTGGTGATCTTCTTGCCGACGGCATCGCCGACCTGGGTCTGGCAGGCGCGGGTCGGGTCACCGTCGAGATGCACCGTGCAGGCGCCACACAGCGCCTGGCCGCAGCCGAATTTGGTACCGGTCATATTGAGGACGTCGCGAATGACCCAGAGCAGGGGCATTTCTGCCGGCACATCGACTTGATGCGCCTTGCCGTTGATTGAGAGCTCAATCATCTGATTCTCCCTAATGTTGGCCGGCCGCCGGATCATCCGCCCGGTTGCCGGTGACTAATAATCCCCGTCGCCTGCTGCCCCCGAGGCAACGACACGACGACATGCCAGGTGAAAGCCCGATCTGCGCTGCCGGGGATTCGCTGGCGATGATATTTTTAAAGGCGTTTTTTGGATGGTCTTTTTGGTAGGTGGTTAATGTTAGTAAGCGCCTATCAGGATGCAAGCCCAAGCGCACCGCAGAGTACAATCAGGTCGATAATTCATAGGATTAGGCAATAGGCCAGGGCCGAGGCCGGCGGGCGGCTTCTGCCCCTGTCCCGCTTTATAGCCGGCCACCGTCGATCCTTCGGCTGGCCCAGCCATGTGGCGGCAGATGCCGAGGCGACTAGCCCGCCGCACCTGTCTTCGCTATAAGACCGGCGGCTTGCGCATCCGGGACGGATGCATCTTTTGACGATAGTGTGCCTGCGATGAAAGTAGCAGTTCTCGGCGGCGGCGTGATCGGCACGTCGACCGCCTATTACCTGGCCAAGGCTGGCCATGAGGTGACGGTCATTGACCGCCAGCCGGCAACCGCGCTGGAAACCAGCTTTGCCAATGCCGGCCAGGTCTCGCCCGGCTATTCCGCCCCTTGGGCGGCCCCCGGTTTGCCCCTGAAAGCGATCAAATGGCTGTTCATGCGCCACCGCCCGCTGGTGATCTGGCCCCAGGCCGACCCCGCCTTCTGGCGCTGGACCATCGCCATGCTGATGAACTGCACGACGGAATGTTACGACCGTAACAAGAGCCATATGGTGCGGATCGCTGAATACAGCCGCGATTGCCTAAAGGCCCTGCGCCAGGAAACCGGCATCAGCTATGACGACCGCGCCCTGGGCACGCTGCAGCTGTTTCGCAAGCAGCAGCAGCTCGATAGCTCGGCCTCGGATATCGCCATCTTGGAGCGCTTCAACGTCCCCTATGAACTGCTGGACCGCGACGGCTGCATCGCCCGCGAGCCGGCTTTGGCCCAGGTCGGCGAGAAGATCGTCGGCGGCCTGCGCCTGCCGGGCGACGAGACCGGCGACTGCTTCAAATTCACCCAGCGCCTGGCGGTGATGGCACAGCAGCTCGGCGTCACCTTCCGCTACAACACGGCGATCCAGGGCCTCGACCATGACGGCCAGCGCATCACCGGCATCCGCACCGACCATGGCGTCGTCACTGCGGATCACTACGTGGTCGCCTTCGGCAGCTATTCACCGCTGCTCCTGAAGCCGCTGGGACTCCGGCTGCCGGTCTATCCGGTCAAGGGCTATTCGCTGACGGCGAAGCTCATCGATGAGCACCGGGCACCTGTATCGACTGTGATGGACGAGACCTACAAGATCGCCATCACCAGGCTTGGCGACCGCATCCGCCTCGGCGGCACGGCGGAGCTTGCCGGCTATAACCTGAAGCTGCGGGCACCGCGCCGCGCCGCTTTGGAACATGTGCTGACCGATCTTTTCCCGGGCGGCGGCGATGTCGCAAGCGCCATGTTCTGGACCGGGCTCCGGCCGATGACGCCGCATGGATCGCCGATCATCGGCGCCACCCGCTATCTCAATCTGTCGCTCAATACCGGCCACGGCACCTTGGGCTGGACCATGGCGGCCGGCTCCGGCCGCGTGCTCGCCGACCTCGTTTCCGGCCGCAAGCCGGCGATCGACCTGACCGGCCTTACCTTCTGATTAGGCCGGTCCCGCAGTGATTTCCGGCACGGGATATTCATCAAATCCCGTGCCGGATGCCAAAAAACCCCCATTTTTCGGCTATTTCTCGCGCGAATCACTGCTTTGCTGCTTGACCTTGGGCAGCAACCACCGCTCAAATGAGTTGTGATGATAGAATCGGAGATAAAGAGAAGCGCGCTGTCGTGACCCGTCTGTCGAGTCGCGATGAGCCGAGACGGTATCACCGATAGCATCGTCCTTTTCGTCGCCAACCGGCGGCGTAGCGGCGATCAGCGATCATCACGGGGACAGAAGGCGAAAAGCCTTCTGCGAGAGGGAGGAAAGATCAACGGACAAGCGAATATTCGCCCAGACTGGGTTTGCGCAGACTCGGGCCGATTATGTATGGTTGTCACGTGATTCTTTGAATTTGCACTTACTCTAGAGGAGATATTTACAGTCATGGCACTCAAAGCGAAGACCGCTCCCAAGGCAGCGGCGAAGACCGAAAAGAAGGCCCCGGCGGCCACCATCACGCTGAAGCAGATCGCGGCCGAACTTGCCGCCTCGCATGAGCTGCCCAAGAAGCAGTCGGAAGCCGTGCTGAACGACATGGTTGCCCTGGTCGTCAAGAACCTGAAGAAGGGTGTCCGTATCCGCATCGCCGGCCTCGGCATCCTGCAGGTGCGCAAGCGCGCCGCGCGCATGGGCCGCAACCCGGCGACGGGCGAAGCCATCAAGATCAAGGCGAGCAAGAAGATCGCCTTCCGCGCCGCCAAGGAGCTGAAGGAAGCGATCTGATCGCCCTTCGCAACTGCGGTTGCACAGAGATCAAGGCGGTGCCAAAAGCACCGCCTTTTTCTTTGCCGGGAAAGCCCGATAGTTGGGCGTGGTAAGGGTGAGAACCCGGAATAGAGTATGGCCCCAACCTATCGCTGAACGGATATGTTATTCATGCGGGAATGAGAGGCGATCGCGATGTACCCCTTCCCTCCAAACGGCGATTTACAATTCCTCATTGGACTAGAAATCCAGCAAATTGCCCTTGACCCGCTTTCGCTGCAATTTCGCTTTCTTACTGGTGGCCAAATACTTGTCGAGGGCCAGTTTGAACATATTGACCAAGATGGTCACTCTCATCTGTATGACTGCGGATCACTCGCAGGAAGGCCCATTTATTTGCACGAGCTTCTGGAAGTGCCGATCGTCACCTTCAGTCGAGAAGCCTTTTGCCTATCGCTCACCTTCACGACAGGTGCGATTTTGCGGATATTTAGCAACAGTGGCCGCTATGAATGCGGGAGCATTTCGCCGCCAGATGGCACTGAACGTGGGCCGATTGTCTTTTAGCGAAGGAGGACACTTGCGATAACCTACGCACCGCATAGTGCCCTGATAGGCAACCCTCTCCAGACATCCTGTCGCACCCGCAGATACCGCATCCTCGGTCCGATGTATCAAAGCTGTAAGGATTGGGGCGCATAAAAAGCTCGGATCATCGTATCCCAACCAGAGCCCATCAGGCCGCGGTCGATTTGTTTTCGCCTCCTGCCCGCCCTGTCCTGGCTCGCAATCCCTGTGCTGAAGACAAAGGAGAATATCATGGCGAAATGGCGTTTCCTGCTGGCCGCCTGCGCTGTCCTGACGATGTCAGGCCCGGCATTGGCGAGGCCCCTCATGTTGCCGCGCGAACCATCCGGCAGCCACCCGACCGAGCCCGAGCCCGATGCGCAGGTCACGAGCCGGATCTCGGATACCAACCCGGATAGCCGCTCGATCATCCTGGCAGACGGCCACCATTTCAAGATCCCTGGATGGATCAGCTTCGATCAGCTGAAGAGTGGCGAGCTGGTATCGGTGGTCTATACGCCGAACCCGCACCAGAACACGATGACGGTCAAGACAATCACCGTCATCTGACCGCCGATCCCCCTCCGGCCAATTGCCGATCGCCGCTTCTGCAGACGGTCGGCATCGCCGGCGGGTAGAACGATCGATCCAATCATCGGATCGCCAAACCGCAGCCTGGCTGTGGAAACGGGTAATCAAAGGCTCAGGCCGTTTCCGCGCCGTAATAGAGCATCACCGTATGCCGGGCCTCGGCGAAGAACAGCCAGCGCTCGGTGAGCACGCCGGCGCCATTGGCGATCACGGCGAGCACCAATGCCAGGAAAGCCGGCAAGGCCGGCAACTGGGCCGCCAGCAGACACAGCAGGATGGGAAGCAGGAAGCCCAGGACCAGCGCGATGCCGCGCAGCTTGAGCGCATGCTTGCGGGCGATGACGAAACCCATCTCCCGCTGCAGATAGTTTTCCGCGGTATGGGGGGCAGCGAAGAGATGCACCTTGCCAGGGCTCCCGAGCCCCGTCGCCGAGGCCGTGGTCGAGCCCGGCCGCTCATGGTCGATGCTGTACCAATAGGCAAGCTTCACCAGGCCGGCAATCGCCAGGGTGAAGACGGCGAGCCACAGCACGCCCTGCCCGGCGCCGAAAACCGGCGCGAGGCAGGCCAGCCACAAAGCGCCGCTGGAGAGCCCGATCGCGAGATAGCAGGGCAATGTCAATGGATGGCGCCAGCGACGGATGGTCTTCAGCGAGGCATAGATCATCGCCGTGCAACAGATGGTGAGGATCGCCAGCGCCGCCATCAGCAGGCCGGACCAGGGCAGGACGCGCTCCAGAAAGACCCAGCCGATAGCGGTGATGCCGGCCGGGATATAGGTCGCCACCGACATCACGCCTTCGCGCGACAGCCAGGAGCTCCGCCATTGCGAGAAGGCGCGCCAGGCGCGCTCCGGATGGCCGAGATGCGCTGTCGATGAGAGCAGCCCCGCCGTCACCATCAGCAGGGCCCAGGCAAAGCCGGTAAAGCCGAGCCAGCGATCTGTCGGCAGTTGCCCGCTGGCGCCGAGCAGCCCCAGCCAGACGAGAAGCCCATAGCCGCCGCCGGAGGCCGAGGTGAAGAAGATGACGGAATAGGCTGGATGCATGACAGGCCTTAGCGGGAAAGCAGATTGTCGACCCAGCGCAGGAACGGGCTGAGCTTCGCGCTTGCCGGTTCCGGCTGCGGCGCGGCAGCTTCAGGAGCGCGGGTCGCGGCATTGCCTTCACCGTCGCGACGCCGGGGCGGCAGGTATTTGTTGCTCGGCCGGTAGCCCAGTTCCGGCATCAGGTCATAGCCGCCGCGCGCCTGCACCAGCTGCGAGATTTCCGACGTGGGATCGCCGAGATCGCCGAAATGCCGCGCACTGGTCGGACAGGTGGCGACGCAGGCCGGCACGCGGTCGATCTCGGGCAGGTTCTCGTTGTAGATGCGGTCGATGCAGAGCGTGCATTTCTTCATGACGCCGACATCTTCGTCGAATTCGCGGGCGCCATAGGGACAGGCCCAGGAGCAGAGCTTGCAGCCGATGCATTTATCCTCGTTGACGAGGACGATGCCGTCTTCCGCGCGCTTATAGGAGGCCCCGGTCGGGCAGACGGTGACGCAATCCGGCGTCTCGCAATGCAGACAGGATTTCGGGAAATGCACGGTGCGGCCGCTGCTGCCACAACCGCTCCCGCCGGCATTGACCTCGCCCTCGACTTCAAAGGTATGGATGCGGTTGAACCAGACGCCACTCGGTTTGGCGCCATAGGCGTTCAAGTCGGTGAGCGGCGCCATATGGCCGCCGGTATTCCATTCCTTGCAATTGACGGCGCAGGCATGACAGCCGACACAGATATCGAGATCGATGACGAGGCCCAGCTGGCGCGGGCTGGCGCTGGCGGGAAGCGAGGTCATTGCGTGTTCTCCCGCTTGCGACGGAACCAGCCGCCATAGCGCAGATCACGCGCCGGCCGTGGCAGCGGCGGCGTCAAGGCCGGGAAGGCGGGTTCCGTCACGCCCGCTTCTTCCGCAGAACATTTCACCAGCCGCACCTTGAGATCATACCAGGCGGCCTGGCCGGTGATGGGATCGGCATTGGCATAGCGATAGCCATCTTTACGCGGCGGCAGCAGTTCGGAGATGACGTGGTTCAAAAGGAAACCCCGCGTCGCCTCGCTGGCATCCTTGTCGAGGTTCCAGGCCCCTGCCCGCTTACCGATCGCGTTCCAGGTCCAGACCGTGTCGGTATTGACCCCGTCCATCAGCTGCAACGGCGCCTTCACGCGGCCATGCTCGCTCTCGATCCAGACCCAGTCGCCATTCGCGAGCCCCATCTTCTTCGCCATGTGGCGGTTGATGAAGAGCTTGTTCTCGCCCTGGATCTGCCGGAGCCAGGCATTCTGCGAGCCCCAGGAATGGTACATATGCATCGGCCGCTGGGTGAGCGCATGCAGCGGAAATTCCTCCTCGCGGACGTTCTGGCCGAAAGGCGCATACCAGACCGGCAGCGGATCGAAATGCGCCTTCAGCCGCTCCCGCTCGCTCTCCGGCGGCTGATGCGCGCCATGGCCCTCGGCGGCGAGGCGGAAGCGCTGAATGGGTTCGCTGTAGAGCTGGAGCACGATCTGCTCGGCCTTGTCCATCAGGCCCATCTCGATCGCCCAGGCGAAATAATCGCTGTTGCCATGGCGGTAGTATTTGGCGCTCTCCGGGATCTCCGCCCGCCAGAAGCAGCCATTCTCGATATAGCGCGCAAGCTGATCGGGATTGGGCTCGCCCTTGCCCTGCTTGCTGCCATCCTTGCCACGCCAGCCGGCCAGCATGCCCACACCGGGACGGCGCTCATGCTTCACCATGTAATCCTTGAGCCCGCCGGGATAGAGCGCCTTCCCTTCCCCATCCACCAGGCCGGGCAGCTTCAATCGCGTGCCGAGTTCGATCATCACGTCCTGGAACGGCCGCACATCGCGATCGAGGGGCATGATCGGCTGGCGAATGCTATCCGCCATGCCATCGGCATCGCAGATCGGCCGGTCGAGGAGCGAGATACAATCATGGCGCTCGAGATAGGTGGTGTCGGGCAGGACGAGATCGGCGAAGGCCACCATCTCGGAGAAATAGGCATCGGCATAGATGAGATGCGGGATGCGATACTGGCCCGTGGCCGCATCCTTGTCGGTCAGCATCTTCATGGTGCCGCCGGTATTCATGGCCGAGTTCCAGGCCATGTTCGCCATATACATGAAGAGCGTGTCGATGGGATAGGGATCGCCCTTCCAGGCATTATGGATGACCATATGCATGAGGCCATGGGCGGCGACCGGCGCCTCCCATGAATAGGCCTTGTCGAGGCGCTTCGGCGTGCCATCGGCGTCGATCAGGAGATCGGCCGGGCCCTGCGGGAAGCCCAGCGGCGGACCGCCCAAAGGCCGTCCATGTTCGCAGGCGGCAGAGGGCTTGACCGGCGGTGGCACGGGACGCGGGAAAGGCGGCTTGTAGCGGAAGCCGCCGGGGCAATCGATCGAGCCCAGGATCATCTGCAGGAGATGGATGGCGCGGCAGGTCTGGAAACCGTTGGAATGCGCCGAGACGCCGCGCATCGCATGCATGGAGACGGGACGGCCGATCACCTTGTCATGGGTGCGGCCGGCCCAATCGGTCCAGCGAATGGGGAGCTCGATCTCCTGCTCGAAAGCGGCGGTGGCGAGCTCGCTGGCGATGCGGCGGATGGTATCGGCGGCGATACCGGTGCGCGCGGCGACATTCTCCGGCGCATAGTCGGATGAGAGATAGGTCGCCGCCATCAAATCGAAGACAGGCTTTGCCTTTCGGCCATTCGCGAGAGTCACCGCGCCGATCAGTTGCGGCCGCACCTCAGGGAGGAGCGCGCTTTCCGGTCGGCCCGTCACTGTGTCGAAGCAGAGCGGCTCGCCCTTGTCGTTGCGGGCGAAGAGACCATGCTCGGCCGTGCCCGGCGCATCCACTACGAGCCAGGGCGCGTTGGTGTAGCGGATGAGGAAATCGAGATCGACCTTGTCCTGGCGCAGCAGCTCATGCACCAGCGAGAGGACGAAGAGCCCGTCGGT
>Ga0209148_1000289_pt1 | contig 75390 bp, 77 predicted proteins | sample AraplaCol_mMF_r2_2_FD_184288 | JGI IMG/M metagenome (GOLD analysis project Ga0209148, IMG submission 184288) | Arabidopsis root microbial communities from North Carolina, USA - plate scrape CL_Col_mMF_r2 (SPAdes) (version 2) | ecosystem: Host-associated > Plants > Roots > Endosphere | place...
CACCATTTGGCGTTGGACTTTTGCTGCAGCCTCCATAGCGGCCGACTCGTTCCCTGTTATTGAATGGTTAACGATGCCGCCGATATGGTTAATGGCCGGTTAATTTCTCCGTGGGGTTACGTGGGTGGGCCTGCCCATAGCTGCCCAAGCCGCGGTCTTGACCGCCGCCCCGTCGTTCCCGCGCAACGGCGAAGCCGTTGTCGCTGGAGGTGCGAGGCGCGCGATGCGCAGCATCGCGCGGGGAGGCCTCGAAGCACGCACGGCCGAGCTGCAGCCGGGCCGTCGCCCTTCGAGGGCCGCTGAAGGAGCGGCCATCTCAGGATGACGGTGATGGATTGCGAAGGATGACGCGCCGAACCGCCTCCGAGCCCCCTACTTCTTCGCGCCCCTACTTCCTCACCTTGCTCGCATCCATCTTGATGTCAGGATCCAGCATCTTCGTCGTGAACGCCGTGGTCACGTCGAATGGCTTCTCCATGCCGAGATAGGTCTGGACCAGTTCATAGTCCTTCTTCATCCGCTCGCCGTCGATCCAGCCCAGCCCCTTGGTCGTGGTGAACTCGTCCGTCATCAGGAACTTGATGCGCTCCCACTGGCGTTCCTGGTTCTCTTTGTCGAGGCCGGAGACCTGGTCGAGCAGCGCCTTCAGGCACGGCGTGACGTCGGCAACGCAGGCGGCAAAGGCCTTTTGCGAGATGCGCACGAAATCCTCGACGAGCTTCGGGTTCTTCTGCAAATACGCGCCGTTGACGATCAGCGAATTGCCGTAAGGATTGAGGCCGATGTCCTTCCAGTTGACGTAGCCGAGGTCCGGCCCGAACTCGATCACCTTCAGATCATGCTCGTTGTAGAAGTCGCTGATGATATCGACGGTGTGGCTCTTCAGCGCGGCGATCTTCGCGGTCGGCCCGATATTGACGAAGCTGACGGAGTCAGGCGCAAGCCCTGCGGCCTTCGCGAAGGCCGGCCACATCACGCGCGAGGCATCGCCGGGCGGATTGCCGATCTTGTGGCCGGCAAAGTCCTTCGCGCCGTTCACGCCGTAGCTTTTCAGCCAGTAGAAGGTCTGACCGGTATTGGCGTAAATGCTCATCACCGCGACGTCGTCGGCGCCCTTGCTCTTGGCGACCAGCATGGTGGCGAGATCGGCGATACCGAAGGGCGAGCCGCCGGAGCCGACCTTGGCGGCGGAGACGCCGGAGCCCTTGCCGACCTCGATGGTGAGGTCGATGCCTGCCTTCTCGTACCAGCCTTGCGCCTTGGCGTAGTAGAACGGCGAATGATCGGCGGTCGGCGTCCAGTTCAGGATCAGATTGACCGCCTCGCCCGCGCCGGCCGGCGCCACCGGCAATCCGAGCATCAGAGTTACGATCGCAGCCTGCAAGCGCTTCATCGTACTCTCCTCATTCCCGCGACCCGGCTTGTCGCTCTCCCCATGTGCGGCTACCAATGCAACAAGCCCGTCCTCAACTTGTCAACTGTTTGGTTGGAAATGCCCGCAAAACGCTCAGGCGACACCGTGCCGCAGCGGCGCGACCCCGTCGCCACCCGCAAGAAGCTGCTCACCGCGGCGCGCCAGGAGTTCGCCCGGCACGGTTTTGCGGGCGGGCGCGTCGACGAGATCGCCGAGCGCGCCGGCGTCAACAAGCAGCTGGTCTATCATTACTTTGGCGACAAGGACGCGCTCTACCTCGCCGTGCTGGAGTGGGTCTATGAGGACATCCGCGAACAGGAGCGCAGGCTCAATCTCGAAGGCCTGCCGCCGGACAAGGCGATCCGCCGGCTGATCGAGGCCTCGTTCGACCATTTGGCCGAAAACCCCGATTTCATCGTGCTTTTGAACGATGAGAACCGCGGCGGCGCACGTCATGTGCGCGGTTCGACACGACTGGAGGCGATGCATTCGCCGTTGGTGAAGAGCCTCTCGCATATCCTCCACGAGGGCGTGCGATCGGGGATATTCCGCAAGGGGATCGACCCGATCCAGCTCTACATCTCCATCGCGGGCCTTTCCTATTTCTTCTTCTCCAACACGCCGACGCTGTCGGCGATCTTCGGCAAGGACCTGTCGAGCCGCACCGCCCGCCGCGCGCGCCGCCGGCATGTCGCCGATCTGGTGCTGCAGTCGCTCCGGCCGTAATCAACCACCTGGTTGAAACTTGCGCCTGGGGCGGCTAGGCTCGGCTCGCGGCGATGAGGCCGAAGCAACGGGGAGCGGACGGTGGCAGGTGGCGGAGCAGGGCCGGCGCGGAGCTTTGCGATCGTCCTGATCGTGCACCTCGCCGTGCTCGTGCTCTGGCAGGTCGCGGTCGACGCCTTCCACGTGCCGAAATTCATCCTCCCCTCGCCGCTCGCGACCGTGCAGACGCTGGGAACCGCGAGCTATGCCTGGGGCGCCAACACGCTGGTCACCGCCATCGAAATCCTTGGCGGCTTCGCGCTCGGCGCCTTCGTCGGCGTCGCGCTCGCCGTGATCTTCAGCTGGGCGCCGCTGGTGAGCCTGATGCTGCTGCCACTGTTCGTGACTCTGAACATGATCCCGAAGGTCGCGCTGGGGCCGCTCTTCATTGTCTGGTTCTCCTACGGCATCCTGCCGAACATCCTGATCGCCTTCAGCATCTGCTTCTTCCCGATCCTGCTGACGACGGCGCGGGGTCTGCGCGAGGTCGAGCCTGACCTGCTCGACCTCGTCAAATCGCTGCGCGGCTCGCGCTGGACGCTGTTCCGCAAGATCCAGCTGCCGGGATCGCTGCCTTACGTGTTCTCCGGCATGAAGGTCGGCGCCGTCCTCGCGGTCGCCGGCGCCATCGTCGGCGAGTTCATCGCCTCCGAGCGCGGGCTCGGCTACCTCATGATCCAGGTGCAGTCCTCGCTCGACACGCCGGCGATGGTGATGGCGGTCGTGCTGCTGACGCTGCTCGGCGTCGCGCTCTACGGCCTGGTGCTCGCCCTCGAACGTCTGTTCGTGGTCGGCGATGCCAGACAAAATTAGAACGGCAAACCTGAGGGACCATCTCATGCTGCTCACCCGCCAGACGCTGCCGAAGACGATCCCTGACATCGCGGCCCTCGACGAGCTGCTGTGCCGGCCGACCCAGGCGTTGATCGACGACCTCAAGAAGGTCGAAGGCGACATCATGATCCTCGGCGTCGCCGGCAAAATGGGCCCGACGCTGGCAGGGCTGGCGAAGGCCGCCGCGCCCGAGCGCCGCGTCATCGGCGTCGCCCGCTTCAGCGAGGCCGGCATCAAGGACTGGCTGCACGCGCGCGGCGTCGAGACCATCAATTGCGACCTCTTGGACGAGCGCGCGATCAAGGCGCTGCCGAAGGCGCCGAACATCGTGTTCATGGCCGGCCGCAAGTTCGGCGCCGAGGGCGATCTGTCGCTGACCTGGGCGATGAATGCGCACGTCCCGGCGCTGGTGGCGCAGGCCTTCCCGTCGTCGCGGATCGTGGCGTTCTCGACCGGCTGCGTCTATCCGTTCGTGCCGGTCGACGGCAAAGGCTCGACCGAGGCGATGGCGCCGAACCCGCCCGGCGAGTACGCCCAGTCCTGCGTCGGGCGCGAACGCATGTTCGAGTATTTCTCGCACCAATTCGGCACGCCCGGACGGCTGTTCCGGCTCAATTACGCGATCGACATGCGTTACGGCGTGCTGCACGACATCGCCACGAAGGTGCTCACGGGCACACCAATCGACGTCAGCCTCGGCCATGTCAATTTCATCTGGCAGGGCGATGCCTCAGCGCAGGCGCTGCGGTGCCTGGCGCATTGCACCACGCCGACTTCGCCGATCAATGTCAGCGGCCATGAGATCCTGGCGGTGCGCGATCTCGCGCAAAAATTCGGCGCACGATTCGGCCGCGCGCCGGTGCTGTCAGGCAAGGAAGAACCGACGGCGTGGCTGACCGACACATCGAAAGCCGTTGAGCTGTTCGGCCTGCCGGTCGTCGACACCGAACAGTTGATCGCCTGGACGGCCGACTGGGTCTCTCGCGCCATGCCGAGCCTCGGCAAGCCGACCAAATACGAGGTCCGCGATGGACGTTACTGACGGGCTGCCTGTCGTCAAGCTGGGCGTCGAGGATGCGATCGCCGGGCTTGTGCTGTCGACGGAAGCGAGGTGGAATCAAACCGAGGAGGATTGGCGCGTCTTCCTGCGCGAGGGCGTCGTGTTCGGCATCCGCAACGGCCCGTTGCTCGTCGCCACGGCCGCGCTGCTGCCCTACTCCGGCAACAACGCCTGGATCAGCATGGTGCTCGTGATGTCGAGCCATCGCCGGCGCGGCCTTGCGACGCGCCTCGTCGATGCCTGCCTGGAGACCGCGCGCAAGAACGACCTGACCAGCTGGCTCGATGCGACGCCCGACGGCGCCGCCGTCTACGGGCCGCTCGGCTTCACCCCGACGCTGCAATTGCGGCGGCTGAAATTGATCATGCCGACGCGCCTCCCCGCGCCACCACCGCCGGTCGCATCGCTCGATACGCTCCGCACGCGGGACCTGCGCGCAACCGGCTTCGACCGCACCGCTCTCCTGACCGCCTTTGCGCAGCGCTCCGGCTCGCGCATCGCTGCCTCGCGCGGGGCGATCGCCCTGATCCGCGACGGCAGGACCGCGCGCCATATCGGCCCCTTGTTTGCGGACAATGCCGCCGACGCGCTGGCGCTGGTTCATGCGATCGCCCGATCCGAGACTGCGCCGCTGCTGATCGACGCGGTCGCCCCGCAGGCGGCGTTCCTGGAAGGATTGACCGCTTCGGGCTGGACGATCGAGCGCCCGTTCCAGCGCATGCGGTTCGGCCCCGCCATATCAGCCGGCGATGAAATGCCATTCGCCGTCGCCGGCCCCGAATTCGGATAGGACATCCATGCACCACAGCCAGATCAACAGCGAGATCCGCAAGCTGATTGCCGAAGGCACCGTGCTGCCGGCGCATCCGCTCGCGCTCACGGCCGAGCGCCAGTTCGACAAGACACATCAGCGCGCGTTGACGCGCTATTACATCGACGCCGGCTCCGGCGGCCTTGCGGTCGGCGTGCACACCACACAATTCGCGATCCGCGATGTCGGCCTCTACCGTCCCGTGCTCGAGCTTGCCGCCGAGACGGCAGCAAGCTGGACCAAGCGGCCGCTGGCGATGGTCGCGGGCCTTGCAGGTCCTACGAAGCAGGCCGTCAGCGAGGCGCGCACCGCGCGCGACATCGGCTATCACGCCGGCCTGCTCAGCCTCGCCGCCATGAAGAGCGCCTCCGAGGACGAGATCATCGCGCACTGCACCGCAGTCGCCGCCGAGATCCCGCTGGTCGGCTTCTATCTCCAGCCGGCGGTGGGCGGCGTCATCCTGTCGACCCGGTTCTGGCAGCGTTTTGCCTCGATCGACAATGTCATCGCCATCAAGATCGCGCCGTTCAACCGTTATCGCACACTCGACGTGCTGCGCGGCGTCGCCGCCGCCGGCGCACTCGACCGCGTCGCGCTCTACACCGGCAATGACGATCACATCCTGCTCGATCTCATGCTGCCGTTCGACCTCCGCGACAGGGACGTCACCACGCGCACCTATTTCAAAGGCGGCCTGCTCGGCCATTGGTCGGTATGGACCGCGAGCGCCATCAAGCAATTCGAGCGCTGCAAACAGGCGCGGCACAAGGACAGCGTGCCGGCCGATCTGCTCGCGCTCGATGCTCGCGTCACTGACTGCAACAGCGCCTTCTTCGACGTCGCCAACAATTTTCACGGCTGCATCGCAGGCTGCCATGAAGTGCTGCGGCGCCAGGGCCTGATGCAGGGCCTGTGGTGCCTCGATCCGAACGAGGGCCTCAGCCGCGGCCAGAAGGAGGAGATCGACCGCGTCACGCGCGAGCATGCCGACCTCAGCGACGATGCCTTCGTCGCGGCCAATTTGAGCAAATGGCTGGCATGAGCCCAAAACCCTTCATCAGCCTGCAAGGCGTCCGGAAGGTCTATCGCAGCGGCGGTGGCGAATTCCTGGCAGTTTCTGATGTCACGATGGACGTGCAGGAGGGCGAGCTGGTCTCGCTGGTCGGCCCCTCCGGCTGCGGCAAGACCACGGTGATGAAGATTCTGGCGGGCTTGCACAGCGCCGACGGCGGCACGGTGACGATCGGCAATGCCGAGAGCCCGTTCGATCCGAGCCGCGACATCGGCATGGTGTTCCAGCAGGCGCTGCTCTTGAAATGGCGCACCATCCTGGACAACGTGCTGCTGCCGGCCGAGATCGTGGGATTGCCGATGAAGGCCGCCCGCGAGCGGGCGCGCGACCTGCTCAAGCTCGTCGGGCTATCAGGCTATGAAGATAAATATCCGCGAGAGCTCTCCGGCGGCATGCAGCAGCGCACCGCCATTGCCCGCGCCTTCATCCACGATCCCAAGCTGATCCTGATGGACGAGCCGTTCGGCGCGCTGGACGCACTGACGCGCGAGCAGATGAATCTGGAAATGCTGCGGATCTGGCGCACGAGCGGCAAGACCATCATCTTCGTCACGCATTCGATCCAGGAAGCCGTATTCCTGTCCTCGCACTGCGCGGTGCTGACCGCGGGCCCGGCGAAGATGGCCGATTACTTCCCGATCGACCTGCCCTTCCCCCGCGACCTGCCGCTCAAGACGACGGATGCGTTCGGCGCCTATGCAAGGCGGATTTATGCGAAGCTCGGGCTGGGCGCGGCGTAGGCCACTCGCTCAGCCCCCTTGGAGTGGGCAAAGCGCAAGCGTGCCCACCAACTCCATCGAGCTGTCGTAGAGATCGTGGGCACGGCGCAAGTGCGCCCTTTGCCACCTTGCGAGAGCGTAGCGCAATCGCAGCGCCGCACCCTCCTCACGATCAGGTCTTGTTACGCATCTTGCCGAGCAGATAATTGTCGTAATAATTCTCCGCGATCTGCGTGTAGAACAGCAGCTCCTTCATATACGCGTCGTGGCTGTCCTTGGTGCGCTTGAACAGGTCGCTCTTGGCGGCGAGCTCGTTCAGATGATCCTGCGTCGCGGTGTAGCAGGCTTCCATCACGGGCTGCGGAAACGCCTTCAGCTCGGCGCCGTTCGCGATCAGGCGCTTCAGCGCTGCCGGATTGACGCTGTCGTACTTCTCCAGCATCCAGGCGCCGGCGGCTGAGGCCGCCTGGTTGACGATGGCCTGATACTGCTTCGGCAGACCAGCCCATTTCTCGTCATTGACGATCATGTGCAGCATCGCGCCGCCTTCCCACCAGCCGGGGAAGTAGTAATATTTTGCGACCTTCTGGAAGCCGAGCTTCTCGTCATCGTAGGGACCGACGAATTCAGCGGCATCGATCGAGCCCTTTTCCAGCGCCGCATAGACGTCACCGCCGGCAAGCTGCTGCGGCACGATGCCGAGCCGCGCCAGCACATGGCCGCCCATGCCGGCGATGCGGAATTTGAGGCCCTTGAGATCGTCGACGGTCTTGATCTCCTTGCGAAACCAGCCGCCCATCTGGGTGCCGGAATTGCCGCAGAGGATGGCGTGGGCCCTGAAGGGCTTGAGGGCCTCGTCCGTGAGCTCGGCGCCGCCGCCAAAGTACCACCACGATTCCTGATGCCGGTGATTCATGCCGAACGGCACGCCGGTGGCGTAGGCCAGCGCCGGCTCCTTGCCGATGTAGAAATAGAGCGGCGTCTGCGCCATCTCGACCGACGCAACGCTGACGGCATCGAGCGCCTGCAGGCCCGGAACGAGCTCGCCGGCGGCGAAGGTCTGGATCTGGAATTTGTTGTCGGTGGCCTCGGCGACGTATTTCGCAAAGGTCTGCGCCGTGCCGAAGATGGTGTCGAGCGACTTCGGAAAGCTCGAGGTCAGGCGCCACTTGATCTCGGGCGCGCTCTGCGCGATCGCGGGAGCAGCCACCAGCGTCGTCGCGCCGGCGACCGCGCCGCCCTTGAGGAATGTACGGCGTTTCATGGCGGGGTCTCTCCCTCTAAGTCAGGCTTGAAATGGACGGCGTAAGCCACCGTCTTCGCGGACCGTTTGCCCGTTCCGGCCTTGCAGTTCAAGCCATGATAAAGGAGGGGCGGCCTGCCAAATCGCCGCCTTGCTGAGCGCTCAGGCGTCCTCGACAAAGATCGACAGGGCCTGGCGCAATTCCTTAAAGGCGCGCGGTCCGATTTTGGCCGCAAGCGCCTTGTCACTCTCGGCGGCCGCCGGCCTCAGCCGGCTCAGCAGCGCCGTTCCGGTCTCGGTCAGATAGAGCACATAGTACCGGCGGTTGACGGCCGACGCCGTTCGCCGCACCAGGCCGCGGCTCTCCAAATGATCCACCAGCCTGCCGAGCCCGGCCCGCTCGATCGACAGCAGTTGCGCGACCGCGAGCTGGTTGACGCCGGGATTGGCGTCGATGACGCAGAGCACGGAAAACTGCGCGGGGCTGATCTCGAAGGCCGCCAACTGCCGGCTGAACTCCTTGAAGATCCAGAGCTGCGCCCTGCGGATGCTGTAGCCCAGCAGCTGCGTGAGGTCGCCAAGCGCAAGCGGCTTCGCCTTGGCCGGCTTGGTGCGGGGCGCCGATCGCGACGGCTTTGTCACGCGTGCTGCCCGCTGCGGTCGTGCGATCCGTTTCCTCACTTGTGCCTTGCCCGGCTGCATCGACCCGCATCTTTCGCAGAGCCGGTGCAGGCGCATCCGGCGGATTCGGACAGCAACTCTACCGCAATGCGACCGGATCGAGAAGCGAGCGGGTTCCGTCCGCGCACCTACAGCTTCTACGACAGGTTGCACAGCAATATCGCGCGATGCGTCATGTTGACACGGCAACATCGCTCCCTTAAGCATCGTGAAAGCCAGCCGTCATACGAGCGGGCTGAAGGGGAGCGAAATTCGGTGCCGTCATCAGGGGTGCACGCCGATCCGCATTGCCATCGTGCATCGCGGCGGAATGGTTTTGCGCGCGGCCGATGCCGCGCTGACGCCGACCATTGGCGCGAGAGCTTCTCTCCCAACAACAACGTCGCAGATCACGCCGCCCCGCCTGAAGGCGGCGCCGCCGGGCGCTTCGTTCAATCATCAAAAATGAAACTGGGAGGACATGACATGAAACGACTTTTCCTGGCATCGACGATCATCGCCACATGGGCGTCGCTTGGTCCACAGGCCGCCGCGCACGGACTGCCACCGAGCGGCGTGGCGCCACGCGCGTCCTGCACCGCCCTCACCGGCCTCACGCTGCCGAACACGCAGATCCTGAGCGCGACGCAGAAGTCGGGCTATTGCAACGTTGTCGGCATCATCAACAAGCGCGTCTCCACGCAAGACCCTGACCATTTCACCTACGGCATCGGCTTTGCTCTGAACCTGCCCAACACCTGGCACGGCCGCTTCGAGATGATGGGCGGCGGCGGCACCGACGGCGGTCTCAATGCCGACCCGCAAGGCGCGGCCGGCGTCGAGGTCGGCCAGGGCTGGGCCGTCGCAGCCGATGACGGCGGCCACGAGGACAACCCGGCCAACGCGGTCGGTGGCTACCAGGACGACGACGCCAATGCCGGCGGCTCCGCGCATTTCGCCGTCGATGCGCAGGCGCGCCGCGACTACGGCTACAACGGCATCGAGAAGACTGCGACCACCGCCAAGCAGATCATCTCCTATTTCTACGGCCTCGACGCCGTCTATTCCTACATCATGGGCTGTTCGAATGGCGGCCGCGACGCGATGGTGGCCTCGCAGCGCTCGCCCTGGCTGTTCGACGGCGTGATCTCGCAAAACCCGGGCTTCAACCTGCCGCAGGCTGCCCTTGCGGAAGCCTGGAACGAGCAAGTGCTTGGCACGCTCGCAACCAGCAAGGACGTCAACGGCCAGCCCTTCATTCCCGACACCTTCCCGCCGCAGGACCTTCAGGTGGCATCAGCCGCGATCCTGAGCGCCTGCGATGCGCTCGATGGTCTCGTCGACGGCATCATCGACAATTACCACGCCTGCACGGCGAAGAAGGTCTATCCGGCGCTCGCGAGCTACACCTGCGGCACCGGCTCGCACGGCAGCACGCCGCATGGCGGCACCTGCCTCACCGGCGGCCAGGTCGATGCACTGAAGAAGATCTACACCGGGCCGGTCAACTCCAGGGGCGAGCGGCTGTATTCGAACTGGTTCTGGGATGCCGGCATCTGGACGCCGCCCACCGCGCCCGGCGCGGGCTGGCAACTCTGGAACGTCGTCACCGCCCCGATGCCCGGCGTCAACACCGCGATCAATTTGACGCTCGGCGCCGGCGCGATCCCGATGATCTTCCAGACCCCGCCCGTGGTCACGCCCGTCAACGGGCCGACTGGCCAGGAAACCTTCGTGTTCAAGTTCAACTTCGATACCGACGCGCCAAAAATCTTCACGAAGACCGCAGCCTATCCGGAGAGTTCGATGGACTTCATGGCGGCGGTCGCAACGGACCTGCGTCCGTTCCGCGCGCGCGGCGGCAAGCTGATCATCTCATCCTCGGTCAATGACGGCATCTTCTCGGGCGCTTCAATCGCCCGCTGGTATCGCCACATGAACCGGCGCATGGACAATCACGCGACCGATTTCGCGCGGCTGTTCATGGTGCCCAACATGGCGCATTGCGGGGGCGGCGCGGCGACCAACAATTTCGCCGGCAACGAGCTGAAGGCTATCACCGACTGGGTCGAGAACGGCATCGCGCCGGAGCGCATCGTCGCGGCCAACACCAACACCGCCTCGCCCTACCCGGCCGGCGGCCTGTTCGATCCGCGCGTTGCCCAGAACTTCCCGACCGGAGGCACGCGGCCGCTCTGCGTCTATCCCAGGATCGCATCGTACAAGGGTCAAGGCCTGACCAGCGATGCCGCCAACTTTGCCTGCGTCGATCCGACCTTCGGCCGCGGCGGCGACCACGACTTCGACGACGATGACGACGGTCACGGCGGCGACCGGCATTAAGCTGCGACTCCTGTGCCCCGGAGTAATCCGGGACACAGGTTGTTTGAACCGACGCTCTCTCCCCGTCATTGCGAGCGCAGCGAAGCAATCCAGTCTGGCTCCGCGGAGGGACTCTGGATTGCTTCGCTGCGCTCGCAATGACGAAGTGTACGCGCCAGTTCGGCTTAAGCAGCTTCCTCGTACAGACCGGCAATGAAGTCGCCGAATGTCGGCGTCAGCGGCAGGACGTAGCCCCAGCGGTCGGACATCGCCTCCATGAGCGTCCACGGCTTCTCGTATTCGGCAACCTCGTGATCGATGAACCAGATCTGGCCGAAATGCGCCTTGTCGATTGTCATGCAGATCGGATTGCCGCCGTGATCGTTCATGATCCACAGCAGCTCATCCACGGTTGGCCATTGCGGCGTCTGTCGCGTCTGCACCAGCGAGCATTCGTCGCTGCGCAGTCCCAGCACCTCCTGGATCGCACCGGCCCAATGCCCTTGCGGCCAGTTGAACTCGGCCGAGCCCCGGAAATAGCCGCCGCCGCAGGCCAGCAGGAATTGGCGATAATCGTCCGGCAGGCGACACCCGAGACCCTTCTCGAATGATGCAACCGCGGCTTCGGTCGGCGGCTCTCCGCTGGCGTGATCGACGCCCGCGATGAATTTGGCAATGTCCATTCATTCTCTCCTCGGCGCGTGCGCGCGCCACGACTTCGTCGCAGCAGCACGGACGGCGGTTCGAGGAGGAGCGATGTTTGCTCAGAGCAGCTTCGCGCTCACGAACAGCGCGCGCACGGCATTCGTCGCCTGGACCGCGAGCATGGCGTTGCCGGCAGCGCCTTCCAGCGCCGCGACGGCCTCCTCGTGCAGCGAGCGGAATTCCATCCACTCGACCGATTTGAAGTTGGTGAGGAATTGATAGGCCTGGCCGACGGTCGCGATCGCCAGCGTGTCACCGTTCAGCTTGATCTTGAACGTCGTGCGCAGCGGGGTCTCGGAGTTTGCTGGATCACTCATGGGCTGCTTCTGAACGACAACGGCTTAACGAAGGGAAAACGGCAGCCCGGCCGTCCAGCGAATATCAGGAATCGGTGCTGGCGCGCTGCGAGGCGGTCGTCGAACCGCTCAGGCTCGGCACCACCACCAGGCGGTTGAACTCGCCGTTGTCGTAGGCCTTGAGGAAGCGATCATAGTCCTTGATCGAGACGCAGCCGTTGGAATCGCCGCGCGGGCCGAGCATGTAGGTGTGGGTCAGCAGTCCGACGCGGCCGAGCGCGCTGGTGCCGTCAGTCGGCGTCATGCGCAGCGCCCGCACGCCATGGAACAGCTTTTCGCGCGGCTTGAGGTCGTAGGTCGCCGGCGGCGTCGCACCGACCATGCGTTGGTCGACATGGTCAGGATCGTCCATCAGCGCGCCCATGCCCGAATGGGCCTCGATCGCGACACCGCTCGGCAAATAGAGCGCCTTGGCCTTGATGTCATAGACCGCCGTCTTCGAATCGTAGCCGAGCGCGGCGAGATCCGGCGCCCTGCCCAACAGGCCGTCGCCGGGGGTCAGGGAGGCCAGCTTGATCTTGTCGGTGAACTTCTCGAAGAAGTTGCGGTTGTCGACCCGGGGATTGGTATCGGCAAAGGCCTGACTGGAGGCGATCTGGGCGTTGAGGTCGGCCTGGACCGGCCGCGAGCGCGGCATCGGAACGCTATCTGCGCGTTGCGAGGGCCTCGCGGTTTCCTCGCTGGCCTGGTCGTTGTCGGTCAGGGTCGAACGCCAGTCGCTGCCCTGGAGCTTCTGGGCGAGCATCGCCTTGGCGTCGCGCAGCTTGAGCTGAACCGCGCTGAGAGCGGAGCGCTCCATGGTCCGCAGGCCCAGCTCGCGCGCGGGCGGGTTGTTGCCGGACAGCGAGGCGAAACGATCGTCGAACGAGGGAGAGCTGGACGGCGGCAGCGCGGCTGTTACCAGCGAGCTCGAGTCGCCGGAAGTCGACACGCCTATGTCCGCGACCCACGCGGCGGCACCCAGCGCCAGCGCGATCGCAGCCATGGACAGCAAAATTGTCTCGGCTCGCCCAATACGGCGGCGCGACAACAGCCTGTCGGCGCGTACGCGGTCGGAAACCATCAGATCCCCAAATCGACACCCCCGGGGGACCCAACCCCCACCCGGAGACTCTCTATACCAGCTACCACATTGGGAGCCAAAAGTTAGGCATAATCGCGGCCGGCAAGCTCTCCGGAGGTATCCAATGACCGATCTTTTCGATCTAGAGCGCTTCCTGAAGGGCCAAGAGCCTGTTTTTCGCGCCGTTTTGGCGGAGCTGGGCCAGGGCCGGAAGCAAAGCCACTGGATGTGGTTCGTCTTTCCGCAAATCGCCGGCCTCGGCTTCAGCGCCATGTCGCAGCGTTACGCCATCGGCTCGCGGGCGGAGGCGGAGGCCTATCTCGCCCACCCCGTCCTCGGCCCGCGCCTGATCGAGTGCACCCGCCTCGTCCTCGCTGTCGAGGGCCGAACCATCAACGCGATCCTCGGCGCGCCCGACGATGCCAAATTCCGCTCGTCGATGACGCTGTTCGGCGCCGTGTCCGACGATCCCGTTTTCGACCAAGCGCTCGGCAGATATTTTGCCGGCGCGCGCGACGATGCGACGCTGGAGATCCTGGCAACTCTCGATCGAAAGACCTAGCGGCCGCACCTGCCGGCGCGGGCAACGTAAACCCGCGGTTAACAGGCTCCCCCTATTTTCCTCGGAGAAAATCATTCTCCCTCCGCGTCATTTGCCGGACGAATCATGAAAATCGGTACGCTGCTGACCACCGCCATCGTCTCGCTCTCGACCGTCGGCGGCGGCCTCGCCGTCTATGTCGCCGTGACGAAATACCAGACGATGGAGCGGATCACCGAGGCGCAAGGCCGGCTCGCGATCGTTCGCGCCGTCAGCGACATCCCGCGCTATCTCAATCCCGAACGCGGTTTCTCCACCAACATCCTCTACGGGCCTGCGACCATCGATCCCGCGCTGCTCGCCGAGCAGGACAAGCTGCGCAAGCAGACCGACGGCGCCCGCGACAGGATGAATGCGCTGCGCAAGGAGCTGCCTGCTTCCTTCGACGACGGTACCGCCATCGGCAGCAACATCGACGGCATCAATGCAAAGTTCTCTGCCTTGCGCGAGGCCATCGACAAGGCGCTGTCCGGTCCGGCCGATACGCGCAAGGACGCGGCCAAGAAGATCGTCGCCGACAATGCCGTGCTCAACGGCGGCGTGACCGCGCTGCTCAACGAGCAGGTCCGCCGCATGGCGATCCTCAACGGCGATGCCTACCGGCAGGCCAGCTATGCCAACATCGCCATGACATTGCGCGACGTCGGCGGCTTCAACTCCAGCCTGCACAAGAACCTCGTCGGCGGCAAGAAGCCGGCGACCGACGCCGAGAAGGCCGACATCAACCGCTCGCAGGGCCGCAACGACCAGATCGTGATGTCGCTGCAGGAATTGCGCGGCAATCCGGCGACCCCGGCGAACGTCGCCGCCGCGCTGGAGAAGTTCAACGCTGTTTATGTCGAGGAGTTCGGCCGCGAGCTCAAGCTCGCGAAGGACGGCGCCGTCACCGGCAAGTACGAACACGACATGGACACCTACTTCGCCTCGACGCAGCGCGGGCTCGGCACCATCATCGAGGTCCGCGACGCCTTCTACGACAACGCCGAGCAGGTTCTCGCCGGCGCATCCGCCGCCGCGCGCACCAGCTTCACCATCGCCCTCGTCGGCCTGCTCGCCGTGCTAATCGCCAGCGCCGGCCTTATCGTCATGGTCCGCCGCCGCGTCTGCGCTCCGATCGTCAGCCTGACGAGCCGGATGTCGCGGCTCGCCGACGGCGATGTTGCCGAGGAGATCCCCGGCGCCGAGCGTTCCGACGAAATCGGCGCGATGGCTGCTGCCGTCCAGGTGTTCAAGGACAACATGATCCGCGCCGACCGCCTCGCTGCCGAGAAGCAGGCCGAGAATGACGGCAAGATGCGCCGCGCCCAGGCGCTCGACGAATTGACCCGCGCCTTCGAGGCCAAGGTCGGCGAGCTCGTCGGCGGCCTGTCGCAGGCGTCCTCCACCATGGAGAGCACCGCGCAGTCGATGACCTCGACCGCAGCCCAGACCAACAGCCAGGCCGCGGTCGTCGCCGCCGCCTCCGAGCAGACCTCGACCAACGTGCAGACGGTCGCAAGCGCGACTGAGGAGCTGACCTCCTCGATCGCCGAGATCGGCCGCCAGGTCGCACAATCAACCGAGATCGCAGCCCGCGCCGTCGACAACGCCCGCCGCACCGGCGACACCGCGCGTGCGCTCGCCGAAGGTGCGCAGAAGATCGGCGACGTCGTCACGCTGATCCAGAGCATCGCCGAGCAGACCAATCTGCTGGCGCTCAACGCAACGATCGAGGCCGCGCGCGCCGGCGATGCCGGCCGCGGCTTTGCGGTCGTCGCATCCGAGGTGAAATCGCTGGCCGGCCAGACCGCCAAGGCCACCACCGAAATCTCCGAGCAGATCACCGCGATCCAGACCGCGAGCGACGAGACGGTCACCGCGATCCGCAACGTCGCCGACGTCATCGCCGAGATCGACCAGATCGGCACCGCGATCGCGGCCGCGATCGAGCAGCAGGGCTCGGCCACCAAGGAGATCGCCCGCAGCGTCCAGGAAGCCGCACGCGGCACCCAGGAGGTCAACACCAACATCTCGGGCGTGCAGCGCGCCGCCGACGACACAGGCAGCGCCGCGAGGAACGTTCTCGGCGCCGCCGAACAGCTCTCCACGCAGTCGCGTGACCTCGCCGGCCAGTTCGATCGCTTCCTCGGCGAAGTCAGGGCGGCCTAAGGCAGCCTGCGACGTCAGGCGGGCTTGGTCACCAACCGCCTGCGGCCGATGTCGATCAATGGCATTTCGACGAAGCGCCACATCAGCCAGGCCGCCGGCGTCGTGATCAACAACGCCGCGAGGAACAGAAGCGCTGCACGCACGGCCGGCTGCTGGTCGAACGGCAGAAGACGGCCGGCCATCGAAAGCCCGATCACGTGCAGAAGATAGAAGCTGTAGGATATGCGTCCGTAGAACCTGGCGACATCGAGATCGAACGGCCGCATCACGGCAAGTGCGCGGGGACCGAAGGCCGCAACATGGACGAGCGCCGAAGCGCAAAGCGTTTCGAACGCGATGGTGACGGCGGTCTGCTTCCGGACCGCGACAATGAACATCACGACGAGCGCAGCAGAGGCGACGAAGGTCGCCCGGGAGGGACGTAATGCCGACGGCGATGCGTTGCCCGGCAGGATCCCGCCCGATTGCAAGAGCAGGCCGACCAGGAAAGCATAGAGCGGCGCAAGATTGGTGGCGCCGCCGAGCAAGTGCACATAGGGGCCCCAGAACGAGAGCGCGACGAGAATGGCGACCAGGATCCACACCGGCCTCGGGCTATGCCGCCCCATGAGGGCATGGGACATCAGGATCACAGGGACAGCGACGCACTCCACGGTCAGGGACCACATCACGCCGTTAATGTCGCTCCTGACCAGAAGCGCGTTCAGCATGACGTTGAGCGGGTCGAACGAGGGCCGTGTCAAACCCAAGTAGAAGCCGAAGCTCTGATGGGCAAATGTCAGCAGCAGCACTGTCGTGATCGCGGCCGGGAGAAGCCTGAACAGCCGATGACGCAGGAAGGTGACCGGGTCAGGATCCCGATCGAGCGATCGGGCAAGCAGAAACCCGCTCAGCACGAAGAAGACGACGACCGGCGCCATTCCGGTGGCGATTGTGTCCCAGGATTGCGCGCAGGCGTGGAACGCGAGCACCGATACGGTCGCATACCCACGCATAGCCTCGAGTCGCGGCAGAAACGCCGAATTCCGGTGCACTTCCATTGCGCTGAACGATTAACCCGGGAGATCGCTGACGGCAACCGCGCATGGCATCACGGCCTGCTACGTGCTCAATAAGGCGGCGCCTTGCGCGCGCGCTGGGCCTTGGCCGCCTCGATCCACCACAGCAAATCATCGGCAAAACGGGGAAACGAGCGTTCCAGCGCCTTGCCGCCCTCGCCGATCGGCTCGCTCTCGGCCGACAAGGTCTGCGCAATGGGACCGACGCCGATGGTGCTCGAGATCACCACCATGCCCATCTCCGACAGCGTGCCATGCCAGGCGGTCGAGGCGCGCGCGCCGGACAGGCGCCCGGCGGAGTAGCTCACGATCGCGGCCGGTCGCCAGAACCACTCCTCCAGGAAATGGTCGGTGAGGTTCTTCAGGCCGGGCTGGATGCCCCAATTATATTCGCCGGTGACAAAGACAAAACCGTCGGCGCCGCGGATCTGGCCGGCGAGCTTCTCCAGCGCCTCGGGCGCCGTGCCTTTGGGATATTCCTTGTACATGCGATCGAGCATCGGCAGGCCGATGGCTTTGGCGTCGATGAACTCGACGTCTTCGCCACGAGCGCGCAGGCGATCGATGACGAAATTCGCAAGGCGAATGCCCATGCGGTCGGAACGGTAGGAACCGTAGAGGACGAGGATGCGGTTGCTCATCGCGGCATGGTAACACGAAACCGGAGCCCGGCCTCAATCGCTTTATCGTGCTAACGCCGGCGCCCGCGGTCCAGCGTTTCCGAGGGCGTCTCGCCGAACTGGTCGCGATAGCTGCGGGAGAAATCGGACAGATGCCAGAACCCGAAGGCCAGCGCGACCGCCTTCACGCTCTCGGCGCCGGCGAGGAGCTGCCGGCGGACCAGCCACAGGCGGTGTATCCGCAAGTAGCGATGCAGGCTCATGCCGCGATAGCGTCGGATGACATCATGCAATGTGCGAACCGAGAAACCGAGCTTGCGCGCGATCTCCTCGCTGTAGATCGGCTGCGACAGATCGCCGGACAGAAGCGCGCGGATGTCCTGGAAGATCTTGAAATTGCGCTCATCGTTCGGGCGCAGGATCCATCGCGCGGGGACCAGGCTTTCCAACGCCTGGTCAACTGCGCCGAGCAGGGACTCCTTCATGGCAGCCGCCTTCACCGGCATCGCAGCGGCCTCATCAGGCTCCGCCGCGGCGGCCAGAACCGCCCGGACCACATCACGCAGCCGGTTCAGACCGGCCGCGGTCGTCTCGTAGATCTTGAAGGTCGAGGTTGCCACCGGCCAGCCGCGATTCGTCACCTCCGGCCTGAATACGACCGAGGCAATCTGCCGCTGCACCTCCTCGATCGTGGTGTAGGCAGCGCCGCTGCTGCCGATGACGATGGCCGGACGGGCGCGCAGCGAGCCGTTGAACCGAATGGGCACGTCGAGGTCGTCCATCATGAAGCCGATCGCCGTGCAATTTTCGACGAGTTGTGCATCGACGACGCGAGGAAACGCACGCGTCACGTTCACGTCGCAGCCGGGCAATGACAGGATGGTCTGCTCAGACGAAATGCTTCTGACGAAAGGCGTGAACTCGAAGTTCAGGCCCCGTATGGCATACCGAAATTCATCGACGTCAGAGAAGCGAAATGTCTTGAGCGCCAACCCGGGCGCATCATCAATACTGTTCATGGCAATTTGAAACGTCGCATCTAAACCGATGCGCGTCCGGCACCGACGCCGGTTCGATCTCCCCTCTTGGGCTGGCCCGCTAGCCCGAAAGAATCATCGCGACCTACTCCGACAGATGGCGAGTGTCCTATCGAAAGAACAAGCCGGCCCTTCAAGGCTCGCCAAATTTCGATATCGTTTCCGGTGCAAGGGAGGTGCGCCAATACCCGCAAGATAAAAGTGCATAGTCTAAATTAACACCTCTAGGACGCAATGAACCCTGTTCGATGTTCTAGGTCATTTTTAGATTCAGGCTCCTGCCATGATGGCAAATTCGCCTGCCGATATTGTTGGTGAACTGGAAGAAGCGGTCGCGGCCTTCCCGCCGGAACGTTGTGCGCGTGTCCTATCAGGGATTGTTCGCCTGCTCGCATCCAGTCGCGACAAGCCTCAGGAACTGCTGGTCAACGTGGTCGACGGCGTCTTGCTTCGACTGACCGGACGCGTCGCGCCTGCCGCGCTGACGGAGCTGAGTGAGGCGCTTGCCGGACTGTACGTTGCACCGCAAGACACGTTGCGACATCTGGCATCCCATGACGATCCAGCCGTCGCCTACCCGCTCCTGCAGAGATCGCAGGCCCTCTCGACCGCCGACCTCACGGCGGTCGCGACGTCTTGCAGTGAAGCCCACCAACTCGCGATCGCGGCCCGTGATGGGATCGAAGCGGCTGTGACCGAAGCGCTCGTCGCTCGCGGCACGCGCGCGGTCCGTCTGGCCGTGATCAAGAACCCTGGAGCCAGATTTTCCGAAGCGGTCTACGCCCTGCTCATCGAGACCAGTGCGGCAGACGACGAGATCACGAAGCTTCTGGCGCTCCGACCAGGCACGCCCGACCTGATCTTGCGCAAGCTGCTCTCCGCTTCGCCCGGACCGAAAGCGGCGGCCAAACCCAATGCCTCCGCCGGGCCACCGGCACAGAATCCCGCGCCTGTCGCGCCGAAGCTGCCCTCTTCAGTCGACTATGCGAATGCAAGGCCTGAGATCGTTGCCCTCAACCGTGTCGGCAAGCTCAACGATTCAACGGTGAACCGTTTTGCAATCCGCGGCGAGACCGCCAATCTGTTCACGGCCCTGTCGGTGCTGTCAGGCGCCCCGATCGAGATCGTTGAGCATGTCATGACCGACGAGGATTGCGAGGCCCTGGTGATGGCCTGTCGGGCCTCGCGACTGAACTGGGCGACCACGCTCGCAATCCTGAGCAACCGCAGCGGCACGCGGCTCTCATTCGCCCAGCGTGAGCGCGCCCAACACCTCTTCGACACACTTCTTCTGTCGACCAGCCAGTGGACGGTCCGCTGGGGAGAAATCGCAGCAAGCGCAAACACACGCGATCGGGGACATCGCTGCGCGGCAATGGGGAATAGCCAATGAAGTTCGATGGCCGCAAGGACGCTCGCGTGAAAATGGACCACCGGCAACCCGTCAATCTGATGGGCTCGGACGGCACCTGGCGGCGCACTTGCGTGCTGCTCGACGTGTCGCAAACAGGCGCCAAGCTCGAGGTCGAGGGCACGCTCGACGTGTTGCAAGCCAAGGAATTCTTCCTGGTGCTGTCGTCCACGGGGCTGGCCTATCGGCGCTGTGAGCTGGTCTGGATCGACGGCACCACCGCCGGCGTTCACTTCGTCTCGGCGGATTCCAAGAAGAAGCCCGCAAACGCGAAGACCGCCACCACGCAAAGCCAGTAGTCAGCAAGGCCCGAGACATCATCAGCTTCGTTCAACTCCAGCATAGCCCAGGTCTTTCGTGCAGAACGCGCGAACCATAAACAGCCCCGTCAAGCACGATGGCAGCATTCAGGCAGCACCGTCGGCGCGCCGTTTCGTGCATGTGCTCGCGGATTCCTCCGACAAATTATCCGGCATCTGCTCGCTGCTCGAGCAGCAGTTTCTCGTTGCCGGCGAGCGGCTCGATGCGGAAGCCAAGCTGTCGCAAGCCCCGTTTGCCATCGTGATCCGCGCGGAGCTGCGCGACGTCGACAACATCGCCGCGATCAAGAAGCGGTCCGCCAGGCTTGCAAAGGCCACCAAGCGCATCTTCCTGGTCGAGCAGTCGTCCCACGTCTGCGTTTCGCAGGCCTACGCGCTCGGCGCGACACTGGTCCTCCCGGGCCCGCTCAACCGGATCAAGCTGCTGGCCGCGCTGGCCGACCCAGCCGAGCCGGCAGCGGATTCGGCTGGCTGCTCGACTCAACAGGACAACGCGGTCGAGGCCGCGGCGACCGCGATCGCGTCGATGTTCACGGCCGTCACCATGGGCGAGCCACTGGACGTCGACGGCACCAAAGACGCCGGCCGCAAGATTGCCGAACGCATTACCGAGCATGGCCTGTCCGAATGGCTCACGACCGTGCGCCGCCACCATGAGGGAACCTATCAGCATTGCCTGCTGGTCACGGGCGTCGCCATCGACTTCGGCCTCAGCCTCGGCGTCGGACGCGCCGACCTGGAGCGGCTGTATTCAGCCGCCATGTTTCATGACATCGGCAAGGCCCAGATCCCGCTCGCCATTTTGGACAAGCCCGGCCGGCTCGACGACGCCGAGCGCGCCATGATCGAGACCCATCCGGTATCGGGCTACGACTTTCTCAAGGACCACGAGAAGATCTCGCCGGAGATTCTTGATGCCGTGCGGCACCACCATGAATATCTCGACGGCAGCGGCTACCCCGACGCGCTGGCAGGCGGCGGCATCAACGATATCGTGCGCATTCTCACGATCTCGGACATCTTCGCCGCGCTGATCGAGCACCGGCATTACAAGCCGACGATGCCTCGCAACGACGCCTATAACATTCTCTGCGGGATGACGGGAAAGCTGGAGAAGGCGCTGGTCACGTCCTTCAGGGACGTCGCGCTCACGAGGTAACCCGCGCAAGATCATCGACAAGGAATCGCGTCACGGGTTAACGCTAGTGCGTCGCCCGGAATTTGATGCGACGCGGGATCGAGCGACAGGCCAGCCCTTCGGCGAGCAGCTTCATGTCCTCGCGTTTGCCGCTGCGGATCAGCCTGCTGAACTCTTCAGGGGTGAAAGGAAGACTGGGATCATCATCGATCGGGTGCCGCATTCGCGGACCGAAGAACCATCGAACCAGGCTAGCCAGCCGCCGCATGTCAATTCCCTCGCGCCAGCATCAAACCCTTGAGTCCTGATATTGTTCCTCCTGCACGATGGAGATTGCAAGGGGCCGTAACGAGTCCGCACGAAAAAAAATCGTAAGGGAATAATCTCCTCCGGCCTCTCCGTTCAGTCGACAAAGCCGACTTAGCGTACGAACGCCTCATAGCCCTCGCGATCCGAACGGACGGCATTCGCGGCAAAGTTGTCGATGCGGCGCGCGAAATCTATGCTAAGGCGCTCGCAAGACCAAGAACCCGTGAGGACGCCTTCATCGCCACGAGCAGCACATACAACCGCGTCACGTTTTTTTCGACGACGTTGCCGGCGCCGAGGGACGGCACGCAGGCACCGACTTCAGGGCATCGCTGGCACGGGGGCTGATCGCCTTGCAAATGGACCGGAGCGAATTGCTGCATTCCTTCATCGCTGTCTTTGTCGGTGTTCTCGCGACGCTGCTGCCGGTCGCCGTCGCCTCCGCAGCACCACAAACCGTTTATTTCCCGAGCGCGGACGGCCACACGGCGCTCGTCGGCTACCTGTTCCAACCCGCAGCGCGCGGTCCCTGGCCCGCGGTCGTGATGCTGCACGGCCGCGGCGGCCCGTATTCGAGCAACGACAATGCCGACTGCGCTTCGGTCGGCGTCGACATCTCTTCGCCCTGCAATGCCGGCACGCTGTCGAAACGCCACATGATGTGGGGCGAATATTGGTCGGCACGCGGTTTTCTCGCGCTTTTACCGGACAGCTATGGTCCGCGCGGCAAGGCGCACGGCTTCGGTCGCTTCACCCATGGCGATCCCGATCGCGCCGATGTCAACGAGATCAGCGTGCGTCCGCTCGATGCCGAAGGCGCGCTGGCCTACCTGCGCGGCCGTAGCGATGTCGTCGCCGGCCAGATCAATCTTCAAGGCTGGTCCAATGGCGGCAGCACTGCGCTGAACGTGATGATCCGGCAAGAAAACCGGCAAGCAAACCAGCAAGGAAACCAGCAAGGCCACCAGGGCGGCTATCGTGGTGCCCTCGTGTTCTATCCCGGATGCGGAGAGACGGCGCTGCTATCGCCCGTCATCTCCACCACCGCACCGGTCGCGATGTTTCTCGGCGCCGACGACGAGGAAGTCTCGCCGATCATCTGCCAGCATGTCGCCGACCGTTCGCGGCAGGCGGGCAGCCCTATCGACGTCACGGTCTACCCCGGCGCCACCCATGATTTCGACGAGCCGTCCGCGCGACGGCAGTCCGCCCCGGGGAATCAGGCGGCGATGGACGACGCTCTGGTCAAGGCCATTGCCATCGTCAACGGCTGGAAAAAGTGAAGCGGAAGCCAACGCCGCGCCGCGATCCCGCTTGATTGCGCCATGATTCCGGGCTCCAATCCGCAAGCCATTTTTGGTTTAGGGAGACACCCAATGATGAAACGGATTTTCCTGGCTGCGATCGTTGCCACATTTGCAGCGGGCTCGGCCCTTGCGGACGACACCTGCGAAAGCAAGGCGGTCGGCAAGGACGGCAAGGCGCTCGCCGGCGCGGCCAAGACCTCGTTCATGAAGAAGTGCAAGGAGGATGCCTGCACGCCCAAGGCCGTCGGCTCCGACGGCAAGCCGCTCGCCGGCGCTGCCAAGAACAGCTTTATGAAGAAGTGCGAGATGGGCGCGTAAGGCGCTGTGCGTTCGCGGCTTCGAGCAAGCCATCAGCAAACCAACTTCGTGAGTGGCCGGGCTTCTCCCGGCCATTTGCGCTTCCAGGCCCTCTCCTCGCCGACGGCCCCACACACGCGCCGAGCGCGTAACGCAAAATCATCGCCACCCTAGACAGAACGCCTCGGCTGACGGATCATACGGCGCTGAGCGAACCGGGGCGCATCAACGAGGCTTCTAGCGAAGGGTGGTCGAGATGTTGCAGTTTCGAGTGCGTGACTACATGATGGCGACGATGGGCATGCTCCTTGTGCTCATCAGTTTTGATGTCGCCAATGCGAGGGGCGTCGGTCTGCCCAACGTCATGGTTCTGGCGACCGGCGGCACCATCGCCGGCTCCGGTGCGAGCAGCACCACGGTGGTCGGTTACACCGCGGCCACGGTCGGCATCGACACCCTCCTCAACGCCGTTCCCGAGCTGAAGACGGTGGCCAACGTCAAGGGCGAGCAGGTTTTCCAGATCGCCAGCGAGAACATGAACAACGACTATTGGCTCAAGCTTGCCAAGCGCGTCAACACGCTGCTCGCGCAGGACGATGTCGACGGCATCGTGATCACGCACGGCACCGACACGATCGAGGAAACCAGCTATTTCCTGAACCTCGTGGTCAAGAGCAAGAAGCCTGTCGTCGTCGTGGGCGCGATGCGGCCGTCGACCGCGATCAGCGCGGACGGGCCGATCAACCTCTTCAACGCGGTGATCCTTGCAGGCAGCGAAGAGGCCGTCGGCAAGGGCGTGCTCGTCGCTCTCAACGACCAGATCAACGCGGCACGCGACGTCACCAAGAACAACACCTCGACGGCGGACACCTTCCGCACACCCGAGCTCGGCTTTCTCGGTTATATCCAGGGCAACAAGCCGTATTTCTATCGTCAATCGACCCGCCGGCACACGGCGGATACCGAGTTTGATGTCTCCAACCTCGACACGCTGCCGCAGGTCGATATCGTCTACGGCTACGCCAACATGAACCGGATCCCGATCGATGCTTTTGTCGCTGCCGGCGACAAGGGGATCGTACATGCCGGCACGGGTGACGGCAGCCTGGCCCGGCCCGCGATTGAGCCGGCGCTCGACGAGGCCCGCAAGAAGGGTGTCGTGATCGTCCGCAGCAGCCGCGTCGGCAACGGCATCGTCGCGCGCAACGGCGAAGCCAAGGACGACGAGCACGACTTCGTCGTCTCCGATACGCTCAATCCGCAGAAGGCGCGTATCCTGCTGATGCTGGCACTGACCAAGACATCGGACACCAAGGAAATCCAGCGGATGTTCTATACGTACTAGAGCATCCGAGGGCGCGGACGCGCCCTACTCCCGCTTGAAGCGGTAATCAAAGGCGGCGCCGAACGGCTTGATCAATCCAACCGTCGGCGCCGGAAAGTGGATCGGCAGGATCAGCGTGTCGGTGTCAGCAACGGAGGCGAAGAACTTTCGCCGCGACACCGCCGACTGCGTGGCATCCCAATCCGGCTTCGACGACCATTCCGGCTCGCGGCACTGGATCTGATGATGCATGAGATCGCCGGCGACCACCGCGCGCTGGCCCTTCGAGACAATATTCACGCAGCAATGGCAGGGCGAATGCCCCGGCGTCGGCGTCAGTGTGACGGTGTCATCGAGCGCATAGTCGTCGTCGACCAGCAACGCCTGCCCGGCCTCGACGATCGGCAGGCAATTGTCGCGGAAGACCGTGCCGGGCGGGTTGCTGCCCTTGGCGTTCTCGGCCTCCCAGGCCGCGTATTCGCCCTTGTGGAAGACGTATTTTGCGTTCGGGAAGGTCGGCACCCAGCGACCATCGCGTAACGTGGTGTTCCAGCCGGTGTGATCGATGTGCAGATGCGTGCAGAAGACGTAGTCGATCTGCTCGAAGCCGATGCCGAGCGCGAACAATTCGTTGCGCCAGCGCTCCTTGCCCGGAAAGTCGAACGGCGGCGGATGGCCTTTGTCCTCGCCGGTGCAGGTATCGACCAGGATGGTGTAGCGCGGCGTCCGCACCACAAAGGTCTGATAGGTGATGACCATCATGCCGCGCGCGGCGTCGAACACCTCCGGCTCCATCGTCGGCAGATGGTGCTTGAACACAGCGTCGTCATATCCCGTGAAAAAATCTTGCGGGCGCCGCCACGGCCCTTCCCGCTCGATCACCGCATCGATGGTGATGTCGCCGATCCGCAGCTGCTTCATGATCGTTCGCTCCCCTTTTTGGGGGAGCGTAACGGGCAGCGTGTGCTCGTCAAGGCACGTCCTGGAATGCTAGCTCCGCAGCCCCGGCGCCTCCTGCCCGGTGCGCGCGACATACTCCGTGTAGCCGCCGCCATATTGGTGGATGCCGTCAGGCGTCAGCTCGAGCACACGGTTCGACAGCGTCGCCAGAAAATGGCGGTCATGCGAGACGAACAGCATGGTGCCTTCGAAATCCGAAAGCGCATTGATCAGCATTTCCTTGGTGGCGAGGTCGAGATGGTTGGTCGGCTCGTCCAGCACCAGAAAATTCGGCGGATCGAACAGCATCTTGGCCATCACAAGGCGCGCCTTCTCGCCGCCTGACAGCACCCGGCAACGCTTCTCGACATCGTCGCCGGAGAAGCCGAAGCAGCCGGCGAGCGCGCGCAAAGAGCCCTGCCCCGCGGTCGGAAACTGGTCTTCCAGCGACTGGAACACGGTGCGCTCGCCATCGAGCAGGTCCATCGCGTGCTGGGCGAAATAGCCCATCTTGACGCTGCCGCCCAAGGCCACCGTGCCCTTATCAGGCTCGGCCGCGCCGGCGATGAGCTTGAGCAAGGTCGACTTGCCGGCGCCGTTGACCCCCATCACGCACCAGCGCTCCCTGCGGCGGATCATGAAATCCAGCCCGTCATAGATGCGCTTGCTGCCATAGCCCTTGTAGACGTTCTTCAACGCCACGACGTCCTCGCCCGAGCGCGGCGCCGGCGGGAAGTCGAAGGCGATGCTCTGGCGGCGCCGGGGCGGCTCCACGCGCTCGATCTTGTCGAGCTTCTTCACCCGGCTCTGCACCTGCGCGGCGTGCGAGGCACGCGCCTTGAAGCGCTCGATGAACTTGATCTCTTTCGCCAGCATCGCCTGCTGGCGTTCGAATTGCGCCTGCTGCTGCTTCTCGTTCAGCGCGCGCTGCTGCTCGTAGAACTCATAATTGCCGGTGTAGGTCGTCAGCGAGCCGGAATCGATCTCGACCACTTTCGAGATCACGCGGTTGATGAACTCGCGGTCATGCGAGGTCATCAAGAGCGTGCCTTCGTAATCGTGCAGGAATTTTTCCAGCCAGATCAGGCTTTCGAGATCGAGATGGTTGCTCGGCTCGTCGAGCAGCATCACGTCGGGACGCATCAGGAGAATGCGCGCCAGCGCCACGCGCATCTTCCAGCCGCCGGAGAGCTTGCCGACGTCGCCGTCCATCATCTCCTGGCTGAAGCCGAGGCCGGACAGCGCTTCGCGGGCGCGGCCGTCGAGCGCGTAGCCGTCGAGCTCCTCGAAGGCGTGCTGCACCTCGCCATAGCGGGCGATGATCTCGTCCATCTGGTCGGCCTTGTCGGGGTCGGCCATGGCGACTTCGAGCTCGCGCAGCTCGGCCGCGACCTCGCTCACGGGACCTGCGCCATTCATCACCTCGGCGACGGCGCTATGACCGGACATCTCGCCGACGTCCTGGTTGAAATAGCCGATAGTGATGCCGCGATCGGTCGAGACCTGCCCTTCGTCGGGCAGCTCCTCGCCGGCGATCATCCGGAACAGCGTGGTCTTGCCGGCGCCGTTGGGGCCGACGAGGCCGATCTTCTCGCCCTTGTTGAGGGCGGCGGAGGCTTCGATGAACAGGATCTGGTGGCCGGCTTGCTTGCTGACGTTGTCGAGGCGGATCATGAGGTCTTTTCGGGGGAATTTTGCGTTGCAGCGTAATAGGCCATGCCCCCGCCCAAGGGAAGCCCGGCGGGGTACGGATTTGCCCCGCCGCGAGCGCTCAATTGCTTCAATCCGCCCCCGGGCTTAAGGCCTGGAAACCTCGCCAGCCTGCATAGCCGCAAGACCGGCCGCGGCGATTTGCGCGTCCTGGGTTGATTGCATGCCCGATACGCCAATCGCGCCGATCACCCTGCCATCGCGCAGGATCGGGAGGCCGCCCTCCAGCGGCGTCAGGTTGGTCATGCCCAGCAGCCGCAGGTGAAGGCCACCCTCAGCCAGCGCGGCCTCGAAAGCCCCGGTCGGCCGCCTGAAATCGACCGCCGTTTTCGCCTTCTGCTGCGCCACGAGCACGCTGCCGTGCTGCGCCTGATCGAGACGGTACAGCAGCGCGAGCTGGCCGGTGCTGTCGGCGATGGCGATCACCATGGGCCAGCCGTGACGTTGCGCTTCCGCGCGCGCGGCATCAGCGACGCGCCTCGCCTCGTCAAGCGTGATCGGGCCGCCATAGAGAGGCGTCAGGGCCGCGAGCGGCGCCGTTGCGGAAGAGGCGGCTGGTGTCGTCATGGGGAAGCTCCAGGTCATCGGGAGCCCCTCTCACAACACATCCTTGCTGCCGTGATAATATTCCCTGTAGTTGATATATTCTCTCGATTTTCGGGAGAATGACGTGACCTCGTTTGCAGACTACGCGACGTTTCTGACCATCATCGACGAGGGCAGCCTGACCTCCGCGGCCACGCGTCTCGGCAAATCGCTTCAGTCCGTGAGCCGTTCGCTGGCGCGGCTCGAGGGCGAGCTCGGCGTCGAGCTGGTATCGCGAACGACGCGGCGCCTGCGTCCAACCGCCGTCGGCCTCGAATTTGCCGGCCGCATCCGATTGGCCCTCACCACCATCGACGCCGCGCGTGAAGATCTGCTCGCCAGCGACCAGCGCCTTGCCGGCACCATCCGCATCGGCACATCGAGCCTGTTCGGCCCCGAATATGTGGCGCCGGTCGTGAGCCAATTCCTGACGCGAAATCCTGATGTCGAGATTGAACTGGTGCTGTCTGACGAGCGTGTCGACCTCGTCGCCGAGAAGCTGGATTTTGCCATCCGCATCGGCAAGCTGCCGGGCTCGAACCTGCGCCTTCGCCCCCTCGGCGGCTTGAGTTGGGCTGTCTTTGCATCGCCCGCCTACCTCGCCGCTCACGCCCGTCCGGAGCATCCGCGAGACCTGATCCATCATGAATGCGTGATACGGACAAGCGAGGATGACAGATGGGCGTTTGGCGGCAACCGGAGACGCATCGAGGTTCAGGGCCGCTTTCGGTCTGAAAGCGCAGCGGCACGCAACGCGGCCGTTGCATCTGGGCTCGGCATTGGCCTTGCTCCGCTCTGGCAGGTGCGCAGGCTCATCGAGCGAGGCATCGTCGAGCAGATCCTGGTCGGCCACGAGCCGCCGCCGATTCCGCTCCAGATCGTTTGGATCAAGCCGAGCGCCGGCGCCCTGCCGCGGCGCATCCGCGCCGCGATGGACTTCCTCGCGGCGCATCTCTCGGCCCTGCGGATATGAGTTGCGGCGCATGATCCGGGCCCGCGGAACGAGATCCGGCAACGCCATCGCTTCTGACACGCATCACTCGGACATCGCGGCGCATGCCGTGCACTGGGAAGAGGCCCGTCACGGATGCGCCGCGCGTGCCGCCTGCGCTTGCTAGAGCCTATGCGAACCTGCCGACGGCCCTGGTTGCCGGGAAATCCTTCTGGTAGGCGACGAAGGTGTCCGACGGGAACAGCCAGGATGTTTCATCGTAGTTGACCCACGCCCCGCTGCTGTAATGACCGCGGCCCTCCCAGGCGACCTGGGCATGGCGATTGGCGTGCTTGCGGTCCTGCTTCGGAAGCACCGAGCCGTCCTTCCTGATGGCGACGATCTCGTGCACCAATTGCCACAGCATCCAGACCCGGACCATGCCGTCCGGCGGCGGATTGATCTGGACCGTTTCCGTGTACGAGCTCTCCTCGCTGGTCGTCACGGATTTCGAGAACGTCGCCGAGATTTCGGCACTCAGCGCGCCATAGGAGATACCGAGCGAGGCGGTGATCGACTGTGAAACGGTCGAGGACACGCCTTGAGTCTTGGTGACGCTGATCGTCAGGGTGTTGCCCACCGGAATCCGGTGGTACGACTTTCCGACGGGTCGCCAGAACTGCCGCAAGACCAGTTGGTAATCCGGCGCCGTCCCGCCGTCCCAATAGTTCTCGATGATTGCGGTGGTGTTCGGCAGCGTCATGTTGGGCTTGTCGCAGACATAGGCCTCCTTGCCCGAGTTGTCGGAATTGGCCCACATCACCAAGCGCCGGTCGACGCTTTGGAGCTGGACGTAGTCGGACTGGTCGGGCGGCTGGCTGTTCACGCTTGCGAGTTCGGGGACGGCCGGGTAATTGGTGGGTGTATCGAGCATTTTGCTGAACTCCATTATGGTATGATTGTCGATATTCAATTTTAGGTAGTATTTGCAGCTATCGAAAAACGCACGCTCAACAATTCAGGAAGATTGCTGTCGGCGTCGCGCAAAATCATGCGCTGCCGCACGGAATTGGTCGCTCCCTGGACGAACCATCTGGAGACGCGCCAGCGCCGAGCAATCGCGAGAAGCCTAACCGTTTCTACTCAGGATTGAGTGGAAAACGTTGCGCCTATCGCCTATTGTCCGTGCCTCAGGACGGGGGGAGCCTTTGGAGCAGGATGAACTGGAACGTCTCGTTGGGGACCGGCTGCGGCTAACGCTCGATGAGATCGTGCGGCACCCTCGCCTGCCCGAGGCGCGGCACGCTTATCTGGCAAGCTTCCTGAAAGTGTACGAGGGCGAACCATTTCTGGTTCGACTTCTCCTGGAGGCGGGACGGTTTTTCGTCTTCCACTGCGCGGCCGTCCTCGAGGCCGCCCAGGATCCTTCCCGGCGTGAGACCTGGTTCACCGTCGGCGCCCTCAAGAAAGAGCTTGCCCTGTTTGGCTACGCCAGCGACCGGCAGGCGGATCATCTGATCGCGCGGCTGCGGGAGGTCGGGTTTCTCGAGTTGCGCAGAGCCCCCAGTGACGGCCGCGTCCGATTATTGGCAACCACGCAGAAGCTGCGCGCGCATCACATCGAATGGCTGGCGGCGCATTTTGTCCCCCTTGCAACGCTGTATCCGGATCATGACTACAGCCCGATATTTTCGCGCGATCAGGATTTTTACATCCTTCACTGCAGCAAATCGCCGTCCTTCAATCCTGCCGCAGCCCGCCTCATGATGACACTGCCGGACACGATGCTGTTCTTCGGTCATGCCGCCGGACCATTGATCCAGAATGCGGTGCTCAAGGCCGCCATGGACGCCGGCGACCCAAGCGCGGTGGTGCCCTATATCGAAGCCACCGAGCGTTTCGGCGTCTCCCGAACCCATGTCCGTAACCTGATGATATCAGCCGAGGCCGCCGGGCTCGTCAGGATCGTCGGACGCGGGGGACGCAACATCGAGATCCTTCCGCGCTTTTGGGCAAGCTATGACCGCGGGCTCGCGGTCGGCATGTACCTGACCGATGCGGTCAATCTGCTCACGATGCGTGAGTGGGTCCAGCGGCGGGCTGAGCGGGAGCAACCCGACTCAATCGCGGTCGCGTAGAGGTACGAGCGTTGCTCCGCAGGAAGCCGGTTATCTCGGCAGGTAGCTCGTCTTCGCGTTGTCGGCGCGATCCCTGAGATCGAGGCCGACGACGGATTTGCCGCGATCGAGCGTCTCATCGAGCGGCGTGATCGCCCATGCCCCGGTCGCCTGATGCGGATAACCTCCGCACCTTGATCCGCAAGCATCATGGCTGCCAGAGGTCCCGCGATGTAGTCGCCAATATCGATCACCTTGACACCAGCCAGCGGACGATCTGCCGTCCCGGTCATGCAAAACCTCGCCGGGTGATTTGAAGCAACCAGTCTGGTCGGGACGCGATTTGGAGCATGATCCGGAAAAGTGTGAAGCGGTTTTCCCTCGCGACAAACGCGGAACGCGTTTGCGCGGAGATCATGCTCAAACAAAGAGCTAAAGCGCGATCACGATTCAACCCAATCTCATCGCGCTTTAGTCTTGCCTGCGGGGAACGAAAATCATGCAAGTCGTGACGCCATGCGCAACAAGCTTGCCCGCACTATCGACCATGCGCCCCTCGGCGGTCGCGCCCTGTCTGCCGCGGTGAACGACGACGCCTGTGGCCACAACGGGCTCCGGGCCCGGTTTGAGTGGACGTGTGAGATTCACATTGATGTTCGTCGTCGTGTAACGCTCGCCCTCATCAAGCGTCGTGTGAACGGCACAGGACATGGCCGAACTCAAAATCACGGAAAGGTAACCACCGTGGATGACCCCGCCCGGGTTTGCGAATTGTGGCCCGGGCCAGGCGGTAAACTCCGTGCGACCGTGCCCTGCCCCGGATAATTGGAAATTGAGCGGCGCGCAGATGGGAGCGGCTGGCGCCCCCGTGCGCAGGAGCTCGCGGAAGAACGCCAGTCCTTCATTCTCTGGCAATGCATGAAGCGCGTCGCCCATCGTCGTGGTTTCCTTCCTTGCTGGATCAGTCGGCAAACCAGGCGAGACGTTCTGTTTCCATCTCACTGCTCTGAACGCCGCGTCGGAGATGCGGTCAGTTTTTGACGTGACCGGTCAGCGATGGCTTAAGCACATATTTTCCCGTCGACTGCCGAGCTTCCATGATGCGGTGAGCTTCGCTGGCTGCTTCGAGAGGCAGCCGCCCGGCAATTTCGACGTGAAGGCGCTTTTCGGCGACGAGCCCCGCAACGGTATCGAAGGCCTTCTGCGCTTGATCCGGCCGCGCCTTGAACCAGTGACTGACGTAATAGCCAATCACCGCTTGGTTCATCGGCAACAGGCGTTGGGCGATAAGAGAAGAGGGCCGCCTGCTCGCACTCCCAACGACGAGGCGCCCGAATGGGGCGAGCGCGGCGAGAGCCTGGTCGAAAAACGAGCCTCCCACCATGTCGAGAACGACATCGGCCCCGCGCCCTCCGGTGAGCCGTTTCACCTCGCGCGGCCAATCAGGGTCGGTGTAGTCGACGGCGTGGTCGGCGCCCCGCGCCAGGGCTTGCTGCCGGCGTTCGGGAGTGCTGGCGCCGGCAATAACGCAGTCAGCGCCAAGGATCTTGGCGAGCTGAATTGCGTATCTGCCGACCCCTCCGGCGCCGCCGGGAATGAAGACAGATTCACCGGGCTCAAGCCGTCCTGCTTCCTTGAGCATTTGAAAAGCAGTTACGCCCGCAACGACAAGCGTGGAAGCGACGTCAAGATCGAGTCCTGGGTCCAGCTTGATGACGTCGCCGGCGCCCGCGAGGGCGTACTCGGCGTAGCCCCCAAGACCGGGTCCGCCGAAAAAGGCGAAAACGCGATCACCTCGATGCAGCGCTGTGACGCCCTCGCCGACGGCGTCGATGACACCGGCGGCTTCGCTGCCGAGGATCGCCGGCAATGGTGTCGGCAGTGGATAAGGATCGCCGCGCCGACGCACGATGTCGGCGTAATTGACACTCGCGGCTTCGATCCGGACGAGCACTTCGCCAGCCCCGGGCAGCGGCTTCACAACCTCTTCCACCCGAAGCGCCTCGGCATCACCGTAGGCATGCAACATTACCGCCTTCATGGATCCGCACCTTTGGTTATGACACTTGTCTTAACGTGCCCTCACCTATAACTAGGACAGTCGTCTTAGTCAACTGCCCTCGCCATCAACTGCCAATCGCCTTCAACTGTCATGACAGCCCATTCACCGCGCGAACAAATGATCCTGGCCGCCATGTCCCTCTTTCAGAGAGAGGGCTATGCCGCGGCCTCGTGGCGACGGCTGGTCCAGGAGTCCGGCGCGCCTTGGGGCTCCGCCTATCACTATTTTCCTGATGGCAAGGAGCAGCTTGGAGTCGCGGCTCTCGAATGGGCTTCACAGAATGTCGCGGCGGGCATGGCGCAGTGCTTCCCCGAAGGCGGCCGCGCAGCGGATGGTATCCGCAGATTATTTGCGGGCAGTGCCACACAGTTGGCGAAGTCCGACTTCACCGCCGGCTGCCCGGTGTGCACCGTTGCACTGGAAACTGCACCCCAATCGCAGGCGCTCACGAAAGCATGCAAGGACGCGTTCGGTCTGTGGCAGCAAACGATTGCTGATGGGTTGATCCGATGCGGAATTGCGCGTGAGAATGCGGAGACGCTTGCGCCCGTGATCCTGGCAGCCTTTGAAGGCGCTCTCGTTCAGGCGCGCGTCGCCCAATCCCAGGAGCCGCTGCGCGCGTGCGCCACTCAGATTGCCCGGCTTTGCGACTGAGGGCTGCGACCGGGGGGCGCAGGTCCTGTCATGATCACATCATGCGCCTGTTTTGCCCGACGGGTCAACAATATTCCGAATAACCGAAATAGAAAGGCCGCCGGCATTTCTACTGTGCATGGGGTTGTTTTCGACTTTTGCGTTGGCCCCTCCCGTGCGGCCTTCGGCAACCGTCAGTGACGCTTGAAGTACTGCACGTCACGCTCGTGCTTCTCGGCCGCGGCGCGGCTCTTGAAGGTGCCGAGGTTGCGCCGCTTGCCGGTCTTGGGATTCACCTTGCGCGAATAGAGCCGGTATTCGCCGGATGCGAGCTTGCGGATCATGGTTGCGCCTCCTGTCGTGCCTTTGCCAGTCAACCCGCTTTGCACGCGGTCCGTTCCGTCATGGCCTCGCCTGTGGCGGAAACTGCTGATTGGCAAACGGCTGCGGATCGGAGGGAACCTTCATGACGACGAAGTTGCGTCCCATCGACCGGTGACAGGCGTTGCAGCCCTCGGTGAGATCACCCAGGGCCTTTGCGAATTTGCGACCGTCCTTTGCCGCAATTGCCTCGGACGTCGCCTGCAGCGACGGCTCCAGCGTCGTGACATTGCTGACGGGGATGCCTGAATAGAGCAAGGCGGCCTCGACCAGGCTCGCCTTGAGCTGGCGCAGCTCGTAAGCCGCAAGCTCCCAGTTCTGCGCCTTGCCCGCCAGCCAGAGCTTTTGATGGCGCGTCTGTGCGGCACCCATGATGTCGCCGAGCCGCGGCACGTACTGATCCGCCGACGGCGATTTGAGATCCTGCGCCGCCACGGCCGTGGCCGCTCCCATCAAGGCCAGCGCCAACATCAACCCTCGAGGCATCATCGCACGTCTCCAGTCGTTCTGAAGACTCAAGACTACGACCTGCTGGTCCCGAGGCCTTGCGCTCGATCAAGCACCGCGAGCTAGAAGCACAGCGTGGTAACGAGCTTGCCCTGCTTATCCTTGATCGCATAGGGACAACGCAGCCGCTCCAGCGCCTTCTTGGCGTCTTCGTCGCCGAGCGCTGCGGCGCGCTCGTAATAGGCCTTCGCTGCGTCCTTGTCCTTCGGACCGCCGCGGCCCTCCTGCGCAAAGGCGCCCATCCGCTCCAGCGCGCCGGGATGGTTTTGCGCCGCCGCCTTCTCGAACAGCGCGCGGGCCGCGACATCGTCCTTCTCGCCGCCATTGCCATTCGCGAGCATCAGGCCGAGCTGGTATTGCGCTTCCGCATTGGTCTCGGCCGCCTTGCCAAGAAGAGTGCGCGCCTGCGCCGGATCGGCAGGCAGCCCGCCGCCGGCGCTGCCGATCGCGGCGAGGTTGGAGACGCCACGCGGGTTGCCCGATTGCGCCGCCTTCTCGAACAGCTTTCGCGCTTGCGCCTCGTCCTTGGCAACACCTGAGCCGGTGCCATAGGCGACGCCGAGCTCGACCATCGCAGCGCTGGAACCCTTGTCGGCCGCCTTGCGCCAGGCCGCGAGCGCTTCTGCCGTCTGCCGGTTGGCGGCATAGGCGCGGCCGAGGGCAAACATCGCGCGCCGCGACGTGCTTGCTGCCTGCTTGCAGAATTTGATGGCGGTCGAGATGTCGGCGGCAGCGATCTCGGGCACGCCCTTGACGTCGGCCGGCTTGTCCGGGTCGCTGGGATCGGCAGCAACACGGTCGCACAGCACGAGATCGGCCGATTGCGCATGCGCAGCGACGGGCGTGGCAAGAGTGACGAGGATGACAAAGAGACAGGTCCGCATGGCCATCACGTTGCGTCCGCGTGCCGGCGATTTCAAGGCTCGAGCCCTGACTGGCGCAGCACAGGCACGACCTCGGGCGATGCCAGATAGCGCAACAACCGGTCGGCCGCTTCGGGCTGCTTCGCATTCGTCATGCGGCCGGCGGAGAACACGGCCGGACTCTGCAGATCGTGCGGGACCGGGCCGATTACCTCGATGCCGCCAACCTGCTTCAGCTCGCTGATCTGCTGCACGGCGATATCAGCCTCGCCGCTGACGAGCCGCTCCGCGGTAAAGCCCTGCTCGACGATCGTCGCCCTGGCGTTGATCTCATCAGCGATGCGCATCCGCACGATCAGCTGGGCGAAGTAGACCCCGCTCGCATCGAGCCGTGAATAGGCGACGGACCGCGCCGAGAGCAGCACGATCCGCAGCGCAGCTTCATTGGCGATGTCGGGGTGCGGCTGCCCCGCCCGCACGGCAAGGCCGACATAGGAGCGCGCGAGATCGGCTGCGGTGTCCGCGACTACCCGGCCCTCGCCGATCATCTCATTGAGCCCTTCGCGCGTGAGGATGACGAGATCGGCGGCCTCGCCGGTCCGCAGCCGCTTGAGCAACGCCAGCGTCGGGGCGAAATCGGCATCGACATGAATGCCCGTTGCGGTCTCGAAGGCGGCGGACAGGCTGCGCATCGCGCCCATCAGACCGAGCGTCGAGAGCATGCGACATTTTTCCATGTGTCTTCCCCGGCAGCGATCAGGCGCGATGCATCAGCTTGAGCGCGGCGGTCAGGCGCAGGCTGCGCTTGCCAGCCAGCGCCGTCGCTTCCAGCACCGCCCCCTCGCCGTCATAGTTGCCGGCAAAGCCGATCCCGACCTCGTGGCCGCCAAAGACCGGATCGTCCTTGGCCGGTGTGTGCTCCTGGTTGAGGATCTGGCCCTTCCAGCGGCCGTTGGCGGCGGTGTAGCTGCCGAGATAGTAGAACGAGGCGTCGCCGCCGAGGATGCGGCCCCGGTTGAGCAGCATCACGCCGGTGAGCCCGCCGTCGACACCATCGAGCATGCGCAGATGAATCGAGTAGAGGCCATCGATGATGCCGGCCTCGCCGACGCCGCCGGCGATCGGCAACTCCTCCTCTGTGATTGGTGTCATCACCGACTGGAAGGGCACGCCGGGCAGTTCTTTCAGCTCGCCCTTGAAGCGGTAGAGATCGCCGTCCGCAAACCCCTTCGCGATCAGCGTCGCATCGTCGGTGCCGGCCATGGCGCGGTAGTTCGGATCGGGGTTGTGACGGACGGTCCTGATGACGATGTCGACGCCGTCTGCCGTCTTCTCGTAGGTGCCGATATGGGCAAACGCCGAATTGCCGCCGAGCATCTTGCCATTGCCGGCATGCATCACGCTCCGGCCGACGGCGTCGCCGAGCTGAAACCGCGTCTTGTAGAAGCCTTCAAACACCAGCCGTGTCCCCGGCTCCGCGCACATCCATGGGCACTGTATCCCGGTTTGAGCCGGGATGGACAGGCTTCACACCAGCATGGCCGCCAGACCCACAACAATGCCTGTCATCAGAACGCAAAAATCCGCCGGAGCCTTGCAGCTCCGGCGGATTAAATGCCTACCCGGGCCAGCCCCCTAGCCCGGGCCGGGAGGATCTTAGGCGACAGCCTTCTTTTCGGTCGGCACGGACGCGATCGTCTTCAGGATCTGCGAAGCGATCTGGTATGGGTCGCCCTGCGAGTTCGGACGGCGGTCTTCCAGATAGCCCTTGTAGCCGTTGTTGACGAAGGAGTGCGGAACGCGGATCGAGGCACCGCGATCAGCCACGCCGTAGCTGAACTTGTTCCACGGCGCGGTCTCGTGCTTGCCGGTCAGACGCTTGTCGTTGTCCGGGCCGTAGACGGCGATGTGGTCCATCAGGTTCTTGTCGAAGGCCGCCATCAGCGCCTCGAAATACTCCTTGCCGCCGACCGTACGCATGTACTCGGTGGAGAAGTTGGCGTGCATGCCCGAACCGTTCCAGTCGGTGTCGCCAAGCGGCTTGCAGTGGAACTCGATGTCGACGCCGTACTTTTCGGTCAGGCGGAGCATCAGGTAGCGGGCCATCCACATTTCGTCAGCGGCCTTCTTGGAGCCCTTGCCGAAGATCTGGAATTCCCACTGGCCCTTCGCGACTTCCGCGTTGATGCCTTCGTGGTTGATGCCGGCCGCGAGGCAGAGGTCGAGATGTTCTTCAACCATCTTGCGGGCGATGTCGCCGACGTTCGAATAGCCGACGCCGGTGTAGTACGGTCCCTGCGGCGCCGGATAACCGGAAGCCGGGAAGCCGAGCGGACGGCCGTCCTTGTAGAAGAAATATTCCTGCTCGAAGCCGAACCAGGCGCCGGAATCGTCCAGGATGGTGGCGCGCTTGTTGGAAGCGTGCGGGGTCTTGCCATCGGGCATCATGACTTCGCACATCACCAGCACGCCGTTGGTGCGCGCACCGTCGGGGAAGACGGCGACCGGCTTCAGCACGCAATCGGAGCTGTGGCCTTCGGCCTGCTGGGTCGAGGAGCCGTCGAAGCCCCACAGCGGAAGCTGCTCGAGCGTCGGGAACGACGAAAATTCCTTGATCTGGGTTTTGCCGCGCAAGTTCGGAGTCGGCGTATATCCGTCGAGCCAGATGTACTCGAGCTTATACTTGGTCATTGAGCCTCTCTGTAGATGATGCGAAAGGTGGGGTTGAGAGCCCCGCACGTTTGTACCCGGCCATCATCGGCCGGCCCCTTACAAGCATGTTGCGTGCCAAAAGGCCGCAGTTCGGGAGGTTTTCCACCGCGGCCGCAACGGGCCGCCGGACCCAAACGGTCCACAGCATCATGCGTCATAGGAGCGCACCTTCTCGTGAAGCTGCACTGCAAAAATCCCGCGGAAAACGCCTGATTCTGGAGCAGGCCGGCCCCTGCCCGAGGTTGCCGATCAAACGCGCATCAACGTCCGGCAACTTTCGTAAAGCCCCCCGCCCCTGCCCAGCAACCTTTGGAATGGCCCAGGCGTTAGTCACCGACAGGGTGCCTTAGGGGGTGCAGACCGTCGCCTGCTCAAGAATTAGGCGGAAACTGATCTCCTTTTCAGCACTTTGCTTTTCGGGGTGCGAGGCCGATATGGGGATTCCAGTAACCACATCAGAACGAGTCGGGCGCACCATGGAGGCCAATGCGCTTCGACCAAGGAGCAATCGCAATGCTGAATAATGGTCTGAGTCACGGATCTGCAAAGATCTACCAATTCCCTGTCGGGGGCCGCGCGGCTCTCGCGGGGCGCCGCTATGGCGATACCCGCCTTCCCGCCGATCACGCCTCGCTTCCCGCGAACGCTACGATCTGCAGCGACAGCTGGTACCACCAGGACGCGGTCGACGAAGCAAAGCCCAAATGGGAACGCTAATGCCAGTGCCTGGTTTGAGACCGCCGCGCTCTTTCGAGTGCCCGACGGAAGTTTGAAAAAGGGTCGAAACAACGAAGTTTCGACCCTTTTTGATTCCGGACCTGATGGGTCAGTCAGATCACCGTGCAGGCCGTGACCGGCCGTTTCAAATGCTTGACCGTGGTGACCCCCGTCTTGTCGATCCGCAGCGTGATGCCCGCCCCCGAATAGCGCGCGCCCGAAACGGCCAATCGCTTGTCAAGCGCCACCGGCGCGCCGTCGATCTGGAGAAAGGCGCGATTGTCCTCGTCATAAAACGCTGCGATGAACTGGGTACCATCGGTGCACCGATAGGTCCGGAACGTCTGCGCGTCGGCCTGCCGCGCACTGGTCATTCCAGCCGCCACCATGATGATCCCCGAAAGAATGGCCTTGTGCCGGCCCATGTTCGCCCCCTGTAATGGTCCGTCGGCAACATAACAAAAGCAGCTCCGATGTCAGACTCCCCCGCCCGTCATCTCGCCTTGCAAGGGGCCAGCAACTTTCGCGACCTCGGCGGCTATGCTACGCGCGACGGCCGCACCACGCGCTGGCGCTGCATCTTCCGCTCCAACCACCTCGGCCAGCTCACCGCCGAAGATATCGAGATCGTCCGCGCGCTCGGCGTCAAAAGCGCGTTTGACTTCCGTGGGCTGGAGGAGCGCACGGCCGGCATTTGCGTCGTCAGCGAGATCACCGTGCATTCGCTGCCGATCGAGCCGACGGTGGTGGCTGCGCTGCGCGCCGAGCTGGCCAGAGGCGCGCTCACGGGACCGGTCGCGCTCGAGCTGATGCGCGAGTCCTATCGCAACTATGTCCGCCACAACACGCATAGCTTCCGCATGCTGTTCGGCCATCTCCTGGAAGATCGCGCCCCGCTCGTGATCCACTGCACCGCCGGCAAGGACCGCACCGGCTTTGCCAGCGCCCTGATCCTGCACGCGCTCGGGGTGCCCGACGACGTCATTGCCGAGGATTACCTGCTGACCAATCGCCACTACAAGCGCGACACTTCGAGCGTCTCCGATCTGCCCACCGACGTCCTCGACGCGATCGGCTCGGTCAACAACTCCTATCTTGCTGCCGCTTTCGATGCCGTCAGCAGCGATTATGGCGATGTCGAAACCTATTTGCGCGACGGCCTCAAGCTGGGCGCCACCGAGCGGACCGCGCTGAAGGAGCGTTACCTGCAAGCGTGATCCGGCGGCGGCCGCCTCACGAGGTGAGCCCCGCGGCTTTGACGATGACGTCCTTGAAAGCGAGTGAGACTTGCATGGTGCTCCAGTCGCTCTGGTGCAGCTTGTCGTCGTCGGTCTCATCGACCAATTGCTCAAACGACACATTGTCCTGAACGTGCCAGTGCCGCATCAGCGCCCAGCGCTGGAACAGGTTGACCCCGGCCTCGTTGGCAGCTTCGCGGATCAGCCGGACCATCCTGTCCGACAGGTTGGCGCGATCATCCCACAGCATCTTCGTCGTGTATTGCGGGTCCATCACCACGACCTCGAAGCCGCGGGCGCGCAATTGCGCAAGTCCCTTCCTGATGTTCCCGGCAACGACGTCGACGTCATATTGGTCGTTGTGAAAGACCGCGTTCGTTCCCACCTGCCAGATCACCAGCGCGGGTTCATCGGGGAAGATGTCCGTCCCGAACCGCCCGAGCTCCTCGGTCGCCTCCTGTCCGCCGATACCCCGGTTGAGCACGTCAAGTCGGATATCCGTCCGATGGAGAACGTCCTTGATGTATTGCCGCAGATACATCTCGAGCCGGTAGGGATAAGGCACGACATCGCCGCGTCCGGCCGTCGACGACGACCCCATCGCCACGATCCGCACCGGCCCTTTTCCGTCGAAAGCTTGCCGCAGCCGCATCAGGGGATATTTCAGATCGACGATCTCGGATGGAAATTCGATGGTCGGAAAATGATCGGGCATGAAACAATCTCCTCAAACGATCTAAGGTTGTATCCTAGCCCAGCCTTGATCTGGACGCCATTGCAAGTCCAACTGGCCTTGCGCAATAGTCGGGGCGAGTTGAGACGACGGAGAGGATCATGCAGGGAAAAGTCATCGTCGTGACCGGCGCGCTCGGCGCGCTTGGCAAGGTGGTCACTGAGGCCGCGCTGTCGCGCGGCGCGCTGGTTGCCGGTATCGATCATGCGCCCTCTCAAATGCAGGCGACGACCGAGCGCATCGAGATCGGCGGCGTCGACCTCTCCGACGCCGCGCAGGCGAAGACGGCGGTCGAGGCTGCCGTGAAGCATTTCGGCAGGCTCGACGCATTGATCAACATCGCCGGCGGCTTTGCCTTCGAGACCGTCGGCGACGGCGACATCAAGACGTGGCACCGCATGCATGCGCTGAATCTGCTGACGGCGCTCAACACCTCGCATGCGGCGCTGCCGCACCTTGCGGCCTCGAAGGCCGGCCGCATCGTCAATATCGGCGCCATGGGCGCGCTGCAGGCCGGCTCCGGCATGGGGCCTTACGCGGCATCGAAGGCGGGCGTGCACCGCCTCACCGAAGCGCTGGCGAACGAATGGAAGGGCAAGGTCACCGTGAACGCCGTGCTGCCGTCGATCATCGACACCAAGACCAACCGCGCCGATATGCCGAAAGCGGACTTCGCCAAATGGGTGACGCCGCAGGAGCTCGCCGAGGTGATCCTGTTCCTCGCCAGCGACGCCGCGAGCGGCGTCACCGGTGCGCTGATTCCGGTGAGCGGACGGGTCTGATCAATCCGGCACCAGCAGCCGCAGATTGCCCCTGAAGCGGATGCTCTGCTTGCCCGCGAGCGCAATACCCTCGCCATAGGCGGTCTCGTCGGTATAGGTGCCGCTGAAGCCGATGGTCACCACCTTGCGGCCCCACACCGGTCGCTCGTCGAATGTGGGCGAATGCTCCTCGTTGGTCAGCTCGCCCTTCCACTTGCCGTCCGCGCAAGTGTAGCTGCCATAGGCGAAGAAAAACGAGTCGCCGCCGCGCATGGTGCCGTCGCGCAGCACCATCACCCCCTGATTGCCGCCCTGGACGCTATCCAGGAACTCGATCCGGATGTGATAAAGCCCGTTCCTGATCGTCATATCGCAAGCGCCCTGTTCCCCGCGCGAGGATATAGCTGGCTTGGCCGGGTCAGTGCGAGTCCGATCCGGGCTAAACTGCCGGCAACTGATTCTCCGATCGGACACTCGCCGTGGAAACCGCGCTCTACCTCCCCGTCAAACGATTCCTCGAAGGCCTCGGCTTCGACGTGAAGGGCGAGATTCGCGGTTGCGATCTCGTGGGCCTGAGCGCCGGCGATCCGCCTGTCGTGGTGATCGGCGAGCTCAAGCTCGCCTTCAATCTCGAACTGATCCTGCAGGCGGTCGATCGCGCACCGGCAGGCGACGAGATCTGGATCGCGGCCAAAATATCGGCGCGCGGCAAGGGCCGCGAGAGCGATGCGCGCTATCGCAATCTCTGTCGCCGCCTCGGCTTCGGTATGCTCGGGGTAACCGACAAGGGCGAAGTCGAGGTGCTGGTGAAGCCGCCGACGGCTGCACCGCGCCGCGAGCCGAAGACGCGCTCCCGGCTGGTCGCCGAACATCAGCGCCGCCAGGGTGATCCCGTGCTCGGCGGCAGCACCCGCGCGCCGATCATGACGGCCTACCGGCAACAGGCATTGGCCTGTGCATCCGAACTTGCAGCGGGCCCGCGACGGGTGCGCGATTTGCGCGAACGCTGTCCCGATGCCGGCAAAATCTTGCTTAACAATGTGTATGGATGGTTCGAGCGCACCGACCGGGGAATCTACGGACTGACACAGGCAGGACATGCCGCGCTGAAGCGCTGGCCGCAGCAACGCCCCGAGATCGGTGCCCCGTCACCGCTATGACACCCGAGCGGTGCATAGCTGAGATGCCACACGGATTTCATATTGCAATGCAACATCCAGAGCACTAGGTATCCCGGCATCAAAAGAGGCCGTTATGAGCGCAGACTGGAATACCAAATATGGCACGCGGCGCGTGCGCCACGATCCGCCCACCCTGGACGAGGCGATCTTCGCCGCCGTCGGCATCACCGACGACCAGGAGCAGCAGGCCGAGATCGCGGCGTCGCTGATGGGCATGCCGCTCGACGTGGTTCAGGCCGAGGTGAAGAAGCAGGCCCGCACCAACAGCCGCATCACCGCAACACGCGTAATCGCCGGCGAACAGGGCGCGCAGCGCTCGGTCGTGGTTGAACGCCGCGTCGTCCGCCGCTTCGGCAACGACAAGCGCACCGGCACCTGAGCGCTGACTTCTTGTTTCAACAAAAAAGCGGACCGGCCTCGCCGGTCCGCTTTTTGATTCAGGCCCTTTGACTTCAGGCTGCGCGATTGCCGTACATGCTGGAGATCAGCTTCCAGCAAGTCGAGTTGAAGCTGAGCAGCGCGCGGCCGGCCTTGAACGGCGCCGATGCGAGATCGGCAAGCTCGTCCTCGGGCGTCTTGGTCAGGTCGATTGTGCCTGTCGATTCGCCATGGCGGAATTGCAGGTTCGCGCCGAACTTCCTGGCGAGCGCGCGCATGGCGTGATTCTCCGCGCCCGTGGTGATGCGCAGGCTCTTGTAGCCCTTCCAGCGCGCTTCCGCGATCAGGCGGCTGAACAGCACGGTGCCGACGTTCTGGCGGCGAGCGGAGGCTTCGACACTGAACGCGACTTCGGGCAGCGAATCGCCCTCCGGCGGATGCAGCTCGGCCGCACCACGGACCACGCCGTCGACGACGTAGGCAACGATCACGGTGCCATCATCGGCGCAACGGGCGGCATAGCGCTCGATAAAACTGTCGTCGAGAAAACCGTTGAAGCGGTCGTGCCGGCTTTCGGCATCGAGCCTGAGCAGATGGTCGCGCAACAGCGGCAACTCTTCCTGCTGGCTCAGGGTTCGCACATAGCCCGGAACGGACGTCGCGCGAACGGTCTCATCAAGTGTCACGTCAAAACTCCTCTTGGTGTCCCTCGAGGAGGCGTTCGAATCCCTAGGCCTCCAATATTGTGCGTCGCAACAAAATTTTCAAGACGGGAACCTGCTCAAGTTTCCGGCATCGGGAACAACTAATTCGTTAATAAAATCAAAGCCCCGTAGTCTTACAGGACCAGCTGCGTCTGGGTCACCACAGCGACCAGCTTGCCATCCTCGGTCTCCAGCCGGGTGGTCCAGACCTGGGTCCGCCGCCCCCGGTGAACCGGGGTCGCGGTCGCGACCACAGTAGCCCCCTCCTTGGCGCCGCCAATGAAGTTGGTCTTGCTCTCCAACGTCGTCGTACCCTTGGCATCTTCGGGCAGGTTGATCACGGTCGCCGCTGCACCAACGGAATCGGCCAGCGCCATCACCGCGCCACCATGGATGGTCTGATGCAGGGTGCACAGATCGGGCCGCACGATCATCCGTGCCACCACGCGATCTTTCTCAGCCTCGACAAACTCGACGCCCTTGAGCTCCGCAAACGGCATCTTCATCGCTTTAAGTTTCTCGAGCGGCGTCATCAGATCTCCTCCCAATTCCTTGTTGTCTCAGCGTGAATGGCTTTGCGCGGCAAAGCAATGACGTCGGAGGTCATGGGCGCCGTGACATCGCGCCTGCATTTGCTCATATGCTTCTCCCATGCACCACTTCCCGCCCCGCCGCATCGTCTGCCTGACCGAAGAGACAGTCGAGACGCTCTATCTGCTCGGCGAACAGGACCGCATCGTCGGCGTCTCCGGCTATGCCGTCCGTCCGCCCCAGGTGCGGCGTGAGAAGCCGCGGGTATCGGCCTTCGTCTCCGCGGACATTCCCAAAATCCTGGCTCTGGAACCGGACCTGGTGCTGGCCTTCTCCGACCTCCAGGCCGGCATCGTCGCTGACCTCGTTCGCGCCGGAACCAACGTCCACGTCTTCAACCAGCGCGACGTCGCCGGAATCTTCGCGATGATCCGCATGCTCGGCGCGCTCGTTGGCGCGGCCGGGCGTGGCGAGGAACTCGCGCAGGGCCTGGAGCGGCGCCTCGCGACGATTGCCGCAACGCCCCGCCCCTCACCGCGGCCAAGGGTCTATTTCGAGGAATGGGACGACCCCTTGATCTCAGGCATCGGCTGGGTCTCCGAGCTGATCGAGATCGCCGGTGGTGAGGACGTGTTTCCCGAGCTACGCGCTCGGCAGGCGGCGAAGGATCGTATCGTTTCGGCCGATGCGGTGCGCGAAGCCGCGCCCGAATTGATCCTCGCATCGTGGTGCGGCAAGAAAGTCGTCCCCGCCCGCATCCGCGCGCGTGACGGCTGGAGCGGAATTCCAGCGGTGCGCGATGATCGCATCGTCGAGATCAAGTCGCCGATCATTCTCCAGCCAGGCCCGGCGGCGTTGACGGATGGGCTGGACGCGATCGTGGCGGCGTTGTGGGGATGAGGAACTGGAAGCAGCCGCCTTTTCTGCCCCCGTCGCCCTTCGAGGGCCGCTGAAGAAGCGGCCACCTCAGGGTGACGGTGATGGACTATCACGTCACTGCATTCACGACCTGATATTCGGGCCGGCGCCACACCTCTCCATTGATCACCTCTTCGATGATCTCGGCCGCCCGCACGATCTCGCTCTCGCCAATGTACAGCGGCGTGATCCCGAACCGCATGATGTCGGGCGCACGGAAATCGCCGATGAGGCCACGGGCGATAACCGCTTGCATGGCAGCGTAACCACCTTCGAAGGCGAAGGAGACTTGGGAGCCGCGGCACTCATGCGCGCGCGGGGTCACGAGCTGCAGAGACGGGCAACGACGCTCAACCTCCGCAATCAGGCGATCGCCAAGCGCCAGCGAGCGAGCGCGGACCTCCCTGATATCGACCCGATCCCAGATATCGAGCGATGCCTCGAGCGCGGCCATTGCCAGCACTGGCGGCGTGCCGACGCGCATCCGCTCGACGCCGCCGGCAGCGGCATAGCCGAGCTCGAAAGCGAAAGGCTTGGCGTGGCCCATCCATCCGGAGAGAGCGGCGCGGGCATCGTCGGCATGGCGCGGCGCGACGTAGAGAAATGCCGGCGCACCGGGGCCGGCATTGATGTATTTGTAGGTACATCCCGCAGCGAAATCGACGCGGCAGCCGGCGAGATCGACCGGCAGCGCGCCGGCCGAATGCGCGAGATCCCACACGGTGACGATGCCGAGCGCATGCGCCTTCGCGGTCAGCTTCGCCATGTCGTGACGACGACCGGTGCGGTAGTCGACCTCGGTGATGTAAAGGACCGCTATCTCTTCCGACAGCGAAGCCTCGATCTGCTCCGGCGCAACCAGGCGCAGCTGATGACCTCGGCCGAGCGTCGCGATCAGGCCTTCCGCCATGTAGAGATCGGTCGGGAAGTTGCCGGTGTCCGACAAGACGACCTTGCGCGATACATTCATGTCGAGCGCAGCGGCGAGCGCCTGATAGACCTTCAGCGACAGCGTATCGCCCACCATCACCGAGCCGGCCTCCGCACCGATCAGCCGGGCGATGCGATCGCCGACATGGCGCGGCTGGGCATACCAGCCTGCCGTGTTCCAGGCACGGATCAGCTCATTGCCCCACTCGGTGGTGATGACGCGGCCAACACGCTCTGCAACGCCAAGCGGCAATGCGCCGAGCGAATTGCCGTCGAGATAGATCACCCCCTCAGGCAAATGAAACAGCGCCTTGGTGTCGTCGTAGACGCGAAGCCTGGACATGGTCATCTCTACAAAATCGTCCGCACGCGCCAGAGTTCGGGGAACAGCTCGACCTCCAGCATTCGCTTGAGGTAGCTGACACCGCCGGTGCCGCCGGTGCCGCGCTTGAAGCCGATCACGCGCTCGACCGTCGTGACATGGTTGAAGCGCCAGCGCCGGAAATAATCCTCGAAATCGACCAGCTTCTCGGCAAGCTCGTACAGCATCCAATGCGTCTCCGGCGCCTGGTAGACCTCGCGCCAGGCGTGAAGTACGCCCTCGCTGAAGCTGTGGGTCTCACGAACATCGCGCGCCAGCACAGCGGGCGGCATTTTGAGCCCATGGCGGTTCGCAAGCCGCAGCACCTCGTCATAGAGGCTCGGCGTCGCAAGCTCGGCCTCGAGCAGTTTTGTCGTTTCCGCGTCATGCGCGTGCGGCTTCAGCATGGCGTGATTGCGATTGCCGAGCAGATATTCGATCAGCCGGTACTGCCGCGACTGGAAGCCGGAGGACTGGCCGAGCTGGGAGCGGAAGCGCGTGTATTCGCTCGGGGTCATCGTCCGCAGCACGTCCCAGGCGTTGTTGAGCTGCTCGAAGATGCGCGACATCCGCGCCAGCATCTTCATGGCCGGCGCGACCTCGTCTTTGGCGATGGCGCGGCGCGCGGCGCTGAGCTCGTGGATGGCGAGCCGCATCCACAGTTCCGTGGTCTGATGCTGGATGATGAACAGCATCTCGTCATGCGCCTCCGAGAGCGGATGCTGCGCGCCGAGGATCGCATCCAGCGATAGATAGTCGCCATAGGACATGCGCCGGGCGAAATCAGTCTCGGCACCTTCGCTTGAGGGATCGTAATCGCTGGACGTCATGACAGGCCCTTTCGATCGATCATCCCAGCCCTCGCTCAATCGAGCCCGATCAGGCGCGCGGTGATCTGCGACGACGGATCCTTCAGCGCATCGATCACGGTGAAATGGTTGAGCCCGGGATCAACGACAAGGCGCGTCGGCACGTCAAACCCGGTCCAGACGTTGGCCAGCAAATCCGACTGGCGGATGAATTCCGGCCGCTCGCTGCCACCGACCCAGGCGGTGACGGGCGAATGCCCCCGCGGCAGATGCAGCGCCGCGCTCTCCAGCGCCGCCTCCTCCATGGTCATGCGCAGCGTGTCGTTCATCTTCGTCTTCAAAAGCGGGCGCAGATCGTGCAGGCCGCTGATCGACAGCGTGCCGGCGATGCGGTTGAAGACTGAAGGCTCGAGCCGGCTGTCGTCGCACAGCATGCGCGTGACGAGATGGCCGCCTGCCGAATGCCCGGCGAGCCTGACCGGCCCCGCGACGAGCGAGGCCGCTTTCGCAATCGCCGCGGCGATTTCTGCGGTCATGTCGGAAATGCGCGCCGCCGGCGCCAAGGTGTAGCTCGGCAGGCAAACCGTCCAGCCGTGATGCCGCGCGCCTTCGGCAAGATCCGTCCACGTCGATTTGTCGAAGCGCATCCAATAGCCGCCGTGCACGAACACGACGAGACCCTTGCTGTCGCCATCAGGCAGGATCAGGTCGAAACGCTGACGCTCACCGGAGCCGTACGCAATATCAGGGCGAAAACCCTTCAGCCCGGCACGGTAAGCTGCCGCACGTTCCGCCCATTGTGCCGGCATCTTGTCCGAGCCCGGGATATGGGCCGAATTGGCGTAGGCATCATCCCAATCGCGCATTGTCACTCCCCGGGGGACTCGTCCAGTGAACCGGGCGCCAGTCTGCCACCGCTGAGGGCGGCATCCTAGTCTTTATTTTAAGCTTAAAGGATTTGGATAGGCCCGTGTTTCGGGCAGCGGCCGCTCCAACCGAGATCTCGTAGGTTGGGCGAAGCGAAGCGTGCCCACGATCTTGGTCTTGTGGAGAAAACTCGTGGGCACGGCGCAAATGCGCCTTGCCCACCCTACGAGAGCTGCGACTGGAGCGGCACTTACGCCCTCTCCACCCCGCACCACTCCGCGATGAACAGCGCCATCGCCTTGGTCGCCTTCTTCAGCGACGCCAGATCGATAAATTCGTTGAAGCCGTGCATCTCGCCGCCGCTGGCGCCGAAGCACAGGCTGGGGATGCCGTGGTTGAGACCGTAGAAGCGGGTGTCGGTGAGCGCGGTGAAGACGAGGTCCTCGACCTCACCGCCATAGACCTTGCTGAAGGCCTTGCCGAAGGCCGCTTCCGGCGCGGCGGAATCGGTCAGTTCATAGCCTTCCGACAGGAAGCCCGACCATTCGACCTCGGGTGGGTTGTTGGCGAGGAAGCGATGGTTGCGCGAGGCCGCAGCGATGCAGGCCAGAATTTCCTTCTGGTGATCGGCGATCGACCAGCCCGGCAGGACAGCGATGCGGCAATCGACGTCACACCAGGCCGGTACGCTGGAAGCCCAGTCGCCGCCCTTGATGATCCCGGGGTTGAAATTGATGGGGTGGTTGAGCGTCTTGAAGTGACGGTCGGCCTTGGCGCGCTCGTTCCATTCGATCTCGAGCTTCTGCACCGCCTGGATCAGGTGATAGGCGGCCATGATCGCGTTGGCACCCGAGCCCGCATGCGCGACGTGAACGGGATGGCCTTTCACGCGCAGGCGAAACCAGATCACGCCGACCTGCGAGCGCACCATCTTGCCGCCGGTCGGCTCGGGGATGAAGCATGCGTCGGCGCGGTAGCCGCGCTGAAGCGTCGAGAGTGCGCCGACGCCGGTGCTCTCCTCCTCGATGACAGACTGGAAGTGGATCCGCGCCGTCGGCTTCAGGCCGGCCGCCTTGATCGCATCCAGCGCATAGAGTGCGCCGATCGTGCCCGACTTCATGTCGCAGGCGCCGCGGCCGAACATCTTGCCGTCCTTGATGACGGGCGAGAACGGCGGCGTGTCCCACAATTCCAGCGGCCCCGCGGGCACCACGTCGCAGTGGCCCTGGAGGATCAGCGATTTGCCGGCCTCGGTGCTCGGACGATAGGTGCCGACCACCGTGCGTGCCTTGGAGAAATCATGCTCGATCGGACCGAAGCCACGGAGGTCTTTCAAGTCGTCGACATTGATGTGCCAGTCGTCGACCTCGTAGCCGCGCGCCCGCAGGAGATCGCCGATCATGTCCTGGCACGGCCCCTCCGCCCCGCGGGTCGAAGGGATCGCGACGAAATCGCGGGTGGTCGCAAGCTGGGCTTCGAAGCCGGCATCGACGGCATCAAGAATCCTCTGCTGCGTTTCGGCGTTCATCAGGCAACTCCGGGCATCCATTGATCGAGGGTGCGCGCAAGCTAGCCGATTTCAGCCGTTCGGGTACTCCACAAAATATGCATCCCGCAATGCATCTTCGAGCAGGCGGCCCTCGGAATAGCCATTCAGCGTCGTTGGCCGGCTGACGCCACCGAGCAGCCGCGGGCATGGTTCCGGCGCGCCGAGAACAGTGCGGACCGGAATGCGCTCGGCATAGATAGGCAATTCGTAGTCCTCATCGTCGTCGGCGACGCCCTTGGCGCGGACTTTTGCAGAGGCTTCCTCGATCTCCATCGCGATAAAGGAGGTCGCCTTGATCTCCTGGGTATTGCTGGCGCGCAGGCTCGCGGTGCGATCCGGGAAGAAGCGGTCGACCATCGCGACCACCGCGCGCTCCTTCTCTGCGGGATCGGTGACGAGATAGGCGGTGCCGAACGCCATCACCGCGCGGTAGTCGGCGGAGTGATTGAAGCCGCAGCGCGCGAGCACGAGGCTGTCGAGATGGGCGACCGTCAGGCACACCCGCTCGCCCTTGGTCTGGCTACGCAGCATGCGGCTCGCGCTCGAGCCGTGCCAATACAGCTTTGTGCCCTCGCGCCAGAAGAAGGTCGGCGTGCAATAGGGCTGGCCGTCGATCACGTAGGAGACGTGGCACAACATCGAGGAATCCAGGATGCGGTGAACGGTGGCGTGATCGTAGAAGCCGCGGTCGTGCCGGCGCTTCACCTGGTTGCGCGCTGACGTCGGATAGGAATTTTGGTGTTCAGTCTGGCTCACGGCCGCTCCTCGTCGAAATTGGAACACTTCCAGGCCAGTTGTAGCGGCGCATTTGGTCTGCGATAGTGCCAATTCCATGCAAAAGATTCCGACCAATTCCCTTGGGAAGGCCGAGCTGCCGCTCGATCTGACCGGCCCCCACATCACAGCCAGCGCCTCCTCGGCGCACCGGCTGTATCAGGCGCTGTGCGAGATGATCGTCTCTGGCCTGGTCAAGTCAGGCGAGCCGCTGCCACCCTCGCGGACGCTGGCGAAGCAGACCGGTTTTCGGCGCAACGCGGTGGTCACGGCTTACGAGCGCCTGATCGCCGACGGCTTCGCACAGGCGACCGTCGGCTCAGGCACGTTCGTGGCCGCGCGCATCCCGACGCGGGCCGCCGCCGCGAAGAAGCCAAAGGTGATTGTCGAGGCGCCGAAGCAAGGCGTGCTCTCGCTCGGCTGCACCCATATCGATGAGCGCGCATTGCAGCGCTTCCGCGCGCTCGTCGGCCGGCGCATGCGCGCCTTCGGCAGCGAGCATCTGCATTATGGCGACCCGCGCGGCAGCCGCGAGTTGCGCGTCGCGATCGCCGATCATCTGCTCTCGGCGCGGGGGCTGCGCTGCGACCCCGACCAGATCATGCTCACATCAGGCACGCTGCACACGCTGCGGATCGTGCTCGGCGCCCTCTTGAAACCGAACGATCAAGTCTGGTGCGAAGATCCAGGCTATCCCACGGCGCGCAAGGCCATCGCGCAATGCGGTTACCGCACCAAACCTGTTGCCGTTGACGAACACGGCCTGCAAGTCGCGAGAGGCCGCACCGCTGCCCCATCGGCGCGCGCGGCCTATGTCACGCCGTCGCATCAGTTTCCGCTGGGGGTGCAGATGTCGATGCCGCGGCGGCTCGAACTCCTGGATTGGGCCAAGCAGGCCGGCGCCTTCGTGTTCGAGGACGATTACGACAGCGAGTTCCGCTATGACGGTGCGCCGTTGATGTCGCTGGCCGGCATCGATCACCTCCAGCGCGTGATCTACATGGGCACCTTCGCCAAGACGCTGTTCCCGGGCCTGCGCATCGGCTATTGCGCCCTGCCCGAGCGCCTGATCGGCGATGTCACAGCCGCACGCGCCGCGCTCGACCGCTTCCCTGCTACCCTGATGGAAGGCGCGGTCGCCGATATGCTCAATTCGGGCGCGTTCGCGGCGAATCTGAAGCGCGTGCGAAAACTCTACCGTGAGGCGCGCGACGCGCTCGCGGAAACGCTCGAAACCGCATCAGATGGCGCGTTGTCGGTCCCGGTGCCGTCGCAGGGCCTGCACCTCGTGGCGCGGTTCGATCCATCGGTTGCCCCTGCGGTCGCAGCCGAGGCCAGGCAGGCGGCAGGGGCGGAAGGCTGGCTGCTCGCCGACACCTATGCGCGGGCGCGGCCCCTGCCCGGTTTCGTGCTGGGATTTTCGGGGCACGCGGTTCCAGATCTTGTCGCTTCCGCGGAACGGTTGGCGCGAGAAGCGCGCGCTGCCTTGCGCACCAAAGGCAAATCAGCACGGAGGACGTGACAAAGGTTCACTATCAAAATCCGGGGCCGCTGCGTAACATCGCAAGATCGATTCCGGGATATCTTGCATGTCATCTGTCGCATCAACTGGCCGCGCAATCTGTTTCGCGCTCCTCATCTCCGCCGCGCTTGCCTCGACGACCTACGCGACCACGGTTGGACGTGATCAGGATATCGTCGATCTCAAGCTGGGTCAGCGCGTCATGGTCGATGACGGAACCTGTCCGGCCGGACAGGTCAAGGAAGTGCGCGGCTCGAAGATGACGGACAAGGGCGTGGTGCGAACGGCATCCTGCGTCGCGCGGTTCGGTCCGAAGACCAAATAGCGAGCATGATCCGGAAAAGTGTGAAGCGGTTTTCCGACGAGATCATGCTCAAACAATAGACCCTTACGACTTCGCCGGGTCGAACATGCACTGCAAGGTCGGCTTGGCGATCTTGGTGAAGGTCGCGCCGATCTCGGCTTGCTTTGCCGCCGGCACCCAATCGGTCTCGATCGTGGGAACGCCTGTTTCGCTGATGCCGCGCAGCAGCGCCTCGCGCAGGTCGCGATCCTCGACGACAGCAGCCGCATGATCATGCAGGCAGCCGCAGACTTCTTCCGGGTGCTCCCAGCGCCCGAGCATGCGCGGAGCACATTGCCTCACGAACTCCGTGCGCGGATCCGGCAACCGGCTCGGTGAGCGCACCTGCGCCTGGACGGAGCCGATGGTCAACAGGGACAGGAACGCCGCGGCGCACAGACGAAGGTACATGATGGCTTTTGCCGGCTGATTTTCTTGTTGGGGGATCAGAAGCGCGCCGCCAGGACGATCGGCTGCGGCCCCGTGGTTGATATCGGCGAGCCGCTGTACTGGAAGGTCCCGATGCCGGGCAGATTGCCGTCCGGCGCGCCGGCGAGCGAGGAACCGGCGAACACGAAACCGAAAGCAAGGATGAAGCTGAGCGCGCGCATGGATCTCTCTCCGAATTGCGTGGCCGGCGGTTCCGCCGTCGTCGTTGTCACCCTGATAACCATCAGCGGTTTCTCCCGTGATGCGCCCGAAGCCCAAAATGGTTTCGTTCCCGGTGAGATTTGTTTCGTCAGGCGGGGCGCGACGAAACAATTCGGCGAAAACATCAACCATTTCAGATGCCGCGACCGACGACTTGAACCCGCCTCGCAACAAACGTTCAGCCCGGTTGAAGCAGCGCGGTCATATCGGCGACGTCAGCGCTTCACATGCATTTTACGGTTTTCTGCTGAAGAGAGCTGCAAACGAGGGTCGGTGCCGCCGATGAACCCAGAGTCGATCGGACGCGACCGAAGCCTTCGAAACCGAAAGGCCCGTCACCAACCGGGCACATAGTTGAGGGATGGCCATCATGATGGCGCAAGATCGCGCAACGGTGCGCGACGCGGCGCAGCCTACGGACCGCGCCGATCGGCAGATCAGCAACCGCGCCGGCTCGCCCGGCGCGATGGCGCAGCAATCAGGACGCGGCTACGAGGCCGCGCCGCAGGCGTTTGTGCGGCTGAGCGGCTCACACCTCGTCAAACCGCGCATGAAGCCCGATCCCATGACTGAGTGAACGCGAGTGCGTCACTGAGTGAAGAAGTCGCCGCACTTCTGGACGTTCGCATCAGCGGGTCCCCACGGCATGATCGGCACCGTCGAGGTCGAGTTCTTCGGCGATCCCTCGATCAGCTTGTCCGAATAGACCATGTAAACCAGCACATTGCGCTTGGCGTCGCAGCCGCGCACGATCTGCATCTTCTTGAAGAAGAGCGAACGGCGCCTGCGGAACATGTCGTCGCCCTGCTCCATCTTGTCCTTGAACTTGATCGGCCCGACCTGGCGGCAGGCAAGTGAGATGTCCGAGACTTCCTCGGCAAGTCCCAGCCAGCCCTTGAACCCGCCCTTCTCCGGTATCGTGAAATGACAGGCCACGCCCTCGACCTCGGGGTCGTCGAGACCATAGGTCGCGAGCTTGTCATTCGGGCTCATCCATTTGAACACGGTGGAGCGGCGGAAGATCAGATCGGGCTCGTCGGCAGCCGATGCGGACGCCAGCGGCACGGCCAGAGCCAGGAGGAATAAAGCAAGGCCTTTCAAGCGGATGCCGGAAAGACCGGGGAAACGGGATGACATGAAGTTCTCCGGTAGGAAGTCCCCCCAATGTAGGCACGACAGGTCCGGTCAGGAAGGTCGGCCGGGCGCGGCCGCCGTTTACTGCTCTGTGAGGCTTTTTTGCTACGGATTGAACAAAAGTAGCGGACGGCAGAACCGCCATGCTGGTGAACGCGTATCCCCTCTGCGACACTAACGTCTGATTTGGATTGTGGATTCGAGGAATGAATAGCTTGAACGGGTCCCCTTTTTCGGCCGCGCCTGTAAGGCTGTGGCAGGTCGCGATTTTGGCGGCGGCGGGTACGATCGGAACGGCGAGCCAGGCGGAAGCAGCGTTCTATTATTATTCGGACTATTCGGACGGATCCTACATGCGGCAGGAGCGGCGCATCGAGGAGCCGCGACTGAAGCCGCAGAAGCGCGGCCCGGCAGCCGCAAAGAACAAGAAAGAGACCGTCGCCGAGAAAGAGACCGGCGCGAAGCCGCAAGGTCCGCTCGTCATCGTCGTCTCGATCGAGCGGCAGAAGGTGACGATCTACGACTCCAACGGCGTGTTCGCGGAATCGCCGGTGTCGACCGGCATGAAGGGCCACTCGACGCCGATGGGCGTGTTCAGCGTCATCCAGAAGCACAAATTCCACCATTCCAACATCTACAGCGGCGCGCCGATGCCGTACATGCAGCGGATCACCTGGTCCGGCGTTGCCATGCATGCCGGCGTGCTGCCGGGCTACCCGGCCTCGCACGGCTGCATCCGCATGCCGATGGCGTTCGCGGTGAAGATGTGGAACTGGACCAAGATGGGCGCGCGCGTGATCGTCACGCCGGGCCAGATGACGCCGCAAAGCTTCTCGCATCCGATGCTCGCCTCGCTGCGCGTCCCGCCGCAGCCCGCGGCAAGCCTCGAGCCGACGACGAGCGTCGGTGACAAGGCGGACAAGGGTGCGCCTGACACCAAGGTCACGGATGCGAAGCCTGTCGAGACCAGATCTTTCGAGAAGACCGCCAGCGCCGACGGCGTGCTCGAGCTGCGCTCCACGGTTGGCCACACCGTGATGTCGGATGCGACCACCGGCAATGCACCGGTTCGCGAGCAAGCTGCGAAGGCCGACAGCAAGTCTGACGAAGCCTCCGAGCCGGCCAAGCAGCCTGATACGGTTTCGAAGACCGACGAATCTGCCAAGCCCGCTGACGCAGCGAGCACCGAAGCAAAGCCGACTGAGGCTGCGGTAGCTCCCAAGGCGACTTCGGACGAGACACCGGCCGACAAGGTCGAGACCGTCAAGTCCGAACAATCCGACGCCGCCAAGGTCGAGGCACCCAAGACGGACGTGGCTGCGGATCCTGCCAAGTCGGACAAGTCCGAGCCGGTCAAGGCCGATACCGCGGCGACCGAGAAGAAGCCCGACGCGCCCGTAACTGCAACGGCGCCCGCGCAAGCGGCTTCGCCGGATGCGAAGAAAGACCAGACCCGCGTCGCCGATCCCGCGCCTTCCGTGAAGCCGGACCTGCCGAAGCGGACCGGCCAGATTGCGGTGTTCATCAGCCGCAAGGATTCCAAGCTCTATGTGCGGCAGAACTTTGCCCCGCTGTTCGACGTGCCCGTCACCATCGCGGCCAGCGATCGGCCGCTCGGCACGCATGTCTTCACGGCCGAGGTCGACAAGGCTGATGCCAATGCGCTGCATTGGTCGGTGGTGTCGCTGCCCGTCGCCGTCCGCGCCGCCGCGCGCGAGGACGAGGGTCATGTGTCGCGCCGGCAGCGTGGCGCTGCCGTGATCCCTGTTGCCGCGAAGCCGGTGATCACGCCCGACAGCCCGGCCGAGGCGCTGGACCGGATCACGATCCCCGCCGACGCCATGGCGAAGATCAACGAGATGCTCACCACCGGCGGCTCGGTCATCGTCTCCGACCAGGGCATCAACCAGGGCGAGACCGGCGAAGGCACCGACTTCATCGTCCGCCTGTACTGAGATCAGCACGGGTCTGATAACGCGGTGTTGAGCAGGCGAGTTGCAGCGGCGGAGTAAGCTCCGCCCCGGATCGCATTCGGGGGACGCCGTCATGTTGAACCGCAGAACCGTACTCACCACGGCGCTCCTGGCAGCGGCAGGTTCGATCACGCGCGCGCAGGCGGACAACGGCATGAGCCGGATCCCGGCTTACGCCTTTTCATTCCCCGCGCTATCAGGCGACGACATCCGCCTCGCCGCCTTCACCGGTAAGCCGCTGCTGATCGTCAACACGGCCTCGCTGTGCGGATACACGCCGCAATATGCCGGGCTGCAGGAGCTCTGGAGCGAGTTTCGCGAGCGCGGCCTCACCGTGATCGGCGTGCCCTCCAATGATTTCGGCGGCCAGGAGCCCGGCGGCACCAGCGAGATCTCGGAAACCGCGCACCACCAATACGGCGTTACCTTCCCGATTGCGGCCAAGGCGGTCGTAACAGGGCCCAAGGCGCATCCCTTCTACCGATGGGCCGCCGAGGCACGGCCGAAGGAGGTTCCGAAGTGGAACTTCCACAAATACCTTGTTGGCCGCGACGGTTATATCGCGGAGGTGTTTCCTTCGGCCGTGGAGCCGGCCGACACCCGCGTCAAGACGGCGATTGCCCGAGCGCTCGCCGACAGCTGATGCGCCTGGCTTGCACAGGCTTGGGCACAATTGTGGCGAAGCGCCAAACAGCCGTTGCAATGGCGATGGCCCACCATCTAGGCTAAGGTGATGAGGGGCAGGAAGGTTCTGCCGGAGGCGAAAAGCCACGGCGGAACAACGGGATCAATCTCGAGGACAACACCATGCGTGTGGCGGCAAAACTGATTTTGGCAAGCGCGATGACTGTTGCGCTGACGGGCGCGGCATGGTCGCAGGCCCCGGCTGCAAAACCCGCAGCCGCCACCAAGGCCGCCCCCGCGGCAGCACCGGCTGCAGCCGCAGCTCCGGCAGCCGCAGCCCCGGCAGCCGCAGCTCCGGCAGCCGCAGCTCCGGCGGCAGCTGCCGCGCAACCGAGCGCGGCATTCCCGCCCCCGCCGCAACAGGCCCCCCAGCCGGCGCGCGCCGCCTGCAACAATCCGAACGCGCTCGGCGTCGCCCGCACCGTGGAGATCGACACGACAGGCGGCCCCGGCTTCGGCTTCGAGCATTTCAAGGAGCTCGACTTCCTGCGCGACAAGGAGGTCGTGCTGACCTTCGACGACGGCCCTTGGCCGAAGAATACGCCCGCCGTGCTGAAGGCGCTCGCCGACCAGTGCACCACGGGCATCTTCTTCTCGATCGGCAAGCACGCCACCTACGAGCCTGAGATCCTGAAGCAGGTCTACGCGGCCGGTCACACCATCGGCAGCCACACCTGGTCCCACGCCAACCTCAACGACAAGAAGCTGAACGAGGCGCAGCGCAAGGAGGAGATCGAGAAGGGCATCAGCGCCGTGAAATGGGCGCTCGGCGGCATCTCGCCGGCCGCGTTCTTCCGCTTCCCGGCCCTGCAGCATCCGCCGGAGATGGTCACCTATCTCGGCAACCGCAACGTTGCGATCTTCTCCTGCGACATCGACTCCTTCGACTTCAAGGCCTCGAAGCCCGAGAAGGTCATCGAGACCGTGATGAAGAAGCTCGAGAGCAAGGGCAAAGGCATCATCCTGATGCACGACTTCCAGAAGCACACGGCGGAAGCGCTGCCCGAGCTTCTGAACCGCCTCAAGGCCGGCGGCTACAAGGTGGTGGCGATGCGCGCCAAGGCGCCGGTCGCCTCCCTCCCCGAATACGACCAGGAGCTGATGAAGGACGTCAAGCTGCCGACAGTCAGCACGCGCCCGGTCAATTCCGTGGTGACGACCGTCTCGGAATAGCCGTCACTTGTCTTTCCGGATTGAAGGCTACGTCATCGTCTCGGCGGACGGCATGCTTGCCGACGCCAGCCATGTCATGCCCGACAGCCTGAAGTTCGAAGGCGACAAGCTGTTCTTCGAGCAGGCGCTCGATGGCGCCGCGCTGATCGTGCACGGCCGCAACTCGCACGAGGGGCAGCCGAACTCGCCCAAGCGCAAGCGGGTGATCCTGACCCGCAAGATCAAGGCCCTCACCGTCGATCCCGAGATGCCGAACGCGACGCTGTGGAACCCTGACCATGCGAGCTTCGCGGAGGCCTGCGCGTTTGCCGATGTGACCTCGGGACGGGTCGCTGTTATCGGCGGCCCGGTCGTGTTCGACATGTTCATGGATCGCTACGACACCTTCTGGCTGTCGGAAGCGCCGCATGTGCGGTTGCCCGGCGGCGAAGGCTGCTTCGTCGATGTGCCCCGGCGGACGCCGCACGAGGTGCTGACGTTACACGGGATGACGCCGGGCACGCCTTACGTGCTCGACGCCGCGCATGACGTCACGGTCACGCCGTGGCGGCGGACCTAGCGCTCAAACGTCCCCGTAGGCGGTCTCGGCCGAGCGCGTGGCGCGGCCATAGCCCATGATCATGAACAGCGCGCCGATGATCGAAAGATTCTTCAGCGCGTCGATCACCACCGCGGCGTTCTCAGGCGCCGTCTGATTCCAGAAATCGGAGAACAGGACGGTCGACACCGCAATGTAGATCACCATCAGCATCGCGAAGAAGCGCGCGCCGAAATTCAGCGCGATCATCAGCCCTGCGATGATCTCGAGCCCGCCGATCGCAATCGCCAGGAGCTGCGGCGTGGTCATCGCGGTCGCCGTCTCGACCTGCTTGGCGTAGGGCGCGATCACATCGGGCACCACGATCTTGCCGGCGATGAAATCGGCCGTCGCCTGGATGGCGATCAGCTTGGTCGCGCCCGTGTAGATGAACAGCACGGCGAACAGGATTCGCCCGAAAGTCACGAACGCTGGCATGGTCGGCCTCTTGGCAAAACGCTGAGCACGGAACGCGCCGGCGGATTATGGAGAGTCCGTTTGCGGTTTTCAAACGGGGAAATGGAAAACTGAAAGTTATTCAAGAGTGGTGACGCTATTTCCCCTCTCCCCTTGCGGGAGAGGGTGGATCGCCGCGAAACGGCGAGACGGATGAGGGGTTCTCTCCACGCGCCCAACCTTCACTGAGTCTAGCGAGAGCACCCCTCATCCGGCGCTTCGCGCCACCTTCTCCCGCAAGGGGAGAAGGGATTGCACCTCCTGCGCAGGCGAGAGCCCCCCTTACGTAAACAATGTCGGCTGCTGGCGCGCTGCACGCTCCTGCGCTTCGACCACCGCAACAGCCGTCATGTTGAGGATGCCGCGCGCGGTCACAGAGGGCGTGAGGATGTGGGCGGTCCGGGCCGGGCCGATCAGGATCGGGCCGACCGGCAGCGCGTCCGCCAGCGACTTGATCATCTGGTAGGCGACGTTGGCGGTGTCGAGGGTCGGCATGATCATGATATTGGCCTCGCCCTCCAGCTTGGAATGCGGCAGCACCATTTTTCGCGCGGCGGCCGAGAGCGCGGTGTCACCCTGCATCTCGCCGTCGGCCTCGATCTCCGGATGCTTCTCCTTCAGAAGCTGGGTCGCCCGCCGCATCTTGCGCGAGGAATCCGTGTCGTAGCTGCCGAAATCGGAGTGCGAGACGAACGCGATCTTCGGCTTGAGCGCAAAGCGCTGGACATGGACCGCGGCCAGCGAGGCGATCTCGGCGAGCTCTTCGGCGCTAGGATTGGGGCGCACCTGCGTGTCGGCGATGAAGAACGCGCCCTTGCTGGTGATCAGCAGCGCCAGCGCGGCATAGTCGCTGACGCCAGGCTGAAAACCGACGATCTCGCGGACGTGGCGCAGATGGCTCATGTAGCGGCCTTCGACGCCGCAGAGCATGGCGTCCGCCTCCCCGCGCGTCACCGCGAGCGCGGCGATGACGGTGTTGTTGGTGCGCACCACCGTCCGCGCCGCATCCGGCGTCACGCCGCGGCGGCCGGCGACCTCGACATAGGACTGCACGTAGGAGCGGTAGCGCGGATCGTCCTCGGGATTGACCAGATCGAAGTCCTTGCCCGCCTTGATCGACAGGCCGAAACGCTTGATGCGCGCCTCGACCACCGAGGGACGGCCGACCAGGATCGGCGTCGCCAGCTTCTCCTCCAGCACGACCTGCGTGGCGCGGAGTACGCGCTCGTCCTCGCCTTCGGCGTAGATCACGCGCACCGGCTGGGTCTTGGCCTTGGCGAACATCGGCTTCATGACGAGGCCGGAACGGAAGGCAAAGCGCTCGAGCAGCGCGCGATATTCGTCGAAATTGGTGATTGGGCGCGTCGCGACGCCCGATTCCATCGCGGCCTTCGCCACGGCAGGCGCGATGCGGAGAATGAGCCTGGGATCAAAAGGGCTTGGGATCAGCGAGCCCGGGCCAAAGCCCTGCGTCTCACCGGTGTCAAACCCCTGCGCCACGGCGTCCGACGGCGCCTCGCGCGCGAGTTGCGCGATGGCCTCGACGGCGGCGTGCTTCATCTCCTCGTTGATCGCGCTGGCGCCGACATCGAGCGCGCCGCGGAAAATGAAGGGGAAGCAGAGGACGTTGTTGACCTGGTTCGGATAGTCCGAGCGACCGGTGCAGATCATGGCGTCGGGACGCACTTTTCGCGCTTCTTCCGGCATGATCTCAGGTGTCGGATTGGCAAGCGCCATGATCAGCGGCTTCTCGCCCATCGCCTTGGCCATCTCGGGCTTGAGCACGCCCGGTGCCGAAAGCCCGATAAAGATGTCGGCGCCGCCGATGACGTCGCCCAACGTGCGCTTGTCGGTCTTCTGCGCATAGACCGCCTTCCAGCGATCCATCGAGGTGTTACGGCCCTCGTGCACGAGGCCGTCGATGTCGCAGACCCAGATGTTCTTGCGCTGCGCGCCCATCGACACCAGCAGATTGAGCGTGGCGATCGCGGCGGCCCCTGCCCCCGATGCGACGATCTTGACGTCCGACAGCTTCTTGCCGTTCAGGCGGAGACCGTTGGTGATGGCGGCGGCGACGATGATCGCGGTGCCGTGCTGATCGTCATGGAAGACCGGGATCTTCATGCGCTCCTTCAGCCGCGCCTCGATCTCGAAGCACTCCGGACCGCGGATGTCTTCCAGATTGATGCCGCCGAAGGTCGGCTCGAGCGCAGCCACGGTCTCGACCACGCGGTCGATGGTGTCGGCGGCGATCTCGATGTCGAACACGTCGATGCCGGCGAACTTCTTGAACAGGACCGCCTTGCCCTCCATCACCGGCTTGGAGGCCAGCGGGCCGATATTGCCGAGGCCGAGCACCGCAGTGCCGTTCGAGACCACGGCGACGAGATTGGCGCGGGTGGTCAGGGTCGCAGCTTCCGCCGGGTTCTTGGCGATCTCGGTACAGGCGGCCGCGACGCCCGGGGAATAGGCAAGCGCGAGGTCGCGTTGGTTGGCAAGCGGCTTGCTCGCCTGGATCTCGAGCTTTCCGGGGCGCGGCAGACGGTGATAGGCCAGCGCCGCCTGGTGGAGATCATCAGAATAGGACGACATGCGGTCTCTTGCCTCGCGTTACCGGCCTCAAAATGCATCATCCGGAGCTGTCGTCCAAGCGGACGTTATTTCCGGGCCGTGGAAACGGGATGAAGCACGGCCGAAGGCCCGGTGGCAACATCCGATTGCGCCCCCATCAACAGGGCCATCCGTCAAATATCTGAAAGCGCTAGCTTTCCCTAGACCTTGCGACGTTTCCCGAATATGCCGATTGCGCGGCGCACAACGAGCAACTGGGAGCTGAGAATGAAGCGGATCCTGATCGGCCTGATCGCAGCAGCCGCGCTCGCCGCCGGCGGATGGTTCGGCTTGAACGCCTACGCCAAGTATCGCGTCACGGCCGAGATCGAGGCGGCGTTCGAGCAGACCCGCGCCAGCGGTGGCAAGGCCAGCCACGGCAAGATCGGGTTCGATCTGCCGAGCCGAACGCTGACGATCGAGGACATCAATGTCGAGCCGGGACGGCCTCCCCTGGCCGGCATCAAGGCTGCGAGCTTCAAGGCGGTCGGCGTTCGCCAGGTCGATGAGGCGCATATCGCCGCCGACAATGTCGAAATCGATGGCGCCGAGTTGGCGATCGATGGAGCCGCAGGTGCGGCGAGCATGAAGCTGACTTACAAGATCCCGCGGATCGTATTGACTGGATATTCCGGGCCCGCCCGCATGCAAGGCGCGCCAGCCTCTGACTCGATTATTGACGCATATCGTTTTGGGCTCGAGCAATTCGCAAGCATGACGGCCAGCTCACTGAGTATCCCAACCATAACTGCCACCATGACCGGCATCACCGGGGGAGGAACCGGCGACATCACCTATTCGGGGTTGACGTTCCGCAACATCGATCACGGCAAGATTGAAACGGCAAAGATGGAGCGCGCCGTTGTTGCCATCAATGTGCAGCAGCCGCGTCCAGATAAAGTCACCTCGGGATTCTCCGACGCAACGATCGACGATTTCGATGCAAACGTCGTGATCGCCGCTCTCAATCCGGAAAAAGCCAACGACGACAGCTATCACCGTGTTTATCGACGGATATCGACCGGATACGAGATGACGTCGACTTCCGGCATCGGAGCGAAAATCGGCCGCATCCTGGTCGAGGACATCGCGTATCAGCCGTCGAAGTTTCGTCCTGGAGAGCTGCTCGCTATCCTGGCGAAGGATCCGTCCGCATCCCAGAATCCGGCGCAGATGCGCGAATTGATGGAGAAGATCGCGAACATCTACGAGGGCGCGCGGGTCGGCAAGGTGACCTTGGCCGATTTGTCGATGGCGACACCGCAGGGGACCGGCAAGCTCAATGCCATCACATATTCCGAAGGCGATTTCGCGCTGGAAGGCCTCGACGCGCCCTCGCCGCAGGGACAAATCAAGATGGAGCGGTTCGCGCTGAAGTCCTTCAGCGTCACGAACCTGATGCGCTGGGCCGCGGACCTCGCTAAGAATGCCGGGCGTCCGCCCTCGCCCGATCAAATGCTGGGCCTGTTTGGTGTGCTCGCAGGCGCGGAGATCAAGGGCGTGGTTGCGCCCTTCAAAAACACCAAGAAGCTGGTCACGATCGATACGCTCAGCCTGGACTGGGGGCAGCTGATCAGTTCGATCCCGAGCAAGGCGCACCTGGTCGCGAAATTCGTCACGCCGACCGATCCGTCCGATCCGAAGCAGCTTCCCTTGCTCGCCGCCGGGATCGACAAGCTCGCGATCGACCTCGATCTCGGCGCGGCCTGGACGGAGTCGTCCAAAGGCTTCGCTCTGACGCCGGCGACCCTCGACATTGGAGGAATCGCAAGAGCGCAATTGGGCGTCACGCTCGGCAACGTGCCGCGCGAGGTGTTTTCGACCGATCCAGCTCAGCTGATGGGCCAGGCCGCCCGCATCGAGGCAGGCTCCCTCGCGTTCTCGCTGCGCGACAATGGCGGCGTCGAAGCCGCGGCGACGCAGTACGCACGTGGCAAAAACGTCAGCCGCGACGCCGCACGCCAGGCGCTCGCCGACAGCGTCAGGGCGCACCGGGAGGACCTCGCCGCCGACAATCCGGAAGCGGGTGCGGCCGTGGACGCCATCGCCAGCTTTGTCGAGGCGCCGGGCCAGACGCTCGTCATCAAGCTGACACCGCGCGCCAAGGCACCGCTGATGCAGACAATGCAGCTGTTGCAGACCGATCCTCAGAGCGCGCTGGCGCAATTCAGGATCGAGGCGTCGACGGGGCTGTAGGCGAGAGGCGCAGCTCTCTCCCCGTCATTGCGAGCGCAGCGAAGCAATCCAGAATCCCTCCGCGGAAAGACTCTGGATTGCTTCGCTGCGCTCGCAATGACGATGTGGAAAGGGCGCGGCCTCACTTCTGCGGCAAATTCACCCGCACATGCAGCTCGCGAAGCTGTTTGGTCGTCGCCTCCGACGGCGCGCCCATCAAGAGGTCGGCGTATTGCTGGTTCATCGGGAACAGCGAGATCTCGCGCAGATTGTTGGTGCCGCAGAGCAGCATCACGATGCGCTCGAGGCCGGCGGCCATGCCGCCATGCGGCGGTGCTCCGTACTGGAACGCGCGGTACATTCCGCCGAACCGCTCGACGACCTCCTGCTCGCCATAGCCGGCGATCTCGAACGCCTTCACCATGGCTTCCGGCACATGGTTGCGAATGCCGCCCGACGCCATCTCGTAGCCGTTGCAGGCGATGTCGTACTGGAACGCCTTGATGGTCAGCGGATCCTGCGACTTCAGCGCGTCGAGGCCGCCCTGCGGCATCGAGAACGGGTTATGCGAGAAGTCGACCTTCTTGTTCTCCTCGTCATACTCGTACATCGGGAAGTCGACGATCCAGGCGAACGCGAACTGTTCCTTGTCGACGAGGTTCAATTCCTCGCCGACCTTGGTGCGCGCCATGCCGGCGAACTTCCAGAATTTCTCCGGGTCTCCGGCCACGAAGAACGCGGCATCGCCCTCCTTGAGATGGAGCTGTTCGCGGATCGCGGCCGTGCGGTCCGGGCCGATATTGTTGGCGAGGGGACCGGCGCCCTCGCCGCCCTCGCGCCACATGATGTAACCGAGGCCGGGCTGACCTTCGCCCTGCGCCCACGAGTTCATGCGGTCGCAGAAGGCGCGGCTGCCACCACCCTTGCCCGGAATTGCCCAGACCTGGTTCTTCGGGTCCTCGAGCATGCGCGCGAACACCTTGAAGCCGGAGCCGCGGAAGTGCTCCGACACGTCCTGCATCTCGATCGGGTTGCGCAGATCAGGCTTGTCGGTGCCGTATTTGCGCAGCGCCTCGGCAAACGGAATTCGCGGCCAGTTTCTGGTGACACGCTTGCCGTTGGCGAACTCCTCGAACACGCCGGTGATCACAGGCTCCATCGCGGCGAACACGTCGTCCTGGGTGACGAAGCTCATCTCGACGTCGAGCTGGTAGAACTCCGGCAGACGGTCGGCGCGCGGGTCCTCGTCGCGGAAGCAGGGCGCGATCTGAAAGTAACGGTCGAAGCCCGACATCATCAGCAGCTGCTTGTATTGCTGCGGCGCCTGCGGCAGCGCGTAGAACTTGCCGGGATGGATGCGCGACGGCACCACGAAGTCACGCGCGCCTTCCGGCGAAGAGGCCGTCAGGATCGGCGTCTGGAATTCGAAGAAGCCCTGCTCCTTCATCCGCTTGCGCAGGGAATCGACCACCGCACCACGGGTCATGATGTTCTGGTGCAGCTTCTCGCGACGCAGGTCGAGGAAGCGATATTTCAGGCGGATGTCCTCAGGGTATTCCTGGTCGCCGAACACCGGCAGCGGCAGGTCGCCGGCCGGGCCGAGCACCTCGATCTCGTTGACATAGATCTCGATCTTGCCGGTCGGCAAATCGTCATTGTCGGTGCCTTCGGGGCGGCGGCGGACCTTGCCGTCCATCTTGACCACGAATTCCGAACGCAGCTTTTCGGCCAGCGAGAACGCCGGCGAGTCCGGGTCGACCACGCACTGGGTCAGGCCGTAATGGTCGCGCAAATCGATGAACAGCACGCCGCCATGGTCGCGAACGCGATGGACCCAGCCCGAGAGGCGGATGGTCTCGCCGATGTTGCTCTCGCGGAGCGCGCCGCATGTATGTGACCGGTAGCGATGCATGGTCGTCCCAAAATCAATGTCGGAGGGGTCGAATCGGACGGCCAAAGCCGGTCCGACGTTGCCGCAGGGTTTACCCGACGAGGCCGGGGGCGGCAACCAAGGGAACGGGCTGTTTTGGGCTCGGAAGGCCCATTTTTGGCCGATTAGACCTCAAGCCTTTGCCATCAGGCGTTCCCCGCCTATCTTTACCTCCATGACCGTCCATTTCCCCTTCCAGAACTCGTATTCGGCCCTGCCGGACAGCTTCTTTGCCCGGGTCGCGCCGACCCCCGTATCAGCGCCCCGGCTGATCAAGCTGAACCGGGCCTTGGCCGTTCAGCTCGGGCTCGATCCTGATCTGCTGGAGACCCCGGAAGGCGCCGAAATCCTGGCCGGCAAGACGGTTCCCGCAGGCGCCGATCCCATCGCCATGGCCTATGCCGGCCATCAGTTCGGGCATTTCGTGCCGCAACTCGGCGACGGCCGCGCCATCCTGCTCGGCGAGGTCATCGACCGGGACGGTGTCCGCCGCGACATCCAGCTCAAGGGCTCGGGCCCCACCCCGTTCTCCCGCCGCGGCGATGGCCGCGCCGCGCTTGGACCCGTGCTGCGCGAATACATCGTCAGCGAAGCCATGTTCGCGCTCGGCATTCCGACCACGCGCTCGCTGGCCGCCGTCATCACCGGCGAGCCCGTGATCCGCGAGACCGTGCTGCCGGGTGCCGTGCTGACGCGCGTCGCCTCGAGCCATATCCGCGTCGGCACCTTCCAGTACTTCGCGGTCCGCCGCGACACCGACGCGATCCGCCGGCTCGCCGATCACGTGATCATCAGGCACTATCCGGAGCTGCTTCACGTCGAGCGGCCCTATCACGCGCTGCTCGCGGCCGTCGTCGCGCGGCAGGCCAACCTCATCGCGCGCTGGCTGCTGGTCGGCTTCATCCACGGCGTGATGAACACCGACAATTCATCCATCTCGGGCGAGACCATCGATTACGGCCCCTGCGCCTTCATGGACGCCTACAACCCCGCCCAGGTGTTTTCCTCGATCGACGAGATGGGTCGCTACGCCTATGCCAACCAGCCGCGCATCGGCCTGTGGAATCTGACGCGTCTCGCCGAATGCCTGCTGCCGCTGTTCTCCGACGACCAGGAGAAGGCGGTGGCGGAAGCGCAGGACATTCTCGGGGCCTTCTCCGATACGTTCAGCGCCGCCTATCAGGCCGGCCTCCGCCAGAAAATCGGCCTGTTCACAGAGCGCGACGGCGACGAGGCGCTGATCCAGGACCTGCTCGATGCCATGGCCAAGAACCAGGCCGATTTCACGCTGACGTTCCGCAAGCTCGGCGACGCCGCAGCCGATGACAGCGCCGACGTCCGCGCGCAGTTCGGGGAGCCCGCAGCCTTCGACGAATGGGCCGGACGCTGGCGCGCGCGCCTTGCGCTGGAGCCGCAGACGGCGACTGAGCGGCAGACCGCGATGCACGCCGTCAACCCGATCTTCATCCCGCGCAACCACCGCGTCGAGGCCGTGATCCAGGCCGCGGTGAACGACGACAATTACGTGCCGTTCGAGGAGTTGGTGAAGGTGCTGGCGAAGCCGTACCAGGATCAGCCGGACTTTTCCGCCTACGCCGATCCGCCGCTGCCGGATCAGCGGGTGTTGCAGACATTTTGTGGGACGTAGCGACAGACGTAGTGCGTAACGCACTCTGCGGATTTTCCGATGGTGGCATCATGCCACTGTTTTGCCCGACGTGTCAAAGCATGTTCGAAACACGCGTAGAGTGAGGCCCCGGCAACCACCGGCTACTGTGCATGGGGTTGTTTTCGATATTTTGCTGGGCATGCGGCTCAGCGCCCTGGCCGGCGCTTCCTGTGGAATTCGAAGCCCTCGGGAACCGCTGTCATCAAACTGAAACACACGCGCTCTAACGGCCTGTCAGCGCCGTCTTGCCGGAGGCGCCCGTCCTCCAACAGTCCCCGACAAAGCGCGCCATGCCCTTCAAGTTCATCCACATCACCGACACGCATCTCGCGAACCCCGGGCTGAAGCTCTACGGCCTCGATCCGCGCGCGCGACTGGATGCGGCGGTCGCCGACATCAACAAGCACCAGTCGGATGCCGCCTTCGCGGTCGTGACCGGTGATCTCACCCATTGGGGCGAGCCTGAATCCTACGCCAATTTCGCCGAGGCGATGGCCGCGTTGAAGATGCCGTACATCGCCATGGTCGGCAATCACGACAAGCGCGTCGCCTGCCTCGATGGCCTCAAGGCCGCGCCGCGTGATCCCAACGGCTTTGTGCAGGGCACCCGCACCACCGAGCATGGCCTGTTCGTGTTCCTCGACACGCTGGACGAGACCAGCCACGCCGGCGAGATGTGCGCCAAGCGCTTCGACTGGCTGAAGAAGACGCTCGCGGCCGCGCCGGCCGACCAGCAATTCGTCGTGTTCATGCATCATCCGCCGTTCCCGGTCGGCGTGCACGCGATGGACGAGATCGCGCTCAAGCAAAGCGCCGAATTTGCCGACGTGATCGCGCCCTATCGCGGACGCTTCCGCCACCTCTTCTTCGGCCATGTGCATCGGCCGATCTTCGGCAGCTACGGCAAGATCCCGTTCTCGACGCTGCGCGGCACCAACCACCAGGTCTGGTTCGAGCTCGATGCCGCCGCCACCGACCATCTGGCGAGCCACGAGCCGCCGGCCTATGGCGTGGTGCTGATCGACGACGACAACCTCGTCGTGCACAGCCACGACTTCCTCGACACCAGTCTGCGCTTCCCCTTCGATCCGCCCGCGGGCGTGGACGGACGCGACTATGCGCTCAATTTCCCGGCGCGGTGACATGAGCCTCGCAGAACCTGCGGCTCTCTCGGTCGCGGCGTCAGTGCCGCCGCGCCTGCATATCGCGACGCGGTTCGTCGCCCGCTTCAAAGCTTCGCTGCCGGCCTATCTGCTGCTGCTGCCCTCGCTGATCTTCCTTGCGCTGTTCACCTATGGCGCGATGGGACGCGTGGTCATTGATGCGCTCTACCAGCGCGCCACGCCGAAGGCGCCGCTGCGCTTCGTCGGCCTCGACAACATAGCTGCGGTGCTGGCGGACCCCGCTTTCAGCGGCGCCGTCGTCAACAACGCGATCTACGCCGTCGGCACCGCGATCCCGAGCATCGGCCTTGCGCTGCTGTTCGCGCTGGCGCTGGCGCGCACCGATGTCGTGACAAGCGCGCTGCGGGCCGCGCTGTTCCTGCCGGTGCTGATTCCGATGGTCGCAGCATCCGCGCTCTTCCTGTTCATCTTCCTGCCCAATGTCGGGCTGCTCGACTACTACATCGGCCGGCTGCTGCCGGTGCTGCCGAACTGGCTCGGCGATCCCGATATCGCGCTGTACGCGATCATGATCATCACGATCTGGAAGAACGCCGGCTATTACATGCTGTTCTTCCTGGCTGGTCTCCAGGCGGTGCCCGAGGACGTGATGGAGGCGGCGCATCTCGACGGCGCCGGACCATTCATGCGCCTGCGCTACATCATCCTGCCGGAGCTCAAGCCCACGTTCCTGTTCGTCACCGTCATTGCCACGCTCAACGCTGTGACGCAGGTCGACCACGTCTTCGTCATGACCAAGGGCGGACCGTCGAACGCCACCAACCTCGTGCTGTTCTACATCTATCAGCAGGCGGTCGAGCATTACGATATCGGCATGGCATCGGCCGCAACGTTGCTGACCCTCGCCGCCCTGATGGCGCTCACCGCGCTGTCGTTCCGTACCATGGCGAACCGCGAGGGCGGGCCATGAAGCTGATCGATCGTCTCTACAAGGACGCACCGCTCGCCACCCGCAACGAGATCACGCCAAAGCTCGGCTTTCTGCTGACCGTGCTGCTCGCGCTTGCCTGGTTGATCCCGTTCCTGTGGATGGGCGTGGCAACGCTGCGCCCGTCCTCCGACGGCATCAATTTGATGGCCGAGCTGATGCCGAGCCTGAAACCGACGCTCGACAATATCAGGGATGCCTGGGAGATCGGCGACTTCCCGCGCTACTTCCTCAACACCACGATCATCTGCACCGGCATCCTGCTGGTGCAGTTCTTTACGATCACACTCGCAGGGTTTGCGTTCGCGCGGCTCGATTTCGCCGGCAAGACGCTGATCTTCTACCTCTTCCTGATGCAGCTGATGCTGGTGCCGGTGCTGCTGATCGTGCCGAACCTGCGCATCATCGCGCAGTTCGGCCTCTACGACACGCTCGCCGGCGTCATGATGCCGTTCTTCGCCTCCGCCTTCGGCACCTTCCTGATGCGCCAGGCGTTCGAGGCGATCCCGACCGAGCTGGAAGACGCCGCGCTGATCGACGGCGCCAGCCTGTTCCAGCGCATCCGCCACATCTACGTGCCGCTGTCGATCCCGAGCTTTTCGGCCTTCGCCATCATCTCGGTCACCAGCCACTGGAACGACTTCCTGTGGCCGCTGATGGTGATCAACTCGCCGGACAAGCGGCCGCTCACGGTCGGCCTTTCGGTCTTCACCGCGACCGCGGAAGGCACGCAGGCCTGGGGCACCATCGCCGCCGGCACGCTGATGGTGATCGCGCCGCTGCTCATCACCTTCCTGATCTTCCAGAAACGCTTCATCAGCTCTTTCGTCACCTCAGGCATCAAATAGGAGATTTTCCGATGCTGTTCTCCCGCAGGCTCATGCTGGGCCTCGCCATGGCCGGCTCTTTGGCAAGCGCACTTGCCCTCCCGGCTCTCGCCGGCGAAGGTCCGACCGAGATCGACCTGTTCTTCCCCGTCCCCGTCGACGGCAAGCTCGCCCGCGACATGGGCACCTTGATCAAGGAGTTCAACGACGGTCATCCCGACATCAAGGCGACCGCTGTCTACACCGGCTCCTATGACGACACGCTGATCAAGACGCGCGCCTCGATCAAGGCCGGCAAGCCGCCGGCCGCCGTGATCATGTCGGCCAACTTCCTGCTCGACATGCAGATCGAGAACGAGCTCACCAATCTCGACAGCCTGATCGGTGCCGACGGCAGCACCAAGGACCAGTTCCTCGGCCAGTTCTTCCCGGCGCTGCAGGGCAACGCGGTGATCAACCGCTCGGTCTACGGCGTGCCGTTCCACAATTCGACCCCGCTGCTCTACATCAACGCCGACAAGGCCAAGGAAGCCGGCCTCGATCCGAGCAAGCCGCCGCAGACCTGGGCCGAGCTCACCGACTGGGCCAAGAAGCTCACCAAGCGCGAGGGCGACAAGGTGACCCAATGGGGCATCGCGATCCCCTGCGCCTATGACTATTGCGGCTGGATGATGGAAACGCTCACCATGACCAATGGCGGGCGCTATTACAACGAGGAGTTCGGCGGCGAGGTCTATTACGACACGCCGTCGATGCTCGGCGCGCTGACCTGGTGGAACGACCTCGTGAGCAAGCACAAGGTCCACCCGCCCGGCGCCACGCCTGGCCCCGCCGTCAGCACCTCCTTCATCTCAGGCAACGCCGCGATGATGATGCTGTCGACCGGCTCGCTGACCTACGTCCGCGAGAACGCCAAGTTCAACTACAAGGTCGCCTTCATCCCGCGCAACGTCCGCAACGCCGTGCCGATTGGCGGCGCCTCGCTGATCATTCCGGCCGGCGTCGAAGCCGACAAGCAGAAGGCCGCCTGGACGCTGATCAAATGGATGACCTCGCCCGAGAAGAGCGCCTGGTGGAGCCGTGCCACGGGTTACTTCGCGCCCAACATGGCCGCCTACAAGACGCCTGACATGGTCGACTTCCTGAGCAAGAACCCGGACGCCAAGACCGCCGTCGAGCAGCTCGACGTCGCCAAGCCCTGGTTCGCCACCTACAAGACCGTGCCCGTCCGCAAGAACCTCGAGGACGAGGTGATGCTGGTCCTCAACGGCAAGAAGCAGCCGAAGGAGGCCCTCGTCGCTGCCCAGAAGGCCGCCGACGAGACGCTAAAGCCGTACAACGCCGAGACGTCTCTGAAGCTGCCGTAAGGCTGCAAAGCGCGCAGGGTGGGCAACGGCGCACAGCGCCGTGCCCACCTTCTCTCTCAGATTTGTTGAACGATCGTGGGCACTGGTTTTCCCGTCCTAGGGCCGCGCCGTGACGAGTTGGCGGAGGTGCTGGCCACCCTCCCCAAGACCATCCGCAGTTCGCCACCTCCAGCAATCTCCCACTGCCGGACGAGCACGTGTTGCGAGACCTGCTGTCGCATGCGGTTGCGCCCATGCACATTAAGGTTGCGTCACCGCCGCCTCTCACCTAACGTCAAGTTGCGATGAATTCGCGCGTCACGACGATGCGCGGGTGCCTGCGCAATATTCGCCGACTATTTTCATTCTCTTTTTTCAGACCGTTTGTATTGGAGACGAGCCCATGATGCGCTCCAAGCTGCCGTTACTGCTTTCATTCGTGCTCTGCCTGGTGGCCACTCCACTGCTGGCGGCCGACCCCTGCACGCCCGCGCCCAAGGCCAAGGGCCCCGTCGTGAAGCTCTCGCCGGCGAACGCGGCCGGCGAGGAACTAGAAGGGATTGGGGTCAGCCTGGGGAGTTGGGTCGCGGTCAAGGTCAAAGACCTGGACGAACTGCGGCTTGAAGCAAAGTGCGCGAACAAGAAGATCATCGTCTATCTAAACGGTCACGCGGCGACTGGATTGGTCGCAGACGGGATCCACCAAAGCCACCCTGACACTCTGTACTTCAGATTGTGGCGCACCGACGATACACGGGCGATTTGGAGCGAGATCCTCAGCGCCCCGGACTTCAACCACAGGAAGATGGACGTCACCGTCGGTATCGACGGCCAGCTGCCCCTCCCCTCACCGGCTACGGGCCTGGATCTGAAACCGCTCGACGAACGCTGGGCCTTTGCTGCCCTGCTTGGGTTTGCCGGCCTGCTCGGCGCGTTCTTCTCGCTGGCGCTGAAGTCGAACGTGCTGCGCGATGGCAGTCCCTCCGCGGATGCAGTCCCGGTGATCGACGGCCGGCTCGACCCGACCCGATCGGCCGGCAATCGCGGCACCTACAGCCTGGCAAAGCTCCAGGGCGCCTGGTGGCTGTTCATCATCCTCGGCACCTATCTCTTGATCGGCCTCGTTACGTGGGATTTCTACACGTCCCTGACCTCGACCGCGCTTATCCTGCTCGGCATCAGTTCTGGGACCGTGATCGGCGGAGCGGTGATCGACGCATCGCAGACGACGCCCGAGCAAAAGAAGGCCCAGGAAAGCAAGGCGATTGAATTGAGACGCACAATCGAGCAACTCGCCGATGCCCACGATTATGTCGCTCTCGAAGCCGAACGCCTTGACTGCCTCGTCACGGGCGCTGCTTTCAGCGCCGGCCACGCGGCGCAGCTCAACGCCCTGACCGCCAAATACGGGCCCGACACGCCCCAATGGCTGAAACTGGTCGGCGATCCCTTTTCCAATTGTGCGGCGGTATTCGAGTTGATCGCGCTCGGAACGCCCGCGGCCGGTAGCGCGGCCGCGACGCAGCAGGCTCAACTTCGGTCCAAGAACACCAACGCGGTCAACGATCTCTGCGAATTGGCAGTCCTGGTCTCTATCTCTCCGGCTCCCGCGGCTGGTACGCCGAACGGGGATCGATTGAGCCAGCTCCGCAGCGCGCGGCAGCCGACCTCGATCAAGATTGCCGACCTCGTCCCGAAACAATCCGAGATCGACGCGCAACGGGTCGTCGCAATCTCGCGCTACAAGAAGCTGACCGGCCAGTCCGAGGCTTGGTTCATCGACATCCTCAGCGATGCGAACGGCGTGAGCCTGCACCGCTTCCAGCTGTTCGCCTGGACTGCGATCCTCGGCATCGTCTTCATTGTCGCGTCATACCGCAACTTGGCCATGCCGATCTTCGACACGACCCTGATGGGTCTGCTCGGGCTCAGCGCCGGCACCTATCTCGGGCTCAAGATTCCGGAGGCGACGGTGCCGAAATGACCGCCCCGGTCCGGCATTAACCCCCCGTCCACCATCCGACCCGCGCCGCCGACGGTAACCACGAGAATTAACAGACCCTCAACGCACCCCAGACAAGTCTAGCAATGTTTCCTGAGGGGTTTTGCCGTGGATTTGTTGGTTTTCGAGTTCCTGGGATTGGCGCTGGTCGGCATGTGCGTGGTGGTGGTGGCGCTGCCCTGCGCCCGTAAATCCTCGCACCGGATCCGCTACGAATAGGAATTTTGCCCGCTTCCGGCGATTCTGGCCCCAATGCAAGGCTCGAATTCGCTTAGAGCCCCTTGACATCACAGCGCTTTCGGCAGAACGGCTGATATCAAGTGTCATGGGCCGTTCATGGATTTGATTACCACCACCGCTGACCTCGCGGCTGCCTGCAGCCGGCTGGCCAAGCACCCCGTCATCACAGTCGATACCGAGTTCCTGCGCGAGACCACCTATTACCCGCTTCTGTGCGTGGTGCAGATGGCCAGCCCCGAGGAAGCGATCGTCATCGACACCCTGGCCGAGGGTATCGACCTCAAGCCATTCTTCGAACTGATGGCCAACGAGGCCGTGCTGAAGGTCTTTCACGCCGCGCGCCAGGACATCGAGATCATCTGGCACCAGGCCAATATCATCCCGCACCCGGTGTTCGACACCCAGGTCGCCGCCATGGTGCTCGGCTACGGCGACAGCATCGCCTATGACGCCCTGGTCGAGAAAGTCACCGGCCACCGCCCGGACAAGACCCACCGCTTCACCGACTGGTCGCGCCGGCCGCTGACCAAGGAGCAGATGCATTACGCGGTCTCCGACGTCACGCATTTGCGCGACGTCTTCGCCGCGCTCGACGCCGACCTCAAGAAGCGCCGCCGCAGCGAATGGGTCTCCATCGAGATGGAAATCCTGACCTCGCCCAAGACCTACGACTTCCACCCCGAGCGCGCCTGGGAACGGCTGAAGACGCGGGTGCGCAAGCCGAAGGACCTTGCGGTGCTGATGGAAGTCGCTGCCTGGCGCGAGCAGGAAGCGCAGAGCCGCGACGTGCCGCGCGGCCGCGTGCTGCGCGACGAGGCCATCACCGACATCGCCACCCACGCGCCGAACACGCTGGAGAAGCTCGCCCATCTCCGCTCGGTGCCGAAGGGCTTTGAGAAGTCCAAATGGGGCGCGGATATCGTCGCCGCGGTCGAGCGCGGCCTGGCGCGGGATTTCTCGACGTTGCCGAAGCTGGAGAAGCCGCGCAACAACAACGGTGCTGCGACCGTCGAGCTGTTGAAGGTGCTGCTGCGCATGACCGCCGAGCGCCACGCGGTGGCGAGCAAGGTGATCGCGACCGTCGACGATCTCGAGGAGATCGCAGCCGATGACGACGCCGACGTGCCGGCGCTGCGCGGCTGGCGCCGGGAGCTGTTCGGCGATGCCGCGCTGAAGCTCAAGCGCGGCGAGCTGGCACTCGCGATCGAGAAGGGGCGCGTTATCGGGGTTCAGCGGGCGTAGGCGGCCCCCCATCGTGGCTGGCCCAATTCCAACCACACCGTCATTGCGAGGAGCCCTTGCGACGAAGCGATCCAGACAGTTTCCGAGGAGACATTCTGGATTGCTTCGCTACTGTTCAGCCCGGACACATAGCTTACACCTGTTCGGAGACATGGTTGACACTTTTGGGGCTACGCAGATCGATCGTTCCGATCTGATGGGCTGCAAAGAATATTCCGAACTTTCCGTCAGCACCGAGC
>Ga0209148_1000290_pt1 | contig 75276 bp, 55 predicted proteins | sample AraplaCol_mMF_r2_2_FD_184288 | JGI IMG/M metagenome (GOLD analysis project Ga0209148, IMG submission 184288) | Arabidopsis root microbial communities from North Carolina, USA - plate scrape CL_Col_mMF_r2 (SPAdes) (version 2) | ecosystem: Host-associated > Plants > Roots > Endosphere | place...
AGCGCATCGCGGATCGACCGTTGCGGCGCGAGATGACCGGCCCACAACCGCAGGCTGCTGGCGGTGCAATAAAGCGGCGCAAAGAACGGTACCCCGACCATGTGGTCGAGATGGGTGTGGGTGAAGAAGATGTCGGCATCGACCGAGCCGCCGGACGTCTCGGCTTCGGCAGTCAGATGCTCGCCGAGCTGCCGCATGCCGGTGCCGCCGTCGAAGATCAACAGATGCGGACCGCAGCGCACCTCAAGACAGGAGGTGTTGCCGCCATAGCGGGTAAAGGCTTCGCCGGGACAGGCCAGCGAGCCGCGCACGCCCCAGAAGCGCAGCGAGAAACTATTGGGCGTCGTCACCGCGCGATACCCCCGTAAAGCGTCGTCCCCCGCCGATCGCCGACTGTCGCCCACAGCTGCAACCGGGCCAACACCTTGGATTGTCGGGGTATCCGCGGACCAAAAAGCCGATGGTTCAATTGAGCGGACACCGTTTTTCCTAGGCGATGCGGCCGGATGATGGCATTGTTTCGGCCCGTTGCAAACCAATTACCGCCATATTCTACCAAGATAATTTCCATGTCCTTAAGGCCAGGGGAGGATTCCGCGGCCACCGGCCAGCGGTGGGCGGAAGAACGTACCGACTGGCTGGGTGTCTGTTTCGGTCTGGCACTCAGCTGCTTCGTTGCCTTCCAGCAATTCAAGCTGCCGCCGGTCCTGCCGGAGCTGCTGCAGCAATTCCATTATCCCCGCGCCTTGGCCGCCAGCTTCATGTCGGTCTATGCGCTGGTCGGCCTGCTTGGCTCGGTGCCCCTGGGCCGCTGGCTGAAACGGCGCAGCTATGGCCCCGGCCTGTGGCTCGGCATCTTCAGCACCGCGCTTGGCCTGATCCTGGCGCTGGCTTTCGCCCGTTTCGGCGCGGCCCTGCTGCTGGCCCGGGCTCTCGAAGGCCTGACTTATGCGATTTTCGCCATCGCCGGCCCGGTGATTGCGACCAGCTCCGCCCGCTTCCGCGATCTGCCGCTGGTCACCGGCTTGCTGGCCGGCTGGATCCCGATCGGCCAGATCGGTGCCGGGTTGCTGACTCTGGCGGTGCCGCAAGCGCATACCGCCAGCCAGATCCTGGGTCTGGCCGACTGGCAGGTGACCTGGCTCGTCGCCCTGGTCCTCACCCTGCTGCTGGCATGGTTCTGCTGGCGCTTTTCTCATCATCTGGATGTAAGCACCGTAAATAGCCGTGCCAAGGCAAGGGAGACTGTGACGGCGAACACAGAATCTACAAAAAGCGACGGAGCTTCAGCCGGTCTGGCATTGGCAGCGGTATCCCGCCCCGCCCCGCAACTGTCTCCGCTACCGACGGGGACGCCAACGCGGCACCCGGCGGGACGATGGCCCGACCTGCTTGCCGCCGGCATCTTCCTGCTCTGGTCGGCGCAGTATTTCGCCTTCATGACCTGGCTCACCCAATATCTCATCGAGCAACATAACCTCCGGCCGCAGCAGGCAGTTCTGATCTATTTGCTGCCGGTGGTCGTATTGCTCGGTTTCAATCTGCTGACCGGCTGGGCACTTGGCCGCGGCCTGGCCTTGTGGCCGGCCCTGATCGTCAGTCTGCTGCTGCAGGGCCTGGTCTGGGCCGCCACCCCGTTCCTGGGGGATGTAACCGGTATAATCGCTTTGCTGGTATACGGGATTTGTGCAGGGATTATCCCCACCTGCCTGTTTCATCTGCCGCATCACATCGCCGCCCACCGGCATCGCTGGAGCAATGGCGACGACGCCCCCATCAAAGCGGTAAAGGCCGGGCCGGAGGGCTTCGCGACGCTGATGACTGGCCGCAATATCGGCGTGTTCTGCGGGCCGCTGCTGTTGCCGCAGCTGCTCGGCTGGTTCGGCCAATGGGACCTCGCCGCCCAGGCGATGGCCGTCATCACCTGGCTCGGCGCCGGGCTCGCCCTGGCCCTGACAGGGATGCTGACGCGCCCATTCCGCTGAACCCATCGCCCCAAAAAAGAACGGGCGCGCCGCGGCACGCCCGTTTTCCTTGAACCTGATCGCCGGCCCTTTTAGGGCCCAGCGATGGACGCCGATCACGGATTGAGGCGATAGCCGCCCTGATCGGTTACCAGGATCTGCGCCTTCGACGGATCGCGCTCGATCTTCTGGCGCAGGCGATAGACATGGGTCTCCAGCGTATGGGTGGTGACGCCGGCATTATAACCCCAGACTTCGCCCAGCAGCGTATCGCGGCCGACCGCCTCGCTGGCGCGGTAGAGATATTTCAGGATCGCCGTTTCCTTCTCGGTAAGCCGGATCTTCTTATTCGCCGCCTCATCCACCAGCATCTTGATATTGGGCCGGAAGGTATAGGGGCCGATCTGCAGCACCGCATCCTCGCTGTGCTCATGCTGGCGCAGATGGGCGCGCAGCCGTGCCAGCAGCACACCCAGCCGGAACGGCTTGGTGACATAGTCATTGGCGCCGGATTCCAGACCCTCGATGGTGTCGGCATCGCCGTCCACCGCGGTCAGCATGATGATGGGAACCGTCACGCCATGGTCGCGCATCTGCGCGCAGAGCTGGCGGCCATCAACATCCGGCAGGCCGACATCGAGCAGAATGGCGTCGAGCTTGTCCTGCCGGGCAATTTCCAGGCCCTGCGCACCGGTCCCGGCCTCCACCGTGGAGAAGTCACCTTCCAGCTCCAGCTGCTCGGCAAGGGTATGGCGCAGGGTCTCATCATCGTCGACCAGCAGCACGCGCTTGATGGCAGTGACGGTGGTCGGCTTGGCATTGGTCATTGTTGCACCGGAAGCGTTCAGGGACATCCATTTCTCCGACATTTGGCCAGATATGCAAGGCGCGTCGCCAGTCATCAGCTGCCAGATGAGCCGTTTCTTAACCGGCCCGTCGGAATGCGTGACGATAGCCCGCCCCTGCCTGGAAAGCCAGCGATGCACGATATATGCGCGCTCTTCCGGGCAAGGCCTGGCACCCTTGCTCAAATATGTTACGTGCAACAAACGATTTCCGATGTCAAAAGTTCGCTATTGGCGCGAAAATTGTCGCGTTGCAGTAGCAGCACAGGCGCATAGTCGAGCCGGTTAAAGAGCTTAGCGGCCAAGCAGGAAAATTATCTCGTGGCGGGATCGCCGCTTGCTCACTTGACCTGCGCCGGTCTGCGCTGCCAAATGCGCGCCGAACTGGACCGCCGCCCAGCCGGAGACCCGGCATTCGACGCCCCGCCCGGAAGTCGGCTTTTGACACGAGACCCAATCATTACTGATGGCCGCAGATGAGTGCTGATTTCGCAATCCGGACCGCGACCTCGCAAGCGACGGTCGAGCGCTGCCTAGCGGAATTGCGCCGCGGCGGCGCGATCGCGCTGATCGACGGCGACCAGGCCTTGCTGGCGATCGCCGCCGAGACCCTGGACGAGGCGCAACTGGCCTGGCTCGGCTCGGCCGCCGGTGAAAGCGAGATCCGCGTGCTCTTGACCGCGGAGCGGGCGACACGGCTCGGCCTTACCCCTGCTGCGGGCAATGCCGGCATCTGTGTCTGCCAGATGACCGCCAATCTCAGTGCCCAGGCGCTGCGGACCACCATCATCCATCACCTGGCGGACCCGACCAGCGACTCTGCGCTCGCGGCCAAGGACAAGGCCGTCAGCGGCATCGCGCTCGATGCCAGCTGCACCGCCGGGCTGCGGCAGAACCTGCAGCAGGGTGCCATCGATCTTGCCAAGACCGCGCGGCTGCTGCCGGCCATGGTGGTGGCAAAGATCCCGCCCGAGGCCGTTGCCTATTGGGTGGCCGCCCCCTTCACGCTTGCTTGCGGCGATCTTGCCGCCCATCGCCGCCAGCTTGCCAGCGAATTGCGCCGCGTGGGATCGGCGCGGGTGCCGCTGGAAGCGGCCGAGGCAACCGAGATCATCGCCTTCCGCCCGGCCGATGGCGGCAAGGAACATCTCGCCATCGTCATCGGCACCATTGATACCGAGCAGCCGGTGCTGATCCGCCTGCATTCCGAATGCTTCACCGGCGACCTGCTCGGCTCCCTGCGCTGCGATTGCGGCGATCAGCTGCGCGGCGCCATCGAGCAGATCGCCAAGAGCGGCAGCGGTGTCCTGCTGTACCTGGCGCAGGAAGGCCGCGGCATCGGCCTCATCAACAAGCTCCGGGCCTATCGCCTGCAGGATGCCGGGGCCGACACGCTGGATGCCAATCTGCAGCTCGGTTTTGGCGCCGATGAGCGGGTCTACCAGCCGGCGGCGGAAATGCTGCGCCAGCTCGGCATCCAGTCGGTCCGCTTGCTGACCAACAATCCGGAAAAAGTCCGCGGCCTCGAGCATTGCGGCATCGGCGTCGTCGAGCGGGTGACCCATGCCTTCCCGTCCAACGACCACAATGCCCGCTACCTCTCCACCAAGGCGGCGCGCTTCGGCCATATGTTCTGAGGCGCCGCTAGGAGAACGGCTAGCCGGCGGCCGGCGGACCAGTCCCTGCAAAGCAATATCTCAGGCTTGGCACGCCGCTTGCGTTAATTGTCTCGACCCGTCTGGAGAGACAGTACGTGAGCAGCCTCTACAGCAATAGCAATTCGATCTCGCAGGCCTTCCTGCCGACGCATGGTATGCGTTTCCAGGGCGCCGGGGACGTGCGCGTTCACGACTGGTCGGCGAGCCGGGGCGCCGGCACCGCGGCAACCGCTTTGCGGCAGCGGAGTGCCGATACCGCGCTCTCTTCCTATCCCGCCGGCTCCACCTCCTTGACCACAAATACGGGTAGCATCGCCAATAATGGCACAATAGCTGGTGGGCTATTGCGTCCCGGCTCGATCGACCAGACCCAGTTCAAGGCAATGCTGGCGGCGGCCCAGGCTGGCGCTCCGGGCGCCAGCGGCGTGGCAACCTCCCCCTTGCCGGCCGCCCCCTCGACCGGTTTGCTGCCGCTTGCTCCGAATGCCGCTCTGGCTGCCCAGGGGCTGCGGCCGGCCTCCGCCGATGCTCTTTCCATGCAGGGCGCCAATGCCGTGGCGGGCGTTGGGGGCGGAATCCAGAACCTGACACCGGCACAATTTGCCGCGCTGACCGGCGGCGCGACCTTGCCCGGCAGCAGCGCCATGGCGGCCAGCGCCGGCGCACTCCCGCCCACCGCATCGATGCCCACCGGGGCGATGCCCACAGCGTCACTGCCGACCGGAGCGATGCCGACGCCGGGACCGGCAATGCCGACGACCCCGACGGCAACAAGCGCTCAGACTGCTTCGGTACCATCGACCGGCGGCGTCGATACCCTGACCATGAGCGACGCAGCGATCCCGTCCGACGGCGCACAACCGCCGACACAAAGCGCCAGCGCCGCACCGGCTGCCGGGAACGCCAGCACGCCGACCGCCGAGGACGGCACGCCGATCGGCAGTTTCGACAAGAACGGCGTGCTGGTGTTGAACCAGGCCCCTGATCGCGATACCCGTAAGGAATATGTCGAGAAGGGCATCAAGTGGCGCCTGGTCGATAATCCGGAATCCAACAAGCTATTCTTCGGCCCAGACGGCAAACTGGGCTGGAAGGATCTGCTGGACCTGGTCAATCCGCTGCAGCATATCCCCCTGGTCAATATCGCCTATCGTCACTTCACTGGTGATCAGCCGAGTGGCGCCGCCGAGCTGCTCGGCGCCATCCCCTTTGGACCGTTCAGCACCATGACGGCGGTCGCCGATCTCGCCGTTCGCTCGACCACCGGCAAGGATATCGGCGAGAATGTCATCGCCATGATCACTGGCGGGGACAAGACCGACACCGCGAGCAATCTCGCCCAGGCCGGCGGGACCGCCGCCAACAACGCCAGCGAACAGCAAGTGGCTGAGGTCGCACCCGACCAGGCACAGCCGCGCTTGCACGACAACAAATAGCGCGGGACAGACGGCGCGACTCTCTTCGTCAGCCGCCTCGCAGAATGAGCGCGTGCAGATGTCAGGTATCTGCGACGCTGATGCGGGTTGTGCCACCACCTGGCCATCAGCACTGCCCCGCGGGCGTTTTAATCGCTCTCGCAAAACATACGTGTTGCTGTCAGCCGTGCCGCTGACGGCGATGCGCCTCTTCGCCGCAGTCACGCCGTATCGGTAAAACGCGATATGTCACCTGAATGACAGGACCCGACGCGAAGCTCAATCAGGGGAGCGAGTCCCGGTTCGAACAGCACGCGATTTGAAATGCGTGCCGATCCGGTTCGCGGGGGGGAAACCCCGAACGGATTGAGCGACATGCCGATTGATATCGCGCGGATCTTCCAGCGAGCGGTTCTGGAAGACCAGCGGCAATGCTTCGATAAGGCCGAAAGCGGCTATCTCAAGACACTGAAGATACAACCGCGACATATCGATGCGCGCTACAATCTCGCGCTAATATACCTGCGCACCGGCCGTTGGCTGCAGGCCCTGTCCCATCTGGATCAGGCGCTGACGGAGGACAGGCATTCAGCTGATATCTTCTACAGTCGCGGTCGCGCTTTATCCAAACTCGGGCGTTCCGCAGAAGCGCTGTCATCGCTGCGTCAGGCATCGCAGCTGTCTCCGGCCGATCCACGCATCCTTGTCGAAATCGGCAATGAGCTGACCGTTCAGCAGCGACCCAGTGAGGCATTGGCGGCCTATCAGCAGGCCTATCGGACAGTGCCGGCCTATGCCGATGCCGCCGGCGCGACGGCACAGGCATTGATCGGGCTGAGACGATATGACGCCGCGGTCAACTTGCTTGAAGAATGCCTGCCCCGCTTTACCGATGATTATCGCATCCTTTCACTCTATGGGCAGGCGCTGTATTGCCGGGGAGATGCGCCGCGCGCGCTCGATGTGTTGGATCGCGCGATGCGTTTGCAGCCACAACATCAGCCAAACCGGATGTTTGCATTATACGCGGCGCGTGACTGCCTGCAGTGGCAGCGGGAACAGACGCTCATTGACGCCTACCGCGAAGCGCTGCGGCAGGCGCGACGCGAGGCAGACAAGCCGGTGATGGCGCTGGGCCTGCTTTACTTCGCCTTTGGGGTAGATGAGTTTTTTCAGCTCGCAAAAGCCCGGGCAAGTCGTGTCAAGGAGAGTGTCCGCGTTCACGCATCATCGCCGGCCACACTCAATTGCGACCAGGGCAAGATCCATCTCGGCTATCTATCGCCGGATTATCGACAGCATCCAACGTTGCAATTGCTCATCGACGTTCTTGCGCAGCATGATCGCAGCCGCTTTTGCGTGACCGCCTATAATATCGGCCCGCTCGACGGATCAGAATGGCAGCATCGGGCCATGCGGGCTGTCGATCGCTTCGTCGATCTCCATGAGATGGATAGCAAGTCGGCTGCTGATCGCATTCGCGCGGACAAGGTCGACATCCTGGTCGACCTCTCTGTCTACACGCAGTTTTCGCGCCCGGAGATTCCGGCGCTACGCCCCGCACCTCTGTGCATGCAATGGTTGGGTTATCCCGGGACCAGCGGCAGCGACGTCTATCATTATATCATTGCCGATGAGGTGGTGTTGCCGGCACGGCATGCTGCACATTTTTCCGAACATATCCTCTGGATGCCGGATTGCTATCAGCCAAACCGAGCCTGGTCCGCCTTGCCGACGAAACCGGCCCGCAGCGAGCTGGGCTTGCCGGAGGACGCTTTTGTTTTCTGCAATTTCAACACGCCGCGCAAAATGGACCGGACGAGTTTTCTGGCCTGGTGCCAAATTCTGGGCGCGGTCGATGACGCCGTTCTGTGGCTCCTGGATGGCGCCGAGCATTACCGGACAGCCCTCCGACATCACGCGCGGGAGAACAGTATCGATGGCGACCGGCTTGTCTTTGCGCCGCGGCTCGACCTTGAGGCGCACTTGGCGCGCCAGCAATGCGCCGACCTGTTCATCGATCATCTGGTCTATGGTGCACATACCACGGCAAGCGAGGCGCTGCGCGCCGGCTTGCCGCTCTTGACCGTCGCGGGCGATACTTTTGCCTCGCGCGTTTCTGCTTCAGTACTGACCGCCGCCGGCCTGCCGGAACTGATCTGCGGCAATGTCGACGATTACGTTACGACGGCCATCACGCTTGCCCGGGATGAGGCACGCCTCAGGCAGCTGCGCGGCCGACTGACCATCGATCTGCCGCGATCACCGCTCTTCGATCCGGTACGGTTTTGCCGATCCCTGGAATGCGGGTATCAGCATGCTGTGGCTAAGGCTCGGCGCGGCGTCAAGAAGGGGCACATCCGCATTCGTGACTTGATCGATCAGGTTGCGGCCTGACGGGTCGGACTTGATTATATTGAAGGGGCGACATAACGATGCGGTGGCGGACCGCGCGGAACCCAGGCGATGATCGCGAAGCCGCGTTACATGAGAGATATCGAAGCGGGGAAAGCAACGGATCCGGTGGTGACAGGAAAGCGCGCGCAATCGAGGGCCGGGCCCGGCTCGGCGAACGCAGCTATGCCTGCCGGCTCGACCGCTCCGGCATCCTGGCCGATAAGCGCGAGGGTGACGGCGCAACGCCGGTTGGCCGCTTCCCGTTGCGAGCGATCAGGTTGCCAAAGTAACCCCCGATCAGCTGCGGCAGTGCCTGCACGGCGGCAAGTAGCGTTTTCCTCCGTAGGAACGCATTGGCCCCCACCGGGCTCCATTCTCGATATGAAAGAAAAAGTCTCTATGATAATGACATGATCTTGCATGGATGAGATCATCATAAGCGATGAAGAAAAGCAATTTGCCACCGCCTCAATCCGGCGAGAGCCGCCATACCGCTCCGAGGATATCCGGGGCCGACGATCCCGGTATAGCCTTTCAGAGAGCGATTGCCGCCTATCAGGGGCGGAAGTTTGAGGACGTAGAGCGCTATTGTACTGAGATAATAAAGCGCTTACCTCAGCACGTTGATGCGTTACACATGCTTGGCCTCGTTAAAGCACAGCAAGGGCAGTTCTCCGTGGCGGCGGATCTGTTTAGGCGTGCTATAAAATTGCGGCCCTCCAACGCAACTTTTCATGCGTTGCTTGGGCGGTCATTGGTTGCATCGGGTCGTGCGGGTGATGCGATCGCGAGCCTAGATGAGGCGCTGCGTCTCAAGTCGGACCTGTATGAAGCGGCCTATGACAAGGGGACAGCTCTCATAGCTTTGGGCCGGTTGAACGAAGCGATCGTTAATTTCGACGAGATACTCAGGCGCCAGCCCGGTGCCGTAGATGTGCTTTATAACCGTGGCACGGCTCTACTCAATCTTGAGCGTTTTCCAGAGGCTCTGCAAAATTTCGATGCAGTATTAACTCGGAAGCCAGATTCCGCAGAGGCGCACAATAACCGGGGTGTCGCTTTACGTCGGATGAATAGGTCCCGCGAAGCGCTAAATAGTTTTGATATCGCGCTGCGCTATCGGCCCCACCACGTTCCGACCCTCATTAATCGAGGCGCAGCACTACAGGATCTGGGTCGTTTCAAAGAGGCCATCGAGTGCTTCGATGAAGCTTTACTGCGCGACCCTCGGTCGGTCGAGGCTCTATATAACCGCAGCGATACTCGACGCACTTTGAAGCAGTACGATCTAGCTATTGAAGATCTTGAGAGGCTGCTTGCTATATCGCCGAAATACGATTACGCATCCGGCTATCTTCTATATGCCAAGCTTAGCAGTTGTGATTGGGCCGGTGTGCCCGAGCTTGTCAGTAGCATTGAAGCTGACCTCAGAAAAGGCCTGAGATGCGCGACTCCGTTTACCATGGTTGCTGCTTCACAGTCATCTGAGCTAGCGCTTATTGCGACGGAGATCTACGTCGCCGATAAATGTCCCGCCAAGGCTCCCCTTTGGCAATCCGAGCGCTATCGGCACGAAAAGATTAGGCTCGCCTATCTTTCCGCCGATTTTCACAGCCACGCGACTGCGTATTTAATGGCAGAATTGTTTGAGACGCATGATTCAACACGTTTCGAAACTATGGCGGTTTCTTTCGGGCCGTCTGAAGATGGGCCAATGCGGAAACGGCTCGAAAGTGCCTTCAACCGCTTCGTTGATGTAAGGGAAATGAGCGATTTTGATGTCGCTCAATTCCTTCGTAACGCTGAAATAGACATTGCGATTGACTTGAAAGGGCATACCCACGAGAGCAGACCCGGCATTCTTGCGCACCGACCCGCGCCGATACAAGTAAACTACCTCGGCTTCCCGGGAACAATGGCCGCGAGCTACATCGACTATCTAATAGCCGACCACATAATGACCCCGCCCGGTTCAGAACGGTTCTATCGGGAGAAAATTGTTCGGTTACCTGGCAGCTATCAGGTAAATGATCGAACTCGCCTCATAGCGGCGACAAGCAGTAGCCGAATGGAACATCAGCTACCAGAGCAAGGTTTTGTCTTCTGCTGCTTCAACAACAGCTTCAAGATCTTGCCGGAGATTTTTGCCATCTGGATGCGCCTGCTGGCATCGGTCGAAGGAAGCGTGCTTTGGCTACTTGAGGATAGCCAGGCGGCAATGCGGAATCTGCGTGTAGCCGCTCAGAAACATGGGATAAGCCAAGATCGGCTAATTTTTGCTCGAAGAATTTCGTTGCAGGACCATTTGGCGCGCCACACTCACGCCGATCTTTTCCTTGATACACTGCCATGCAACGCCCACACAACGGCGAGCGATGCGCTTTGGGCGGGCTTGCCGGTCCTTACCTCCATTGGAGAGTCGTTCGCTTCGCGCGTTGCCGCAAGTCTTCTGACGGCGGTGGGTTTATCTGAGCTTGTTACGAATAGCTTGGCAGATTATGAGGCTCTTGCTCTCAAATTAGCGACTGAGCCACAGACCCTGGCAGCGCTTCGCGAAAAGCTTGCGCAGAACCGCTTAACAACTTCTCTCTTTGATACGCAGCGTTTTCGCCAGCATATCGAGGCTGCATATGTCACAATGTGGGAGAGATATCAGGGCAGCTTGCCTGCAGAAGCGTTCGATGTGCCATTACAAATAACGCGGGATTGAGGCTTACAGGCGATGGATCTGATCGTTGAAGGACAGCGCGGCTCGATTGAAGGCCGAGCTTCCCTCGGCGGGCGCTTATATGCCTGCCGGCTCGGCCGCTCCGGCATCGTCGCCGATAAGCGCGAAGGTGACGACGCAACGCCGGTTGGCCGTTTCCCGTTGCGCCAGATCTTCTACCGGGCTGATCGCGGTGCCGCACCGCAGACAGCTTTGCCTAGCCGGGCTTTGGCACAGACGGATGGCTGGTGCGACGATCCCGCTTCGCCACACTATAACCGACCCGTCACCCTGCCCTTCGATGCCAGTCACGAGGAGATGTGGCGCGCTGACAATCTCTACGACCTGGTCGTGGTGATCGGCCACAATGATGCGCCGGTCGTTGCCGGGATGGGCAGCGCGGTCTTCCTTCATGTCATGAGCCCTGGTGGCGACCCGACAGCCGGTTGCGTCGCCTTCGGCAAGGCGGATCTATTGGAGATCCTGTCGCAACTGGGCCCCGGCGATCATGTCTCGATCCATCTGGATGGGACGGACCAGGCATCGCGATAAGGCGGCCAAGGGCGGCGGAGATCCTGGCAAGACCGAGGCTATCGCCGTTCGGAGCCCGCGACGCGGTGATGCCGGGCTGCTACGGCGCGCCGGGATAAGGCCGGCTGCCGAACACTGCAGTACCGACACGCACCGCGGTGGCACCGAACTGGATGGCGAGTTCGTAATCGCCGCTCATGCCCATGCTGAGGCCGGGCAGATTGTGGCGGCGGGCGATTTCGCGCAGCAAGGCGAAATGCGGTGCCGGATGCTGGTCGTTGGGCGGGATGCACATCAGACCCTTGACCGGCAAGCCAAGGTCTTCACGGCAATAGCGGATGAAGCCGTCGGCCTCCGCTGGCGCAATGCCGGCCTTTTGCGGCTCTTCGCCGGTATTGATCTGGATGTAGCACGGCAGGAAACGCTGTTGCTTGCGATATTCCGCTGCCAGGGCATCGGCGAGTTTCGCCCGGTCGACCGTCTGGATCACGTCGAACAGCGCCACCGCTTCCTTGACCTTGTTAGTCTGCAAGGGCCCGATCAGGTGAAGCTCCAGCGCATGGGCTTGGCGCAGTGCCGGAAATTTGCCGGCCGCCTCCTGCACGCGGTTTTCGCCGAAGACATGCTGGCCGGCAGCGATCGCTTCGAGAACGGCTTCCGCCGGATGGGTCTTTGACACGGCCACCAGCGTGACCTCGGCTGGATCACGTTGCCAGTCTTGCGCGGCGCTGGTGATGCGTCGGCGGATGTCGGCGAGATTATCGGCGATGCTCACAGACGAAACTTGGATCTGGTTGAGGGGTGGCCATCATCCATCAGAGCGGTTGCGGGCGCAACTCGGCTTCGCGCCAGCAATTTGCGCATGGAGATTTAAGACAGATGAGATGTCTTGCGCTGTGATGCCAGCAAAAAAGAAAGGGAGCGGCGTCCCGCTCCCTTTCCGATCCCTCTTCTCGAGGCTGGATCTGTTGATCCAGCTTAGAAGGTGAAGGAGGTACCCAGACCGATGTTGAACGAGTCGTAGCCGCCATTGGCCGCGTCGCTCGAATTGCCATCGGCATGGCTGTAACCGATACCGGCGTCGAGGTTGATGCCGGGGCCCATCGCATACTGGCCGGTCAGCTCGACCTGATGGACATGACGGTTGTCGCCCTGCGGACGGCCACCGATGTCATCGATATGCGAGTAGCTGTACTGAGCGCCAACGGTCCAGGCGTCGACCGTGTAGGACACGCCGCCGCCGGCAACCCACATGTCACCGCCAGAGTTCGAGAAGTTGCTGCTGGTGGCAACTTCGATGTGACGCATGTATTCAAACGCGCCACCGATCGCGAACTGACCGAAGGTCAGGTTCAGGCCGGTCTGGTAGAACTGCTTGGTGTGGCTGTTCGGGCCGTTGGTGTCGAGCGACCAGCTGCCGCCGCCGCCCCACGAAACGCTGAAGCCATCGAAGTCGTGGTTGTAGGCCAGGTAGGCGTCGATGATCTGCTTCTGGTCACCCTTGGTGTCAGAATTCATCGTGGTGTGGCCGTTACCATTTTCATGGTTGTCGTTCGGCGACCAGGACAGACCGAGCTGGAAGCCACCGAAGCTCGGAGTCAGGTAGACGACCTTCTGGCTCTTGCCGTTGGCGCCAGCGGCGCCTTCGCTGTCGACACCTTCGCAGATCGTCGCCGAACCGGCGAACGTACCAGCGAACGCGTTGTTGTTCACGCTGCTCGGCGAGAAGGCGCCGAAGTTAGCCGAACCACCAACCGGGGTGACGCACATGGAAGCCAGCGCGCTGTTCTGCGAACCGATGCGGACTTCACCGAAACCGCCCTGGAAGTAGACGAAGGCGGCGTCGATCTGGTCGCCCGTCTTCTGCTCGCCTTCCAATTCAACGCGGGCGCCGACCGTCAGGCCGTTGTCCAGCGTGGTCTTGCCGGTGAAGTAGATTTCGGCGTCGCTGCTCACTTCGCTGAGGTCGCGATTGTTGCCGAGGTCGTTGTTGCCATGATCGTCAAAGTTGACGTCGACGGAGGTCTTGAAGAAACCGCCCAGGCCCAACTTGATACCGTCGGCCGCGAAAGCCGGGCTGGCCAGAAGGCCGGCGCCGAGCAGGGCCGAGGTTCCGAGGAGAACTTTTTTCATCTCGAGATTCCCTAAGTTTGCGATTGCCACCGACGCCAGTTACGCAGCATCGGATGCCCCTCGTTCGTGGGTCGGCAGGTTTAGCAGGTTGCGCTCGTCTACTTATCTCTCGACTTGGTCGCTAAATAAGTCACCGGTGACGGCGAAATCAGCCAAACAGCCTTAAAAGGCCCGCGAACTCGGATAACTTTGCGGAAAGCCCCGGGACTGTCAAACCTTTAAACCAAATTATGTGGCATTTTTCCCCGACTGTGGCGGACATGCCACAGCCGGAGCGGTGCAGGAATAATTATTTTAGAAACACCGGGTTAATAAACGCTCTTCAAGCTGCCTTTTGCTCAGTATCGCAATCAAAGCACAGGTTGGATGCGGTATCGGAGGCCTGGAACGGGGCTGAAATCGAGGCGTTTGCGCGCCTCGATTTCGCACCCTTTGCCGACCCAAAAAGTCGAGTCGTTTCAGTCTCGATCAGAAAGTGAACGAGGTGCCGAGGCCGATATTGAACGAGTCATACCCGCCCTTGGCCTTGTCGGTGCCATCGCCGTCGGCATGGGCATAGCCGAGGCCGGCATCAAGGCTGATGCCCGGGCCCATCGCATACTGGCCGGTCAGCTCGACCTGGTGAATGCGGCGGTTGTTGCCCTGGGTGCCACCGATGTCCTGAATGCTCGAATAAGCATATTGGGCGCCGATGGTGAAGGCATCGATCTTGTAGGCCATGCCACCGCCGGCAACCCACATGTCGCCGTTATTGTTGCGCTGGTTGGTGGCGGACTGGCCGCCTTCGAGATGCTTCATGTATTCGAAGGCACCGCCGACCGAGAACTGGCCGAAGGTCAGGTTCAGACCGGTCTGGTAGAATTCCTTCTTCTGGGTGCCGATACCGTTGGTATCGAACGCCCAGGAACCACCGCCGCCCCACTGCATCTTGAAGCTGCCGAAGTCACGATTGAACATCGCGTAGGCATCGAGAATCTGCTTCTGGTTGCCCTTGGTGTCGGCATTCATCGTGACATGGCCGTTGCCGGTCTCATGGTTGTCGTTCGGGGTCCAGGAGAGAGCGAGCTGGAAGCCACCGAAGCTCGGGGTCAGATAGACGACCTTCTGAGCCTTGCCGTTGGCGGTGTTGCCGTTGGTGTTGTTTTCGGTGTCGACGCCTTCGCAAACCGTGGCCGAACCGGCCTTGGTGCTGACGAAGGCGTTATTGTTGATGCTGGTCTGCGAGAAGGCACCGAAGTTGGCGGAACCACCAACCGGGGTGATGCAATACTGCGCCAGCGCGCTCTTCAGCGAGCCGATATTCAGCGAACCGAAGCCGCCGTTGAAATAAACCCAGGCGGCGTCGATCTGGTCGGTCTTCTGCTCGCCTTCCAATTCGACGCGGGTGCCGACCGTCAGGCCGTTATCGAGCGTGGTCTTGCCGATGAAATAGATTTCGGCATCGCTGCTGACCATGCTGGCGTCGCGATTATTGCCGAGATCGTTCTGGCCATGGTCGTCGATATTGACGTCGACAGAGGTCTTAAAGAAGCCACCCAGGCCGAGCTTGATGCCGTCGGCGGCATAGGCGGAATTGGCCGCAAGGCCAGTCACGAGCAGCGCGGTGCTGCTCAGCAATAGCTTTTTCATGATGAAGATCCCCAGTTTGCAAAACGACCGAAAGCGGGATCTGCAACCGGGATAAACCCCTTGCTCGACCCGGCGCCCCGCCTTCGGTGCGTCGCAAACTGGGTAAAACTCGACCGTCTGTCAAAACCAATAAGTTCGCTTTTGCGACATTTATGCCGACTGTGGCCTGGATGCAACTTATTGTAATAATTCATAAATATAAGAAGTCCGCGCGTCTATCACGGGTTTGTTACCGATATATGTCGCCGTAGGGACAAATTAATTGTGATGTTTTGAAATATCAAATTTGACTTTTGACAGGTAGGTGTCAAAGCGGCAGATTCGCGTCGAAGTGGTATCGCGCTGATCGCTGTCAGGTGCCAAGAAAGGTAGAACGGGGACCCCTGGTCGAGCTGGGTAACACCGGGCACGATGCGACCAGGCTGTGGCCCATTCCGCGCTTCGCGGGCGCAAGCGGGATCAGCCTGGCGGCAATACATGCAGGCAAATTGACCCCTGCCGTCGCCCAGGCGACGGGCCGGGGAACGACAGGGCGGGAGCGACGGGATGTCGACCGGTTATTTCGGCAGCGGCAGGTAACCCCAGCGCTTCATCTGGTCGCGATTTGCTTCCACCACCCGATCAATCTGTTCCGGGCTCAGAACCTCGCGCCATTGATTGGCTTTGCCGCTGCGGAAGAACTTGGACGCCTTGGGCGGGCGTTCGATGAAACCCTGTTTGTCTTCCTGCTTGCGCAGACTGTCGAACGAGCTGTTTTCAATGGCCCGGATCAACCGCTCCGCCGTCGGCTTCAGACCCAGGAACCGGGCCACCTTGCCGAAGGTCTGGCGCGGCTGATCGAGCATGTCCTCGTAACGGATGACGAGCTTGCTCGGCACCATCTGGGTGGTCCAGCTGGCGACATGCAGGTTCCAGCTGCGATGGATCTCGAACACCAGGTTTTCATCCCCAAGCGTACCATTGGCCGGATTGTTGAGGATGCGGATCCCCTCGTCCTGATCGACGACGTAATGGTGGGCGAGCGAGATCGCCACATCCAGCGGGTTGCGCACCACATAGATCGCTCCGGCGGTGAACTCCGGATAAATCATGGGCTTACCGCCATATTCGATCAGGCAGTTATGGGTCTTGATGAACTGGTCGTCGATCTTCTTGCTGCAGATATAGCGTTGCGCCGACCAGCGGGCATCGGTGACCTGCTGTTGGGTCCATTCCGTCCAGTGCCCCTTCATGAAGGGCTGGAAAATCTCGATCGCGGAGTCACTGAAAGAGAAATCCGTCATCCGGTTGATGTCATAGCCCTCGCTCGGGTCGCGCAGCAGGTTGTGCAGGAACGCCCGGAGCCAGGTATTGCCGGATTTTGGATAGCTCGCCAGCCAGATGATTTTGCCCATTTTGATCCGCTTAGAGTCCGTACTCTTAACAAGATTTGGCTTGGCGTTAGCCGCCCGCCTGCGCCGTCGCATCCGCTACTTAGGTAGCGGTAAGTAGCCCCATCGTTTCATGTGATCACGGTGGGTATTAACCACTTTATCGATCTGTGCATCGGTGAGGACCTCGCGCCATTGATTGGCCTTGCCGCTCCGGAAAAAGCGCTCCAATTGCTTGGGGCGCTCTTTGAAGCCTTGTTCTTCTTCTTGGCTACGGAGCTTGTCAAAAGAACTGTTCTCGATCGCCCGAACCAGCCGGTCGGTGGTCGCTTGCAAGCCGAGAAATTTGGCGACACGGCCAAATGTGGATCGGGGATGCTCCAGCATATCTTCATACCGCACCACAAGCCTGTTTGGAGAGGTCTGGTAGGTCCAGCTCTCCACATGCATGCTCCAGCTGCGATAAATTTCAAAAACCTGCTTTTCGTTGGTCTCCGAGATGGTGAAGGGGTCGCCAATAGCCTGGATTGCCTCATCAATGGTCGCACCCACATGATGCGCAAATGAAATGGCGACATCGAGGGGATTGCGGATGATGTAAATACAGCCGGCGGTAAATTCTGGATAAATCAAAGGCTTACCGCCATAGAGGATCAGGCAGTTATGGGTTTTGACGAACCTGTCATCCATTTGCTCCGCGCAAATCTGCCGCTGCACCTGAAAACGGACATCCGTGATGTCCTGGTGGGTCCATTCCTGCCAAGGCTTCTTCAGGAACAGCTTGTACCGGATGGCCGCGGAGTCAGTTGTCGTGAAGTCCGATATCTTGTTGATATCATAGCCATCTTTTGGGTCCCGCAAGAGATTGTGGATGAAACTGCGCATCCAGGTATTGCCGGACTTCGGATAACTCGCCAACCAGATGATTCTGCCCATGTTTCCGCTATAATGCTGTTTATGACCCCGGGCCCGGTTCCCAAGGCCTGGGAGCAGCTTCTCCGCCGGGTCGATTGCCTGCACCGGGAAAGACGCCCGGAACAACGCGCCGCTTGACCACGCACCGCGATATCGCGTAGGTGTTTGCTGGATTTACGCCCGACGCCGAGAGGGAATTTATCCTGTCAGTTCGGTGTCTTATGGGGAAGCTAGGGAAGCCGTCAACATGAAAATGCGCACAGGGATCCGCGGCAGGCATCTGGCCTCATTCTGCCTGCTGGCCGGCATGGGCCTGACCTTGGCGGCCTGCAACTTCGATCTTGGCGGCGACCAGAAATATCCCGACCAGGCGCGCCGTCCCGGCGACCACGGTCCGGTCTACGGCGATCGCCAGACCATCACCGGCGAGGGCGGCCTGTTTGGCGACAGCACCAAGCAGGACAATGGCGGCGGCGGCGGCATCGGCGTCAACAACCTGCTGTGGCGTGCCTCGCTTGATACCATCTCCTTCATGCCGCTGGTTTCCGCCGATCCCTTCGGCGGCGTCATCATCACCGATTGGTACACGCCGCCTTCGACCCCGGACGAGCGCTTCAAGGTCAATGTCTATATCCTCGGCCGCGCCCTGCGCGCCGATGGCTTGCGCGCCTCGGTGTTCCGCCAGCAGAACCAGAATGGCCAGTGGGTCGATGCCCCGGTCGCGCTCAACACGGCGACCGATCTGGAAAACTCGATCCTGACCAAGGCCCGCGAATTGCGCGCCGCCAGCAAGCAGTAAGCGCCAGCAGGAAGCACTGCCGGCCGCATCGTTGCAGCAAGCCGCGGCCCTCCCTGATTTCCAAGGGGTAGGCTGCGGCTTTTTGCTGTTTGGGGCGACCGGCGCGCAGCCCTGTGCTTGACCAGCCTGCAACGAGGCCCTATTCAGGCCGGTGAGCTTTGAAAACACAGCCTTTTGCGCAATTGAGCGGTCATGACATCCCGTTATAATTTCCAGGAAACCGAACCGAAATGGCAGGCCGTCTGGGCCGATCGCCAATCCTTTGCCGCCGGCACGGATAAATCCAAGCCGAAATACTACGTCCTGGAGATGTTCCCCTATCCGTCGGGCCGCATCCATATGGGCCATGTGCGGAACTACACGATGGGCGACGTGGTGGCGCGCTACAAGCGCGCCCGCGGCTTCAACGTACTGCATCCAATGGGCTGGGACGCCTTCGGTCTCCCGGCCGAGAATGCCGCCATCAAGCAGGGTGTGCATCCGGCGAAGTGGACCTACGAGAACATCGCCACCATGCGCGACCAGCTGAAGGGCATGGGCCTGTCACTGGATTGGGCGCGCGAGATCGCCACCTGCCATCCGGAATACTATCGCCACGAACAGCGCATGTTCCTGGAATTCCTGAAGAGCGACCTGGTCTATCGCAAGGAAAGCTGGGTCAACTGGGATCCCGAGGACAACACCGTCCTCGCCAATGAGCAGGTGATCGACGGCCGTGGCTGGCGCTCCGGCGCCCTGGTCGAGAAGCGCAAGCTCTCCCAGTGGTTCTTCAAGATCACCGCCTTCTCCGACCAGCTGCTCTCGGCGCTGGATACGCTCGATCGCTGGCCGGCCAAGGTCCGCATCATGCAGGAGAACTGGATCGGCAAGTCGCAAGGTGCGCGGGTCTTCTTCAGCCTGAAGGACCGTGCGGAGAAGATGGAGATCTTCACCACGCGTCCCGACACGCTTTACGGTGCGGCCTTCTGCGCCATCTCGCCCAACCATCCGCTGGCAGCCGAGCTTGCCGCCAAGGATGCGAAGCTCGCCGACTTCATCGCCGAATGCAACCGCATGGGCACCAGCGAAGCCACGGTGGAAGCGGCCGAGAAGAAAGGCTACGACACCGGCCTCAAGGCCGTGCATCCGCTGGATCCCAGCTGGGAGCTGCCGGTCTATGTCGCTAATTTCGTCCTCATGGAATACGGCACCGGCGCCATCTTCGGCTGCCCGGCGCATGACCAGCGCGATTTGGACTTCGCCAACAAATACAAGCTGCCGGTGAAGCCGGTGGTATGTCCGCGCGACCAGGATGCGGCAACATTCAAGATCACCGATACCGCCTTCACCGATGACGGTGTCATCGTCAATTCCGACTTCCTGAACGGCCTCGACGTGCCGACGGCGAAGGCGACAGTGATCAAGCGGCTGGAAGAACTCGGCGCCGGCCAGGGCACCACTGTCTATCGCCTGCGTGATTGGGGTGTCAGCCGCCAGCGTTACTGGGGCTGCCCGATCCCGGTCATCCATTGCGGCAGCTGCGGCATCGTGCCGGTACCGGCCAGCGAGCTGCCGGTCAAGCTCCCCGACGATGTCACCTTCGACAAGCCGGGCAATCCGCTCGACCATCACCCGACCTGGAAGCATGTCAACTGCCCGACCTGCGGCAAGCCGGCCCAGCGTGAGACCGATACTTTCGATACCTTCATCGAGAGCAGCTGGTATTTCGCCCGCTTCTGCAGCCCGCGCAGCAATGAGCCGATGGACCGTGCCGAGGTCGATTACTGGCTGCCGGTCGACCAGTATATCGGCGGCATCGAACATGCCGTTTTACACTTGCTCTATTCGCGCTTCTTCAATCGCGCCATGAAAGGCGAAGGCTATGTCGGGATGGACGAGCCCTTTGCCGGCCTCTTCACCCAGGGCATGGTCTGCCATGAGACCTACAAGGATGCCGAGGGCAACTGGCTGTTCCCGCAGGATGTGAAGAAGCAGGACGGCAAGCTGGTCCTCGCCAAGGATGGCAGCCCGGTTAGCGCCGGCCGCTCCGAGAAGATGTCGAAGTCGAAGAAAAATGTGGTCGACCCCGACTACATCATCTCGACCTATGGCGCCGATACCGCCCGCTGGTTCATCATTTCCGACAGTCCGCCCGAGCGCGACATGGAATGGACCGAAGCGGGTGTCGAAGGCGCCTGGCGTTTCAGCCAGCGCATCTGGCGCCTGATCGATACCTGGCTCGAGGCCTTCCCTGCCCTCGCCCGCCAGACGGCTTTGCCGTCCGGCGAGCTTGGCAAGGAAGCGCTGGCGCTGCGCCGCATCGTCCATAAGACCGTGGCCGGTGTCACCGACGATATCGAGAAGTTCCGCTTCAACCGTGCCGTCGCCCGCATCTACGAGCTCACCAATGCGCTCGGCGACGTGAAGGATGGCGACCTCGCCGATGCCGCCGGATTGGCGGTTCGCGCCGAGGCCCTGCGGGTGCTGGTGCTGCTGATCGGTCCCGCCATGCCGCATCTCGCCGAGGAACTGTGGCAGCGCCTCCACCAGAATGCCGGGGGCCAGGCCGGTCTCGTCGCCGATGCCGTCTGGCCGGAGGCTGACCCGGCGCTGACCACCGATGACAGCGTCACCATGGCGGTGCAGGTCAACGGCAAGTTGCGCGCCACCTTGGAGCTGCCGCGGGATTTGGATAAGGTAGAGGCCGAGAAGCGGGCCTTGGCCGATGCCGGCGTGCAGCGGGCCTTGGAAGGCAAGGCGCCGAAGAAAGTGATCGTCGTCCCCAATAGGGTGATCAATGTCGTCGTCTGAAGATCTGCCGACCACCGACCTCGCCGTCTCCGATCAGGATGATAGCCATGACCTCTCGCGGCGCAGCCTGTTGACGCTGGGTGCCGCCGGCCTCGCCAGCCTCACGCTTTCAGCCTGCGGCTTCCATCCGATGTATGGCGATCCGAAGGCGACCGGCAGTGCCGGCGGTGCCACCAGTGCCAAGCTCGCCGAGGTGGAGATCGAGCCGATCGCCGACCGTATCGGCCAGCAGCTCCATAACCGGCTGCGCGATCGCATGAATCCCGCCGGGCAGCCGGACAAACCGAATTATCGTCTGCAAGTGAGCTTGGTGCAAAGCGACGTCGTCGTCTCCAACGGCAATGGCAATGTCCGCCACAACACCCTGACCGTCACCGCGACTTATTGGCTGAGCCCGGCCGATAACGAGAAGAGCTATCTCATGGACCGGATCAATTCCCGGGTCAATGTCAGCTACGACACGCTCGACGATCCCTACAATGACATCGCCACCCGTGATGACGCGCAGCTGCGCGCGGTCGACCAATTGGCCGACATGATCACCACCCGGGTCGCGGCCTATTTCGGCAAGAACACCGCGTGAGAGCCGGTGGCGCGGTCGCCAGGACAGGCATGAGCGGCGAGGAAGTTTGACCGCCATGAAATTTGACCTCCATGAAGTTTGATCGGGGGCAGGTCGACCGTTTCCTGAAGCAGCCGGATCCGCGCATCGCCGCCGTGCTGATCTATGGTCCTGACAGCGGCATGGTGCGTGAGCGCGGCAGCCAGCTCACCCGCCAGGTGGCGGAGAGTCTGGACGACCCTTTCCGCGTCGCTGAATTCATCGCCGACCAGATCAAGAGCGATCCCGTCCGCCTGCTCGACGAGGCCCAGGCGATCGGCATGATGGGCGGCCGCCGTGTGGTCCGGGTCAGCGGCGCCGGCGACAGCCTCGCCGATGCCTGCGAAAGCCTGCTTGAGGCCCATCGCAGCTCCCAGGATTGCCTGGTCATCGTCGAGGGCGAGGAGATCACCGGCAAATCCCGCCTGCGCAGCATTTTCGAAGCCGCCTCAAATGCCGCCGCCATCGCCTGTTACCACGATGAAGCAGGCGCCCTCGCTCCCCTGGTCCAGGAACAGGTCCGCCAAGCGGGCTACACGATTGCCCGCGACGCACTGGAATATCTGGTCGAGAGCCTCGGCGGCGATCGTGGCGTCACCCGCTCGGAGATTGACAAGCTGCTGCTCTACAAGGGCGACGATAAATCCGAGATCACCCTTGCCGATGCCATGACCTGTATCGGCGACCGCGCCGCCTTCGCACTCGATGACTTGATCGACGCTGTCTGCTCGGGCGATCTGAAGGCACTCGACAAGCAGTTCGAGCGCAACATCATCGAGCTGCCGCCGATCGTCATGCTGCGACGCATGTCGGCGCATTTCCTGCGTCTGCATCCGATGATCGACAAGCTCCGCCAGGGCGAGCGGCTGGAGCAGGTCTTTGCCAGCGCCCGCCCGCCTATTCCCTGGCCCGCCAAGGCACGATACGAACGGCATTGCCGCATCTGGACGCCGTCCGCCATCGGCCTCGCCCTCGGCCAGCTGATGGAGACCGAAGCCCAGGCGATGCGCCAGCATGCACTAGCAGAAGCCATCACCCGACGCGGCTTCATCGACATCGCCGCAACGGCACGGCGGTTGAAGGAACGCGGTGGCGCCCGACGTTGACGTCAGCTTTCTGACGCTTCTGGCCTGCTAGCTCACGCCCCAGTATGCAATTGCCGGTCGTCTTCCTGTGATGACAGGTAAAATCGGCGAATCTCATTTGGTCATGGGATTTTCATCGATCTCACCACCTGGGTGGGATATTATTTTCAGGCAAAAGTTCCTGGCCGACATAAAATCAGCATAATCATTCATAAAAATAGGAACCTTGCGGCACGGGCATCATAAGAGCGTGGGACATGGGGCACATCTTTTCCGCGGCCGGCACTACACCGGGAAGTAGAGCAGCGAATTCTCGACCTTCTCCGGGCCATCCAATCGACGACCTCCAGCATCATCGAAATTGAGACCCGAGCAGCTTGGACGTAGCGCCGCGCCAGTTGGCGCGCGCGTGACGACAAGACGGCGGGGTGCTTGGGCCATGCAGCCGGGCAACCGGTGTGATTGACGACAGAACGGATAGCGCAGATGGCGACGGCAGAGGGTAATTCGGTAGGGGCGGCGAATGATCCGTTGATCGACGGATTGCTGCAGGGCAGTCAATGGAGTTTCGGCACAGGGCCCCGTATCCTTACCTACTCCTTCAACATCTCCGGCGTACCGGGCGCCGGAAACTGGACGGCCGCACAGGAAGCCGGTGTCCGTGCCGCCTTCGCCGCCTGGTCGGCGGTCGCCAATATCCAGTTCAAGGAGGTGAAGTCCGGGACTTATTTCTATCAGAGCACGGCCGATATCGCGCTGAGCCTCACGGGCAATCTGCAGCAGCAGGACGGGTATACCGGCGAAGGCGAGTTCCCGGACGCAGCGGGCGCCGCCGGCGACGCCCAATATTTCTTGAATACCTACGCGCCGAACGCGACGTCAGCCAGCTACGCCAATCCGCAGGGCGACATCTTCCTCGATAATAAAGCCCTTCCCGGCGGCCTCAATCCGCTCGGCTATTTCGGCGTCGGCGGCTTCTCGATGGAGTTGGTGCTGCACGAGATCGGTCATGCACTCGGTCTCAAACATCCGCACGATGATGGCGGCAACGGCAAGCCGACCTTTGCCCAGCTTGGGCTTTCCAGTCTCGATACCGATTACAACACCGTGATGTCCTATAACGCGGAAAACCCCTGGTGGATCGACTGGGGCAATCCGACGACGCCGATGCCACTCGATATCCTGGCGATCCAATATCTCTACGGTGTCAACCGCACGACCAATACCGGCAACAACACCTACTATCTCCAGGATAACGGTTCGGTCCAAACCATCTGGGATGCCGGCGGTTATGACACCCTGGATGCATCCAAGCTGCCGTCGCAGAGCTATCTTGGCTATACCGAGATTGATCTGCGCCCCGGCCAGATTTCGCGCTACATCGATTGGCGGCTCGGCCCGGAGGGCCAGGAATTCATCTCGGCCGTCGGCATGTCTTACACGCCGACCGAGACACAGGACGGGCCGGTAGCGCCAATCGACAATCTGATCGAACGCGCGATCGGCTCGGCGGGAGTCGATTACATCACCGGCAACGATGCCAATAACACACTGTTAAGCGGTGCCGGCAATGACACGCTCAATGGCGGCGCCGGCGACGACTATCTCGACGGCGGGACCGGCGCCGATGAGATGGTCGGCGGGACCGGTGACGATACCTACGTCATCGATAATATCGGGGATGCGGTGTTGGAGAATGCCGGCGAAGGCACCGACACGATCAGAAGCTCGATCCTCCTGACCTCCCTCATCAGCAACGTCGAGAACTATACCTATACCGGCGCCCTCGCCTGGACCTTCACTGGTAATGAGGTGGATAATGCCCTTACCGGCGGCAGCGGCAAGGACACGCTCTCGGGCGGTCTTGGCAATGATGTGCTGGATGGCGGCGGCAATGCCGACCGATTGATTGGCGGCCAGGGTGACGACACCTATGTCATCGACAATATCGGCGACACCGTGGTCGAAGCCGTTGGCGAAGGCACCGATCTCATCAAGTCCGGCATCAGCCTCAATCTCGCGGCCGGCGCCTTCATCGGCCAGGAGATCGAGAATGTCACCCTGACGGGTGCGGCCGCCCTCAACGTCACCGGCAATGCCCTCGACAACACCCTCACCGGCAATGCCGCCGCCAATGTCATCGATGGCGGCACCGGTGCCGATGCCATGGCGGGTGGCCTCGGCAACGACACCTACATCCTCGACAATGCCAAGGATACGGTGACGGAAGCCGCCAATGCCGGCATCGACACGGTCAAGACCGGGGTGGCGATCACCACGGCGATCGCCAATGTCGAGAACTATATCTTCACCGGCACCGGCGATTGGCAGTTCACCGGCAATGAGTTGAACAACGCCATCACCGGCGGTGCCGGCAATGACAAGCTTGATGGCGGGACCGGTGCCGACACTTTGGCCGGCGGTCTAGGAAACGATACTTATATCGTCGACAATGCCGGCGACAAGGTGATCGAGGCGGCAAATGCTGGCATCGATACGGTACGGCTTGCCGGAAGCCTCAATGCCTATGCGCTGGGTGCCAACCTGGAAAACCTCGATGCGAGCCAGGCAGCGATAGCCGTGACGTTGACCGGCAATGCCCTGGGCAATGTCATTACCGGTGGCACTGGCAATGACTATCTCGACGGCGGTGTCGGCGCTGATACGCTGGCCGGCGGCCTCGGCAATGATACCTATATCGTCGACAACATCGGCGACAAGGTCGTCGAAAGTGTCGGTGAAGGCACGGATCTGGTCAAATCCAGTATCAGCCTGGATCTCTCGGCTGGCGCTTTCACCGGTCAGGAGATTGAGAATGCGACTCTCATCGGCACTGCCGCGATCAATGTCACCGGCAATGCTCTCAATAACACCCTTATCGGCAATGCGGCCGCCAATATCATCACTGGCGGCCTTGGCAACGACACGCTGGATGGCGGTGCCGGAACCGATAAGCTGATCGGCGGCCAGGGGGACGACATCTATGTCGTCGACAACATCGGCGACACGGTGGTCGAGGCGGTTGGCGAAGGCACCGATCTCATCAAGTCCGGCATCAGCCTCAATCTCGCCGCGGGTGCCTTTATCGGCCAGGAGATCGAGAAGGTCACCCTGACGGGTACTGTGGCGATCAACGTCACCGGCAACGCCCTCGACAACACCCTCACCGGCAATGCTGCTGCCAATATCATCGATGGTGGTGCCGGCGCCGATGCCATGACGGGCGGGCTCGGTAACGACACTTATGTGATCGACGATGCCGGCGACCAGGTGATCGAGAATGCTGGCGAGGGTATCGATACGGTCAGGACCTCGGTGGCAATCACCGCTGCCATCGCCAACGTCGAGAACTATACCTATACCGGCACCAGCGATTGGAGCTTCATCGGCACCGCCGACGCCAATGCCATCGCCGGCGGTGCCGGCAATGACAGGCTCGATGGCGGTGCTGGCGCCGATACTTTGGCCGGTGGGCTCGGTGACGACACCTATGTTGTCGACAATGCCGGTGACAAGGTCATTGAGGCTGCTAATCAAGGCACCGACACGGTCGTCCTGACCGGCGCCTTCAGTAGCTATGTGTTGGGTGCCAATCTGGAAAACCTCGATGCCAGCCAGATGACGGCAGCCGTGGCGCTTACCGGCAACGCCGTCAACAATGTGATTACCGGCGGCAGCGGTAATGACACACTCAATGGTGGCACTGGTGCTGACACGCTGGCGGGCGGCACTGGCGACGACATCTACTATGTCGATAATGTTGGCGACAAGGTCATCGAGAATGCCAATGAAGGCAATGATACCGTCAGGAGCTCGGTCCTTCTGATCTCGACCATTGCCAATGTCGAAAACTACACCTATGCCGGCACCCTCGCCTGGGCCTTCACCGGTGATAGTGCTGACAACGCGATCACTGGCGGCAGTGGCAACGACACATTATCTGGCGGCCAGGGCAACGACATGCTGGATGGTGGTGCAGGCGCCGACAAGCTGATCGGCGGCCAGGGCAATGACACCTATATCGTCGACAATATCGGTGATGTCGTGGTCGAGGCGGCCGGCGAAGGCATCGACCTCATCAAGTCCGGCGTCACGATCAACCTCGCCGCCGGTGCCTTCATCGGCCAGGAGATCGAGAATGTGACGCTGACCGGTGCTGCGGCGATCAATGTCGCTGGCAACGCCCTCAACAATATCCTCACCGGCAATGCCGCTGCCAATGTCTTAGCGGGTGGCGACGGCAATGATGTCCTGGACGGGGGCGCCGGCGCCGATACGATGTCAGGCGGCCAGGGCGATGATACCTATGTTGTCGACAACATTGGTGACAAGATCACCGAGCTCGCTGGGCAAGGCACGGATACGATCCTGGCAAGCGTGAGCATCAATCTGAGCAGTGGCAGTTTTGTCGGCCAGGAAATCGAGAACGTCACGCTCACTGGTTCGGCGGACATCAACGCTACCGGAAATGCCCTTTCAAACACCCTCACCGGTAATGATGGCGCCAATATCCTCGATGGCGGAGCTGGCGCAGATGCGATGGCTGGCGGACTCGGCGACGATACCTATGTGATCGACAATGCAGCTGACGTAGTGACGGAAGAGATTGGTGGAGGAAATGACACCGTCAGGACCTGGGTGGCTATCTCCAATGCCATCGCCAATGTGGAGAATTATGTCTTTCTTGGCGCGGGCGACTGGAACTTTACGGGCAACGACGCAGCCAACAAGATTACCGGGGCCGCGGGCAACGACACGCTCGATGGCGGTGCCGGTGCAGACACCCTCACGGGCGGGGCGGGTAACGATACATATTACCTGGATGACGCAGGTGACAGAGTTATCGAAGCTGCCGGTGGGGGAAATGACGCCATCATCGCGAGCGTGACAGTCGACCTGTCTTCGGCCCAGTTTGCCGGCCAGGAGATTGAGAACGTAACCCTGACCGGCAGCAGCGCACTCAACGCAACCGGCAACGCACTTAACAATACGTTGACCGGGAATTCAGGCGACAACGTCCTCGACGGCGGCGCGGGCGCCGACACCATGATCGGTGGCGCTGGCGATGACACCTATGTCATCGACAATGCGTTGGATAACGTCTTCGAAGCCGCAGGTGGCGGCACTGACCTGATTTTGGCGAGCGTAACCATTGTCCTGACCGGGGCCGTTGACCGCCTTTTTTATCTCCAGGAAATAGAAAATGTTACCTTGACCGGTAGTGCCAATATCGGCGTCACCGGTAACTCGCTCGATAACACTTTAACTGGCAATGCTGGTAACAATTGGCTCGATGGATATACCGGCAACGATACAATGATCGGCGGTGCCGGCAACGACACCTACACTGTCGACAGCGTTGGTGATTCTGTTGTTGAAACCTTGGCTGGATCGGCAGGCGGGACCGATCTGGTCATCAGCTATGTCAGCTATACGCTCGGCGCCAATGTTGAAAACCTCACGCTCTCCACAAACCTGAGTGGCACAAGTGCCAACTTGAATGGTACCGGCAACGAACTCGATAACATCATCACCGGCAACGATGGCAACAATATACTCGATGGTGGCGCGGGCGCGGACACGTTGATCGGCGGCAAGGGCGACGATACCTACATCATCGACAATAAAGGCGATACCATCACCGAGGCTTCTGGTGCGGGAACAGATACCGTTGTATTGGCTGCAGGCTACAGCGACTCATCCCTCAGCTATACGCTCAGCAATGATGTCGAAAAGCTCGATGCCAGCCAAATGACAGCTGGCATGACGCTGACGGGCAATGGCGTTGCGAACACCATCACTGGCGGCAGCGGTGACGATATCCTGAATGGCGGAGGAGCGCTCGATACGCTGATCGGCGGCCAGGGTAACGATACCTATATAATGATGGGTAACGCCGATCTTGTAGTCGAAGCTGCTGGTGGTGGCGTCGATCTTATTGAAGCTGATTTCAATATCAGCCTGATAAACGGCTCCTATGCCGCCCAGGAGATCGAGAATGTGACGCTTCTGGGAGTTGCCCAACTGGCGACGGGCAACAGCCTCAACAACGTACTGACCGGCAACGCAACAAACAATGTTTTGGATGGCGGGGCCGGCGCCGATACGTTGATCGGCGGCAAGGGGGACGACTATTATTATATCGATAATATCGGAGACGCCGTCGTTGAAAATGCCAACGAAGGTACGGACTCGGTCATGTCCTCGGTGGCAATCTCCAACGCTTTTGACAATGTCGAAAACTACACCTACAGCGGCACTGCGAACTGGTCCTTTACCGCGAACGACCTCAACAACGTGATCACCGCCGCAACGGGCAATGACACGCTGATTGGCCTCGGCGGCAATGACACGCTCAGCGGCGGCTCAGGAACCAACACGCTGATCGGCGGTACGGGCGATGACACCTATCTGATCTATTCATCGGCCGATACCGTAATCGAGAATGCCAATGAGGGTAACGACACTGTCAAAGCGTCCTTCCTGCTCGCGAGCACCATCGATAATGTCGAGAATTACATCTATACCGGCAGCGGCAATTGGACCTTCACAGGGAACGACCTGGACAACAGCATCACCGGCAGCATTGGCAACGACACGCTGGCCGGTGGCATTGGTAACGATACCCTCGATGGCGGTGCTGGTGCGGACATCTTAGCGGGAGGTGCTGGCAACGACACCTATATGATCGACAATACCGGCGATCAGGTAATTGAGAATGCCGGCGAAGGCGTCGATCTGATCATGTCTATGGTCTCTATTGATCTCAGTTCGGGAAGCTTTGTCGGTCAGGAAATCGAAAATGTGACGCTTATATTGGGCATCACCACGAATGCAACCGGTAACGCTCTGAACAATGTCCTCACCGGTAATTCCGCTGCCAATATCCTAGATGGCGGAAGTGGTGCAGATACGTTGATCGGCGGGCAAGGCGATGACACCTATATTGTCGATAATCTCAACGATGCCGTTATCGAAAGCGCCAATGCCGGTAATGATACGATTAAATCGTCCGTGCTGCTTAGCGCAGCTGTGGCAAACGTCGAGAACTATATTTATACGGGCTCAGCGAATTGGACATTCACCGGCAACTCCAGCACGATCCAGATCACTGGCGGATCTGGCGACGATGTTCTGACCAACAGCGGCAGTATCTATGGCGGCGCCGGCAATGATACGCTGATCGGCGGTTCCAAGATCGACTGGCTTTATGGTGGTATGGGCAATGATACGCTGATCGGTGCCGGAGGCGACGACTTTCTGTCAGGGAATGACGGTAACGATACATTTATCGGCGGTGCCGGCAGCGACACAATGTGGGGTGGCGACGGGATTGATACGATCGACTACAGTGCATCTGCAGCGGGTGTATCCGTCAATCTCTGGACTGGCGCCACGGCCGGGGGGGATGCCCAGGGTGATTTATTTATGAGCATTGAGAACCTAGTCGGTTCCAAGTTCGATGACAATCTCATCGGCTATAATATCAACAACGTACTCGATGGGAACGGCGGCAAGGATGTGCTGACAGGCGGTGGCGGATACGACACCTACAAATTCGAAACAGGCCAAACTACGATTATCAATTCCGCGACAAACGGCACTACGCCAGCGGGCGAACTTGATTTCCGCAGCGGCATAACCGAGCAGAACCTTTGGTTTATCCAATCAGGCCAAGATCTGATGATCGATGTTCTTGGTACCGTCGACAAGGTCACTGTGTCGGGTTGGTTCGGGTCCAATGCAAGCGCGCAGCTCGCCGAGATCGTGCTCGGCGATGGGTTCAAGATCGATGCCGGTGTGTCCCAACTCATCTCAGCTATGGCGAGCTACTCCGCCGGCAATCCCGGCTTCAGCCCCACCGCTGCGAATGCCGTCATGCCACAGGATCAGACATTGCAGGGTGCTATCGCTGCAGCTTGGCACGCATGAGGTCGGCGTCGGAAGTAGCACCTTCGGTGCCAACCGTCCGGATGATCAAGACCTTGCCCATACCGGACAGCGCGAGATACCAAATCCAGTAACGGCTGCCAGCTACAAAGGATCCACAAGAGCAATCAAGTTGCAGACGCAGGTCACCTCGCACCACCCACCATCCCCGCCTCCTCCGGCCGCAGCGTCAGCACGCTGAACCCGGTCTTCGTCACCGCTACGGTGTGCTCGAATTGCGCTGAGAGTTGGCCGTCGCTGGTGACGACGGTCCAGCCGTCTTTCTCGAGCCTGACCCGGGCAGTGCCCTGGTTCAGCATCGGCTCGATGGTGAAGACCATGCCTTCCTTGAGCTTGAGCCCTGTGCCGGGCTTGCCGAAATGGAAGACGTTCGGCTCCTCGTGCATTTCCCGGCCGATGCCATGGCCGCAATAGGCCCGCACCACGGAATAGCCATGCTGCCGGGCGTGATGCTGGATCGCATGGCCGATATCGCCGAGACGGGCGCCGGGGCGCACCGCGTGAATGCCGTGCCACATCGCCTCATAGGTCACCCGCACCAGGCGTCTGGCCGCCGGCGGCACCCGGCCGATCAGATAGGTCTTGCTGGAATCAGCGATATAGCCGTGCTTCTCCAGGGTGATGTCGAGATTGACGATATCGCCGCTTTTCAGCCGTTCTTTCGCCGATGGCGCACCATGGCAGACGACATGATTCGGCGATGAATTGAGCGCGAAGGCGTAGCCATATTGGCCCTTGCTGGCCGGGCGGGCCTTGAGGCGGCGGGTGATATAATCCTCGACCAGATCGTTGACCGCCATCGTGGTCATGCCGGCGAGCGGCGTCCGGTCCAGCAGGCCGAAGACAGACGCGAGTAGCCGGCCGGCCTCGCGCATTTTCCTGAGTTCAACCGGTCGCTTCACCATCGCATGCTCTCCAGCCGCGCCCCTCAGCCGATCCTATCACTCGAGGCGCTTGTAAAAGAAGCTCGCCGGTTCGGCCCGGCTGTCATCGGCGCGCAGAGCGTAGTCGGGCACCTCGCCAAACTTGATCCAGCCCTGGCTGGCATAGAGCTGTTCGCCGGCGCTGCCGGTCTCGGTATCGAGGGTGAGCAGGGCATGACCCAGGCGCCGCGCCTCGGCTTCGGCTGCGCGCATCAGGGCGGCCCCCAGCCCCAGGCGCCGGGCGCGGCGATGCACCAGCATCTTGGCGAGATCGGCGCGATGCGGCTGGTTCTCCTGCGCCGCCGGGATCAGCTGCACGGTGCCATCGACACGGCCGTCGGAAGTTTCAGCGACAAAGATCAGGCGCTCGCCGCGGGCGTGGCTGGCGAGGGCGCCGGTCCACCAGCGCGCCGCCTTGTCGCGCGTCATCGGCCAGATGAAGTTGACCGAGGCACCACCTTCGACCGCATCGATCAGCAGGTCCTCCAGCGCCGCGCGCTGGGCCGCGGCCGCAGCCGGGCTGAGCAGGCGGATGATGTGGGCACCACTGGCCGCTTCAATACTCATGACAGGCTCTCCTGGGTGATGATGACGGCATAGCGTGCCGTCTTGCTGCCGGTATTACGGAAGCTGTTGCCCTCGGCGACCCGCATCTGCAGGCAATCGCCCTTCGCCAGCTGATAGGTCGCAGCCGTGCCGCTCGCGGCTGCGATGGTGATCTCGATCGCCCCCTTCAGCACCCAGACATGCTGGTCGATCACCCGGTCGCGGCTGGGCGCATAGGTCACCTCGGCGCCGGGCGGGAACTCGACCTCGACGATCTTGACCGGCGATCCGGTGCCGGCCGGCGCCACCTCGCGGCGGATATAGCCGCTGGCGGGATCCTGCCAGACCGGCTGGTCGTCGCGCCGCAGCAAGGGCGAGGCGGCGTCGCGGGCAAAGAGCGCGGAGAGGCTGAGACCCAGCCCGGCACAGAGCCGATCCAGCACCACGGCGCTGGCATTGACCTCGCCGCGCTCGATTTTCGAGATCATGGCGCGACTGACGCCGCTGCGGCCCGCCATTTCATCCAGCGATAATTGCAGGACCGCGCGGCGCTCGGCGATGCGCTTGCCGACGAGCAGTGAGAGGGTATTATCATCTTCCATGATCAGAGAATATCATCTCTTATTATGGAAGCAACCGCGGACGACCATATCGCCCTGCATTTCGGCAGGGAAGCGCGCGGTGGCGCTATGGTAGAAACAGCGCAAAGCGTTGACCAATCGGGGAGGAAGACATGGCCGGGCTGCTGATCAGGAACCTACAATTGCAGGACCGGCGCCGGGTCGATCTCACCCTGGTGGATGGCCGCATCGCCGCCATCGGGCCGGCAACACCGGCTCATGCTGGGGCAGCCGAGGGTGTCGAGATCATCGACGGCAGCGCCTATGTCGCCCTGCCCGCTTTCGTCGATGCCCATCTCCATCTCGACAAGACGCTGTGGGGCCAGAACTGGGTGTCGAATGGCGGCGGGCCAACCCGGCGCGAATACATCGCCCATGAGCAGCAGGTGCTGGCGGCGGCGGGCACCGCGCCGACCGCCGACCGGGCGGGCGCCCTCCTCGCCCATATCCGCCGCCAGGGCACCTTGTCCCTGCGCTCGCATGTCGATATCAGCCCGGAATTCGGCCTCAGGCATATCGAGGCCATGCTGGCCTTGCGCGCGGCCTGGCGGGACCACGTCACCCTGCAGCTGGTCGCCTTCCCGCAGACCGGGCTCCTCAGCCGTCCCGGCACGCTGGAGCTGATGGAGACGGCGCTCAAGCTCGGTGCCGATGTGGTGGGTGGCATCGACCCCGCCGGCTTCGACAACGACCCGATGGGCCATCTCAAGGCCGTCTTCGGCCTGGCGGAAAGACACGACAAGCCGATCGATATCCATCTCCATGATCCCGGCGAGCTCGGCTTCTGGGAGATCACCCGCATCATCGAGATGACCATTGCCTCCGGCCTGCAGGGCCGGGTGATGGTCAGCCATGCCTATTGCCTCGGCAGCATCGATGAGGCACGCGTCGCCGCCCTCGCCGACCGGCTGGCGCAGGCACGGATCAGCCTGATGACCGCGGCACCGGCCTGGGGTCCCGCCCCGCCGGTGGCACTCATGCTCAAGCACGGTGTCACCGTCTGCTGCGGCTCCGATGGCATCCGCGATGCCTGGTCGCCCTTCGGCACCGGCGACATGCTGGAACGCGCCACCGCGGTGGCACAACGCTGGGGCTGGGCGACCGATGCCGAACTCGACCAGGCGATGCAACTGGTGACGCAAGGCGGCGCGCTGGCGCTCGGCCTCAATGACAGCTCCGCCGCGCGCGGCCTCACCGTCGGTGCGCCGGCCGATCTTGTCCTGGTCGCAGCACAAGAGCCCGGCGAGGCATTGACCGTACCGGCAGTCGCGCGGCGCGTTATTCACCGAGGTGCGCTGGTATCGTAAACGGCGACGCCGTTTCGCCGGTCCGTCGCCAAATTGGTTCGGGCCGCGCCCTTGCGAGCGCGGCCCGGTATATCCGTCCCCGACCTAGAGCCGGATCGTTTTAGACGGAATCGCTTTGCGATTTTGTCTAAAACGTGAATCCGCCTCTCATAAATAAGATAGAGGGCGATTCACGTTCTTGACGGAAGCAAGCCTGCTTTCGTCAAGAACGATCGCGCTCTATGTGATCAGGCGGCGCGGATCTCTTGCAGGAACAAGCCGACGCTGTCGCGCAGCGAGCTTGCCTGGCGGGAGAGGATATTGGCGGCGGTCAGCACTTCGGTCGCCGCCGAGCCGGTCTCGCCGGCCGCCTCGGTGACGCCGCCGACATTGTTGGCGACCTCCTGGGTGCCGGTCGCGGCCTGCTGCACGTTGCGGGCGATTTCCTGGGTGGCCGCCCCCTGCTCCTCCACCGCCGCGGCGATGGTGGTGGCGATCTCGCTGATCTGATGGATGATGGTGGTGATCTCCTGGATCGAGGCGACGGAATCCCGGGTCGCACTCTGGATCGCCTGGATCTGGCCGGTGATCTCCTCCGTCGCCTTGGCAGTCTGCGTCGCCAGGTTCTTCACTTCGGAGGCGACCACGGCAAAGCCCTTGCCTGCCTCGCCGGCACGCGCGGCTTCGATCGTGGCGTTGAGCGCCAGCAGATTGGTCTGGCCGGCGATGTCGTTGATGAGGCGCACCACATCGCCGATCCGCTCGACCGCCTTCACCAGCCCCTGCACCTGCTGGTCGGTGCTGGAGGCCGTGGTGACAGCGTGATTGGTGATCTCATTCGACTGCGCCACCTGGCGGCTGATCTCATGGATCGAGGCCGAGAGTTCCTCGCCGGCGGAGGCCACCGTCTGCACATTGCTGGAGGCTTCATCGGTCGCCGCTGAGACGGCATGCGCTTTTTGCGCCGTGCGCTCGGCGATGGCCGACATCGAGGATGCCGTCGCCTGCATTTCATTGGCGGCCACGGCCAGCTGTTCCAGCACGGCCGAAACCTGGCGATCGAAACCGTGGATCAGTTCCTCGACATGGGCCTGGCGCCGCTCGCGCTCGGCTTGCGCTTGTTCCTTTTCCACCTGCATACGCTCATTGGCGATACCGCTCTCCTTGAAGACAACAACCGCGCGGGCCATCTCGCCGATCTCGTCGCGCTGCTTGGCAAAACCGATGGCGGCGGCGAAGTCGCCTTGCGCCAGTCGCGTCATGGTGGCGGTGAGGCTGCGGATCGGCCCGGCGATAAAGCGGCTGGAGACCGTGAGCGCCATGATGAGGCCGATGACGATACCGGCGCCCACCACCGTCAGCATCAGGCGGATGCGCCAGGTATAGAAGGCTTCCAGTTCAGCATGGATGCTGGCGATGCGATCCTGGTTGATCTTGGCGAGCTGGGCGATCTCGTTGCCGAAGGCGGTACGGTTGGCACGGTTGGCATCATTGTCGCCGAAGTCGCGCGCATGCTGCGGCGAATCCTGGGTACCGAGGCGGGCCAGCTCCGTGCGGACCTTGTTGAATTGATCGGCATCCGCCTTGGCCTTCGAGAAGACCTCGTTGTCTTCCGGCTGCACCAGAGCCTCCCAGGCCGCCATGTTCTTCTTCAGCACCTCGAGATTCTTGGTGATGCCGGGCGCGAACTTGCCGGCGGCATCGGGGTCCTTCGACATATAAACGCCGCGGGAATCCATCACCACGGCATAGATCATGGCATTGACCCGCTCGCCATAGATCGAGCGGTTCGCCGTATCCTCCATCTTCTGCACGAGATCTTCGGACTGGAACAAGGTTTCCAGCGCAACCAAGCCAATGATACCGGCGGTGGCGATCAGGAAGCAGGTAACCAAAAGGACTTTGGTGCCGATCTTGAGATTGGTAAGCCAGGTCATGGGGGCCTCGGGACAGCTAATTAACTATCCACAGGCTAGTTGCAGTTTCTTAAGGTGTGATTAAGTGTGGCCAAATGCGGCAATAGGAGTATTTGCGCAGGTTTTTGCCTAGGCACGCGATTTCTTTGCCATTTCACCCTGGCGTGGGATGCAAATGAGTTTCATTTTTCTGTGTACAGCTGACATGCCTTTGTCACACAGCGGTATCAGCCTAGGGCTAAAGGGGCCCTGGCCTTCTCGCCGGCTCAGCCGTTCAGCTTGGCGATAATCTCGTCCAGCTGCTCCAGCGTCTTGTATTGGACGATGACCTCGCCGCCGGCGCCGTCGAATTCGATCTCGACCTTGAGGCCGAGGCGCTGCTCGAGATCGCGCTCCAAAGCGCGGGTATCGGCATCCTTGTCTTCCGCCGCGGTGCGCGGCCGCTTCGCCGTCTCCGCTGCGCCGGCCTTGCCGGCTTTCGCGGCGCCTGGCTTGCCAGCCTTGGCCGCCGGCTTGTGCTCCTGGGCCAGCGCTTCCGTCTGGCGCACGTTCAATCCCTGCGCCACCACCTGCTCGGCCAGCGCCACCGGATCATCCGCCTTGATCAAGGCCCGCGCATGGCCGGTGGTGAGATCGCCCGAAGACAAGAGGTCGCGCACCCGCTGCGGCAGGTCGAGCAGACGCAGCATATTGGCGATATGCGGCCGGCTCTTGCCGATGCGCTCGGCGAGCTGCTCCTGGGTGTACTGGAATTCTTGCATCAGCCGGTCATAGCCGGTCGCCTCTTCCAGGGGCGAGAGATCCTGGCGCTGCACGTTCTCGATGATGGCGATCTCGAGCACTTCGCGGTCATTGAGACCGCGCAGCACGATCGGCACCTGGTGCAATTGCGCGAGCTGGGCCGCGCGCCAGCGCCGCTCACCGGCGACGATTTCGAATTCGCCCCGCTTGCTGGAATGCTCTCTTACCAGGATAGGTTGCAGCACGCCATTTTCGCGAATCGATTGGGCGAGATGCTCCAGCGCTTCCGGATCGAAGACCGAGCGCGGCTGATATTTTCCGGGATGCAGAAATTCAATCGGCGCGTGTTTCTGGCCGGCATTGGCCGTCGCTGCGGCCGGTGTCGGTTCACTCTGCACCGGCACCTCGTCGCCACCCAGCAGAGCGGACAGACCGCGCCCGAGACCGTGAACCTTTTTCGCCGACATGATTGCGCCCTTTACGCCCGAACCGATTGAGAATGCCATCGAGAAATCTGCTGAGCCGATCCGCCTCAGCGCGCCCCGTTTAACTTGCCCGCTTAACTGGCCTGGGCCAGCGCCAGCGACTGGCCGACCAGACCCTGTTCGCGCTTCAGCACTTCGCTGGCGAGATGGATATAGGCCTGGCTGCCGGCGCAGCGCACGTCATAGAGCAGGGCCGGCTTGCCATGGCTCGGCGCTTCGGCGATGCGGATGTTGCGGGGGATCGCCGTCTCATAGACCTTCACGCCGAAGAAGGCGCGGACATCGGCCGCAACCTGCTCGTTGAGGCTGGAGCGGCGGTCATACATGGTGAGCACCACGCCCTGGATTTCCAGCACCGGGTTGAAGGCCTTCTTCACCCGCTCGACCGTCTTGATCAGCTGCGAGAGACCTTCCAGTGCGTAGAACTCGCATTGCAGCGGCACCAGCACGCAATCCGCCGCGACCATGGCATTCAAGGTCAGCAAGGTCAGCGAGGGCGGGCAATCGATCAGGATGAAATCGTAATCGAGCTTGGCCGTGGCGAGGGCATCGCGCAGGCGGAATTCGCGGCGCTCGAGGTCGATGAGCTCGATCTCGGCGCCGGCGAGGTCCGGCGAGGTCGGCACGATGTTCATATTGGGGACCAAGGTCGGCTTGGTGGCGGCGGCGATGGTGACGCCGTCGATCAGCACTTCATAGGAGCCCTGGTTGCGTTCGCGCCGGTCGATGCCAAGGCCGGTCGAGGCATTGCCCTGCGGGTCCATGTCGATGATCAGCACCTGCTTGCCGCAAGCGGCCAGGGCCGTCGCCAGATTGACCGCCGTGGTGGTCTTCCCCACCCCGCCTTTCTGATTGGCGACCGCCATGATGCGCGGCTGGCGCGCACCATTCGAAACACTACGGGTCGCGGTATCGTTGCCAGAATTACTCACGATATGGCCTGCGTATAGTTATTGGCGCTGGAGATGGCTGATTTTCAGGATGGTCCCCGCGGCCCCGTCCCCGCTATCGGCGATGCTGGGCTGCCGCTCGATTTCCATTGTCCAGCGCTTCCCGGCGGCGGTCAATTCTTCATCCACCTTGGCGCCTTTCAGGAACAGAAAAACCGTCTCCGCATCGGCAAAAGGCGCCGTCCAGCTCAGCAACTGATCGAGCGGGGCACAGGCGCGCGCGGTGATGACGGGCGAAATCCAGGGCTTCACCGCATCGAAACGCTTGGCATGTACGGCGACTCGGTTGCCGATCCCCATGGCCTGGGCGGTCTCACGCAGGAAGGCGCATTTGCGGACGTCGGAATCGATCAGCTGCACCGGCCGCTCCGTCAAGGCCGCCAGCACCAGGCCGGGAAAGCCGGCGCCGCTGCCGAAATCGGCGATGGCGCCGTCAGATCCGGCACTGATTTCCGGCAGCAGAGGCAGAAGCTGGGCGGAATCCAGCATATGCCGGCGCCAGAGATCGGGGATGGTGGCCGGCCCAACCAGGTTGATCGCCTTCTGCCATTTGATGAGCAGGCCGGCATAGATCTCCAGCCGCTGCACGCCCGCCGCCAATGTTTCACGTGAAACACCGGGCTGGAGCTGCTGAAGCTGCGACAAAAATCCGGCCGGATCGAGCGGGCTCAACGGCAACGCCCTTCCTGGCTATTCCCCTCCCCCATATGGGGGAGGGTCAGGGTGGGGGCATTCGGTGGTGGCAATTGAAGACTGCCCCCTCCCAACCCTCCCCCGTTTCGGGGGCGGGCTAAAGTGTACTGCGGAATGAGAATCATGCGCTGAGCTTATCGCCCTGCTTGTCGCGCCGGCGGACATGGCGCAGCAGGATGGTGAGAGCGGCGGGCGTGACGCCGGAGATGCGGCCGGCGGCGCCCAAGGTGGCGGGCCGCGCCAGCTTCAGCTTCTCGCGGACTTCCGTGGAGAGCGAGGGAACGGCGTCGTAATCGAGATCCACAGGGAGCAGCAGCGCCTCATCGCGGCGGAAGGCGTGGATATCCGCCTCCTGGCGCTTGAGATAGCCGGCATAACGACCGTCGATTTCCATCTGCTCGGCGATAGCCGGGCTCAACCCCGCCAGTTCCGGCCAAAGCTGGGCCAGTTTCGGCAGATCGATCTCCGGATAGACCAGCAGGTCCAAAGCCGAGCGGCGGACGCCATCCTGGTTGATATTGAGGCCCTGGCGCAGCAATTCCGTCGGCGTGGCGCTGAGGCCCTGCATCAGCGCCCGGGCAGCGGCGATTTCCGCCATCTTGGCCCGGAAGGAAGCGGCCCGACCGGCACCGACGGCGCCGATCTCGATCCCCTTCTCCGTCAGCCGCTGGTCGGCATTATCCTGCCTAAGCCGCAGCCGGTATTCGGCGCGGCTGGTGAACATGCGGTAAGGCTCGGATGTTCCACGTGAAACAAGATCATCGATCATGACGCCGATATAGGCGTCCGCCCGGTCGAGGATGAACGGCGTGTCGAGGAGATCGCCGGCGCCGCGCTCGGCGCCCCCTGCCCGCTTGGCCGCATTGACGCCGGCCATCAGGCCCTGCGCCGCCGCTTCTTCATAGCCGGTGGTGCCGTTGATCTGGCCGGCCAGGAACAGGCCCGGCACCCGGCGGGTCTCCAGGCCCGGCGTCAGCTCGCGGGGATCGATGAAATCATATTCGATGGCATAGCCCGGTCGCAGCATGACGGCCTTTTCCAGCCCGACAATGGTCTGCAGCATCGCCGCCTGCACTTCCGCCGGCAGCGAGGTGGAAATGCCGTTGGGATAGACGGTGTCGTCGTCCAGACCTTCCGGCTCCAGGAAGATCTGGTGCCGGTCCTTGTCGGCGAAACGTACCACCTTGTCCTCGATCGAGGGGCAATAGCGCGGGCCGGTGCTTTCGATCTGGCCGGAATACATCGGCGCCCGGTGCAGATTGGCGCGGATCAGGCCATGGGCTGCCGGGCTGGTATAGGTGATGCCGCAGGCGATCTGCGGCGTGGTGATCTTGTCGGTCAGATACGACATCGGCAGCGGCGGGTTATCGCCGGGCTGGCTCTCCAGCCCCGCCCAGTCGATGGTCCTGCCATCGAGGCGCGGCGGCGTGCCGGTCTTCAACCGGCCGAGCGGAAAGCCAAGCCGCATCAGGGTCTCCGAGAGATGCACCGAGGGCGCCTCCCCGACCCGGCCCGCCGGTGTCTTGACCTCGCCGCAATGAATGAGGCCGCGCAGGAAGGTGCCGGTGGTCAGCACCACGGCGGCACAGCCGATGCGCTCACCCTTATCCGTAATGATGCCGGTGATCCGGCCCGCTGCGTCGAGCACAATGTCATCAACGGCGGCGCCATGGATCTCGAGATTGGCCTGCTCCGCCAGCAGCTGCTGCACCGCCTGGCGATAAAGCTTGCGGTCGGCCTGGGCGCGCGGGCCCCGAACGGCGGGACCCTTGGACTGGTTGAGCATGCGGAACTGGATGCCGCCGCGATCGATCGCCCGGGCCATGATGCCGTCGAGGGCATCGATCTCGCGGACGAGGTGTCCCTTGGCGAGGCCGCCGATCGCCGGATTGCAGGACATCTCGCCGATCTTGGCGGGGTCATGGGTGATCAGCAGGGTTCTGGCACCGAGACGCGCCGAGGCTGCAGCCGCTTCGGCGCCGGCATGGCCGCCACCGACGACAACGACATCCACCTGCCTCTGCCACTGCTCAGACATTCTCGAAGATCCGTTTTGCTCGAAATCGGTCCGCGCCGGCCCGGATGTTTCACGTGAAACAATCTATCTGGCTGAAAGGGCGCGTAAATTGCGGCGCATGGTCTACGCGAAAACGGCCAAATTAGCAATGAAAGACGCAGAATATTACGCTTTACGTATAATACGTTTCTGGATTTGCATCCGAGTAGGACTGTGATCTGCTATTTCCGGCTTTAAAACAGTCACTTCGGATAAGGGGAATTATCGGAAGTGAGCCGACGAGGAACCCATGGCGAAGATCGGGCGAAACGTACCTTGCCCATGCGGGAGCGGCAAAAAGTACAAGCGGTGCTGTGGCTTGGTCGATCAGCAGTCAGCCCAAAGGCAAGCCGCAGGGCCGTACCGTAACGCCAGGGCGGCCAGGGCCATGCACCTCAACGCTGTCGCTGAAAGGATCCGCCTGCAGCAGCAGGGGCAAGGTAGGCCTATTATTTCCACAACCTTTAACGGTCACCGGATGGTCGCCGTCGGAGATGAAGTCCACTGGTCACCCAAATGGAAGGTCTTTCCGGATTTCCTGGGCGACTATCTAAAGACCAAGCTGGGCAGAGAGTGGGCGGAAGCAGAGTTCGCGAAGCCGCTCGAGCAGCGCCACCCAATTTTCCAATGGTATGATCGGTTCTGTGCCTTCCAAGCGAGCCAAGTGCCGGGACCAGATGGCATTCGGCGAGCCACAGGCACGGGGGTCGTTTGGTGTTATATGGGCCTCGCCTACAGCCTCTATCTGATCAAACACAATGTGGACCTCCAAGACCGGCTGATTACACGTCTCAAAGACCCGCAGAATTTTCAGGGTGCCTATTACGAGCTAATTGTTGCCAATTGCCTTATCAGAGCGGGCTTCGAGCTTGAACTGGAAGACGAGCAAGACAATAGCACCGGACACTGCGAATTCGCGGCCCGTCACAAGGCAACGAATACGCTTTATTCTGTCGAGGCCAAAATGCGCGGCGTTGCAGGTATCCTTGGCAAGGGCCAGCATGACGGGGCAAGCAATACCGATCCTACCCATAAAGTGACCTACCATCTCGGCGAAGCCTTAAGAAAGCCTGCAGCCGGCCAGCGCCTGGTGTTTATCGATATCAATGCTGAGGGCATTTCAGACGGCGAGCCGGCTTGGGTCGCAAGGGCATATGACCGCCTCGCGAAAAGCGAGAAGGGGCGTTCTGATGGAAAGTCCGCTTACGTCTTTATCACTAACATGAATCATCATCGGCATCTCGACGATGAGCGCGCAAACGGAGCCGTGCTCGGATTTGGCTACGGCATCCCGGACTTTGCCAAAGTAGAGCAACTGTCTCTACCCGAAGTCTATAGGCGTAAGCAAAAACACGCGATCGCCTACAGTATTATGGAGAGCTTCAGAGGATATACAAAGTTGCCAGTGACATTCGATGGCCGACTCGGGTCGGACGCATCAGGCGCAACATCACGGCGCATCATTATTGGAGAGCGCTATATCTTCGATGATCCGATTGGAATTGCCGAGGTCACCTCAGTTAGCGCCATACCGGCCGAACGCACGAAGTATATCGCCGTGCATGCAGTGAACGGGGAATCAAGCATTCTGACGGCCGACATGGATGACGAGGAAATCCACGATTACAATCTTCATGGCGACGTCATTTACGGAGAGTTGCACAACAATAATAAGCGAACGGACACACCGTTCGAACTGTTCGAATGGCTGGTACGGACGTATTCGAAATATCCCGTCGAGGGTTTGCTTAAGCAAATTGAGGGATCGCCGGATATTGAGCAATTCCGATCACTTCCGCGCGAGCAATTGATAATTGCGGTCGCTGAACGGGTCGCTCTGACGATCGTAAGCAGCAATAACAAGAATAAACCTAATGAAAGTTAGTCGCGCCACTCTCTTTGGTCTTGGCCTAATAGCCGCGGCGGTAACCGCAACTGGCCTATCCGGCCGTACGGACGCAACGAGCGGCCTCGCGCTGTCGTCGGTGAAAGACCAGGCACCGGGTCAGGGGTGATTTCTATCGCGGGCCGAACGTCAACGCCCCTTCAGCTCCGCTGATATTCAGCCAACCATCACGTCAATGTCTGGCCGCCATCGACCACGATGGTTTGCCCGGTCACCCAGCTGGCAAGATCGCTGGCGAGAAAGAGTGCCACCTTGGCGACTTCCTCGGGCGACCCGAACCGCCCCCAAGGAATGCTGGTCAGCGTCCGCTGATAGAGGTCAGGGTCCGACGTCTTGCGCCTTTCCCATCCGCCGCCGGGAAACTCGATCGAGCCCGGCGCGATGGCATTGACCCTGATCCGCTTGGGCGCCAGCGCCAGCGCCTGCCCCATCGTGTAATTGATCAGCGCCGCTTTGACGGCGGCATAGGGAAGCGAGCGCGGCACCGCCTGCAGGCCGGAGATGGAGGAGATGTTGACGATGCAGCCCTGCGATTTCTCCAGGAAGGGGATCGCAATGCGGGTTGCCCGGACGGTGGCGAAGAGATCGACATTGACGCTGGCAAGCCAGCCGCTTTCATCGTCCTTCATGCCGATGCCGGATGCGTTGTTGATGAGGATGTCGATGCCGCCGAGGGCCTGTGTCGCTTCGCTCACGAAGCCGGTCACCTGCGACTCATCGCCGAGATCGCAGGCCAGGCCGAATATCTTCGTCCCGCGCTGCCTGAGCTCGGCCTCGGCAGCTTTCACGCCTTCGGCGCCGCGCGCGCAGATCGCCACATCGGCACCGGCCTCGGCAAAGGCCAGCGCGATCGACCGCCCGATGCCGCGGCTGCCGCCGCCGACCAGGACCTTCTTCCCCTTGAATGAAATCTCCATCGGGCACTCCTCAAACGGACACATGCATGATGCAACAGGCTGACGAGTGTAGCCCGAATGAAGCGCCGCATTTCGATAAAGTGCAGGCCTGACGGAGCCCGGCTATTGCCTCCCGATCAGGCACCGCACGGTCGCGCGGCTAAATCGGAATTGGATTGAAACGGCGTTGGACCCAGCTGGGACTTTTATACCGCCGTGATAAATTTCACGCCGTATTCGACGCCCTTGGAGCGCACCAGCTCGCAGTCGTAACTGCCGAGATCATTGATCTCGAGCTGGAAGCGCGCCGGCAAGCTTTGCGGGCTCGGGAAGGTCAGCTTGGCGCCGGATTGCGAGAGGTCCCGCACCACGCAATTGATCACGCAATTGCGGTTGTTGAAGATGACCCTGCCGCCCTTGAACATGCGCCGCCGCAGATGCAGGCGCCGCTCGGACTCGCTGATATCCGGCAGGCCAACCGCCTCGCCGGCTTCTTTCCTGATGAACATCTTTCCGTCCTCAACCAACCCCAACTGTCGGTATGCCGACGACACCGCCTTGTGCGCGATCCAGCCGCGATCGGACACGGACCATCCCGCGACACTGCACGGATAGAACGAGACCTATCAGCGAAACGAAAACAAATCGCTAAGAGGCCCTGGATACCAGCTTACGCGTCTTTGCCGACCGAATCCTTTCACGGCCAGGCGCGGGATATCCTGCGCCACCCGGCGCCATGGCGATGTTTTTGCTCGAATGGCGGCACCTGCAGAAATGGCCGGGAGACCGGCCATCTTCGCCCCATCACGCGCGACCGCCGGCACCTGGATTATTGGCCAGGACGAAGGCCGAGGTCGGAAATGAGATCTTGCTGTCAGCCGAGGTTCGGTTGCGTCGCCTTGAAGCTCGGCAGGGCTTGGATCCGGGCCCACCAATCGGCAAAACCCTCGACGTTGAACAGCGCGTCCTTATCGGGCGTCAGCGAGACATAGAACAGGATCGGCGCCAGATAGAGATCCGCCAGGCTCAACTCGCCGGCAATGAAGGGCGACGAGCCCCTGGTCTTCATGGCGAGCTCGAGCACCTTGCGGCCAGTCGTAATGCCGGCCTGCCGCATCGCCTCATTCCTGCCGCCGACGAAATCGGGGAACAGGTGATAGGCAGCCACCCCACCGACCAGCGCGCCATAGCCATAGGAATCGATGATGCCGATCATCATGTCCATCCGGGCACGATCTTTGGGGGTTTGCGGGACCAGCGACTTGCCGGGCAGGACGTCATTGAGATAGCGGGCGATCGCCGTTGTCTCCAGGATACGCATCCCGTCATGGTCAAGAACCGGGACCTTCCCGAAAGGATGGCGCTGCAGATGCTCGGCTTCCTTCGGCTCGCCCGTCAGCACATTGAGCGGAACCTGCTTGAACCCGGTGGCGCCCTTCTCCGCCAGCACCATCTTCACCGTGCGCACATAGGTGGAGCCGTCAAAACCCCAGAGGGTCATCTCGGACATGGCAAGTTCTCCCTGTTGGACAAGCGTTGTCGGATCGGATTGATCGCCCTATTGGCAGAAGGCGTCAGGCCAGGATAACCCGGAACGGGCGGATAATCCGATCCTCGATCGATGAGTATTTCAGACGCAGGTTCCTGAGAATCATTCCCTGGCCACCCCCAGATACCGCTCACTTCCCGATGCAGAATTCGCGGAAGATGACATCGAGCACGTCTTCGATATCGACGCGGCCGGTGATCTCGCCCAGCGCATGAACGGCGTGGCGTAGGTCCTCCGCCTTCAGCTCCGGCAGCCGCGCCTGCAATCCGCGTCGCAGCGCCGTCTCACAGGCCTGCAAGGCGGCGCGGTGGCGTTCGCGGGTCAGCGCCGGCGTCGCCCCGAGGGCGAGATGCGCGGCGGCCACCGTTGTCAGGGCCGAGACCAGGGCCTCGATCCCCTCTCCTGTCTCAGCCGAGACCGGCAGCACGGCATGGCCGTCGATTGCCGGCGGCGGCGCCTTCACTGCGAGGTCGCTCTTGTTGACGACCAGCAGCGCATCCTCGTCGATAAGATGCGCGGCGCTGCGATCAATGAGCGGCTGGTCGCTGCCGATCAGGGAGCCGTCCAGCACCAGCAATTTCAGGTCGGCGCTCTCGGCCCGCGCCAAGGCGCGCTTCACCCCTTCGGCCTCGATGGCATCGGCGGTTTCGCGCAACCCCGCCGTATCGGCCAAGGTCACCGGATAGCCGCCAAGATCGAGATGCAGCTCGATGACGTCGCGGGTGGTGCCGGCCTGCGACGAGACGATCGCCGCCTCGCGCCTGGCGAGCCGGTTGAGCAGGCTCGACTTGCCGGCATTGGGGGCGCCGAGGATGGCGATGGAAAGCCCGTCGCGCAGGCGCTCGCCGCGATGGCCGTCGGCCAGGTGATCGGCGATCGCTTCCGCCGTCTCTTCCATCACCCGGTTGACGCGCGGGATGAGATCGCCGGGGAGATCCTCCTCGGGAAAATCGATCGCCGCCTCGAAACGGGCGAGCGCGAAGAGCAAGGCCTCGCGCCAACCGTCATAGAGCCTGGCGAGTGCCCCGCCGGCCTGGCGCATCGCCTGCCGGCGCTGGGCCTCGGTCTCGGCGGCGATCAGATCGGCGAGGCCTTCGACGGCGGTCAGATCGAGCTTGCCGTGATCGAAGGCGCGGCGGGTGAATTCGCCGGCTGCGGCGAGGCGCAGGCGATGGCTCTCGATGAGTTCGCGGGCAAGCGCCGCCGCCACCGCTTTCGAGCCGTGGATATGCAGCTCGACCACATCCTCGCCGGTGAAGCTGGCCGGGGCCGGGAACCACAGCACCAAGGCCTGGTCGATCAGGTCATGGCCGTTACGGACGTCGCTTTTCACCACCGGCGCGTCGAGATCGCCCGGCCCGTTGCTGGCCCAGAGATCACGGCGCACGGCCTGGCGCGGCGGCGGCAAGGGCCGCCGGGTCAGGGCCTGCAAGGTCGGACCCGCTGCCGGGCCGGAGAGGCGGAAGACGGCGACCCCCGCTTGCCCCGGTGCGGTCGCCTGCGCGAAAATCGTCGTCATCTGCACGCGGTTTCCCGCCGCGCTGATCCTTGGAACGCCAAGCTCCGAAGAGCGGCCTTCCGCGGCGGCGGCGCTGGTCGTTGCGCTGGTTGTTGTCCGGCCTTATTCAGCCGGGACGCTCATTTTGCGCTGAAGCCGGTCCTCCGGCAACTTGTCGCCCGGCAGCAGCATCAGCCGCTCAACCCTTTTGCCGCCAATCAGATGCTCCTGCAGCACCGCCTCGGCATCCTCGATCGAGGCGACCGAATACCAGATCCCCTCGGGATAGATGACGACGGTGGGCCCGAGCTCGCAGCGATCGAGACAGCCGGCCTGGTTGATGCGGACATCCTTGAGACCGAGCTCCTTGGCCCGGGCCTTCATGTAGTTGCGCAGCTTTTCTGCACCCTTGCTCTTGCAGCAGCCGCGCGGATGGCCGTCGGGGCGCTCATTGACGCAGCAGAAGACATGCGCCTGGTAATAGGGCGCCGGGTCATTCGCCAAGGTCCGGTCGGGCAGGCGGCGGTTAGTCTGGTCGGTCATCAAAGCTCACTTGTCAGGAAGGTCATCAAGGCCGCCGGCCGCATCCGAAGCGGTGACGCAGGGGCAAATATCCGGGGCCGAGCGGCCGTGGTTGGAAGGCGATACCGTCAGGATTTCTTATCGGTGGAGCTGCCGCTTGAGGTACTGCCGCCGGGGCGGAACTGCTGCCAGAACAGCTTCTGCATCTGCTCGAGCCCCGCCACCCCCGCCGGCATCCAGGTCTTCAACAGGGTCTCGGCATCGGTGCCGCGCATCGCCGCCATCATGCGGTCCTGCATCTCCTGCATCATCACCTTCTGCATCGGCTGCACATCCGGCAGGCCGAAAAAGGCCCGCGCCTCTTCCGGCGTGCATTCGAGATCGATTTTCACTTTCATGATCCACCTCGCAATCTGACCCACCTAACCATGCCGGCCGGCCGGCTGCAACCTCACCCTGATGCAACCATGCCCCGCTGCCGCCATAGGCTGCGGTCCGGCGAGAACGGCCGGTGAAAATGAGAGGCCGCATCCGCCACCTCGCGCTAAGCGGAACCGGCCGGCAGCAACCCCTGTCACCGGCAAATCCGGAATGGCCGGTTGCAGGGAACGACCGTCCGGCCGCGACGCTCTTATACTGAGGCGCTATACTTGCCGTGATGTTCCAGACGACTGCGATGAAGGCCGCCATGACCGAGCCGGACCCAGCCACGCCCCCTCATACAGCCAGCCATCCCGGCCAGGCCCATCCGGCCAACCGGCTGGCGGCGGAGGTCAGCCCCTATCTGCTGCAGCATGCCCATAACCCGGTCGATTGGTGGCCCTGGGGCGATGCCGCCCTCGCCGCCGCCAAGGCCGGCAACCGGCCGATCCTGCTCTCGGTCGGCTATGCCGCCTGCCATTGGTGCCATGTGATGGCACATGAAAGTTTCGAGAACCCCGCCATCGCCCGGCAGATGAACGACTATTTCATCAACATCAAGGTCGACCGCGAGGAGCGGCCGGATCTCGATACCATCTACCAGCAGGCCTTGGCCCTGCTCGGCCAGCAAGGCGGCTGGCCGCTGACCATGTTCCTGCGACCGGACGGCAAGCCGTTCTGGGGCGGCACCTATTTTCCCCCGGAAAGCCGCTGGGGCCGGCCGGGCTTCGGCGATGTGCTGCGCCTCATTGCCGAGACCTATGCCACCGACCCGGATGCCGTCGGCAAGAATGTCGATGCCCTGGAAGACGCTCTCAAGAAGCTCGCCCGGCCGGAAGCCGGCGATGCGGTGACGCCCGAGATCATCGATCAGATCGCCACCCGCCTGGTGCAGGAGGTCGACCCGGTCGATGGCGGTATCAAGGGCGCGCCGAAATTCCCCCAGGTACCGATCTTCACCTCCTTCTGGCGGGCCTGGCTCCGGGACGGAAATCCGCAGATGCGCAATGTTGTGATCGCCACTCTCACCGCCATGTGCCAGGGCGGCATCTATGACCATCTTGGGGGCGGCTTCGCCCGCTACTCGACCGACGGCAAATGGCTGGTGCCGCATTTCGAGAAGATGCTCTACGACAATGCCGCCCTGATCGGCCTCTTGACCGAGGTCTGGCAGGAGACCCGGCTGCCGCTTTTCGCCACCCGCATCGCCGAGACCATCGGCTGGCTGCAACGCGAGATGCTGACGGCGCCCGATGCCGAAGGCGACCGTGCCTTCGCCGCCACCCTCGATGCCGATAGCGAGGGGGTCGAGGGCAAGTTCTATGTCTGGAGCGAGGCTGAGATCGATGCCGTGCTCGGCGATGAGGCACCGCTCTTCAAGCGCTTCTACGACGTCAAGCCGGGCGGCAACTGGGAGGGCCACACCATCCTCAACCGCCGCGGCACCGCCGCGCAGCCGACCCCGCAGGAGGAAGAGACCCTCACCCTGCTGCGCGGCAAGTTGCTCGCGGTGCGGGGCCAGCGGATACGCCCCGGCTGGGACGACAAGGTGCTCGCCGACTGGAACGGCATGACGATCGTGAGCCTTGCCCGTGCCGCCCTTGCCTTCGACCGGCCGAACTGGCTGGCCCTGGCGGTGAGCGCCTACCGCTTCATCCGGCGCAACCTGCGCGCTGACGGAACTGGCCCCGAGAACGCAAAACTCCATCACGCCTGGCGCGCCGGAAAGAAGGGTGCCGGCGCCATGCTCGATGATTACGCCGAACTCGCCGCCGCCGCTTTAGCGCTGCATGAAGCGACCGGCGATGATCACTATTGCGCCGAGGCCGAGCGGCTGGCGGCGCTGCTTGAGCGGCACTTCTGGGATGCGGAAAGCCACGGCTTCTTCACCACCGCCGACGATGTCAGTGACGTCATCCTGCGCACCAAGAGTGCGGGCGACAATGCGACCCCCAATGGCAACGGCGTGATGATCGAGGTGCTGAGCCGGCTCTACCACCTGACCGGCAATGCCCCCTATGCCCGGCGCCTGATGCAGATCATCACCGCCTTCAGCGGCGAGATCCATCGCAACTTCTTCCCGCTGGCGACCTTCCTCAACGCCATCGATTATCACCTCAACTGCCAGCAGGTCGTGCTGATCGGCCAGCGCGACAGCGGCGATGCCGCCGCTCTGCTGAAGGTGATCTACGACCAGCCCTTGCCCTGGAAACTGCTGCAGGTGGTGGCACCCGGTACCGCTTTGCCGCCGCATCATCCCGCCGCCGGCAAGAACCGGATAGAAGATCGCGCCACCGTCTATATATGTCATGGACAGACCTGCGGCCTGCCCGTCACCGAACCGGAGGAGCTGGCCCACGCCCTCTCGGCCCGGAGTGTTTGAAACCTTAGCGTTTGACGCGCCGGCCGTTTGACCCATCCTATGAAGGCACCGCCATGAATACCGTACTGATGCAGACCGAGATCGGCTGGGCCAAGATCAGCGGTACCGACACCGCGGTCACCGGCCTCTCGCTCTATCGTACCAGGCCCGCCGAGGCCGATCCGACACCGTTGCTGCAGGAAGCGGCCGAGCAGCTCGAAGCCTATATGCAAGGCAGGCTGCATGATTTCGATCTGCCGCTGCAGGCGGCCGGCAGCGATTTCGCGAAAAGCGTCTGGGCCGAGATGCTGAAGATCCCCTATGGCCGCACCCGCACTTATGGCGATGTCGCCCATGTCTTGCAGGCGCCGGCGCAACTGGTCGGCCAGGCCTGCGGGCAGAACCCGATCGCCGTCATCATCCCCTGCCACCGCATCGTCGGCACCAATTGGCTGGGCGGCTATACCAGCGATCTCGGGGTCGATGCTAAGGCCTATCTGCTGGATCTGGAAAACGGCCAGCAGCGCCTGCTTTGAGGCTGTCTGCATTGGGGCGGGGGCCCAGGCGAATTTCATCATTCCGCCTCTTGAAAGGCGCGCTTCCTCTGCCAAAATTCATTTGCCGCATTGATTGCCACGCTTCTTTGGACCCGTTCGGAAGGAGATTGGTGATGTCTTCCCGCCTTTGTTTGGTACATCCGGCCAAGCGCCCCGAGACCGGGCAGGCCGAGCTCGACCGCCTGCTGCACCCTGACCGCTTCTATGACCAGCCCGACGATGTTCTGCGCGACCATCGCCTGAGCCGCGCCGAGCGCCGCGCCATCCTGTCCTCCTGGGCCTCGGATGCCTGCGCCGTTGCCTCCTGCCCGACCCTGCGGGCGGCACCCTATGGCAAGCAGCCGGTGCCGTTCGAAGCGATCATGGAAGCGCTGAAGGAACTCGACCGCATGGATGCCGAATTCGGCCGCACGTTCGGCCAGGCGCCGGCGGCGAGCGAGCCCCAGCATCTCGATGCCTGAGGCCGGCGGCAGCACGATCGACACTCCTTGACCTGGGAAAGGATGGACCTAACTCAATAATCAATGTCCTCGCTCCGCAGGAGGAGGACTGACCAAAGGGCGCCAGCTCTTTGGCGCCCTTGTATCCATGTTGCTCATTGGAGGATATGGCTATGAGAACCGCTTTGGATTTCGCACCGCTTTATCGTTCCAGCGTCGGTTTTGACCGCGTTTTCAGCCTACTCGACGCGGCAATGCGGCTGCCCGCCGCCGAACCGGCCAAGGACGTCAAGAAAGCCGCCTAGTCAACCTTGGTGTGATCGCAGACGACCTGTTTGCAAGGAGATGAAGATGGACATGCGCAGCCTTATTCCCTGGAACCGGAACAACAACAATGCGGCGCCCGCCCCGTTCAGCGACCGCGACCAGGACCCGTTCCTGTCATTGCATCGCGAGGTCAACCGTCTCTTCGACGACGTCTTCCGTGGCTTCGATCTGCCGTCGAGCTTCGGCAGCTTCGGCTTCGCCAGAAGCTTGGGCAACGGTGGCAGCTGGCCCCGCCTGGACGTGAACGACAAGGATAACGAGATCATCGTGACAGCCGAGGTACCCGGCCTTGCCGAGAAGGATATCGAGGTGCTTCTCGAAGACGGCGTCCTCGCCTTGCGCGGTGAAAAGAAGGCCCAGACCGAGGATAAGGGGCGGCATTTCAGCGAGCATTTTTATGGCCGCTTCGAACGGCGGCTTGATCTCGGTGCCGAGATTGACCAGGACAAGGTGCAGGCCGCCTATGCCAATGGCATGCTGACCATCACCTTGCCCAAGACCGAGCGCGCGCAGAGCAAGGCGCGCAAGATCCCGGTCAACGTGCAATAAGGATGATAACGGGAAAGCAAAACCGAGCCGGGCATGGCCAAGCCGTGCCCGGCTTTGCTTAGCCGACGGCTTCGGAAGGATCGGCGCGGCGCAAGCGAGCCGCCACCAGATAACGCTGCACCAGCTTCAACAGCGCCGCCACGTCGAAGGGCTTGGCGAGACATTCATCCATGCCAACGGCGGTAAACCGCGCCTGGTCGGCTTCCGAGGCATGGGCGGTCAAGGCGACGATCGGCAGGTCGGCCGAACCGATGCCGCTGGCCCGGATGCGCTCCGCTGCGGTAACGCCGTCCATCACCGGCATCTGGATATCCATCAGCACCAGCAGGTAATCATTGGCGGCGACCTGGCGCACGGCCTCTTCGCCATTGGCGGCGCAATCGACCGCCACCGCCAATTCCTTGAGGATATCGAGCACCAGCCGGCGATTGACCGGATTGTCTTCGGCCAGCAGGACACGCGGCAGGCCCGGCATGGCCGGCGCGGCTTCGGGTGCGGTAGCCACCGGCGGTGGTGGTGGTGCAATACTGTCGGCGAGGCTCGGGAAGTCGACCACCGCCGGTTCGGCCGGCCGATAAGACAGCACCTCAGGCACCAGCATCGCTGTTGCGGTGCCGGCATCCGCAACCAGCTGCGGTCCCGGCAGATGCACGATCATGGTGGTACCGACGCCCGGCACGCTGTCGATGCTGAGCGAGCCGCCATGCGCCTCTGCCATCGCCTTCACCAGCGGCAGGCCGAGACCGGTGCCGTGATGCTGGCGGGCGATCTCGCCATCAACCTGGCCGAAGGGATCAAGCGCCTTGAGGATATCTTCCGCCGTCATGCCGATGCCGGTATCAACCACCGTCATGGCGGTGCCGCCGTCGCCCTGCCGGGCGATGCTGAGGGTAACGCGGCCACCGGCCTGGGTGAATTTCAGGGCATTGCTGAGCAGATTGATGACGATCTGCTTCAGGCTGCGCTCATCGCCATAGATCGTCGGGCAATCCGGCATGACATGGACTTCCAGCTTGATCTGGCGGTCCTTGGCGAGACCCTCCATCAGGCGGGTCGAGCTGCCGGTGAGTTCGATGACGGAAATCTCGCGGCGGTCCAGCTCCATGCGGCCGGCCTCGATCTTGGAGAGATCCAGCACGTCATTGATCAGCGACAAGAGATGCGCGCCGCTCTCATGGATGAGGCCGATATATTCCTTGTATTTCGGCACGCCGATCGGGCCGAACAATTCGTCATCCATCAGCCGCGTGAAGCCGAGCACGGCATTTAATGGCGTGCGCAATTCGTGGCTCATATGGGCGAGGAAGCGGGTCTTGGCGCGGCTTGCTTCCACCGCGCTCAACCGTGCCTCTTCCAGCTTCTCGGCGAGATCGACCAGGGCTCGCGCCTGCTTCTCCAGCTGCTTATGCGCCGATTCCAGCTCGGCTTCGCGACGCTTTTGCGGCGTCAGATCCGTACGGATACCGACCACGCTGCCGTCGCTCATGCGCCGCTGGCTGATCAGCACCCAGCGGCCATCGGCGAGCGGCCGCTCGATGCGGACATTCTCGTCGCTGTGCAGCAGCCGCAGGACCTCGGCGATATAGTCATCGGCCCGGCCGACTGCCTCCAGGAATTCGCCCTGCTCCGCGCCATAGCGCAGGAATTCACGATAGGAGCGGCCGGCTTCCAGCAGATGGCCGGCGATCGGATAGATCTCGCGGCAGCGCTGATTGGCGATCAGGATCGTATCGTCAGGCCCCACCAGGATGAAGCCTTCCTGCATCGCCGCCACCGCGTCGGTGAGGCGCTGCTGGGCGCGCTTCAATTCGGTGATATCCGACCAGATGCTGACGATGCCGCCTTCCTTGGTGCGCCGCTCGCTGACCCGCACCCAGCCGCCATTATGCAGCGGCAGCTCGAAACTGCCGCCCTCGCTATGCTGCTTCATGCGTGCGGCAACATAGGCTTCCGGATCCGGCATGCGTCCCATCTCGCCGTCCGGATGGCGCACCATGTCGATGAAAGGCAGGCCGCTGAGCGTGCCGAGGCCGGCGAGGAAGGGGAAGAATTCCAGGAAACGGCTGTTATGCATGATCATGCGATCATCGGGATCGAACCAGGCAAAGCCGTCGCTCAGGCTCTCGATCGCATCCTGCATGCGCTGATCGGCCACCACTTTCGCGGTGACATCGGTCATGGCGCCGACCAGCCGCGTCTTGCTGCCGGGCTTGCCCTGGCGACTGATCACCCGGCTTTCGATATAGACCGTGCTGCCGTTGCGATGGCGATAGCGGCCGGTGGTGCGCAGCACCCCTTCCGGCTTGTGCAGGTACCGGTCGATCTCATTCAGGATGCGCAGCCGGTCGGCAGGCTCCACCAACCGTTCCCAGGTCGCCAGGCTGTTCGGCAATTCGTCATCGGCATAGCCGAAGATCTCTTTCCAGCGTGGCGAAAACCAGACGTAATTACCGTCGACATGCCATTCGAAAATGCCATCGCCGCTGCTGGCGACCGCCAGCGACAGCATCTCGCGCCGGTCTTCCAGCTCGCTTTCCAGGCGCTTGATGTCGCCGATATCGTGCCCGACGCATTGATATTCCGACACCGCACCGACCGCGTCGAACAGCGCGCGATTGACCCAGCGCAGCCAGCGCCGGCCGCCGCCCGGCAGGGGTTTCTCATATTCATGTACACAGACCGGCCTGGTCAGCGTCAGCGTCTCCAGATAATCAAAGACTTCCTTCAATTCGTGCGGCGCCAGCAGGTCGCTGAGCTTGACCCCGAGCAGGTCCTCCGGCGCCAGGTTGTAGAATTCGGCATATTGCCGGTTGGCGAAGGTGATGGTGTGGTCGGGCCGGAAACGGACGATGGCTTCCTGCTGGTCCTCGACCACGGCGCGATACAGCGCATCGCTCTGGCGCCCGCGTTCCACCGTCAGGCGCTCGGCGGTGACATCGTTCAGGGTGCCGTCGAGCCGCACCGGCCGGCCGTCATGGCCATTGATGACATTGGCTTTGGCCCGCACCCAGCGCACCGAACCGTCGGCGCAAATCAGCCGATGCACTAGGTCGAAAGGCGCGCCGCCCACTGCGCGATCGAGGGCAGCAAGGCGCAGCACCTGGTCTTCCGGCGGGGTGATCTCATCGAGGAATTCGCGGCGCGCCAGGAAATCATCGGCACGATGCCCGAGCAGCTTCTCGACCGAGGGCGACATATAATCGATGACAAAATCGGGCAGGCTCGCCGACCAGACCGCGCCCGCCATGTCACCGAGAATCTCCCCAAGCCGGGCTTGCGCCAGCGGTGCCAGGGAGGCCGCTTTTTCGCCGGCCTCGCTGGCAGCGGCGAAATGACGGCGCGAGGCACTCAGGAACTGATCCGCCACCTCGGCCATCGGCCGCAGAATATCCAGGATATCGGCGTCATAGCCGCCCGGCCGGTCGAGCAGGCACAGGAAACCCGCGCCGTCCAAGAGCGGCATCGCCCAGATGGCGGTGCAATCCGGCCGTACCTGCCGGAACAGGGCCGTAAGTTCCCGGTCTTCGGAGGCGATACAGCCGGCCTCGCCCTTCATACCGGCCGCCAGCAATTGCATCGGGTCAATGAGATCGCCGGCCGCCAGATTGACCGTCAGGATCGGGTGCCAGCGGCAGATAGAGCTGCCGTCATCGGCGGTATCCTCGAGGGTCTCTGCCGTCAGGCCGGCAGCGCTGCCGCTGACATCGACCAGCAGGCGCAGCAATTCGCCCAGCACCGCCAACGGATCGGCCCCGGCGATGATCCGGCCCTGCAGACCGATGACGGCTTGTTGCAAACCGGCCTGCAGCAGCAGGCGGCGCTCCTTGCCATCAATGGTCCCGTCAGCCGTATCCAAAGCCAATCGCTCTCTCCACACCCGTGGGCCGGATCCTTCCAGCGGGCCGATCCGCAGCCCGTGATGCCGATATGCTACCGCTTGATCCCACGCCCCAAGGCCATCGGCCCCTCGTTTAGGCTGACGGTCCTAAAATAACCCGCTCAATGCCTTATAGGCCGCTTCTTTGCCTTTGGATCCCCCACAAATCGGCATTTAAGGCCATGCCAGAGCAGTGACGTCATAACGTTAATCAGCAAAAGTAAATAAAATGCAGATAGAGACTGGTCTACCAATACACCTGTTTGTATACCCTTCCGCTTGAGGCTAATGAGCGGTGGCGATCGTCCGGGCTCATCGACTGGGCTCATCCGCTGGACTGATCGGCTGAGCCGGCCAGTCCGCCATGCCGGAGACGGGTTAAAGAATGCCGCTCCTTGTCTTGACGCGGAGCGCGCCGCTTGCCACTTTAGCAGGGTCAATACGTCTTCAGGGCAGGGTGAAACTCCCTACCGGCGGTAGGATGGCGACGGATCGCAAGATCTCTCACTATCGAGCCCGCGAGCGCCGGCGGCCGAAAGGCAGCCGGGTCAGCAGATCAGGTGCGAGGAACCCTCCTCAATGCCTGGGCCGACGGTTAAAGTCCGGATGAAAGAAGACGCTGGCCAGAAGAGCTGGGCTCGGCAGCCTTTGCTCGTGGATTATTTCCATGGGCAGCCGCGCCTGTAACGCGTATCGCTGACCATCAACGCCCTGAAACGTTTGTCGCTGATTTTTTTGCGAGGAGCGTTTCGATGAACATGCAATTTTCCACTCCATCAAATACCGGCGGCCCTTCAGATCGTAGTGGCCCCAAGCTTGATGCCCGCATCAAGCAACGTGTCGAGGCGGCCCTGGAAGCCATGCGCAGCGGCATCCCCGTGGTGCTGTTCGATGACGACGACCGCGAGAACGAGGCCGATCTCGTCGCCGCGGCAGAAACCTTGAACCACGACGTCATGGCCCGCTTGATCCGTGATTGCAGCGGCATCGTCTGCCTCTGCCTGGACGACGCCACCATCCGCCGTCTCGCCTTGCCGCCCATGGTCGAGCGCAATAACAGCCGCTACGGCACCGCCTTCACCGTCTCGATCGAGGCGACCCATGGCGTCACCACCGGCGTCAGCGCTGCCGACCGCCTGACCACGGTGCGCGCCGCCATCGCCGACAAGGCCGGCCCGGCCGACCTTGCCCGCCCCGGCCATGTCTTCCCGCTGCGGGCCCAGCCGGGCGGTGTCCTGACCCGGCGCGGCCATACCGAGGGCACGGTCGACCTCGCCCGCCTCGCCGGGCTGAAGCCGGCCGGCGTGCTCTGCGAGCTGATGACCCGTGACGGTGAAATGATGCGGGGCAAGACGGCCCGTGATTACGGCCGCCGCAACGGCTTCCCCTGCCTCACCATCGAAGAGCTGCATGCCTATCGCCTGGCGACGGAAGAGATCACCGCCGAGGCCCAGGAACAGGCAACCGCCGCCTGATCGTCCGCTGATCGGCAGCGCCGTCCTATTGCTGGATGGCGCTGCCCTTCCGCCATCATCGCACCGGCCTGCCCGTCTGCAGCCGGCCGCTGCAGCCCTCCCGGCTGGACAGCACGTCCCTGACTTGCTTTGATCGATCGATCCACCGGATTCTCCGGACCGGTCCCGCGCGACCGGTGTTCCGCCATCATCGCCTTACAGCCAAGGACCAGGCCCATGACAACTCACGCCATTCGTATCCATCAGACCGGCGGCCCCGAGCATATGCGCTGGGAAGAGGTTGAGGTCGGTGCGCCCAAGCCCGGCGAGGTGACGCTGCGCAACACTGCCTGCGGCGTCAATTTCATCGACACCTATCATCGCTCCGGCCTCTATCCGATGAACCTGCCGAGCGGCCTCGGCCTGGAAGCGGCCGGGGTGGTCGAGGCGATCGGCCCCGACGTCAACGGCCTGGAAGTCGGCGACCGCGTCGCCTACTGCTCGGCACCGATCGGCGCCTATGCCGAGCGCCGCAACTACCCGGCCGAGCGGCTGATCAAGATCCCCAAGGAAATCGACGACAAGACCGCCGCCGCCATGATGCTGCAGGGCATGACGACGGAATATCTCATCCGCCGCACCTATGCGGTAAAGCCGGGTGACTTCGTGCTGCTGCATGCCGCGGCCGGCGGCGTCGGCCAGATCGCCACGCAATGGCTGCGCCATCTCGGCGCCACCATCATCGGCACGGCGGGCTCGCCGGAGAAGCTGAAGATCGCCGCCGATCTCGGCTGCCAGCACGTCATCAATTACCGCGAGCCGGATTGGGTCGCCAAGGTCAAGGCCGCTAGCGGCGGCAAGGGCGTGCATGTGGTCTATGACGGCGTCGGCAAGGACACCTTCATGCCCTCGCTCGATTGCCTGCGGCCGCGCGGCTATATGGTGACCTATGGCAATGCCTCCGGCCCGGTGCCGGCGATCGAACCGTTGCTGCTCTCGCAGAAGGGCTCGCTCTTCCTCACGCGCCCGACGCTGATGGCCTATACCGCCAGCCGCGAAGATCTCGAACTCTCGGCCAAGGCGGTGATCGACGTCATCACCAAGGGTGTCGTCAAGATCAACGTCAACCACACCTATGCGCTGAAGGATGCGGCGCAGGCCCATCGTGACCTCGAAGGCCGCAAGACGACGGGCTCGGTGGTGCTGTTGCCGTAAGGCTGGAAGGCTGCGTCTTCTCTCTGAGTCTTCTCTCTGATCATGCCCGGGCTTGGTCCAGGCATCCATCTCGGCCGCCAACGTGCTGCCAGCGCGATCGGCGGTCGACGAATGTCCGACTGCGCTGACGGGGTCAGGCCCGGCAATGACTGCCATACTCACAGTCACCTACAGCAGGTTCTGCCAAGTGCGGGCGAAGAGTTCGTGCATCTTCTCAGTGAGCGGCCGGTCCGACCAGGTCTTCGGGTCGATCTCCTTCGCATGGCCGATATCATCAGCGAACATCGCGCCCAGGGCTTGCGCCGTATCACGGCCGAGCACGATGGCATCGACCTCGTCGTTATAAAGAATACTGCGCTGGTCGAAATTCGAGGAACCGATCGCCGACCAGACATTGTCGATGATCACCGTCTTCGAATGCAGCACGATGCCCTGGGTCTCGTAGATCTTCACGCCCGCTTCCAGCAGGTCGCCGTAATGCGAATGGGCGACGGCGATGGCCGCTGGTGAATCACTCTGATCCGGCAGCAGCAGCCGGACATCGACGCCGCGCTTCGCCGCCGCCTGCAGTTCCTCCAACTCCTGATGCGAAGGCACGAAATAGGCAGCGCTCAGCCAGATCGATTTCTCGGCATTGCGGATGGCGGAGATCAGCGTCACGTAATAGCGCGATATCTGATGGTTCGGCTGGCTGCCGATGATGCGGATCACCTCTTTGCCCGCAGATGCGATCTGCGGGTAGAAATCGCTCTGGTCGATCGGCGGCCCCTTCTGCTCCGCCCAATGCCGGGCAAAGAGGTGCTGCAGCTGCGCCACCACCGGGCCTTCGATCTGGATGTCGGTATCGCGCCAGTGTTCGGGCAAGGCGCCTTCCGGCTTCTCGATCTTGCCGAAGGTCATGCTCTGATACGAGGTGCTGAGATTGACGCCACCGATGATCGCCAGCTTTCCATCGACGATCAGGATCTTGCGATGGTCGCGGCTGTTCAGCGAATAGCCGTTTTTGGCGGCCAGCGGATCGATGGGATTGAACTCGACCAAGGTCACGCCGGTCTTGCGCAGGCGGTCGAAGAAATCCCGCGGCGTGTTCAGCGAGCCATAGCTGTCATAGATGACATTGACGGCGACACCCTGCCGGCGTTTCGCAATCAGCAGGTCGCTGAGCCTCCTGCCATCGGAGTCGATATCCTCCAGCGTGTAATATTCGAGATTGATGTGATTGCTGGCGCCGTCGATGGCCGCAAAGATGGCGCGGAAGGATTGCGGGCCGTCATGCAGCAAGATCGTGCGGTTGCCGGCGACCAGCGGACTTTCGGAAACCGCCTGCTCGATCGCCAGGTGCCGCTGCAGCATGCCGTTATCGCCAGCCTCACGGGTGATATGAGCGAGGATCGCCTTGCTGCGGTCTTCCGAAAGGGGACCGTCGGCGCCTTCGATTTGCGGCGTCGCGGCGGATGCCGATTTCGTCAGCTCGTGATCGACATCAGGAATCTCGGCGCAGCCGCTGACGAGTACCGTTGCGGCAATGACGAGGACATATGACGACCGGACTCTTCCGGCCCAAGCGGCGAGGCTGTGCATGAGAGAAGCATGAGCGCGGGCAAAAACGAAGGCAAGTTCAGCAAATACGCGCAGCGATCAAAGCTGCTTGAACAAGCGTGCGCGCTAAGACTTTTGTCCGCCCTGCAAAATATTCCGCTCTTCAAAAAATGTTGAGACAGTGCTCCGAACTGGCATGGATGCCCGGGTCGAACTCATGGGTGACGGGAACGAGCGTTACGAACTTCGCTGAACCGATTTCTTATCACTGATCGAGTGAAGCCCCCTCCCATTCCCTCCCCCGATGCGGGGGAGGGTTAGGATGGAAGCTTTCGGGTTTTCTATTCAGACCCCAGCCGGCAGACCGGTCAGGTAACCGACGGCACCGCCGAGCTTGCCGCGGCTGTCGGCATAGTTCTGCTTGATCAGCGGTTCGAGCTTTTCATAGACCTTGGCATGCAGCCCGCCGGTGACGGCGCCCGAGGTCGCATCCTTCTTCAGCTCCCAATCGCCGGCATGCTGGAAGTTGCTCATCACATAGGTGAAGCCGTTCACCTCGTCGACCGCCTGCAGGCCGGTGGATTCGGCACCCGCCGGAGTCGAGAGGATGCGGGTCAGCTTCTTGCTGTCGACATTGAAGGCCCAGAGATAGTTGTTCACATGGAGACCACTATCCTCGCCGATGAAGAGGGTGCGCAGCTTCTCCGAGAACTTGATGTTGTCCGGGTTGGCGATCTTCTCGGGATTGGCGAGATTGCCGGTGGCATCCGCTTCCTTCAGGTCCTCGCCGACCAGCTCGGCCACCGCCGCCATGGTGACCGGCACCCACTCGCTGTTGATCGCCGCACCGGTGTCGTCCTTCTGGCCGCCGATCATGTTGAGACCGTAGACGGCGCCGGCCTGCGGGCCCTTGACCGAGATACCGCCCGAGCCATTGGTCATCTCCTTGCGGATATAGCTCATCGCCGAATAGGCGATCTTGTCCTTGGCATTGACCGTCGTGCCTTCCATCTTGGTGAAGCCCAGGCTGCCACCCTTGAAAGCGGCATAGCGATGGGTCTCGAGGAAGGCTGCCGCCTTCTCCTGGCCGGGGACGAACTTGACCCAGTTCGCCTTGCAGCTGAACGGGATCTTGGTGAAGCTGGCGTCGTTGGGATCTTCCCATTTCGCCTCGACGATATCGGCGGCCTTCAGCTTGTCGGCAAGCGCCTTGATCTCATCGCTGGTGGCATGGCCGAGCAGGATCCAGCTGAGATCGGCCGAGCCGCCATTGTCTTCCGTCTTCTGGTTCCACTTGGCGACATAAAGCGAACCGGCGCCGAGATCGCGCGCCTTATCGGCGACGAACATGAAGAGGCCGCCATTGGTGGCATCGTCGCCCATCAGTACGGTGCGTTCGTCCGGCATCACCTGCACCAGTTCATGCGAGATGCGGCCGAGGCAATAATGCTTCTGGATGCTGCCAGTACCGTCGGCATTCACCGTCACTTCCGGGAGATGGTTGTAGTGATAGGGATTGGCCTTGTTAGCATCGCCAAAGAGGTTCTGGCTGAAAGCATGAAACTGCTTGTCGTCGGCGATCTTGGTGGCGTCCGGCTCGTATTCCTCGCTGGAGAGATGAGTGTTCCAGGGTGAAATGCTGGCGCCGCAGGTGATCCAGAGGCCGTTCACGCCGGAGGTATCAACATTGGCATACTTCACCAGCTTGAGGGCGCCGGTTTCCTTGTTCTGGTCCAGGGTCAGCACGGCGACCGGCGAGGGCAGCTTGCCATACATGTCACCGCCGGCCGCATCGCGGCTGGTATATTCGAACTGCACCACGGCGAAGACCGGATTGCCGGCGACGCCCTCGACCTTGGCATTGTCGAGCTTGATCAGGCTCATGCCATCCGGGCAATCGGAAAAGAATTGCGGCTTGGTGGCCTCGCTCGACGCCTGGTCGAGGATCGGCTTGTTGTTGATGTCGTAATAGCCGCCGGCGATCACCGTGCCGCCCTTGCCGTCCGGCACCGCAGCACCGCTGATGAAGAACGGGTCATAATGCAGCTTGTAGTCTTGCGTCGTCCCGTCATCGAACTTGACGGCCAGGCTGGAGCCGACCGTGGTCGTCGCCATCGCCGCCGCGTCATCGAGGCCGGGCGCCGCCATGGCCATGAATTCGGCCGAGACCACTTTGGCCGTTGCCGCGGCGAGCGCCGTCGAGGACAGCAGCGAACCGGCGAAAGAGCCGGCAAGCGGCAACAGGGGCACGCCGGCCATCAGCCGGAGTGTTTGGCGGCGAGCGATATCAATGGCTTGCGTCATGGCAGAGATTCCCGATCAGTGAAGCTGAAGGCCGCAAATGCCGACAGGAGAAGGCACCAGGACAACCGGGTCCCGGTGCCTGTCAGCTTTTCGACAGGCTCGACCCTAGCGACCGGGCATGACGTGGATGTTATGGCTCCATGACGAAACCGTGTCAGGCCGCGCGAGAATCAGGCTCCGAGATAGACCGCCTCGACATTGTTGCCGTCGGGATCGATCAGGAAGGCGGCGTAGTAATTGGCACTGTAATCGGCGCGGATGCCCGGCTTGCCGTTATCCGTGCCGCCGGCCTTAAGGCCGTCCTTGTAGAAACGGTCGACCGCGCCGCGGCTCGCCGCCTGGAAGGCGATGTGGCTACCGCCTTTGGCCTTCGGCGATTTGTAGAGCCAGAGGGCCGGCGCCCCCTTGGGGCCGAGGCCGGCACCGGTTTCATCCTGCGACGAGAGGACGTGACCCAGGCCACCCAAAGCGGCCTGATAGAATCTGGCGCTGACGGCGACGTCTTTCACCTGCAAACCGATATGATCGTACATGATGCGCTCACGCTTCTTCAGTGGAAGGAGCGCGCAGCTTAGGTGCACTGGTGCACGTGGTTCTTGGCGATTCTTGCGGTCATGCGTTGGCGACTGACGCCATCTGACGCACGCGCCACCTGGCGGAAGCGGCGCGGTGAGTGGCCGGCGGCGCGGTGGAAGCTGCGGACGAAATTGGAGAGATCCTCGAAACCTACATCAAGTGCGATCTCGGTGACCGGCTTCGTGCCCTCGACCAGCATCTGCGCGGCACGGGCGAGGCGCGAGCGGATCAGATATTGATACGGCGTGACACCCAGCGCGGCCGCGAACACCCGCAGGAAATGAAAGCTGCTGAGGCCGCTTTGCGCGGCGGCTATCTCCAGCGTGACCGGCTCATCCGCATGCGCCGCGATCCAGGCAGCCGCCTCGATCGCGCGGCGGCGATCATGTGGTGTCGGCTTCGCCTGTGACCGCAGCTTCCGCTTGCCGCCGTGTTGCCCGGCGACCAGATCGACGAAACGCGCCACCAGCATCATGCCCACTTCGTCGAGGCCGAGATCACTGCGTCCCTCCGCCACTGCCTGGCCGAGCTGCCCCAGCACCATCAGTTCCGAGACCGGCGGCACCCGGCCCGCGCGCCACAAGGCCGCCTTGTCGCTGACGCTGTCGAACAAAGCCGGGCCGAAATGGAAGGACAGGCATTCATCGCCGCAGACATGCTCATGGCTGCATTGATATTCGTCTCCGGGATAGCCGACCAGGAAGGCGCCGGGGACGAGATCACTGGATTCCCCGCGGCTGTGATAGCCGAAGGCACCGCAGCGCACGAAGGAGAGCGAGAAGCTGCGATGCTGTTCAGTAAACGGCCGCTCGCCCACCGCCGCTGTGCAGCGATAGTCGTAAACTGCCATCGAGGCATTGCTGAACAGCGTTCTGACCGGCATCCACTCCATCCGCCCGATGACTCAGCCTAATCCCGCCGGCCAGGCCTTTCCAGCCCCAGCTAGCGCGCCGACGCCGACGCAAACTTGGAGAATCTTGCGGCCAGCAGATCGAATTGTGAAGCGATTACCGCAGGATCACGCCTGATAGCCGAGGCAGATGGCGCCCACCGCAACGACCATGCAGGAGAGGATGCGCCGCGGCGTCAATGTCTCTCCCAGGAAGAGCCGGCCGATCAGGGCGGCGAAGACCACGCTGGTCTCGCGGATCGCGGTGATCGGGCCGGCCGGGCCGAGAGCGAAGGCGGCTACCACGACGCCATAGGCGATCAGCGCGACGATGCCGCCGGCCAGCGCCGTCACGAAGGCACGCGCGCGAAAATCGACCACCAGCCTGCCGCGCCAGAGCGTGAAGGCGATCGGCATCAGGACGCCATAGATCAGCAGCACCCAGGCGGTATAGGCGCCGGCATTTCCTGTCGCCCGGACGCCGATCGCATCGACGGTCGCGTAGCCGGCGATGATGGTGCCGGTCGCAACCGCATAGATGATCGACATCGCCGCCGCCCGCCTCTTGCCGAGAGAGAGGCTCATGATCCCGCCGGCGACCAAGGCGACGCCGAGAAGCTGTAGGCCGGAAACCTGCTCGCCCCGCAGCACGAAGCCGCCGGCCGTGACCAGCACCGGCACCGTGCCGCGCACGATTGGATAGACCTGTCCCAATTCGCCGAATTTGTAGGCCGCCACCAGAAACACGCTATAGCCGACCTGCAGGCCGGCCGAGAGCAGGATATAAGGCCAGGCGGCTGCCACCGGCAGCGCGTGGCAGAGCGCCACGGGAATGGCGACCAGGGTGCTGGAAAAGCTCATGATGGTGACCGTCCATAGACGGTCGCTGCCGGTCCGCAGGAAGGCATTCCAGCCGGCATGAAGGATGGCGGCGAAGAGCGCCAGCCCGACGACCATCAGGCTCATCGTCTTTTGCCGGCGCTTATGATGTCGCGAGCCGCCTGCCGGGCGCTGCGCATCGCCGCCTTTCCCTGTCCCATCTCGGCCAGGAGGGTGGCGCCCTCGATCAGCATCAGCAGGGCCGTCGCGACATTTTCAGCCCGGTCACGCGACATGGTCTCCTCGAGGATCCGGCGCAGGTGGCGCCTGAAATTCCCTTTCTGAGCCGTGGCCGCCTGGAACACCGGATGCGACGGATCGCCGAACTCGGCCACGGCATGGGCAAACAAACAGCCATGGAAATCGGGGCTGTCGAACCAGCGCTCATACCAGTCGAAAATGACGGTGACCTTTTCCGCCGGCTTGCCGGCCCCCGCAGCCAGACGGTCGAGCATGGCGTCGAACTTCGCCGCGCGATGATTCAATGCCGCGACGATGAGATCATCCTTGCCCGGGAAGTTGCGATACATGGTCATCTTCGCCACATCCGCCTCGGCAATGATCCGGTCGATGCCGGTGGCGTGAAAACCGTCTCGCTTGAACAGCGCATAAGCCGTTTCCACGATATGTCGTCGCTTGTCGACGCGCTCAGCGGTTCCAGTCATGGTGTCCTCGGAAATGAGACAGACCTGTCTCACCACCATGCACCGGGACGTCGATGCTGTCAATATTGGCGTTGCCGAGCCTGCGGTGGCTCGCCGCCGCCGTTCACTTGAACAAGCTGATCACCGCCACCGCGGCAATGAGGGCCAGTGCGACATAGCGGAAGGCGTGCTCGCTGGCGAAGCGGAAGCCGCGGGCGCCGAGCGCGATCCCCAGGGCATAGACCGGCATCAGCACCAGTGAGAGCGCGATCACCTGGCCGGTGAAGAGGCCGTTCCAGATCATGGTGGCAATAAGAGCCACCGTCATCAGGCCGAAATAGGCGATGACATTGGCCCGCGCGGTCACGGCATTGGCCTGGCCGCCCAGCCAGAACAGGATGACCGGCGGGCCGCTGAGCCCGATCGCCCCCGACATCAAGCCGGAGACGGCGCCCACGGCGAGGCTCACCAGGCGGTTGGGTTCACCGCGATAACGGAGACCAAAGGCCATGACGATCGCCATCACCAGGATCAGCCCCGCCATCACATGACGCAGCAGCACGGGATCGACCACCTTCAGGAGATAGACGCCGAGCGGCATCAGCAGCGCTGCGCCGATGAAGAGCGGAATGACCTCGCGCCATCGACATTGCTTTGTCGCGGGCGGCAGCATCGGCAAGGTGGTGACGGCATCAACCAGGTTGAGGATCGGTACTGCCACGACGGGGCCGAGAAAGGCACTCAACACCGGGATCATGATCATGGCGCTGCCGAAGCCGGACAGCCCGCGCACCAAGGCGGCCCCGAAGGTGACGAGAACGATCCAGATGAACCAGTCCTGATGGACCGGCGTGAAATCGAGCTGTGACAGCAGATCCATGATCGACATCGCCGCGGCCACCGGCCTCGACGCCCCTTCCCCCAAATGCGGATTCTGGTGGTCCGCGTTCCGTCATCCTAGCAAAGCCGGATCACCCCGCTTGGCAAAACTTGCGCGGCTGCTTGTCGAAAATTGAGGATAGAGGCGGCGCCTGAAAAGCAAAAGGGCGGCGCCATCGGCACCGCCCCTTCTATCGATCAATCCGCCGATGCCTACTGGTTCATCGACTGGAAGAAATCGTCGTTGGTCTTGGAATGCTTCAGCTTGTCGAGCAGGAACTCCATCGCATCGGTGACGCCCATGGGCATCAGGATGCGGCGCAGCACCCACATCTTGCTGAGCGTCGCCTTGTCGACCAGCAGCTCTTCCTTACGCGTGCCCGACTTGGTGATGTCGATGGCCGGGAAGGTGCGCTTGTCGCTGAGCTTGCGGTCGAGGATGATTTCCGAGTTACCGGTACCCTTGAATTCTTCGAAGATGACTTCGTCCATGCGGCTGCCGGTATCGATCAGCGCGGTCGCAATGATGGTGAGCGAGCCACCCTCTTCGATGTTACGCGCGGCACCGAAGAAGCGCTTCGGACGCTGCAGCGCATTGGCATCGACACCGCCGGTCAGCACCTTGCCGGATGACGGCACAACGGTGTTATAGGCGCGGGCGAGACGGGTGATGGAGTCCAGCAGAATGATGACGTCGCGCTTGTGCTCGACCAGGCGTTTGGCCTTCTCGATCACCATTTCCGCGACCTGCACATGGCGCGCGGCCGGTTCGTCGAAGGTCGAGCTCACGACCTCGCCCTTCACCGAGCGCGCCATATCGGTCACTTCTTCCGGCCGTTCGTCGATCAGCAGGACGATCAGATAGGCTTCCGGATGATTAGCGGCGATCGAATGGGCGATGTTCTGCAGCATCACCGTCTTACCGGTGCGCGGCGGTGCAACAACGAGGGCGCGCTGGCCCTTGCCGATCGGGCAGATGAGATCGATGACCCGGCTGGTGATGTCTTTCTTGGTCGGGTCCTGGTTTTCCATCTTCAGCCGCTCATCAGGATAGAGCGGTGTCAGATTGTCGAAGTTGATGCGATGGCGGAGCTTGTCCGGCTCATCGAAATTGATCTTGTTGACTTTGAGCAGGGCGAAATACCGCTCGCCATCCTTGGGCGCGCGGATCTGCCCTTCAACCGTATCGCCGGTGCGAAGGCCGAAACGGCGCACCTGGCTGGGGCTGACATAGATGTCATCGGGACCCGGCAGGTAATTCGCTTCCGGGCTGCGCAAGAAGCCAAAACCGTCTTGCAGGATTTCCAGCACGCCATCGCCGAAGATCGCGGTGTCATTGTCCGCGAGCTGCTTCAGGATTGCGAACATCATGTCCTGGCGCCGCAGATTGCTGGCATTTTCTACCTGCAAGCTCTCGGCAAATTCCAGGAGCTCGGCGGGGGTCTTACGCTTAAGGTCTTGAAGATTCATAAGATGTCTGAAGACGTTTTCTGGGGGGTTGAGCCAGGCTGTGACCAATCGTCAAAGCATGACCAAAGAAGCGGGACGGACTTCCCGTCGGCCAAATGAACAGGTCCGATCGTCGATTACCCTTCCAGCTTCCTGAATGCCTTTCACGGCACACAGTTTTTCGTCTTGTCAGCTAGGAAGCGAGAAAAGGTAGGTTTGGCCCCATCCCCAAGGCCTATTTCGCATGTAATGCGAAATGACCGTTTCTGTCAAATGGAGAATGAGTGACCGTTCCGGCACCCGGGGAGAGTGCCGACCAAGAACAAAACCGTCGGGTTTTATTTGAACTGGGGAGTTCAGAATTTCAAGGGGCGATTTAGGTCCGACGTAAGAAAAGTTTAGCGCCACCGTCGTCGACGCGTCAGCGCTGCTGCGATCGGCAAATTCCCATACCGGCATCTTCGCGTCAGGTTGATGGACCATGATCGGTCCTGAAAACCCTTGCTTTGAAATCCTGGCATTCAGTGGACCTAGCCGATCACCATGTCATTGCAGCACAGCGTTCATACCTCGTCTTCCTGGCCCTCGCCTTCCCTGGCGCGGCAGGGTCAATCCACGACGGAGGCGGGAGAAGAGGCCCTGGGCCGGCACGCGCGGCGTCTGTTTGATCGCTATATCCGGCACCGGCGGCATGAACCCGATCTGCAATTCCTCTATCTGCCGGGCATGCCGACGATCCTGGATATCGGCCGCTGCTTCTATTGGTGGGGCCTGACCTCCGGCAGGATCGAACACGAATGCGGCATCTCCCGCTGGCGGCAATTGCGCGAGGCCTGGACCTTCACCTGGCAGGAGCGGATCCAGGCCCAGCTCTATTACATGTACGAGCTCTATCGCGTCGAAGAGCAGGCGCGGATGGGCGCCTATTTCACCCGCCGCGAAACCAAGAACGGTCTGTTGCGGGCGATCAACTGGGTGACCCGCAACGGCCAAGGCAAGCAGACCGATTTCGGTGACAAGGCGACGTTCATCGCTTTGCTCCGCCGCCATGCCTTGCCGACCACCTCGGTCCTCTTCTCCTGCGACCGGCAGGGTGCCGATGTGACCCTCAGCCCAGCTGAGGCCTTCGAATGCGACCTCTTCGTCAAGGATCGCTATGGCAAGGGCGCGCAGGGCGCGAAATTGATCCGCCATATCGGTCCGGGGCAGTTCGAATATGGCGACCAGCAGGTCTCACTGGCGCAGCTGATCACCGGCCTGACCGAGCAGTCGCGCGAAACGCCTCTCATCGTCGTTGCCCGGCTCGTCAACCACCCGGAGCTTGCCAATCTTGCCGAACAATCGCTGATCACCTTGCGGGTTTTCACCTGCCTCGATGAAAGCGGCGAACCGGTGGTGGTCATGGCGATGTTGCGGATCCTCGGCAAGCTGGAGCCGAACTGGCACTCGGAAATCGAATGGGGATCGGCGATCGATCCGGAAAGCGGCCGGATGGGCCTGCTGGTCAGCGATATCCCGCATCAGGATAACGGCCGCTATACCCATCATCCGGTCACCGGACGCCGGGTCGCCGGCCGTCTTGTTCCCTTCTGGCCCGAGATCAAGCGCGTGGCGGAAGCCGGCCACCGCATCGCCAGCGATCGCCTGCTGATCGGCTGGGACATCGCTGTGACACCGGCCGGCCCCGTTATCCTCGAAGCCAATGGCGTTCCCGATTTCGTCTTCCCGCAGCGGGTCCATCGGCTGCCGATCGGCGAAACCCGGTTCGGTCGCCTGATTGCCCCGCATCTCGACCGGCTCGAGCAAGCGATCGATCGCTTGCCGGCGGATCAGCGCAAGGATAGTGGGCGCAAATAGATCGCGACTGCGTCGCCTAGAACGGCTTCACCACCACCAGGATGACGATCAGGATCATCAGCACCGTCGGCACTTCATTCATGATGCGATAGAACTTGGCGTCATGCTTGTTTTCGTCGCGGGCAAAAGCCTTGCGCCACTTCGAATAGGCGGCGTGGATCAGCTGCATCAGGATGACGAGGGTGAACTTGGCGTGGAACCAACCCTCGGTCCAATGCCGGCCCAGCCAAAGCAGCAACAGGCCGAAGATCCAGGTGGCGATCATGGCGGGATTGATGATGCCGCGCATCAGGCGGCGCTCCATCACCTTGAAGGTCTCGGAGAGTTCGGAACCGGGCTTTGCCCCACAGTGATAGACATAGAGCCGCGGCAGATAGAGCATGCCGCACATCCAGGCGATGACGGAAACGATATGCGCCGCCTTGATCCAGTCGTAATAGGCCATGTCAAAAATCCCCGATCGATGATGATTGCCGAATGCCTCTGACGAGGCAGGCGATCAGATGTGCAGTTGGTATCCGGCCGCTGTTATCCAGCCGCCGAGGCGATGCAACGTGACCCGCTGGCGCATCCGGCTTCATTGCTGGCGATCTTGACGTTGTCATCACGATTCACTGCCGCGCGCACCACATTTGCCAGGCCGGCGATGAAATCCTGATCGGCATTGACGGTCGGCACGCGCACATAGGCGGCGGCGTGATGCTCGGTCGCCAGATGCCGGTATTCGATATCAAGCTCGACCAAAGTCTCCGAATGCTCCGAGACGAAGGCAACCGGCACGACGACGATGGCTTTCCCGTCATCCGCCGCCTTGCGGATGACATCGTCGGTCGCCGGCCCGACCCATTCCAGCGGTCCGACCCGGCTCTGAAAGGCCGTGATCCACTGCGTCTTCGGCAGCGCCAAGGCAGCCGCAATGGCACTGACACCGGCCTCGACCTGGGTGACATAGGGATCGCCGGCATCGACGATCTTTTTCGGCAGGCCATGGGCGGAAAAGATCACCAGCGGCTCTGCTTCCGGCGCCAGCCGCCTTGCTTCGGCCAGGCCGGCCGCGGTCCCCCGTGCCACGGCTGCGATGAAGCCGGGCTCGGTCGGATAGCAGCAGACGAGCTTGGTCGGCGCCTGCAATCCCTGCCGCTTCGCCTCGCTTTGCCACAGACGATAGGAGGAAGCCGTGGTGGTGGTCGAGAATTGCGGATAGAGCGGCAGCAGGATAACTTCATTGGGCGCAAAGGCCTTCACTGCCGCAACCACCTCAGCGGTCATCGGATGCCAATAACGCATACAGATGAACGTCTTCACCCCACCAAGATCGGCAAGGCCGGCGGTCAGTGCCTGGGCCTGTTTTTCGGTATTCGGCAGGATCGGCGAACCGCCACCCATCTTCTCATAGATCTCGGCGGCGACCGGTGCCCGCCGCCCGGAAATCAATCTGGCGACCAGCCAACGGAGCGGATTGGGCAGGCGGATGATGGCGGGATCATAGAACAGGTTGAACAGGAACGGCCGCACCGCCGTCGCCTTGTCGGGACCCCCGAGATTGAACAAAACCACGGCAATGCGCCGATTGGACATTTCCCGGCTACCTCTTCGAGATGAGATTAACCAATTTCTGGTTAATCCCTATTTTTCACCCCGGATCAAGGCTGCCAATTGCGCGACATGTTCCGGCGGGGTCTCCGGCACGATGCCGTGGCCCAGATTGAAGATATAGGGACGACCAGCAAAGGTATCGAGCAGGCCGGTGACGGTGGTCTTCAGCGCGTCACCGCCCGCCACCAGGATTTGCGGGTCGAGATTGCCCTGCAAGGCGAGCGGGCCCGGCAAATGCCTGGTGGCCCAATCCGCCGGCACCCCGGTATCGAGGCCAAGCCCCTGCATGAAGCCTGCCTTGGCAAAGTCGAGATAGCCTGCCCCCACGGCCCGCGGAAAGACGATGACCGGAATATCCGGATGGCGCTGGCGCAATCTTTCGGTAATCGCCTGCATCGGCTGCAGCGAATAGCGCAGCATGGCTGCATGATCGAGGGCGCCGGCCCAGGAATCGAACAATTGCACGGTTTCCGCCCCAGCCTTGATCTGGGCGGAGAGATATTCGACCGTCGCCTCGACCAGCAGATCGATCAACCGCTGGAACAAGGCCGGCCTCGTATAGATCCAGCTCTTGGCGGCGGCATAGTCGCGGCTGCCCTTGCCTTCAATCATATAGCTGGCAACCGTCCAGGGTGCTCCGGCAAAACCGATTAAGGTGGTTTCACCTGGTAATTTGGTGCGCAGACCGGCAACCGTCTCATAGACCGGCGCCAGATGCCGGTGCAGGCCCTCGAGGCTGAGGCTACGCAGGTCATCCGTGGGATCTAGGGCGTCGAGCAGCGGCCCCCGGCTTTCCTCGAAACGCAGGGCCTGGCCCAAGGCATGGGGCACGACCAGGATGTCGGAAAACAGGATCGCCGCATCCATGCTGAAGCGCCGGATCGGCTGCAGGGTCACCTCGATGGCGAATTCCGGATTATAGCAGAGGTCCAGGAACGAGCCCGCCTTGGCCCGTAGCGCCCGATATTCCGGCAAATAGCGGCCGGCTTGGCGCATCAGCCAGAAAGGCGGCCGCTTCAAGGCCTCACCACGCAAGCTGCGCAGCAGCGTCTTCTCGGTCGAACTCATGGCACTCCCATCGGCCCGCTCCGGCGCCCGGATCGGGCTGGAGGGGGCGAAGTCTAAACGGCGGTGGTCACAGATGCTCTGGTCATAACGTCGCGGTCGATGTCCGACAACCGGGTTCCGGCCTTGGGGCGGGGTCTCAGGGCGGTTTTCTCCGGACCGGCACGGTCTTTCCCAGTCCGACCGTTCCACCTCCCCTTCCTCCCTTCTTAGAATCTGAATCTTTAGTAGTGGCGATAGTAGTGGGCTGAATCCTGTGGATCCCCGTCTTTCCGCTTTATCCGCAACGCACCTGTGGAAAAGCGCCGTCTTTTTCTCCCAGACTTATTCACGGCCTCTTGTGGATTGTTCCTGTATAAGCCCGGATATCCGTTGCCCGGGAAAAGTGGCAAGGGGGGGAAAGGTGACCGTGCCAGCTTATCCACCGGATTACCGTTCCGCCGATCGCTTGTTGATCCTGGGCATAAGCAATGCGATGAAAACGGAACAAGGGTCGGGTAATGGGGACTGAATCCGGTTATCGACAGGAATCGCTTTTTATCCCCAAAAAAAGCCGCTTTTTTCCACAGCTAAGTTGTGGAGCATTGGAACCTTCAAGCGAAAGGTTACCTGTGCCAAGGTTGAAACGGCTGAAGCTCGCCAAACAGTGTGAGTATGAACGGGGAAGGACGGTTTAGGATGGCTGCCATGGATCAGGATCTGAAAAACCAGCAGAGCCCGACTTTCCACGTCCATCTGGTCTCGGATGCGACCGGCGAAACCATCAACAGTGTCACTCGCGCCTGCTTGGTCCAATTCGAGAATATCCAGCCGATCGAGCATAGTTGGACCCTGATTCGGACCCCTGGCCAGATGGAAAAGGTGCTGAACGGCATTTCCCAGAATCCCGGTCTGGTCCTCTATACCGTGGTCAATGAGAAGCTGCGGACCACCCTCACCGAGGGCTGTCGCCAGCTCAATGTTCCTTACGTGCCAATCCTCGACCCGATCATCGCCGCCCTGGGCGCCCATTTTGGCCAGCAGGCCCGCGGCCAGTCGGGCCGGCAGCATGAACTCGATGCCGGCTATTTCGACCGCATCGAGGCGATGAATTTCGCCCTCTCGCATGATGACGGCCAGTCCAGCCGCTCCTATGCCGAGGCGGATGTGATCCTGGTCGGCGTCTCCCGTTCGTCCAAGACCCCGACCTCGATCTATCTCGCCAATCGCGGCATCCGGGTTGCCAATGTGCCGATCGTGCCGGGCTGCCCGCTGCCGCCGGAACTGTTCCTGGCCAAGCGGCCGATGATTGTCGGCCTCACGAAGGATGCCAGCCAGCTGGTGCAGATCCGCCGCAATCGCCTGCAGATGATCGCCCAGGACGAAGAGACTGATTATGTCGACATTGCCGCCGTGCGCGAAGAAGTGGCGATGGCACGGCGTCTCTGCACCGATAATGGCTGGCCGGTGATCGATGTCACCCGCCGCTCAATCGAGGAGACGGCGGCGACGGTGATGCAATATCTGCAGGAACATCGCGACCGGCTGCATATCGAGATCAGCGGCAGCGAGTCCCACCGCCTGCAGGCGCGCTGAATGAGTCTCGTCCTCGCTTCTGGCAGCGCCATCCGCGCCCAGCTCATGCGCCAAGCCGGGCTGGATTTTGCAGTCGAGACCGCTGCTGTGGACGAAGCCGAGATCAAGCTCAGCCTGAAGGCCGAGGGCGTGACGATCGAACGCGTGGCGGAGGCGCTGGCCGAAGCCAAGGCCAGTCGTGTCGCTGCCCGCTATGCCAGCAGCCGGCTTGCCATCATCGGTGCCGACCAGATGCTGGAGATCGAGACCACCTGGCTCGACAAGCCGCGTAACCGGGCGGAAGCCCGCGAACAGCTGGTACTGCTGCGTGGCAAGTCCCATCGCCTGGTTTCCAGCGTCGTCGTCATGCTGGGCCAGGAACGGGTCTGGCACCACACCGCCAGCGCCTATCTCAAAATGCGCCCTTTTTCCGACACCTTCCTTGACCAGTATCTGGCGGCAGCGCCCGGTGCCTTGAACTCGGTCGGATGCTATCAGGTGGAGGGGATGGGGTTGCAGCTTTTCGACCGTATCGACGGCGATTACTTCACGATCCTCGGCCTGCCGCTGCTGCCGCTTCTTGGCCAGTTGCGGCAGCTGGGCCTGATCGAGACCTAGAATACCGGGCATCAGACTATCGGGGGCCAGATTTGAGCAGCAATGATCCGACCACGCTTCATACCCTCTCCGGCAAATCGCTGATCGCCGGCGTTTTCGGTTGGCCCGTCAGCCATTCGCGCTCGCCGCGCCTGCACGGTTTCTGGTTGCGGCAATATGGCATCGATGGCGCCTATATCCCCTTTTCGACACCGCCGGCGCAGTTTGAACCGGCTTTGCACAGCCTCGCCATGCTGGGTTTTCGCGGCGCCAATGTCACGCTGCCGCATAAGGAAGCAGCCTTCGATCTGGTCGATGAGCGGACCGAACGGGCGAGCCGGATCGGTGCCGTCAATACCGTCATGGTGCGCGAGGACGGCACCTTGCTCGGCGACAACACCGATGGTTTCGGCTTCGTCGAGCATCTGAAAGCAAGCGCACCCGAATGGCGGCCGCAAGCCGGTCCCGCCGTGGTGCTGGGTGCCGGCGGTGCGGCGCGCGCCATCATCACGGCCCTGCTGGAAGCCGGCGTGCCGCAGATCCGCCTGGTCAACCGCACCCGCGACCGAGCCGACCAGGTGGCGGCGGCGATTGCGCTGCAGAGCTACGACGGCAAGCTCTTCAAGGGCGGGGTGAAGGTCGAAGACTGGGAACAGCGCGAAGCCGCGCTGGAAGGCGCCGGCCTGCTGGTCAACACCACCCAGCTCGGCATGACCGGCCAGCCGCCGCTGGAGATCGATCTTGCCGCCTTGCCGCTCGAAGCCATTGTCGATGACATCGTCTATGTGCCGCTGGAAACGCCGCTGCTGGCAGCGGCGCGGCAGCGTGGCAACCTAGTGGTCGACGGGCTCGGCATGCTGTTGCATCAGGC